>QWCK01000779.1_pt1 | contig 52104 bp, 38 predicted proteins | sample 1972571 | NCBI WGS metagenome assembly QWCK01 (sample SAMN09866710, study PRJNA288562) | Human gut metagenome isolate term2_stool, whole genome shotgun sequencing... | isolation source: gut | host: Homo sapiens | place: USA: California | reverse complement strand
TGGAGCTGGGAGAGCTACTGGATTGTTCAGGGCGTCTTCGCCTGGCTCGTATTACCCTTCTTAGGCGCCCTCCTTGCCGTGCCCGAAGGTCACAGCCTTATCGAGCTCTTTGCAAATGCTAACAGCGTCAATATATGGATGACCATCCTCTTTGGAGTTCTGTGGGGTGTGGGCGGTCTTACATTTGGGCTTTCCATGCGCTATTTAGGCGTGGCTTTGGGACAGTCTATTGCTTTGGGAACCTGTGCCGCACTCGGAACCATCATGGGACCGGTGTTGCTCAACATGTTCTTCCCAGAGCTTAATGCCTTGGATTCGCTCACCTTTGCCGTGATTCTCGGTGTGGTGGTCACGCTGGTGGGTATTGGCGTTATCGGGGTAGCAGGTTCCATGAGGGCCAACAGCCTGTCTGAGGAAGAGAAGAAAGCAGCCGTAAAGGACTTCAACTTCCCCAAGGGCATTGTCATTGCCTTGCTTGCCGGATTCATGAGCGGGTGTTTCAATGTCGGACTTGAGTTTGGCAAGGGTATTCACTTCGGTGACCTTACGCCGGATATGTTCAAGATGTTGCCAGCCACCCTGCTCGTTACAGTTGGTGGTTTTGTAACCAATGCCATCTACTGCTTCTATCAGAATCAGAAGAACGGTACATGGTGCGACTACAGCAAGAGCAAGGTGTGGGGTAACAACGTTTTGTTCTGCTTGTTGGCCGGTGTACTTTGGTATAGTCAGTTCTTCGGACTCTCCATGGGTAAGGGATTTCTTGCCGAGTCACCCACGCTCACAACGCTCGCTTTCTGTATCCTGATGGCTCTCAACGTCGTATTCTCCAACGTGTGGGGAATCCTTCTCAAGGAGTGGAGGGGATGCTCGCAGAAAACCATCAATGTTTTAATACTTGGCATCATTATCCTCATCATCTCCTCGTTCCTTCCGCAATTGATAGGGTAGGGAGGTGTGTAGACACAGCCCGGACAACTTTGATGAAGGCTGTTCGGGTACTTGTTGATGGAATCTTTTATCCTGAGAATGCTGCTGCAAAAACTCCCTGTCTCGATAAAAAGCCTTACCTTTGTGAGTAATTAAAAATTCTTTCGGGTAAATGGAACAGAACAAGGAAGTTCGAGAGGCGTGGGACTTTGTAGAGCATACGGGAACAAGTATATTCCTGACGGGTAAGGCCGGAACGGGAAAGACAACGTTCCTGAAGACCGTGAAGGAGCATTCATCGAAGCGTATGATCGTCGTGGCGCCAACGGGAGTGGCTGCTATCAATGCCGGAGGAGTGACGATCCACTCCTTTTTCCAGTTACCACTCTCCCCCTATGTTCCGGGAACGTCGATTAAAGACCGTTTCGACTTCGGCAAGGAAAAGCGCAGGATCATACGAACACTCGATATGGTGGTCATCGATGAAATATCGATGGTGAGGAGCGATCTGCTCGATGCCATCGACTTTGTATTGCGCAGATACCGCGACCATACCCAACCTTTTGGTGGCGTACAACTCCTGATGATTGGTGATTTGCAGCAACTCACCCCAGTGGTAACACCACAGGATGAGGAAATCTTGCGAACCCATTACGACACGCCCTATTTCTTTGGCAGCAAGGCGTTGCAAAAAATCAGTTATGTGACGATACAGCTTACGCATGTCTACCGTCAGCAGGACCAAGAGTTTATCGACATTCTGAATCATATTCGCGATGGCAAGCCGCAGCCTCAGGATATTGCTTGCTTGAACAATCGGTATAAACCGGCATTTGTGCCAAAGGCAGAAGATGGATATATCCGACTCACCACCCACAACCGCTTGGCTGACAACTATAATGAGACAGAACTCGAAAAACTTTCGGGAGAGCGCTATGTTTACAAGGCGGTGATCAAGGACAACTTCCCTGAATACAGTTACCCTGCTGACGTCAAATTAGAACTAAAACTTGGAGCGCAGGTGATGTTTATCAAGAACGATGCGTCGGGGGCACATCGTTATTACAATGGACGAATTGGCCGTGTGGTGAACCTTGACAGCACCACCATCAAGGTGTTGTGTGCGGGCGACAGGGAACCCATCGAGGTGGAACCGCAGGAATGGGAAAACACCAAATATGTCATCAATGATCAGACAAAAGTCATTGAGCCGCAGGTTCAGGGAGTGTTCAGGCAGTACCCCTTAAGGCTGGCATGGGCTATCACCATACACAAGAGTCAGGGCCTGACCTTTGAACATGCAATCATCGATGCCGGACTTTCGTTTGCCTCGGGGCAAGTGTATGTGGCCTTGAGCCGATGCAAAAGTCTGGAAGGACTGGTGCTGGCATCGCCGATAACCGATGAAAATATCATCAATGACCATCGTGTGGCGGAGTATATCTCACACCAGCAGGAGGCGGCAGAACAGAGTGTCAGGAATTTGCCCAACCTGAAGGAAGAATACTTCAGACACCAGTTGCTTGATCTGTTTGATTTCTCGGCACTGATGGGAGCAGAGCGTATGGTTCACCGGACGCTGCTGGAGTATTTCAGGGGAGTGCAGTCACTCACCAACCTGCACGGACAGGCTGTGGTTAACCTGAAAAAGGAAGTTATTGACGTGGCCTATAAATGGCAAGGGGTGATTCGGGCGACATCATCAGAGGGACTGCATGATGAGGGGTTCCTTGAACGCGTGAGGCGCAGTGCCGGTTATTTTCTGGATGCCATAGAGCGCAATTTGAAAAAAGTGCTACAACTCACAAAGGAAGCAAAGACTCAGAATACCAAGGGCGCGGAACTGATGGAAGAACGGTATGGGGAGTTGTTGCAAAACTATTTGGCCAAGAACAAATTGCTTCGCAGGATGGAGGAGGAAGTTTTTGATGTTCCAACGTATATGCTTGCCAAGCATGAGAGCATGCTTGACGCCATGGAAGTGGTGAATCCTGGCCGAGGGGGAGCGCGCCCACGCCGAAGGAGGAAGGTGGGGCAGTCCCCGTTTTCGGAAACGGAGGCTGTTGGTTCTGAAAAGCAAGTACGGAAAGAGCGTAAAGCGCAGAGGGTGTCGACCTATGATACCAGTTACCAGATGTTCATGAATGGTCTTAAACCGGAGGACATCGCTCGGGAGAGAGGACTGACCGTTGGTACGATCTATGGACACTTGGCACGATTTGTGAGCACGGGGAGATTGTCGGCAGACAAGGTTATCGACATCTCCAAGGTCAAGGCCATTCGCCATGCCATCAGCCAACTGCCGGAGGGTGCGTCGCTCAGTGAGGTCAAGGCTATATGCAGGGCAGACATCACATGGAACGAAATCCGGCTGATGATGCATGACAAAGGATAATATAATATGATATGATAGAATTTTTCAGAGTTTCTTTATACCTTTGCAGCTGTTTTGTTCTTCCCGTTTGTAGGGAGGAATGCTTATTGGTTTTGATGTAAAGGTAAAATGAAGAATACTGCAGCTTATTTTCTGTCGCAGAAAGGAGTGAGACGCTTGAGTATGCTCACCGCATACGATTACCACACGGCCTGCACCATCGACGAGGCGGGCATAGACATGATTCTTGTCGGCGACTCGTTGGGTAACGTCATGCTGGGCTATGACAACACGCTCGCGGTGACGGTAGACGATATGATCCATCACGGCAAGGCGGTTTGTCGTGGGGCCAAAGAGGCTTTTGTGGTGATCGATATGCCTTTCATGTCTTACCAAACATCGGTCTACGATGCTGTGAAAAATGCGGGACGCATCATGAAAGAGACCAATTGTCAGGCCGTGAAACTTGAGGGTGGTGTGCGTTATGCCGACCGCGTGCAGGCCATTGTGGAGGCTGGGATTCCTGTCGTGGGACATATCGGACTTACACCGCAGTCGTTCAACACGCTGGGTGGTTACAAGGTTCAGGGGAAATCGAGCGATAAGGCGCAGCAACTCATGGAAGACGCGCGGGCGTTGGAGGCTGCGGGCGTGTTTGCCATCACGTTGGAATGCGTGCCAGAGGCATTGGCAAAGATGATTACCGAACAGGTATCACCGTTGACGATAGGTATCGGCGCGGGTAAATATTGTGATGGACAGGTGTTGGTGTATCAGGATATGCTGGGTTACACCAATGGCTTCACACCCAAATTTGTGAAGAAATATGCCAATCTTCACGACACGATGCTGGCCGCTTTCAAACAATACAAGGAAGACTGCGAGCGTCAGGATTTTCCCGCTAAGGAACATACTTTTGCCATCAGTGACGATGTGCTCAAGTCGTTGTATTAAATAGGTGAAAAAATATCGTCCGTATAGACGAGAAAAATAAATATACAAGAAAATGCAAGTTGTAAAGACGATTCAAGAAGTTCGCGAGATTGTAAAAGGATGGCGCAAGGAAGGATTGAGCGTAGGACTTGTTCCGACGATGGGATTCCTGCACGAGGGGCATCAGAGCCTGATAGCAAAGTCGGTTGCCGACAACGATCGAACGGTGGTTTCCGTGTTTGTAAACCCTATTCAGTTTGGTCCGTCGGAAGATTTGGAGGCCTATCCGAGAGATTTAAATCATGATATGGCTGCGGTGGAGGCGATGGGCGGAGATCTTATTTTCAATCCCGAGCCTTCGGAGATGTACCCCGCTCATTTCACCACCTTTGTAGATACCACGGAGACTACGGAGCTGCTCTGCGGCGCACGACGCGCCGGCCATTTCAGGGGAGTGTGTACGGTGGTGAGCAAACTGTTCAACATCGTTGGTCCTGACCGTGCCTATTTTGGGCAGAAAGATGCCCAGCAGCTGGCCACTGTGCGCCGTTTTGTTCGCGATCTCAACTTTGACCTTGAAATTATAGCTTGTCCTATTGTTCGCGAAGCTGACGGATTGGCCAAGTCGAGCCGTAACACCTATCTCAGTGCAGAGGAGCGTCGGGCTGCGCTTATCTTGTCAAAGAGTCTTAAACTTGGACAGACGGCTGTGGAAAACGGTGAGCGCGACGCCTCGGCTATTATCAAAATCATCAGCGACAGCTTGCAGACCGAGCCGCTGGCACGCGTGGACTATGTGGAGGTGGTAGACCTGAACAACGTGCAGCGTGTGGAGGCGATAGAAGGAGAAACGCTTGTGGCGATTGCCGTGTATATTGGTAAAACCCGACTGATAGACAATTTCATATGGAAATAACATTGCTGAAATCCAAGATACATAGGGCGGTGGTGACACAGGCCGACCTCAACTATGTGGGCAGCATCACCATCGACAGCGAACTGATGGAGGCTGCCGGCATTGTGGAATATGAGCGGGTGGAGATTGCCGACGTGGACAACGGTAAGCGATTGGCCACCTATGCCATTGCGGGAGAGGCCGGATCGGGCATCATTTGCTTGAATGGTGCGGCGGCTCACTGCGTGGAGGTGGGCGACAAAGTGATTATCATGGCATACGCCAACATGACGACGGAGGAAGCTGCAGCACACCACCCCCAAGTGGTGTTTGTTGATGAGCAAAACAAGATAACACGACGAACAAACTATGAGAAGCACGGTCTTCTCAAGGATCAGGAATAAACGGAAAAGAAATGTTAAGCGGGAAAACGGTAATACTGGGTGTGACGGGCAGCATTGCTGCTTATAAGATGGCTAATTTGGCATCGATGCTTGTGAAGCAGCATGCGGAAGTGCTGGTGGTTATGACAAAGAATGCCAGCCTGTTTATTGCTCCCATGACCTTTGAGACGCTTACATCGAGAAAGTGTGCTGTCGATACGTTTGATCGTAATTTTAATTTTGATGTCAAGCACGTGTCGTTGGCGAAGAAGGCCGACATCATGTTGATTGCCCCGGCAACGGCCAATGTCATCGGAAAAATAGCCAACGGCATTTGTGACGATATGCTCACCACGACGTTTATGGCTTGTCAATGTCCTAAACTTGTGGCTCCGGCGATGAATACGAACATGTGGCAGAATCCTATATTGCAGGATAATCTGGAAAAGCTGACACGTTATGGTGTGGAGGTGATACCTCCCGATGCCGGGCGGTTGGCTTGTGGAGACGTGGGCTGTGGTAAGCTGCCATCGGAGGGATTGATTTTGCAGTATGTGCTGAAACATATTGCCAAGCCTCATGATATGCAAGGATGGAAAGTGCTGGTTACGGCCGGGCCGACGCAGGAGAGTATAGACCCCGTGAGATATATCACAAACCATTCTTCGGGAAAGATGGGATATGCCATTGCCAAGATGGCCAAGCTGCGCGGGGCGGAGGTTACACTTGTATCCGGTCCGGTGGAGTTACAGCCTTTTGTAGGCGTTGAGACGATTCCTGTAGTCACAGCGGATGAAATGTATGAAGCGGTGACGCGGATATGTGATGGGTTTGACATCGTCGTGATGTGCAGTGCTGTGGCCGATTATACGCCCGGAAGCTATCATCAGCAGAAGATGAAGAAAGACGGTGACGATCTTAACCTGCCGCTGATACGTACCAAAGATATCCTTCAATATCTGGGAGCACACAAGCGGGAGGGGCAGTGTGTGGTTGGATTTTCGATGGAAACGGAAAATCTGATCAGTCATTCGCAAGAGAAACTGATGAAGAAAAACGTGGATATGATATGTGCCAACACGATAGCTTCGGGGAACACTGGGTTTGGCGTAGACACGAATCAGGTGACCATTATTATGCCGGACAGAGTTGAGGAACTGCCGCTTTGCAGCAAGGATGAGACGGCATCGCTGATTCTGGATACAATCATGGAAAACAAATAAGCAGCTGCCTGTAGCCTCTTGGGAATGAATCAAATACTTGTCATTGATATAGGAAACACCAATGTTGTTGTTGGCGTGATGGCGGATGGCCAGGTTTTGCACGCAACTCGGATAGCAACTGCGCTGGGAGAAGGTAAATTTGAAACGATCGCAAGTGTCAAAACGGAGCTTCGGGAGTTGCGAAAGGAACATCCGGAGTTTAGGGGTGGCATCCTGTCGTCAGTCGTTCCGGAACTGACACAAGCTGTTTGTGAAGTGGTGTTTCAGGTTACGGGAGTTGAGATGATGGTCATGGGCGACAACAGACTCAAACTCGGGATGGAGATTTGCGTGGAACATTCTGAGCAGGTGGGGCACGATCGGATTGCCGATGCCATTGGTGTCATGAGCCAATTCTCGTGTCCGCTTATTATTGTTGATATGGGAACGGCGACTACGGTCAATGTTGTGGATCGGGAAGGACGTTTTGTTGGTGGAATGATTATTCCCGGCGTCCGAACCTCCTTAGATGCCCTTAGTTCCCGTGCATCCCAGTTACGGGAAGTTCCCTTGAAGTTGCCGGAGCATCTCATAGGGCGGAATACCACAGAATGCATGCAGTCTGGAGTATTCTATGGTGCTGCTTCCATGATAGACGGGCTTATTGACAGGATTCGTGCTCAACAGGGATCGGATACGACTGTAGTGATGACGGGTGGCCATGCACGTTTGGTGTACCCGCTGTGTCGACATAAAGTGGAATATGACGAGTACCTGCTCTTCAGGGGATTGTATTGCATTTACATCAACAGCATGCAATCATGATTACTCTTTAATACCTCTTTCCTCCATCGACTTGTCTTTTATCGCAGGCAAATCTTTCATTTCTTCCAGATGGGTTACCAGTGTATCGCCGGCCTTCGAAACCCGGAACTTAGCCCGGACAATGTGGTCGTAGTCGGCATTTCCCGTTACCTTAATACGTCTTTCTTTTTTATAAACCACCGTATCACGGCAACTTGGGTAGCTCAAGAGTTGCACAGTTGCAGCTGTTGAGGCTGGACCTATGACATAAATGCCCAAGCTGTCTCGGACAGACAGATTTTGTTTTTTGCTATGTGCCGTGTCATGGGTGGTGCTGTCAACGGGTTCGAAGTATTTGGCCTCTACGGTGTCGCCAAGGTTTGTCGACGGTGCCATTCGACAGGAAGTGGGAGACAGCATGGCGAAGGGCATGGCAAAAAACAGAAAGAGAAGTTTACGCATAACAGGTGCAGAGTTATAACTGATCGCAAGAGAAGCAAAATTCACCACCCTTTGCAAGTCCGCCTTCCGACGTTTCTTTGTATAGGGAGGGGATGTCATGCCCTGTTTGTTTCATCACCTGCACCACACGGTCAAACTTTACCCGATGTTTCCCGTCGCTGAACGATGCGTAGAGGTTGGCGTCGAGAGCCCGTGTGGCTGCAAAGGCATTGCGTTCGATACAAGGAATCTGTACCAACCCGCAGATAGGGTCGCATGTCATTCCCAGATGATGTTCCAATCCCATTTCCGCAGCATATTCAATTTGTGACGGGCTACCTCCAAAAAGTTGGCAGGCAGCTGCCGATGCCATGGCACATGCCACCCCTACCTCTCCTTGGCAACCTACATCAGCTCCGGAGATTGATGCGTTCTCTTTCACGATATTACCGATTAATCCGGCCGTTGCAAGAGCATGACAAATCTTGCGGTCGGAGAATCCATGCCCTCGGGAAAGATGGTAGAGCACGGAAGGAATCACACCGCATGCACCACAAGTAGGAGCCGTGACAATGGTTCCCCCAGAGGCATTCTCCTCGCTCACGGCCAGCGCATACGCATAGACCAGTCCACGTGTTTGCAAACTCTGCTTGTAGCCTCTGGCCTTGATATAATAGGTGGGAGCTTTACGCTGCAGGTTGAGTGGCCCGGGCAAGACACCATCTCCTTCCAAGCCGCGTTCCACAGCAGCTTGCATGGCCTCCCATATCTCTTGCAGATAGTCCCATATTGACGGGTCTTCGCATTTGTCCACATATTCCCAGTATGTGCGTCCATAGGTGTCGCACCAGTTCTGAATGTCTTCGAGGTACGTGAGATCGTAGATATCCTTACCGATGGGAAGGAGTCCTGTGGGATTGAGTCCTTCTGATATGGCTCCGCCGCCAACGCTGTACACCGTCCAGGGTGCCCCCTTGTCAGTTTCAAACATCATGGCATTGGGATGGAACTCCAAGAATTCGTTTGGTTTCCAAACAATATCTACCGGAGCAGTGGGGCTGAGCACTTCGTTGATGGCCACATCGGTCATGTGTCCCTTTCCTGTTGCGGCCAGACTGCCATAGAGGGTAACCCGGAAGCTCTTGGCTTCAGGGTGCTTGGCAAGATAAAACTGTGCCGCTTTCTGTGGTCCCATGGTGTGGCTCGACGATGGCCCCTTGCCAATTCTATAAATTTCCCGGAGTGATTTCATTGTGTTTTACTTTGCATTTGCCCTTTGTGTCAAGGCATCATTTATGGATTCTCATCAAAAAGCCCCGCCCATGCGCATGGTGGTCGGGACTATATGTTTATCCTGTATATCATGTTAAATATCAGTTTCGGAGATCAGTCTCCAATTCTCCAGGTCGTTGACAGTAAACGACTGAATGAATGCAGCATGTCCTGCGATTTCCTCTTCGGCCAACTTGGTGTATACCCTGGCACTCTTGCCATAGAGTTCAGGAGCCTTGGACGCATCGTTAATGAGCAATAGCGACATGACGATGTCGCCCGTCATATTGTACAGGCGACGCCCGAGGAAGTCGTGAACTTCCTGATTATCGGTGGCCTTTATTTTTGCGATGGCTTCCTCGTAGAGCTTGATGCACTTGCCAATGCGCTCCTTGCAGTCTTTCATTTCATCGGATGTCTCCTCTGGCAGCATCTCATTGATGATGTTCAGGTAGGTTCCATTCGTAATGTAGCGCATGGCAGCCACCACCTGCAACTGTGTCGTACCCTCGTATATCGAGAAGATGCGAACATCGCGATAGAGCCGCTGGCATTTGTATTCCATGATAAACCCGGATCCGCCGTGAACGGAAATGCAGTCGTAGGCACATTGGTTGGCATACTCGGAGACCATGCCTTTGCTCAGGGGTGTAAGGGCATCGGCCAGCCGACTGTAGGTTTTCATCTCCTTCCGTTCCTCGGGCGTGAGTTTGCGCTCACGTGAGATGTCTTCCAGCGTTTTGTATATATCCACATAGCGCGAAGTTTGGTAGAGAATGGCTCGTCCTGCATCCAGCTTGGCTTTCATGCGGGAAAGCATGTCGTAGACAGCGGGGAACATTGCAATTTTCTTTCCGAACTGCACTCGGGCGTTGGCATATTCAATAGCTTGTGTGTAAGCCTCCTGAGCCAAGCCGACGGACTGTGCGGTAATACCCAGGCGGGCACCGTTCATCAGGCTCATCACGTATTTGATAAGTCCCAGGCGACGGTCGCCGCAAAGTTCAGCCTTGGCATTCTTGTAAACCAGTTCGCAAGTGGGACTACCATGAATGCCGAGTTTGTTCTCGATATGGCGAACGGTAACTCCACCATCACGCTTGTCGTAGATGAACATGGAGAGTCCGCGTCCATCTTTGGTACCTGCTTCGGATCGGGCCAGCACGAGGTGAATGTCCGAGTCGCCGTTAGTGATGAAGCGCTTCACGCCGTTGAGCCGCCACGTACCGTCCTCGTCTTGTGTAGCTTTCAACATCACGCGCTGCAGATCGGAACCAGCGTCCGGTTCGGTCAAGTCCATCGACATGGTTTCGCCGGCAGATATGCGGGGAATATACTTCTGTTTCTGCTCTTCGGAGCCAAACTCATATAGGGTATCGATGCAACTTTGGAGGCTCCAGATGTTTTGGAAACCAGCATCGGCCGTAGCCACCATTTCGGACATCATCGAGAAGATGGTGATCGGAATGTTGAGCCCATTATACTGTCTGGGCATGGAAACGCCCCAAAGGCCGGCTTGTCGCGTGGCCTTGATATTTTCCATGGTCTTGCTTGCATAGACCATTCGCCCGTTCTCAAGATGTGGACCTTCCAGGTCAACGCTTTCAGAGTTGGGTTCAATGATGTTGGCTGTGATGTCGCCTGTGATTTCAAGCATACGCTTGTAATTTTCGATGGCATCCTCGAAGTTGATGGGGGCATCCTCAAATTTGTCTTTGTCGGTATAGTTGCGTTCCTTGAGTTCCACAATTCTCCTCATCAACGGATGATTGAGGTGGAATTCGATTTCGGGATGGTCGGTATAGTAATTGGGCATGATCGTTGTTGTTTTAATCTCTGGTTTGTTCCTTCTTGTTATTTACTATTTTGTTTGTAGTATTTGATCATCTTCGGAATCACCTCCTCAGCATTGCCATGGATAACATAATCGGCGATGGCGTTGATAGGTGCATCCGGGTCATTGTTCACGGCGATGATAATCCCTGCGTCCTGCATTCCGGCAATATGTTGAATCTGACCTGAAATGCCAAAGGCAAAGTAAACCTTGGGATGAACCGTGATGCCAGTTTGTCCTACCTGACGCTTGTTGTCTAACCACCCTGCATCTACTGCCGCCCGGCTTGCACCAACTTCTGCGTGGAGCACGTCGGCCAAGTCGTAGAGCATGGAGAATGCTTCCTTGGAGCCCATTCCATAGCCTCCGGCCACAACAATGGGAGACGACTTCAGGTTGTTTCGGGCTGCTTCCACCTGTCGGTCTATAACCTTGACTTCATAGCTGGTTTCTGAAACATACTTGGAAACATCCGGATAGACCACTTCTCCCTTATAGTTCTCGTCGAGAATCTCACGCAGCATCACACCCGAACGCACGGTGGCCATCTGAGGACGGTGGTCGGGATTGACAATGGTGGCAACAATGTTTCCACCAAAGGCGGGTCGAATCTGGAACAGCAGGTTCTTATAGAGTTTGCCGGTCTTTTTGTCTTCGTAGTCTCCAATCTCCAATTGCGTACAGTCGGCCGTGAGACCAGAGGTAAGAGAAGATGAAACCCGAGGGCCGAGGTCACGCCCGATGACCGTAGCGCCCATCAGGCAGATTTGCGGTTTCTCCTCTTTGAATAGGTTGACAAGGATATCCGTGTGGGGTGCAGAGGTGTAGGGAAACAACCGTTCTGCGTCAAACACGAAGAGTTTATCCACACCGTAGGGGATAATTTGGTTCTCTACCTTGCCCTTGATGCCCGTTCCGACAACTACAGCATGCAGTTGTACACCAAGCTGATTGGCCAATTTGCGACCTTTGGTCAGCAATTCCTGAGAAACTTCCTGAACGGTTGTTTCTTCTATTTCGCAATATACAAATACGTTATTCATAATTCTGTGTGTGGCTCATACGGCCAGTCTTGTTTTAACCTATGATTTTTTCGCCGATGAGTTCTTTCATCAGTCCCTCTATGTCGGCATCGCTGCTGGTGAGGGTTTTGCTTTCCTTGGCTTGGAACACAATATTCTGCACGGCTTTCACCTTGGTAGGCGAACCAGACAGTCCGCATTGAGCTTCGTCACCGTCCACATCTGCCACGCTCCATTGGTTGAGTGTGAGATAAGGCCTCGACTCATATAGCGCAGCCCACGGTTCATCCCCCTTGCGTTCCATGGGGCAGGTGGCGTATTTGTATTTCATCACAAGTTTGACGTTGCAAGGACGTGCCGGCGCTGCGGTTCCATTCACAGTGATCAGCACCGGGAGCGGAGCCTCGACCGTTTCCACACCGCCATCGATGTGCCGACGAATGGTGGCTTTGCCATCTTCAATCTTCACAATTTCCTCAGCGTATGTCACTTGGTTGAGTCCGAGCTTCTGGGCTACCTGTGGCCCCACCTGTGCGGTGTCGCCGTCAATGGCCTGACGCCCGCTGAGTATGATGTCTGCGTTTCCGATTTTGCGGATAGCCATGGAGAGTGCATACGAGGTTGCCAAGGTGTCGGCGCCGGCAAATTTCCGGTCGGTGAGAAGCCACCCGGTATCGGCTCCCCTATAAAGTCCCTGGCGGATAATCTCACCTGCCCGGGGAGGCCCCATGGTGAGTACGCCAACCGTGGAGCCGGGGTTTTGGTCCTTGAGGCGGAGAGCCTGCTCCAAGGCGTTCAGGTCTTCAGGGTTGAAGATTGCGGGCAGAGCAGCACGGTTTACGGTGCCCTCAGCTGTCATTGCGTCTTTACCCACATTTCTTGTGTCTGGCACTTGCTTGGCAAGTACAACAATTCTTAATTTCATGAATTTATGCTATATATTTGATATGTCGCTTATTATGGCAAAAATACAAATTAATTAGTTTTTGGCCAAATAAAACATATAAAAACACCGCGAAGGTTAACAGATGTCATTTATTAGAGGCGACGTGCTAACATATTGTAGTGTTTTTTTGAGGTTTTAAACACTCCCCGTAGATAAAAAGCCGTATCTTTGTAGTTGCTAAATACATACATGATGACGAAGAAAATCCTAACAGCAGTTGCTCTATTTGTTGCTGCCTCACCATTGGTGTCGGCACAGGGCTTTGACAATTTGCCCAACCCTGTCGAGGATGTCAACAAGGTCGTTGACAACACGCCTGACTCCATTGCCCAGGCACTGATGTCGCGCCCGGCTCCCGGCAGTACGAGGAAGGGTGTCAATCCGGTGCTCTTTTTGGTGGGAAACTCCACGATGCGTAACGGAACCAAGGGAGATGGGGGCAACGGCCAATGGGGTTGGGGATACTATGCCAATCAATATTTCAATGGAAACAGAATCACCGTCGAAAATCAGGCGCTCGGCGGGATGTCCACACGTACGTTCTACAACAAGCTTTGGCCGGACATACGGCAGGCGCTGAAGCCCGGCGATTGGGTGATTATATCCATTGGGCACAACGATAACGGCCCCTACGATTCCGGTCGTGCCCGCGCAGTGCTTCCCGGCACGGGCTATGACAGCCTGAATATCACCATCAAGGAGACCGGTGAGAGCGAAACCGTGTATAGTTACGGCGGGTATCTTCGTCGTTATATCGCCGACTGCCGTGCTGCCGGTGCACACCCAATTATCATGAGCCTTACACCGCGTGATGCTTATGACGAGAAGAGTGGGAAAATCGTCCGCAAACCGCAGACTGGGTGGGGGGCGATCGTGGCAGCCGAGGAGGGGGTGCCATTTGTCGACCTCAACGAAATAAGTGGACAAAAACTCGACTCCTATAGCTCGTGGAAAGAGAAATATCATTTCTTCGGAGACCACATCCATACGAGTTATTGGGGAGCGGAAATGAATGCGCGTTCAGCAGCCGAAGGGTTGATGACCAGCCGTAATCCTGTTCTAAAGCCCTTGCAGGACATGATGATCAATGTGGCTTTGCCCGTATGGCCAGTCAGGCGTGAGGCGGGGAAACCCGTGGTATGGATCACGGGCGATTCCACGGTAAAAAACAAGGACAAAGACAAAGACGATATGTGGGGGTGGGGAGCCTTGGCGGAAACCATCTTTGATACCAGAAAATGCATCCCCTACAATGCGGCGATGGCTGGCCGATCCACGCGAAGCTATATTCGGGAGGGTCGATGGGAGAAAGTCTACAACAGTCTTCAGCCGGGCGACTTTGTGCTCATCCAGTTCGGACACAACGATATCTGCCCGATCACGGATCGCAAGGAGCGTGGTGTAATTCCCGGAACAGCAGACACCTGCCATGTCTTTAAAATGGAAAAAGATGGCCGTTACGAGGTGGTTTACAGTTTCGGATGGTATCTGAAAAAGATGATAGACGACACGCGTGAGAAGGGAGCCACGCCCATCCTGCTGTCGCTCACGACACGTAATGAGTGGCCCGGAGGCAAGGTCGAGCGTCGCAACAGTTCGTATGGCAAATGGTATCGCGAGGTGGTGGAAGACACTGGGGTGGAATTTGTAGATGCCCACAATCTCATAGCCGACTATCTTGACAAGCATTATAAGGGCAAGGCCGATGCCGGCGCCTATTTCAAGAAAGATCACACGCACACCTCTTACCAAGGTGCAAGGAGCAACGCAAGGATCATTGCCAAGGGAATCAGACAAATTGATTCTCATCTTTCTGTTTTCCTCAAATAATCGTTCTCATCTCACCCTACTACAAAACTCGCGTATTTTATGATAGACAGACAGACCGTAGAAAAGATAAAGGATACTGCCAACATTGTGGAGGTGGTGTCGGAGTTTGTGACTCTCAGGAAGTCGGGTGCCAACTACAAAGGGCTCTGCCCGTTCCACAACGAGAAAACGCCGTCTTTCTATGTATCGCCGGCACGTGGAATCTGCCATTGTTTTGGTTGTGGCAAGGGTGGTACGCCTGTGAACTTCGTGATGGAGCATGAGCAAATGACCTATCCTGAGGCACTCAGGTGGTTGGCTCAAAAATATCATATTGAAATCAAGGAACGCGAACTCACTGATGAGGAGAAAGCCGAGCAAAGCCAGCGCGAATCGATGTTCATCGTCAACGATTGGGCCTGCAACTATTTTGAGGACTTGCTTCACAACCATGCTGACGGCAAAGCCATCGGCATGCAGTATTTTCACAGTCGGGGCTTTCGCGATGATGTGATCAGGAAGTTTCGCTTAGGCTACGATTTGAGCGATCGTTCTGCCCTGGCTCGGGCTGCTTTGAATCAAGGTTACAAGGAAGAGTTTCTGCTTTCCACGGGCATTTGTTTCAAAACAGACCGTGGCGAACTGCTCGACCGTTATGCCGGACGGGTGGTGTTTCCATGGATTGGCATCAGCGGCAAGGTGGTAGGCTTTACTGCGCGTGTGCTTGACAGCCGCACCAAGGGCGTAAACCAGAAATATGTCAACTCTCCGGCGAGCGATATCTATCACAAGGACCGGGAGTTGTATGGCATTTGGCAGGCCAAGAAATCCATTGCCAAGGAAGACAGGGTGTTTATGGTGGAGGGACAGGCCGACGTGATAGCCATGCACCAGTGTGGCATAGAGAATGTCGTTGCCAACTCGGGCACAGCCCTGAGTTTCCACCAGATACACACCCTGCATCGTTTCACGTCGAACATCACCCTTATTTATGACAACGACCCGGCGGGTATTCATGCGGCCATCAAGGGTACGGATATGCTGCTGGCCGAGGGAATGAATCTCAAGGTGTTGCTTCTGCCCGACGGTAAAGACCCTGACGAATTTGCCCGTTCACACACGGCTGCAGAGTTTCGGGAGTATATCGAACAACATCAGAGCGACTTCATCCAGTTCAAGACCGACCTCCTGCTCAAGGGCGAGACCGACCCCACCAAGCGCGCTGATGCCATCAACTCCATCGTGGAGTCTATCTCCATGGTACAAGACCAGATACTTCGCAACACCTATATTCACGACTGTGCCCAGCGTATCGATATTAACGAGCGCACGCTGATCAATCAGATGAATGCTTTTATTCGAAGACGGCGCAAGAGCAACAGTTCTGCAACACCAACCATGCGGGAACAAGGTGCCGACTCCGCAGCCGGCCAAACTGCACCACCCATCCACACCGTTACACCAATGCAACAGGCTGGCAAGGTGGAACGCATGCTTGCACAGATGGTTGTGCGATATGGAGAGCGCTTCATACGGAATATCAAGGACGAAGACGGCAATGTGTACGATCTGACCATTGCCCAATACATACGCTGTAACCTTGAGAGCGACCAATTGGAGTTTAAGCATCAGGTCTTCAATAAAATCTTGGAAGAAGCCGTGCAGATGAGTGATAATCCCGAGTTTCGGGCCGAGCCTTATTTCATTCACCATGACGATATCCAAATTAGTCAGGAAGCAACTCAGATGGCCGCCGACCACTATCATTTCTCGTTGTCCAAAGAAGAGGAAATCCTTAATGAAGAGGACCGCAGGGAGAACGAGGAGAATGAAATGGAAAGACTGAAGCAACAGGTGGATCACCTGCTTCTCGACTTCCGTATGGATTATGTGGAGTTGCACCTTAAAGAACTGATGAACCAGATTAAGCAAGCCTCTGACGACATGGAGCAACTCAAAAAGCTGATGGAGGAATATAGGGAAATGCAGGAAATCCGCAACAAGCTGGCCAAAATGTTGGGCAGTAACATTATTATATAGGGCTTGTCTTTCCTTTAAAAAAGTTGACTCGTCAGTTCAAGTTTTTTTAGGGAAAGGCACCTGTGGTTATTGTTTTTACCTGACGCTTGTAAAGCAGTAACTTTTGATAATTATCAATGTTTTGAGGTTAACAAGCAGAGCCAGATCCTTATCGTCTTCCTGTTGTGAGATCGAAAGAGTCGAGATAATTTTTTCTTTACAATCCGTCTTTGATATTTCGTGAATTTAAAAATAAATAGCTGTTGGCTGGAAATACGAGAAATTTGAGGTGACTTGTATTATGCTGACAGTTAGGCGTTTAGCAAATATAGTGTGTGGGATGCAATTTGATGACCCGCGATTAGGTATGGAATGGCGATGCGATCAAAGCCTAATCGTGAGACGAATACTATTCTTCCGCTTGATGATGAGGCCTAAGTCGGACAGCCAGAAGATAGTAATCGCAAAGCCTTTGAATTTTTCTGCTCGGATAAATTCAATTTTTCTGTAGAAACATGGCGTGTTTTGCTCTGGATGCAACAAATATTATTACTGGAAAATAGTAATTATATTTTATAAAATGAAGAGGGATGAGTGAAGAGTGAAGAGGGATGAGTGATGAATTAAAACATTGTGATGGTATAAAGGTATATTACGGCAGCTGGGATGGCCATGAGGCTGGAGTCGAAACGGTCGAGCATGCCACCGTGTCCGGGCAGGATGTTACCGCTGTCTTTGATGCCAAGTGTGCGCTTGAAAAGACTCTCCACAAGATCGCCCCAGGTGCCGAAAACACATACCATCGCCCCCAAGCCAATCCATTGATAGGTGTTCAGCGTGTGCGGGTCTCCGCTTTTGTTGGCCAGATAACCAATGATTGCGGCCACGACAAGTACCAGCACTGCACCGCCGAAGCTGCCCTCCCAAGATTTGGCCGGTGAGATGCGGGGGAAGAGTTTGTGTTTCCCCAACAGCGTACCCGTGCAATAGGCACCCGTGTCATTGACCCATAAGAATATAAAAACGCTCAGGGGGAGCAGAGTGTCGAAGCGGATTCCACTGCCATCGGGTGCCATCTCAAAGGCCAGAATGTTGATCAGGGAGAGGGGTAAAGCGATATAGAACTGCCCAAGCATGGTGTAGGCCCAGTCGTTGATGGCATTTTTATTGCCGGTATAGATTTCACTGACAAACAGATAGACAATGGAAAGGATATAGGGTACCATCACAATGAAATGACCAACAATTCCTGTTCGCCATGCAGCTACCGCAACAAACAGATATACGGCGGCAACCGTGGAGATGAACCTGTTGACCTGTACGTTCTCGGCGTAGCTGTTGGTCAGTCCGGTGTACTCCCATACACAAAGCCCTGTGATAACGGAGAACAACAGTACCATGGCTCTGGGGTTGAGGAATCCGGCCACCATAATGGATACATACAACACTCCGGTGATGGATCTGACGATTAAATTCTTTTGTTTGCTATTCATATTTTAGGAGTGATGAGTTAAGAGTGTAGAGTTAAGAGTGAATAGTGCGGAGGGAAGAATGGTGGGAGAGAAAGGGATGGGACGAACGCCCATCTCCTTCCTTTACCGCCTATTTTGCCGATTCATTTTTGGCCTCTGTTTCTGTTTCCGTCTCTTTCTCTTGTGCTGTTTGATGTTCTATAGACTCTTGTTCATCTTGGGATGGCTCAGCCTGTGCATCTTTATGCTTATTCTGTGCCGCTTCATGCTCAGCTTGTGCCTGCTTCACTATGTCGGGCATATCTTCCAACTTGGGAGTCTCGGCCTTTTCGCGCGCATCTTGAAGAGCTTTGTTTTCTTGTAAGATTTCTTCTGTGCGGCTCACCCAAGGACGCTTGCCAAAGATTTTCTCCACATCTTCGGCAAAGATGACCTCCTTGGCAAACAGCAATTCAGCCAGTTGCTGATGCCCATCTTTGTGTTCGGTCAGGATTTTCTTGGCCCGAGCATACTCCTCATTGATGATTCTGAGTACCTCGTCGTCCATCACCTTGGCCGTGGTCTCGCTATAAGGACGCTGGAACTGGTATTCCTGATTGTTGTAATAACAAATGTTGGGCAACTTGTCGCTCATGCCAGCGTATGCCACCATGCCGTAAGCGCTTTTCGTGGCACGCTCCAAGTCGTTCATGGCCCCCGTTGAGATGTGTCCGATGAACAACTCCTCAGCCGCACGTCCGCCCAAGAGAGCACACATCTCGTCGAGCATCTGTTCCTTGGTTGTGATGACACGCTCCTCGGGCATGTACCAAGCCGCACCGAGGGCCTGGCCACGCGGCACGATGGTAACCTTGACCAAGGGATGGGCATGCTGGCAGAACCAGCTGATGGTGGCATGTCCGGCCTCGTGGATGGCGATGCTCCGCTTTTCAGCCTGGGTCATCACTTTGGTCTTTTTTTCCAGTCCACCGATAATGCGGTCTACCGCGTCGAGGAAGTCCTGCTTGCTCACGCAATCCTTATCATGGCGTGCAGCAATTAGCGCGGCCTCGTTGCAGACGTTGGCAATGTCTGCTCCCGAGAATCCCGGAGTCTGACGAGCCAAATAATCGATATCGAGGCTGTTGTCGGTTTTCAGTGGTCTGAGATGCACCTGGAAGATAGCCTTGCGCTCCGTGAGGTCGGGTAGGTCTACGCTGATCTGTCGGTCGAAACGGCCGGCACGCAGCAACGCCTTGTCGAGCATGTCAACGCGGTTGGTGGCTGCCAGCACGATGACACCGGAGTTGGTTCCGAATCCGTCCATCTCGGTGAGCAGGGCATTCAACGTATTCTCGCGCTCGTCGTTGCCGCCCATAGCGGGGTTTTTGGAGCGGGCACGGCCTACCGCATCAATCTCGTCGATAAAGATGATACAAGGAGCCTTTTGTTTGGCTTGGGCGAAGACGTCGCGCACACGGCTGGCACCCACGCCGACAAACATTTCCACAAAGTCGGAACCCGACATCGAGAAGAAAGGCACGCCGGCTTCACCGGCTACAGCCTTGGCCAAGAGTGTCTTACCCGTTCCCGGAGGGCCGATAAGCAATGCGCCCTTGGGAATTTTTCCTCCCAGCTCGGTATATTTCTCTGGGTTCTTCAAGAACTCAACGATTTCCTGAACTTCCTGTTTGGCACCTTCCTGTCCAGCCACATCCTTGAAAGTGATGCCTAATTCGTAACCCTTTTCAAAGAGTTTGGCCTTGCTCTTGCCCACGTTGAACACGCCGCCACCGGGGCCGCCGCCACTCATGCGACGACTGAAGAAAAATATCATACCGAAGATGAAAAGCAAGGGGAGGAGGTTGATGAGAATGGCCACGAAGTCACTCCCCTTTTCGTTGTTGTAGCTAAATCCGGTGATGTTACCTTTCTGCAGCTGGGTGTCGAGATATTTCTCAAGTTCGTCTACCGAACCGAACTGCACGGAGAGGTATGGATTCTTGCCCGTCTGTTTGGCCGACTGCTTGAAAACGTTGCGGATAAACTTGGGTTTGACATACATACGAAGGGTGTGGTCAGTGATGTTGATGACTACGTTTTGGGCATATCCCTTTTCAACATGAGTCTTGAATTCAGTGTACTGAACTTCCTTGCTCACGCCGGAACCCTTTGCAAGAGATTCTCCGCCACCGGTAAAGAACAGGATGGCAAGCGACACAGCAATGATGGCGTATATCCAGTTCATGTTGAACCTGGGCATCTTTGGCTGGTCGTCGTTGTTATTTTGAGGTTGTTGTTTATTATTATCCATCGTTGAATAGTTGATTGTTGTACTCCTTTGGGCATCAAACGACGTGCCAAAGATTAGTCAACATTGGGTATTTTAGTTAATTTAGCATCTTCCCAAAGCTCTTCGAGATTGTAGAAGGTGCGCATTTCCGGTTGAAAAATATGAACCAACACATCTGCAAAATCAATGGCTACCCACTGGTTGTAGCCCAAGCCATTCACGCCGACTGGTTTCTCGCTCATTTCCCTGCGGCATATATCGCCCACAGACTCGGCTATGGCCTCGACCTGATTTGATGAGCTTCCCTGGCAGATAACGAAATAGTTAGCGATTGCTCCTTCTATATGACTGAGGTCTACAACTACGATATCCTGGCCTTTCTTGTTCTGGATTCCTTTGGTAATGGTTTTAACGAGTTCTGTTGCTTCTGTCATTGAAAATCTTAAAATAGTTACACCTTGCTTGTCAATATTATATATATAGCGCAAAGTTACGCTGAATAATTGAGAAAAAACGTCTTTTGGGGTAATATTTTGTTGTTTTAAACTGCGATTCATGATTTGATGGCATGATATTCTCGACAGGATTCAAGTCGATGCGTGGTAGAGCCGTAAGTCTATAGTCATACAACCCAATACGGCATCGTAACAAATTCTTTGAAAATTTTGGCAAATAAATCTTCAATTATTTGGCACTTTCAAAAAAATAATATACCTTTGCACCGCAATTCCAAGATGAGTTGCGAATGACATTGGGATATGGTGTAATGGTAACACTACAGATTCTGGTCCTGTCATTCCAGGTTCGAATCCTGGTATCCCAACTGAATAACAACAAACCCGCTGGTTCAGCGGGTTTGTTGTTTTTGGTATGGCAAACGTATGACGGGCGAATACGAAGAGACTCTATAGAACATGAATAGTGCCAAGACAGACAGTCAAAGCATCTTAGACCAACCCGTCAAGGCGCTTTTTCAGTTCTTTGAGTTGTTCGCGCACATCTATAAGAGCGTCTAACACCTCCGCACTTCGATCCGAAGCATCACGATTGTGATACATATACTTGCGTGCGGCAGCAATTCTGAATCCCCGCACTTTGACCAAATTGTAAATCACCTTGATTTCCTCTATATCTTTGTCCGTGTACTGGCGCACCTTGGTCGATGCCACAGTCTTGGGTTTGAGGCTGGGAAATTCAGTCTCCCAATAACGCAGTGTGCTTTCGTTCACACCGATCATCTTTGCAACCTCTTTAATAGAGTAATAGAGTTTGGGAGGGGGATTATTATTCACTGTCATCTGGTGATACTGGTTTTAATGCTGCTTTGGATAAGTCCAGGAACCCTTAGAAAGGGTTCTTCTGCAAAGATAACAAAAAGATTGAACAGTTACCGAATCATCATCAATTATTTAAAAAAAAATAAGAGAATAAGAATTATCCTTTACCCGTAACCGCCTATGTGCTTTCTTTTTAGTAACTTTGCACGGCAAAGGACAAAAGGAATTAAAATAAAAGCAACAATACAATGATGACAGCAAACGAAATTCGCGACTCTTACAAGAAATTCTTTGAGTCGAAAGGTCACGTCATCGTCCCGTCGGCACCCATGGTGATTAAGGACGACCCCACGCTGATGTTTACCAACGCTGGTATGAACCAGTGGAAAGATATTATCTTAGGCACCAAGGAGCCCGAACCGCGCCGCCGCACCAACTCGCAGAAATGCCTGCGTGTAAGCGGTAAGCATAACGACTTAGAGGAGGTGGGGCACGACACCTATCACCACACCATGTTCGAGATGCTCGGCAACTGGAGTTTTGGCGACTATTTCAAGGAGGGGGCTATCGATTATGCCTGGGAGTTTCTGGTAGACGTGCTGCACCTCGACCCAGCCGACCTGTATGTCACCGTGTTCGAAGGCTCGCCCGAGGAAAACATTCCACGCGACGATGAGGCTGCCAAATACTGGAGCAAACATCTGCCCGAAGACCATATCATTAATGGAAACAAGCACGATAATTTCTGGGAAATGGGAGACACCGGTCCATGCGGTCCGTGTTCGGAGATACACATCGACTCCCGACCGGCTGAGGAGAAAGCCAAGAAGCCCGGTCGCGAACTGGTCAATATGGACGACCCACAGGTGATTGAAATCTGGAACATAGTGTTCATGCAGTTCAACCGCAAGTCTGACGGCTCACTGGAGCCATTGGCCATGAACGTCATCGATACCGGTATGGGCTTCGAGCGCCTCGTGCGTATGCTTCAAGGCAAAAACTCTAACTACGACACCGACATCTTCCAGCCTATCATCAAGGAAATCGAGATTCACTCTGGGAAGAAATATGGCTTTACAACTCCATCTGGCAAAGATGGCAAGGCAGCAGACAACCAAGAGAAAATCGACATCGCCATGCGTGTTATTGCCGACCACCTGCGCACTGTGGCCTTCTCCATTGCCGACGGACAGTTGCCCGGTAATGCCAAAGCCGGATATGTTATTCGTCGCATCCTGAGACGTGCCGTGCGCTATGCCTATACATTCCTCGACCAGCGCCATGCGTTTATGTTCAAGCTCCTCCCCGTATTGATACAGGAAATGGGGGGTACCTATCCCGAGTTGCCGGCACAGCAAGAATTGATTAGTCGAGTGATGAAGGAGGAGGAGGACAGCTTCCTGCGTACTTTAGAGAAGGGGATTCAACTGCTCAACGGCGATATGGAAGAGCTTCGTGAGCAGGGCAAAACCCAACTTGACGGCACCAAAGCCTTCCGCCTGTTTGACACCTACGGGTTCCCGCTCGACCTTACCGAACTCATTTGCCGTGAGAACGGACTCTCTGTAGATGAGCAAGGATTCAACGCTCAGATGACTAAGCAGAAAGAGCGTGCTCGCAACGCTGCTGCTGTAGAGAACAGCGACTGGGTGGTTTTGAAGGAAGGCGAACAAGAATTTGTAGGCTATGACTATACCGAATACGAGTGCAACATCACGCGCTACCGCAAGGTGACACAGAAGAAGAGTTTCTACGAGGTGATGTTAGACCACACGCCTTTCTATGGAGAAATGGGTGGGCAGGTCGGCGACCAGGGAGTGCTTGTGAACGAGGCCGAAACCATTGACGTCATAGACACCAAGCGCGAGAACAATCAAAGTGTACATATCATCAGGACATTGCCCAAGGATCCCAATGCCGGCTTTATGGCCTGCGTGGACACCGACAAGCGCACGGCAAGCGCTGCAAACCATACTGCCACACACTTGCTCGACTATGCCCTGAAGAAAGTTTTGGGCGACCATGTGGAGCAAAAAGGCTCATACGTGAGCGCCGATACGCTGCGTTTCGACTTCGCCCACTTCCAGAAGGTAACCGACGAGGAGCTTCGCGAAGTGGAGCGATTAGTCAACCGCCTTGTGCGCGAAGACCATCCTATGGATGAGCACCGCGACACACCTGTTGAGGAAGCTAAGAAGATGGGAGCCGTGGCTCTGTTTGGTGAAAAGTATGGCGACAAGGTGCGCGTGGTGCGCTTTGGACCGAGCTGTGAGTTCTGTGGAGGCATCCACGCCAAGAGCACGGGTTGCATCGGCATGTTTAAAATCTTATCCGAAAGCAGTGTGGCTGCCGGGGTTCGCCGTATAGAAGCCATGACCGGGCAAAAGTGCGAAGAGGCGATGTATACCCTGGAAGACACGGTAAGATATATCAAAGGTGTGTTCAACAACTCGAAAGACCTGAAATCCACCATCGAGAAATTCATCGAAGAGAACGCACAGATGAAAAAGGAGATGGAAAGTTTCCGGTCGCAGGCTGTGGACCGCACCGCCAAGACACTTGCCGAACGGGTTCAGACCGTCAATGGCATGAACGTTGTCAAAGCTGTCATACCCGTGCAGCCTGCCTCTGCCAAGGATATTGTGTTTAAGATTCGCGAGCTCATTCCCGCCAATCTCATTTGTGTGATTGGTTCTGTTTATAACGACAAGCCCATGCTCTCCGTGATGCTCTCTGAGGACATGGTCAAAGAGCACAACCTTAACGCCGGGCAGATGGTGCGTGAGGCTGCCAAACTCATTCAGGGAGGCGGCGGCGGACAGCCCCATTACGCCCAAGCCGGCGGTAAGAACAAGGACGGCTTATCGGTAGCCGTAGACAAGGTAGTAGAACTGGCAAACCTATAAATTGCCATAGGAGGGGCGTATGCAGCTATACGGTTGCACCGCTCCTCTCTGCTTTTTTCGTCACATCTCTACAACCCCACTGCTAAACCGAGTCTCATCGATGCCCAAGCAAGCATAGATGAGACTCTTTCACTAATAACTACCCAAACTATGAACCCCATTCATTTTATTATCTCAGCCCTCTTGGTTACTTTGCCTCTTTCCTCTTCGGCTCAAACCAAATCTTGGACAGCCGACAACGGCAACGGCACTTATACGAATCCCTTATTCTACGATGAATTCTCCGACCCTGATATCATTCGTGTGGGTGACGATTATTATCTCGCGGGCACTACAATGCACAGCGTCCCGGGGGTGAACATCCTCCACTCCAAAGATCTCGTGAACTGGGAGCAATGGAGCTATTGCTTCGATCGCTTCGACTTTTCCGAGCCCGCTTTCTCTCTCAAGGATGGCAAGGAAATTTACGGACAGGGAGTGTGGGCACCAGCTATCCGGTACCATAATGGCAAATTCTATGTGTTTACTAACATCAATGGCAAAGGCCTTCAGGTGTATACTGCCGATGATGCGCGTGGCCCATGGAAACACATCAATATGAAAGGCAACATCTACGACCTCAGCGTACTATTTGATGATGATGGTAAAATATATGCCATTCATGGCTACGGCGATGTAAAATGTACCGAGCTAAAGCCCGACCTGAGCGAGCCGATATACGAAACAGAGCGCATCATCATTCCTGAAGGCACCGCTGTGGGTGAAGGACATCACATCTACAAAATCAACGACTGGTACTATCTCATTTCGACCGACTACCGTCCTAATGGCCGGACACTGTGCAGCCGCTCGAAGAGCATATGGGGTCCATATGAGACAATTACCATCACGGCTGACGAAACGTTCGGTTATCATGCTGCACCAATTACCCAATGGAAGGGTCGCATCGTTGACAATGGCACACCGTTCCATATTCCCGAGCCTGACATTCACGCCACAGCAGCATCGAATGCACACCAAGGTGGCATTGTGTCAACACCCGATGGCAAGTGGTATGCCCTCCTGATGCAAGACTTCCACTCTATCGGCCGCACAGTGGACTTGCTTCCCGTGACCTGGAAAGACGGCTGGCCAATGATTGGTTTGGAAGGCAACTTAGGACGTGCACCACGAACTTGGCTCAAGCCCAACAACGCTGTGACCACTCCTCATGCTCCCTATGAGCGCAACGAAAACTTCAACGGTAAGGAGCTGGGACGCATTTGGCAGTGGAATCACAATCCAGAGGAGTCGATGTGGAGCCTTAGCAAGGGACAGCTCAGGCTAAAAACCATGCCGGCTGACCAACTGATGTGGGCACGCAACACACTTACCCAACGCGTGATTGGCCCGACATCGATTACCACCGTGAAGCTCGATCCCAGAAACTTAAAGGATGGTGATGTGGCCGGACTGGGCAATATCAACGTTCCCTGCTCGTGGGTGGGTATTGTGAAAAATGCCAAAGAAGCCATCCTGCAGACCTACATACAAGAGACCAACGACACTATCGTATTGGCTACATTCAAGAAAGGCATGATGCCCAAGACCGTATGGCTACGCTTCAACGGAGACTTCGACAACGACAAAGCGCGATATGCCTATTCAACAGATGGGAAAAATTTCACCGATGCAGGTCCAGAGATGCGGCTCAGCTATCAGCTCACCACTTTCCAGGGTAGCCGTACAGCCCTCTTTGCTTTCAATCAGAAAGGACGGCAGGGCGGATACGCCCTCTTTGACGACTTCACCGTAGAGGAGACGCAAGCCGATCGGAGCCAAAACATACCTTATAACAAGACGTTCCGAATCATCAACCTGGCCACCAACCGACCTGCCGAGGCTACCACGCACGGGGTGCTTCATGACACGCAAGCCCATAACAACGGTGTGCTCACCCACTTCCGGTTCGTCGACAAGGGCGAGGGCAAGGTACTGCTACAATGCGAAGATGGTCGATATGTTATGTCAGCAGGCTTCGGAATACCCGGAGACGTGCGTATGACAAAGAACGAAAACGAAGCAGAAACCTTCATGTATCAGGATTTCCTCAATCGCGAGTTCATGCTGATGTCCTTTGACAAGCATACCTATATGGGCAAAAGTCCTACTACGGGCAGCCCCTACTCCATGGACTATAAGGGTGCCGATCCCGCAAGGAAGAACGGAGCTGTGTTCCGTTGGGAAGAAGTGAAATAGGCACTTCCTAACGCTTCGTAAATTCATAAGCCAAACAATAATATCCGTTAAATCGTTAACGGATATTATTGTTTTCTCACTACCTTTGTCACTATTATGTATAAAATGTGGGCTTTCATTTTTCTTGTGCTGCCACTCATTGGGTTAGCATATACTTCTTGGCGCATATGGTATATTCTGCCTTTGTCAAACGTTTACAAAGGTATAGTGCTGGGCATTCTCCTTATCCTTACTTTTTGGTTCTTTGCCAACTTCGCCCTACTCAATATCGACAAATGGCCTATGCCGCTGGCTCGCGTTTCATACGAAGTAGGCAACTCGGCCATCTTCATTTTGTTGTATGCCGTGCTGGTGTTCTTGATATTGGACATTGGGCGGTTGCTGCATCTCGTGCCTCATAGCTTTATGTTCGGTAGTTGGAAAGGCATATTGACGGTGGTCGGAATACTCATCGCGGTGTTTACTTACGGATATTTCAACTATTTGCATAAGGTGCGCGTGCCTATAGAATTGCACACCGTAAAGTCTATAGGTGATACCAAAAAGATTGTAATGATATCTGACCTGCACGTAGGCTATCATAACAACCGCAAGGAGATTACTACCTGGATTGATAAAATCAATGCCGAAAAGCCGGATCTTATCCTCATCGGTGGCGATGTTATCGACGGCCATATCCGTCCTTTGTTCGACGAAGACATGGCCGAAGAGTTTCGAAGGCTCAATGCACCAGTGTATGCCTGCTTAGGAAATCACGAATACTTCAGTGGTAAGCAAAATGCCGAGAAGTTCTACAGGGATGCCCATTTCAACCTCCTGACGGATCAAGCCATTACTGTGCAAGGCATCAACATTATCGGGCGTGACGATCGCATGAACCCCCAGCGCAAATCGGTGCAAGAACTTACTGCCGGTCTCGACATGACTCGCTACACCATTTTGCTCGACCATCAACCCTACAACTTAGAGCAGGCCGAGGAGGCAGGCATTGATTTCCAATTGAGCGGACACACGCACTATGGTCAGGTGTGGCCTATCAGTTGGGTGGAAGACCTGATCTACGAAAAGGCCTATGGACAACTAACCAAGGGCAAGACGCAATATTACATCACAAGCGGCATGGGAATTTGGGGTGGCAAGTTCCGTGTCGGCACACAATCAGAATATGTCGTGGCCACCCTCACACAGCAATAATTCTATCAGTCCCATGCAAATTGATACGACATGGTTACGCAAACAGTTTGCCCAATTCAATCGCCAGTATTTCGATAGCAAACTACCCACACCCCGCTTCTACGTTGGCTATTCCCGCACACAACTCGGATCCCTGTCATGGAAACAAGGAACGCTGTGGAACAATAGGCCATACCGTAGCTTCACCATCAGGATGAGCAATTACTACGACCAGTCGGAACATAGCTTCCAGAGTGTGCTTCTCCATGAAATGATTCATCTTGCCATTGCTCACAGTGGCATCAAAGACACGTCACCGCATGGTGTGGTGTTCCGCAAGATGATGGAACGGTTCAATAACGATGGGTGGGACATACATGTCATGACGAGGATAGAAAATATGGACAGGTCCAACCTGAAGCCTCGAAACACTTACCAACTGTACTTGGTATTAGCCCTTCAGATGGACAATGGCCAGCGGTTCCTGTCTTCTGTCAACCCCAGATACGCTATCAAGCTCAACAAGGAAATACCCTCCATCCACGAAATCACCAACTTCTCATGGTATACGTCCAGCGATGCGTGGTTTGCAAGCATACCCAGAGTGCGCAGCCTCCGCGGCATCCCCGTCGATTCAGAGTTTTACAACGAGAAACTCCGAACCATGACGCCTACCGAGATACCCGATCTGGCCCCTGGTACATATTATGAGTAGATATCTTCATAATATCATAACAAAAGCCACTCGTTTGCAATAATATTTGTAATTTTGCACATTGTAGTTACAGCATGCATTGCGCAGTTCCGTCAATATGATCCGTACATTTTATCATAGGTTTACACTTGGCTCCAAATGCGGGGCGATTCTTCTTGCCTTGCTGGCCATCTATCTGTTTTGGATGCAAGCTATCATTGCCGGATGCATTCTTATTGTGCTCCATGTGTTGTTCATCGAGCGTGTGCTTCATTCCGAATACGTTTTCAACGATGACACATTGACCATATATCGCGGACGATTCAGCAAGACAAGGGTCATCCGCCTGGCCGACATCAAATCGTGCCGACCCGTCAAGACCGCTTTTGGCATGGGTCATTTTCTGCTCCTCGGACTTGCCAACCAACAATATGTTGCAGTGGAGCCCAGACAGGAAGCATCCTTTGTGAAGCACTTACAAAACCGCATAGCCACCCTATCCACCTCAGAAGCTCACGACAATGCAGATGAAGCATAGCCCTGTAGGAAAATTAGTAGAAACATCGTATGTTATTAAGTCATAAGATAAAAGTTCTTTTTTGCTGCCTTTGGTCTCTTTTCGCCTTGACAACTGTGCAGGCACAGAATATCGAAGACGAATATACAGAAGACAATGACACCCTCGAAACCGACTCCGTGTGGGTCGATTCGCTCATCATTCGGAACGACACCTTGCCTTGGCCACAGAATATCCAGGCCAAGATAAACCGACTGCTCACCCATGACATGTTCCAAACCTCACAACTGGGACTCATGATTTGGGACCTTGATGCCGACTCTGCCCTCTACCGGTTCAACGAGCGGCAACTCATGCGGCCGGCTTCCACTATGAAAGCCATCACAGCCATCACAGCCCTTGACCGACTCGGTGGGAGCTACCAGTTCAAAACAGAACTGTGTTACACCGGACAGGTTGACAGTTGTGTGCTCCAAGGCGACGTCTACTGCGTGGGGGGATTCGATCCGCGATTCAACACTGACGACATGCGAGCGTTTGTCGAGGGGCTGCACAAGATGGGCATAGACACCATTCGCGGTAACCTCTACGCGGACAAATCGATGAAAGATGCCGACCTGCTTGGCGAAGGCTGGTGTTGGGACGACGACAACCCCGTGCTGTCGCCGTTGCTCATCTCGCGCAAGGATCAGTTCATGGACAGATTTTATACAGAGTTGCGCAAGGCGGGAATCTACCTCGCCGGCGCGATCGGCAATAAGCGCAAGCCCCACGAGGCCAGTTGCATTGTGCGCCGCTTCCACACCATTGACCAAATCCTCATGCGCATGATGAAAGAGAGCGACAACCTCTATGCCGAAGCCATGTTCTATCAGCTTGCCGCTTCCACTGGCAATCACCCGGCTTCGGCCAAAAGTGCCAAGGCGGTTATCCGACAACTTGTCAACAAATTGGGACTCGACGGGTTGCGCTATCGTTTTGCCGATGGCTCCGGACTGTCGCTATACAACTATGTCAGTGCAGAATTAGAAGTTCGGCTTCTGCGCTATGCCTACGAGAACGAGAATATCTACAACCACCTCCTGCCTTCGCTTCCCATTGCCGGACAAGATGGAACCCTGCGACGCAGAATGCGCTCCCAGTTTACAAGCGGCAACGTCCGAGCCAAGACAGGCACCCTGGAGGGAGTCAGTTCGCTGTGCGGCTACCTCACTGCATCCAACGGCCACCGACTCTGCTTCAGCATCATCAACCAGGGGGTGATGCACGCGAAGAATGGTCGCAAGTTTCAAGACAAAGTATGCTCAATACTGTGTAGCCCACAGTAATATTCACATTATAAAAGAAAGAAAACCTTATGGAAATTATCGTATCTTACATTGAGAGTTTAATTCGAATGTGCGGCCTTTCAGGCAGCGCCATCATCTGGGTGCGCCACACCGTGATGATAGCCCTTGTGGTGCTTTTGGCCTGGGGAGCTTACCAACTCTGCCGGCGCATTCTCATTCCCGTAGTAGAAAAAATTACGCGCCGCACGGCAACCCAGTGGGACGACATCCTCTTTAACCGTCCCGTGCTCCAAGCCGCGTGCAGCATTGTTCCGGCTCTCGTGGTGTGGCAGCTGTTGCCCATCGTTTTCTATCAATATCCGGTTGCTCAGGAAGCCCTCAACCGACTAACGGCTATTTATGCCACCATTGCTACGGTCAACCTCATCGTTACCATCATCAACAGCCTGAAGCGATCGCAAAACGGCAGCGGCACAAACATGCGCCAGTACATGGTGTCGTTCTGTGGACTGTTACAAGTCGTTGTGATTTTCATTGCTGTTATCATTGTCATTTCCATTATCATCGGTCGTAGCCCGATGACGCTGCTGGCCGGACTGGGTGCTACATCGGCCATTTTGATGTTGGTCTTCAAAGACACCATCGAAGGACTGGTGGCCGGCATTCGTCTCACCTCGGCCGACATGCTGCATGTGGGCGACTGGATAACCGTGCCCACGACTAACGCCGACGGTAACGTCATCGAGATGAACCTGACCACTGTCAAGGTGCAAAACTTTGACAACACCATCGTCACCGTATCACCTATCACATTGGTCAATGGGTCTTTCCAAAACTGGAAAGGTATGCAGGACGCTGGCGGGAGGCGTGTCACCCGCAATATTCTTTTCGACATACGTAGCATTAAGTTCACAGACGAGGGTCAGGAGGAAACTAACATGTCGCGCTATCGTCAAGACTTAGAAGACTATCTGAAAAACAACCCTGCCATCAACAACCAAATGACCTTCATGGTTCGACAGAAAGAAGCCACCGCCAGTGGGCTGCCCATAGAGCTGTATTTCTTCCTGAGAAACAAGGAATGGGTAAACTACGAGCACACCTTGGCCGGCATTATGGAATATGCCTATGCACTTGCCGGGAAATACGGACTGAAAGTTTATCAGCATTTCCCCGAACAATAAAACTCCGACTCACAACTGTCCATACAGCCTTCTGCTGTGTGGACATTGTGTTTTTGGGCATCGCTTTTATTTCAACCAAATGTATCCAAGCGTTCCTGCTGCCTGATTTTCATGGCATAGTGGGCAAGAATCGTTGTAGAAAAGATGACTATATAAATAAGGTATAGCTGCCATGTATTGATGGATATGTTTTCAATGCTGGCTCCCGGCAACTGGGCTATGTGACCGAGCAAGGTGTTGAGAAGTCCGGAAACATACGCCATGGCTGTGGCTATCATCTTCTGTACGGCCACCACCGGCATGGCCAGCAGCATTAGTACCGCACCATAGAGTATCAGTGTAGCTGCAGGAACCACAATGATATTGGTAAGGATGGAATAACAGGCAAAACGCCCGAAATAATACATCACCAACGGTGCCGTTCCAATCTGCGCTGAGAGCGACACCACCGTGAGTCCCCATAACCATCGCACGGCTGTATTCTGCAAGGTCAGTGCATGGAAAATGGGGCGGTAATACACCAGAATGCCCAACACGGCCATGAACGACATCTGAAATCCCACATCCCACAAGCTGAGCGGATTGACCACAAGCATGACCAAGGCTGCAAAGGCAAGCGTATTGATCGATGCACGTTGACGTCCCAGCACCACACAAACAGAATACAAGGTGAGCATGGTGGCTGAACGGATAGCACTCGTGGGCAGCCCCACCAGCACGACATACATCCATATCGCCAACAAGACAATGGCCCGGACCAGCCATTGCCGCCGTTTCCACCTGCCCAGCAACAAGATGAGTACGGCATAGATGATGCCTAAATGGAGTCCGGAGAGTGCCAGCACATGCGATGCTCCCGACACCGAATATTGGGTTTTCAATTCCGGGGTAAGACCACTTTTGTCGCCCAAGGTCATCGCCGCCACCACTGCATACTGATCCTGGCTGAGGCCCAGCATCCTGTATCGCTCCAACATCGAGTTCCGCAGCTTCATCGCCCGTATTTTGACGCGCTCAAATCGGGACAGCGTGGCTGTGCTTACAGCAGCCTTATTCCAGTTGCGATAATAAATAAAAGTTTGAGCCACAAAACCATGTGTGTGCAGCCACCGCACATAGTTGAAATTGCTTTCCGGATAAAATGAGGACAAGGGCTCGAAAACCGACCAGCCCTCTATGCCATCGCCCACGTGCAGGCGCTTCCATCTTTGAGAAGTCGTGTCTTTCAAAATACCGGCTTTCACGTTGAAAGGGCGGGATAAAATCTGGTTATCCAGTCTCGTGACGACCAAGTCGCATCTTATGGTCTTCCCCCGTTCCTGTGGCTCACTTGTCACTATGGCCTGATATCTCTGCGGCGTCCCCGCCAGCGACACAGTCAGTAGCGTGTTTTTCCAGCAAACAAGCGTAGCACCCAAGAGCAGCACGCCCATCATGATGCATACACCCTGCAAGGTCTCATACTTCCTGCCTATGGTCAGACCGCCCACCACCACGACAGTGGTCAGCGCCAGTCCTAACCACAAGGGCAGACGACAGCCAATCGCGTCGCCCAGGACAATGCCCAGGACAAGCGTCAGCGCGATACGCAACAAAGGACAAAGATTCAGCGCCTTATCCACTTCCATACCGCAAATATAGTACTTTTTAGGTCACGTGCCAACTTTTTTAGCCATTCCCCGTCCTCAAAGCAACAGTTTTTCAATCGGCGACGCGACCCATCGGGGATCTGTTATTTTGGTAACCCAAACACTCTTGTGATTTCACCCATCTGCTCATCGCTCATCCCATCGGGTTCGAACCCCATGGTTTTGGCCGCCATGTAGATCTTGGCACTCTTGGAAAGTACGTCGATCTGGTCGAACGCAGCGTTCACGTCTTTATCCATGGCAAAAACGCCGTGCTTCTCCCACATCACCACATCATACTCCTCGAGTTGCTCGAGCGTACCCTGAGCCATGACATTGCTGCCCGGCAGACTATAAGGCACAATGCCTAAGCCCAGCGGACAAAAAGCCTTGGTCTCAGGAATCATGCTCCAGAGCAGTTTTGTCAACACATCTTTCTTAAGAAATTTATTGGTGTGACTCATCGCAATCAGCTCGATAGGGTGTGTGTGAACGGTAGCCTTGTAGCCCGATCCCTTCTCAATTTGGCGGTTGTGGATAGCCAGATGGGAGGGCAGTTCCGATGTGGGCTGCACAGGATTGTCGGCAATGATAACATAGCTGGCACAATCATCGAGGATGCGAATGATAGAGCCGTTATCCATCGGCCAGCGAGCCAAGTCGCGCATGCGCTTGCCGGTGCCCTTGCAATAGAAATATTGTCCTTTCAGATGAGGCAAGGTGCTGCCTATTTGCTTTACTTCGGATATAGGGGCAAGTTGCTTGATCTGTTCATCGACATACTCCGTGATGTTCACCGTGATATTTCCGCCATTGCGCTCTGCCCATCCGTTCTGCCAGAGATAGCCTGCTACTTCAGCCACGCCGTACACGGTTTTTCTTAGACCCTCACGACCATTCAATATACTTTCTGCCATTGTTATTTCATTTAAGGTTTAAATACATATAGAATCATTGCATATAGCATGCTGCAAAATTAAGGAAATAACTCCTCTTCATTCAGTAAGAAATGATTTTTTTCCCATAAGAATTGATAAACGGCAAGGATAAGTCAGCATAGTACGGGGACTGATTCCTGATAACTGTTGTTGTAAAATTTAATGACGGTCTCCCGATCATTCTGTTTGTTGCATCCAGAGAGAAAAGCGCCATCTTTTTTCGTTTAGTTTCGATTCGGATGAGCGAAAAAAATCAACGATTCCGCGATTCTTATCTTTTGGTACCGTGGTTTGGGCATTGAGGTCACGCGACTGAGCCGTTGTCGCCTCGTGACTAAGGCTTAATCGCGAGGCCATTCGATATCTAATCGCAGGGAGAGAAATTGATGCCACAGAGCCGCGCTTAGCTATATGGTTGATTACTAATCAACTACGGAAAGTCTGAAATTTCACGAATTTCACACCGAAGGATTTTTATTTTCAAATAAACAAAATATAGAGGGGCAATTGTCAATAAAAATACAAGTACCAGGCACATCCGGAGGTATGGGACAACTACGTTTATTTTACAGCACAATTTTTAAAGTTCTGCATTCTATTATTAATTTTTTACATACCTTTGCAACCGTCAGCAGGACAATCAGCAATAAAAATTTAATTTAAGAAGCATGAAAAAAGTTATTCTAAGTGCGTTGGTTTTGCTAACTACGCTTAGCGCCAATGCCCAGCAGGAAGCAGGGCGCATCACTGTTCAGCCTAAAGTGGGGCTCAATGTTGCCTCAATAACAAAAGATAACGATGCAGACTCGAGAATCGGTCTTGCTGCAGGAGCCGAGATAGAATATCAAGCCACTGACATGGTTAGCCTTTCGGGTGGACTGCTCTATTCAATGCAGGGTGCCAAGGGAAACTTAGGGAGTGTCGATGGCACCATGAAGCTCGACTACATCAATATCCCTATTTTGGCCAATGTCTATGTGGCCAAGGGCTTTGCCGTTAAACTGGGCTTGCAACCCGGATTGATGGTCAATGATAAGATTAAGGTGTCGCAAAACGGTGTGAGTGCAGAAGTTAGTCTGGACAAAGCATTCAAGCAGGCCGGTATTGACGCTACCATCAACAAGTTTGACCTTGCTATCCCGGTCGGAGTGTCTTATGAGTTCAGCAACTTCGTTGTAGATGCTCGCTACAATTGGGGTATGACCAAGATTGTGAAAGAGTCAAACAGCAAGAACAGCGTATTCCAAATCTCCGTAGGCTATAAGTTTGCACTATGATCAAAACAGTTGCTGACCAAGCTGCTTGATAATAAAACAGGCTCAAACCTTAACATGGGTTTGAGCCTGTTTTGACTGTAGGGGTTGTCGTGGACAAACCTGATCGTATTACTGAAGCAAGAAGACCATGATGCGCGCAGCTTTTTCAGGCGCCACAGCGTCTCCCAATCGGGTGCGTACATCGTCATAACCACGCAGCATGACATCGCGGGCAGGCTGTCCGGGCAAGACTTTGCCGAGTTCGTCGGCCATGTTGGCTACACCGAAACGGTCGGCAAAAAGTTCCGGTACGACTTCGCGATCGGCAACGAGATTGACCAAGCTGATGTAGTCGCATTGAAGTATATGGTCAAATCCCCATCGGAAGAGACGTGGGAGGGGCGTTTTATAGCACACCACCTGTGGCACATCGAACAATGCTGTCTCGAGCGTTGCCGTGCCGCTCGTTACCAAAGCGGCTGTGGAATGAGCCAATAAAGCGTAGGTCTCGTTGTCAACTTTCGCCACATCGGTATTGCATAGGAATTGTTGATAATATTCATCTTCTATCGAGGGTGCTCCTGCCAGCACCATCTGATAGTCCGACTGCGCATGGCAATAGGTGCGGGCAGCGGCTATCATCGCCGGAAGATTATCCTTGATTTCCTGCTTTCGGCTCCCTGCAAGCAGGGCTATGATACGTTTCTGTGGATTGATTCCATGACGGGTGCAGAACATTTCCTTCGTCTCTCTGTATTCAGAAAGGAAATGGGTGACTTCCTCTGCCGTGGGGTTGCCCACGTAGTGAATTTTGTAATGATGTTTCTCCTCATAGAAAGGCACCTCAAAGGGCAGTATGGAAAACATCTCGCTGATGTGGCGTTTGATGGATTTGATGCGCCACTCCTTCCATGCCCATATCTTGGGAGAAATGTAATAATAGGCCGGGATGTGGGTGTTCTTGTGCAGAAACTTGGCTATTTTGAGATTGAAGCCTGGGTAGTCGACCAGGATGACCACGTCGGGGTGCCATTCCACAATATCGTGTTTGCACATCGCCATATTCCTGAAAATGGTGGGCAAATGCATCAATACGGGTAGAAAACCCATATAAGCCAATTCCTTGTAGTGCTTGACGCGCGTACCCCCGACGGCCGACATCAGGTCGCCGCCGAAGAATCGGAATTCTGCCATGGGGTCTTCTTTCTTCAAGCATTGCATCAGTCGGCTGGCGTGCAGGTCGCCCGAAGCTTCGCCGACGATCAGGTAATATTTCATTTGCTCGCTGAGATTATAGGGTTTTTACTGGCTGAGTCGGGCTTGTGGTTTACAGATTCCAGCCTTTCACCTCGTCCATAAATTCATATGCCGTCACGTCGATATGGGTGGGTGTGATGGCCACATAGCCGTGATGGAGTGCCCATTGATCGGAGTCGGTAGCTTCCGGCTCGTCGTTATGGTATTCGCCCACCACCCAATAGTAGTCGTAGCCACGCGGATGGTGCTCTTTCACAATCTCGTTGACCCATCGCCCCTTCGTCATGCGACACACCTTAACGCCTTCAAAGGTCTCGCGAGCCGGGAAGTTGACGTTCAGGCAGATGCCCTTGGGCAGTCCGTCGGTCAGCACACGGCGTATGATGTTCTGAATATAGGGGCGGAGCGGCTCAAGGTTGGCGTCTTCTTCATAATAGCAACTTGAAAAGGCCACCGACGGGATATACTTCATACATCCCTCCTTGACAACACCCATCGTGCCACTGTAATGGTTGTTCACCGAGGAATTATCACCATGATTAATACCGCTGACAATTAAATCGGGTCGGCGCTCGGCACAAAGCTGGTCGAGTGCAATCTTTACACAGTCCACTGGGGTGCCGCTGCACGACCACACTTCGGTGTCACCCATGTTGTGGCGGCGCTTGAGACACAAGTAATCGGTGGCCGAAAAAGCACATCCATACCCTGAACGGGCATGTTCCGGAGCCACCACGAGCACGTCGGCCAGGGGCTTGACAATGTCTGCAAGTTTACGGATGCCGGCCGAATGGTAGCCGTCGTCATTGGAAATAAGAATCAGGGGTTTGTCAAATGCCATGTCTAAACTGTTTTGTTTCAATGTAAACCATTGTATGTGAAAATAATCAACCACTTGTAATTCAGGGAATAAAAAAGAATTAATCGGCTTGCTCGGGAGTTAGGGGAGGAGTGGTGCACGTGGCTCCTTAATTGCCAAGGTGGCGCCTGTGGGTTTTTAACTTCCTTAACTCCGATGATATCCCATTGTACAAGAGTTGTGTATTTATCTTGCAAAAGTACGAAAAAACCTTTAATTATCTTCTTTCTCGCATAAAATACCTATCTTTGCAATCAAAACTTATGGAGTCTCACGGTGCTATTCGGCAGCCTTTATGTGGACTGTCCCCGTGATGGAACCCAAGAAAAATCAGATAACCAAAATGGCGAAAATTATAGCTTTGGCCAATCAGAAAGGTGGTGTGGGTAAAACCACCACGACCATTAACTTGGCCGCATCGCTGGCCACGTTGGAAAAATCGGTGCTTGTTGTGGATGCCGATCCGCAGGCCAATGCATCGAGCGGGTTGGGCGTAGACATTAGTGAGGTGGACTGCTCTCTCTACGAGTGCATCATCGACCATGCCGATGTGCGCGATGCTATCTACACCACCGATATTGATGGGCTGGATATCATTCCGAGTCATATCGACTTGGTGGGAGCCGAAATCGAAATGCTGAATCTCGAGAATCGTGAAAAGGTGATTAAGGGCATTCTCGCACCGCTGAAAGATGAGTACGACTATATCCTGATTGACTGTTCGCCATCGCTCGGACTGATCACCGTGAATTCGCTCACGGCGGCCGACTCGGTGATTATTCCCGTGCAATGTGAATATTTTGCACTTGAAGGCATCAGCAAGTTGCTCAATACCATCAAGATTATCAAGAGTAAACTCAACCCGAGGCTCGAAATCGAAGGCTTCCTACTCACCATGTACGACTCCCGGCTACGCTTGGCCAACCAGATTTATGACGAGGTGAAGCGGCATTTCCAGGAATTGGTGTTTAAGGCAGTCATTCAGCGCAACGTGAAGCTCTCCGAGAGTCCCAGCCATGGATTGCCGGTGATACTCTACGATGCCGACTCTACCGGTGCGAAGAACCATTTGGCTTTGGCCAGAGAGATTATCACGAAAAACGAAAAGAGATAGGAATTAGAAGTTAGAAAGAAAGAATGGCAGTTAGGAAAAAATACAATGCATTGGGGCGCGGTCTTGACGCGCTTATATCTACGGAGGCCGTGCGCACGCAGGGGTCATCGACCATCAATGAGATACCGATTGACCAGATAGAGCCCAATGCCGACCAACCCCGTAGCCTTTTCAATGAGGAAGCCCTGCAGGAACTGGCTCACAGCATTCGTGAAATCGGAATCATACAGCCAATCACGCTGCGGCAGATTGCTGAAAACAAGTTTCAGATTATTGCCGGAGAGCGTCGGTGGCGTGCTTCACAACTGGCCGGACTGAAAAGCATTCCTGCCTATATACGCACCATTAAGGATGAGAATGTGATGGAGATGGCTCTCGTGGAGAACATCCAGCGCGAGGACTTGAACTCCATAGAAATAGCTTTGGCCTATGAGCATCTGCTCGAGCAGTCGGGTATGACTCAGGAGAAAGTGTCGGAGCGTGTTGGGAAAAGTCGCACGGCCATAACCAACTATCTCCGGTTGCTCAAGCTGCCTGCACAGGTGCAGATGTCATTGCAAAAGAAGGAAATAGACATGGGTCATGCCCGTGCACTGCTGGCACTGGACAGCCCTTCGCTCCAACTGAAACTGTTCAGGGAGACGCTGAAAAACGGATGGTCGGTGCGCAAGGTGGAGGAGATGGCACAGCACCTGAAGAATGGCGATGACATGGAGAAGGGAAAGAAAAAGATTATGGCCAAGACGCAGTTGTCGGAAGAATTCACGATGCTGAGAGATCAGTTGTCGTCGTTTCTCGACACCAAGGTGCAGCTCTCCTGTAACAGCAAGGGTAAGGGAAAAATCAGCATTCCCTTCAGTAGCGAGGAAGAACTTGAACGCATCATGCACACCTTTGACCAACTCAAAGAGCAAAAATAGGTGAGACCCCTTAACACGATATTGACAAAGACGCTTGTCTTTGTGGGCTTGATAGGGTTTTCAATCACAGCTCAAGCTCAAAACGAGAAGGATTCGACAGGTAGGGCTCCGGTCGTGCAGATGGCGCAGGATACCGTGGGCACTGCTCCCGGACAGGCTATAGACTTGCTCCCGGGTGGGAGTAGGGATATTTTGCCTCTGACTGCAACTGACACGATGCCCAAAAAACAGAAGCGCGATTGGAATACATGGCGGCCCAGTCCGAAGCGGGCAATGTGGCTGGCACTGGTGTTGCCGGGTGCCGGACAGATCTACAACCGCAAGTTTTGGAAGCTGCCTATCTTCTACGGCGGGTTTGTGGGCTGTGCATATGCCATGAGGTGGAACAATATGATGTATCGCGACTACAGCCAGGCCTACCTTGACATTATGGATGATGATCCGACAACCCAGAGTTATAATCAGTTTTTACACTTGGGTAACCAGATAACAAAGGAGAATATGGCACGCTGGCAGGAGATTTTCCGCAAGCGCAAAGACCGATACCGCCGATGGCGCGACCTGGGTTTCTTTGTGCTGATCGGTGTCTATGCCCTGTCTGTTGTAGACGCTTATGTAGATGCCTCGCTTTCTGAGTTTGATATCTCACCTGATTTGAGTATGCATGTGTCGCCTGCCGTTATCAATGGCGGACTGGATCGCAATCCGTTCAAGGGCTCCGCTATCGGATTGCAGTGCAGCCTCAGTTTTTGAAAAGAAAAGAGCGGGAGGATGGTCGGTTAAGGTGAATAGGCCACCCCAGCTTTCAATCAATCAGGTGCTATAAATAAAAGAATATGAATTATAAAAGAATATTACTTGCAATAACAATAGTTGGTGGTGTGTATACCATGCAGGGGCAAACCGAATCATCAGTCACTGTAACCAACGAAAGTGGGGTAGAGGAGGAGATAGACCTGCCAGAATCAATGACTCAGGAACTCGACAGCTTAATGAGTCTGTATAATGCCAAGGTATATCTTAAACCTGATCCCGACTGTAACATGCCCGACGAGAATCGTACGTATGCCAAAGAGGTGTACAAAGAACGTCTGGCCAAGCTTCCTACGATTATCGAGCTGCCCTACAACAGCATCATCCAGAGTTTCATCGACCGCTACAGTGGGCAATTACGCCGCTTCGTGGCCTACATGCTCGGCGCGCAAAATTTCTATGTGCCTATCTTTGAAGAGGCTCTGGAAAGCTATGGGCTGCCCCTCGAACTGAAATACCTACCTGTCATTGAGTCGGGTCTTAACCCCAAGGCTGTGTCCAAGGCGGGTGCGACAGGCCTGTGGCAGTTTATGTTGGCCACCGGAAAACGATATGGATTGGAGGTGAACTCTCTGGTAGACGAGCGAATGGATATTGTGAAGTCGTCGTATGCGGCCGCCCGTTACCTGAGTGACTTGTATAAAATATACGGCGATTGGAACTTGGTTATCGCGTCATACAACTGCGGCCCTGAAAAGATAAACAAGGTCATACGACGCTCTAATGGCGAAAGGGATTACTGGAAAATCTATCCCTATCTGCCACGCGAGACACGAGGATATGTTCCGGCATTCATTGCGGCGAATTATATCATGAACTATTATTGTGAGCACAACATCTGCCCACTCACAACAACGCTTCCCGCCAAGACCGATACGGTGATGGTGGGACGTGATGTCCACTTCGAACAAATAGCTCATGTGACGGGCATCGATGTTGGACAGTTGGAGGAATTGAACCCCCAATACCGTCGAAATATCGTGAATGGCTACTCCAAACTGTCGCCGTTGCGCATGCCGGAAACCGTGCTCAATGCCTTTATAGACAATGAGGACTCCATCTACAATTATAATAAGGAGGAATATCTTACCAAGCGCAGGGAGGTGAAACTCGACGGCGATGCTACATACGTGGTGGACCGGAATCTGGTAACCATGGTTGGGAACGGTAGTTCCAATGGTAACGGACAGGTCAAAGGAACGGGGAGCAGCACCGTCAGAAGAAGTAGCGCGCGGGGAAGTCGCCGCAATGCACGTGTGTCGACCAGAAAACGCACGCATAGGAGTCGCAACAAGCATGTGACGGTAAGAAGGGGCGATTCCCTGAGTGAGATTGCGGCCCGCAACGGTACCACCGTTAAAAAACTACGCAGGCTGAATGGCATCAAGGGGAGTAGCATCAGAGCTGGAAGGAAAATCAGAGTAAGATAACGGACAAGGGAGTATCAATCTACTACATATCTACCACTATGGACGAGCAAGAGTTTAAGAATATAGACCGAGAGATGGCCGATGAGGAGATGATTATGGCTGCTTTCAACCATTTGTTGGATACCTATCTGAACTCGAACCATCGCAAAAAAGTTGATATTATCACCAAGGCCTTTAATTTTGCGCGGCAAGCTCACAAAGGCGTGCGACGGCTTTCGGGTGAACCTTATATCCTTCACCCCATTGCTGTTGCACAGATCGCTTGCGAGGAAATGGGGTTGGGGTCTACAAGTATCTGCTCCGCGCTGCTACATGATGTGGTGGAGGACACCGATTATACGGTGGAGGATATACAGAATATCTTTGGTGACAAGATATCCCAGATTGTCGATGGACTAACAAAAATCAGCGGAGGAATCTTTGGTGACCACGCATCGGCACAGGCAGAAAACTTTAAGAAGCTGCTACTCACCATGAGTGATGATATACGTGTCATACTTATCAAGATATGCGACCGGTTGCATAACATGCGCACATTGGCCTCGCAGGCTCCCAATAAGCAATATAAAATAGCGGGAGAAACGCTTTATATCTATGCCCCGCTGGCCAACCGGTTGGGCCTCAACCGGATCAAGACGGAATTAGAGGACCTTAGTTTTCGGTATGAACACCCCGAGGAATATGCCAGTATTGTTAACAAACTGTCGTTCACGAAGGAACAACGGCAAAAGCTGTTTGATGATTTTACCAAGCCGATACGTGAGGCCTTGGACAAGATTGGCATAGAATATCACATTAAGGCACGCGTCAAAAGTCCCTATTCTATATGGAGTAAGATGCAGAACAAGCATGTTACGTTTGAAGAGATTTATGACATCCTGGCTGTAAGGATTATTTTTACACCACAAGATTGGGCCAACGAGATTAATGAGTGCTTCCATATTTATGTCATCCTCAACCAGATTTACAAGAGTCATCCGGATCGTTTCCGCGACTGGGTGAACCATCCCAAAGCCAATGGCTACCAGGCTCTGCATGCCACAATGATGTCGCACAAGGGTCAATGGATAGAGGTGCAAATCCGTTCGGAGCGTATGAACGAGTTGGCCGAGCAGGGATTTGCCGCTCATTGGAAGTATAAGGAGGGCGAAACAAGGGACGACGATGTGGAGTTGAACAACTGGTTGGGTACGATCAAGGAAATTCTCGACGATCCACAGCCTGACGCCATGGACTTCCTCGACTCCATCAAACTTAATCTTTTTTCATCTGAAATATTTGTGTTTACGCCCAAAGGCGAAGTGAAGACCATGCCAGCAGGATGTACCGTGCTTGACTTTGCGTTTCGCATCCATACCAATTTGGGAACGAATTGCATTGGAGCGAAGGTAAACCACAAGCTTGTTCCGCTGAGTCATAGGTTGCAAAGTGGTGATCAAGTGGAGGTGCTGGCCTCCAAATCACAGCATGTACGCCCCGAGTGGGTAAACTTTGTATCAACGGCCAAAGCCAAAAGTAAGATACAGGCGATCCTCCGACGCAACCGCAGAGAGCTTCAGAAGAAGGGAGAAGATATTTTGAACGACTGGCTGAAGAAAAACGGACTGGAACTTTCTACCTCCATCTTAAACCGCCTTTGCGAAATGCACGAAGTGCAGGACCAGGATGCTTTGCTTCTCGCGCTGGGCGAACGAACCGTGATTCTCAACGAGAAAGACGTGGAGGGAATTCATGGCAAGAGAAAGGATTCTGCATCGTCGGGATGGCGAAAGTTTGTGCCTTTCTTTGGAAACAACAAAAAAGAAAAGCCCAGCGAATTACAGCAAGCCTCCCATAACGATTTACTGGTGGTGGGAAAGGATTTTGATAGGAAGAAGCCTTGCATCATCAGTGAAGAGACAATCAACATGTATCTCTTCCCCAATTGCTGCCATCCTATTCCCGGAGATGATATATTGGGATTTATTAACGGTAGAAACCGTGTGGAGATTCATAAGCGCTCGTGTCCTGTAGCCATCAAGATCAAGTCGAGTTTCGGCCCCCGCATTCTTGATGCCAAGTGGAATATGCACAAGGAACTTTTCTTCGACGCGACCATTGAGGTGAACGGCATAGACCGCAAGTCAATGCTTCACGATGTAGCGGAGGTCATATCGAACAAGATGAATGTGAATATCCATCGCGTAAGCTTTTCTGCGGCTGAGGGAATTTTCGAAGGAAGAATGGAGATACGGGTGCACGACAGAGATGATGTGAAGGTCATCATGCAGAATCTCAAAAAGATACCAGACCTGCAAGAAGTACAACAAATCATGTAAATATGAAGCAAACAACACTACTATTACTTTTCTACTTAACCTTTTTACAACTCCCGGCTGCCAACAAGTACGACAATCCAGATACCCTTTTCGTTGCACGAGACGGCACGGCGGAGTTTCGAAACATCGACGATGCCATCGAGGTGTGCCGTGCTTTTATGGAATACCACAAGGTTATTTTTGTTAAAAAGGGAACTTATAAGGAAAAACTCATCATCCCGTCCTGGCTCACCAACATCGAAATATGTGGTGAGGATCGCGATAACACCGTCATTACCTATGACGATCATGCCAACATCAAGCGGTTGGACAATGGCAAACCTATGGGCACTTTCCGCACGTACACGTTGAAAATACAGGGTAGTGACATTATGGTGAAGAACATCACGATCGAGAATAATGCCGCCAGACTCGGGCAAGCCGTGGCTCTTCACACAGAGGGCGACAGGCTGACGTTCGTCAACTGCCGCTTCTTGGGCAATCAAGACACGGTTTACACAGGTGTGGGCGGTACCCGCCTCTACTTCAAGGACTGTTATATCGAAGGCACAACCGATTTCATCTTTGGTCCAAGTACAGCTTGGTTTGAACACTGTACCATCTTCAGCAAGGTTAACAGCTACATCACCGCTGCATCGACACCAGCCGACCAGCCCTACGGCTATATCTTCAACCATTGCACTCTCATTGCTGCTCCCGAGGCCGACAAGGTATATTTGGGTCGTCCTTGGCGCCCTTATGCCCATACGCTGTTCATGAATTGCAACCTCGGCAAGCATATCAGGCCAGAAGGATGGCATAACTGGGGCAACCAAGAAAACGAGAAAACCGCCCGCTATCAGGAATATAACAACTCGGGCGAGGGAGCCGACAGCAATCGACGGGTGTCGTGGAGCCACCAACTCATGCCTAAAGACATGAAAGAGCTTACCCTTGAAAAGGTGTTTAAAATAAGCTCCGATTGGCTACCCATACGCTAAAATCACACATTTGCAATATTATAAGCATTAATTCTTACTTTTTATTCTCGAAAAGTATCGAATTAATGTTTTTTTTAATACATTTGCACAATAACTATCTGAACAAATCACAATACGCCAGCATATCCGTTGTTTACGGAAAAAACTATCTATAATTTACTAATTAATCAAACAAAACTTATGAAAAAACTGTTTACTCTTATCACAGCCATGGCTATGACTATGGCAATCAACGCACAGGTAATCACCTTTGGAGACGTAGCTGTGCCCAATGCCGATTTACCCGAAGCCTGGACTGCAGGTGATGTAAAGCTTGTACTGACCAATGACGGCAAGCCAACAATCGATTTGAGCAAAGCGAAGTTCGGTACCGTAGACGAGAATACCCAATTCGTATCCCGTCTGAAAAGCGGTGGCAAATCGAGTGGAAAACGCTTTCTCACGCTCACTGTGCCTTCCAAGGGTACAGTAAAGATTGCCGCCCGGACAGGAAAGGGCACTGATAACACACGTACTATTGTGCTGACACAGAATGACAAGGAACTTGTGAACAAAGTGCTCGATGAGGCCGAAGCTGTCAAAAAAGTACATCCCTATGTGACTGCCAGCGTCGAAGCCGGCGACATTGTGATCACCTTTCCCAATGGAAGCATTAACTTCTATGCTGTCGAGTTCATTGCCGAGTCTACAGGCATTCATCAGTTAGATGCCAAAAGTGCGAACAACGATACCTACAACCCTGCCGGACAGCGCGTTGGCAAAAACTATAAGGGTGTAGTCATTGCCAATGGCAAGAAATACGTGCAGAAATAATCTTTGTAAAATTATAAGGTTGGGGAGATGTGATACTGTATGAATACAGGCGTCTCCCCCTTTCTCTACTAAAACAACACTTCAACAAGCGAATAGCTACAAATCATGCGATTAAAAATTCTATTGGCTCTTGCAGCCGTTGCACTCAGCGGCAGCGCTATGGCTCAAACAAACGCTCCGGCATTCCCCGGAGCAGAGGGCAACGGGCGATACACCACAGGTGGCCGAGGTGGTAAAATCATACACGTAACGAATCTTAAAGACAGTGGCACAGGTTCACTTCGTGCTGCCGTCAGCGGAAGCTTGCCGAAGACCGTTGTTTTTGATGTGGGCGGTGTCATCCCACTGACACGAGAACTATCCATCGGTGCTAACACGACAATATTAGGACAAACAGCACCCTATCCCGGCATTACGCTGAGGTATTACACGGTGAAGCCAGGCTCAAACAATATCATTCGATTTATCCGAGTGCGACGAGGCGAGGAGAAAGACGTCAACGATGGGGCTGATGCCATCTGGAACCGCGGCCTTTCCAATATTATCCTCGACCACTGTTCCTTCTCATGGAGCATCGACGAGGTGGCCTCTTTCTACGACAACAATAACTTCACCATGCAATGGTGCACCGTTGGTGAGAGTCTCAACAATGCCGGACACGGCAAGGGTGCGCATGGCTACGGGGGTATCTGGGGTGGCAAACTGGCCAGCTTCCATCACAACATGATTGCCCATGTCAATAACAGGGCACCCCGTTTCAACGGTGCACGATACGACTGGGCGGGCTACACCCAAAACACAGAGTACGACAAATACCAATGGGAGAACTCGTTGCAGGCCGAAAATGTGGACTTCCGCAACTGCCTCATCTTCGACTGGGGTGGAGGTGGATGTTATGGCGGTCCCGGCGGTGGCTATATTAATATGGTGAACAACTATTACAAAGCTACACCCGAAACCAGCAAAAAGAATCGTGTAACACAGGTTTCCATTGCCAATTCCAACACCTCTTCCGACAATGACAAGTACATGGGCATGACCAGCCGCTATTACATCAATGGCAATTATGTACACGGCTACGGACCCAATTACGACTGGCAGGGGGTGGCTTACGACAGTGGCATCCAGTTCATCAACGGCGAACGCTACACCCTCGACCCCTCACATTATTATGGAACAGCGGTAGAGTATGTCAGCAATGCAGCTGGAAAGCCCTGCGTGAGAATCAAACTTGATCAAGCTAAGGCACCGGCCGGCACTGTAACCACTCATCGTGCCGAAACGGCCTACGAGAAGATTTTGAGTTATTGCGGTGCCTCTTTTTTCCGCGACGATGTGGATGCCCGCTACATGGAAGAAGCCAAGAATGGCAGATCAACCTACACCGGGTCGGTGACCAAAACGAAAGGACGCATCGACCGCGTTTCCGACGTCAACGGATATACCGAGAAAAACTTTCCCACCGGTAAGCATGATGCCGGTTACGACACCGACAACGACGGCATACCCGACGCTTGGGAGATAGCTAATGGGCTCGATCCCAGCAACCCTAACGATGCGATAGCCTACTCGCTCGACACCAAAGGCTATTACACCAATCTCGAAGTCTTTGCCAACTCCTTAGTGGAGGAGATTATGAAGAATGGCAATGCCGATGCCGAATCGCCCGTAGAGGAATACTACCCCGCCGTGAACAAAGCCGATGGAATAGAATATTACACTGGCAGAATGGTGAAGCTCACAGAAGAAGGCACCACAGATCCTGAAACGCCCGCAACCGGCGAAGAGGGTACCATCACGTGGACGTTTAACGCAGGTCAGTCTTCGCTGACAGCCGCAGCTGTACTGTCGGATAATCTCAAGGACGGAATCGCGGCAACAACCCTTTCGCTTGGCAGCAACTTCGACGCCGCCCATGTCAGCACCAAACCTGTAAACGGCGTTGTGGAAACAACACTTGTTCCAAACGAGAAACAGGCAGCAGCCGGCGAAAGCAACGCGCTCACGTTTACCGTCACACCGAACCGCAATTACGTTTTTCAACCCACCGGCGTGTCTTTCACCATTTCCAGAATCGGAACAGACAACGGACTGTTCAACGTGACGTGGGAAGCTGGTTCCACAACCACTACACTCGACAGCGCGCTGAAGCCCAACCGTAACAATGTAGATGGAGGATGGTACACCTCGTACATCCAAACCGTCACCGGCGTAGCCGCAAGCAACGAGCCGGGCAGGCTGGTCATCAACTTGTATGACATGGCCAACGACAAGCAGTTTGGCATTACCAACATCGTCGTCAAGGGTAGGATAAGAACAACCAACGGCATTAGCGACACCCATGCAAACCGCTTGCAGTCCAACACCTATTACAACCTTGCCGGCCAACGTGTGGACAAATCCTACAAGGGTATCATCATCTACAACGGCAAGAAATACCTTTCAAAATAAATATCATTCACCTACTTACATTTGACAAACATCTTTAAACATGAAATCAAATCTAAAACAATTCGCCCTGTTGTGTCTCCTGCTCATGGTAGCCATCGCTGCCAAAGCCGGAGATGTGACCGCAACTTGGGATTTCAAGTCCATGGCGGCTGGTGCAGTTCATTATGAAGGCAACACGGGCACCGTAGCCTCAGACGTAGAGGGAGTAGAACTCACCGTCGATGCCACCAATAAAGGAAAATTGAAATCCCGTGGCTCCGATGCCCAATTCAATAAAAACACCATTATCCGCATTCCTGTTAAGAGTACCAGAGACCATGTGTCTATCATCTCTTATCCCGGCTATCACAACTATACTGTTGACGGAACAGCTGCCGATGCCGACACCGTGCGGCACAAAGCCACTACGCAGGAAGTCGCAAGTGGCTATGTAGAGGTGGTCGGTACAGGTGGTTCCTATCTCTACAAAATTCAGGTTACACATGTTTCACCCCTGCAGGAGAAAGTAATCTACGAGACCGACTTCACCAACTGGGAAGCCATTGACCGTAAAGCCAACAATGAAACGCCAACAGTTGTCAATCTCTCCACCAAGTACAGCCACGAGGACTTCACTTTCACACTTTGTGGAGTAGGGGCTGACCCCGAGGGAACAAACAACAAGTTCCCCGACATTACCGGCTACATGATTAGTGCGAAATACACCAACGAGGTGAGCGCCCACGAACCATACGCCATGACATCGGCTTTGGCCAACGTCACGAAGATTGTGTTCCACCAGACTGCCACGGGTAGCAATCGCGGATGGGCCGTGGCAGCACGTACTGCAGGTTCCGACCAATGGGAGGTGATCTATAATCAAAGCATCGGTAATGCCAGGGGAGAAGATGTTACCGTAGAGGTGAATCGGGAGAACGTGGAGCTCAAGTTCTACAATTTCAATCAGGCTCAGAATGCTTACATGACCGCGCTACACATCTATGGAAACGTAGACATGAGTCAAGCTCCGGCATTGGCAACGTTCACCGCCAACGGAACTACCTATCAGGCTGCCGACGTGTTTGATCAGGATGAGGATGGCAATTTCTTCACCACCGTAGAAGTATCCAAGTCGGAAATGATGGTTGATGCAGACCATCCTATTACGGCAACGGCTCAAAACGGCACCCTCGGTGAGATTTCATACAAGTCGGTGCCCAGTACCGACAACGGCGACAAACCGGCTGCTGATGTCATCATCCCGATTGTGTTCAAGGACGCCACCGCACAATACACCATCCATTTTGTGTGGAAACCCGACTTCACCGTGAACTATTACGATGCAGACGGCACAACCAAGGTGGCTTCACAGACCGTTGAGAAGGATGCTGTCCTTGGTAAGCTGAACGACGGCAGCACCGTGACCGTGCCCGAAGGCAGCAAGTTCCGGGGCTGGCTGTTTAAGCCAAGGAGCGACGAGAAAGCCAAGGCCACCACTGTTGTGACCGACAAGGAACTCAATCTCTATGCTCTCGTGACCGATATCGAAGGTGACGAGGCCAACGAACGCAATGTCTACGATCTGAAAAACAAATACTTCTACGTTGAAGACCATGAGGCCTTCGTACCCACGTCGACCTACAGCTACAACGGGGCACAGCATGGTCTCTACCTCAAACCGGGGTCGGTGAAACTGCTCGTCGGTGGCAATGCCACTATCATCATCGAGGCTTGCAAATACAACAAGGCTCCCATGACCCTCACCGATGCCAGCGGCAACACGCTGGGCACCATCGACGTGCCCGAAAACGACGGTGAGAAAACCACCCTCAAATATAACGGAAAGGCCGGCGAACTCATCCTCTCGTTCGACGGCGAGGTCTATCTCCACGCCCTCACCATCATTAACACGGGCACAAGTGACATCGCCAAGAACAGCGACGGCTACTATGTGGCCGAGCCCGGCAATGGCAACAGCTTCCTGAACATTCTCGACATCATCGAGGCCAACGAAGACGGAAGCAGTCGTGTGAAAATATTCCTGCCCGACGGGGTCTACGATTTGGGTCAAAAGGTGAAGACAGAATTCCCCGTAGACAATCTCTCCATCATCGGACAGAGCATGGACAACACCATTATCGTTACCGCACCTGATTTCACTATTGAGGGATTGGGGTCTGCAGACATGTTCTATAACAAGAAACAGAACATCTATTTCCAAGATCTCACGCTGAAAAATGCACTTGACTACTATGGCTCAGGGGCTGCCGGGCGCGCGGCCGTGATACAGGATCGTGGCAACCGAACCATCTATAAGAATGTGCGAATGTTGTCTTATCAGGATACCTATTACAGCCAGAACGCATCCATGCAGAGTTATTTTGCCGATTGTGATGTGCATGGAACGGTAGACTTCATCTGTGGAGGTGGTGATGTGCGTTTCCAGAATACCACCCTATCACTCGAACCACGCAACCAAAATGGCACCGGCGGACGCACCATTACGGCTCCCACCACGACCACTAACTTCGGTTACGTGTTCGACGGTTGCAAAATTGTAGACTTGGCCAACGGCAAGGGTGATTGGAACTTCGGTCGCACATGGCAGAATGAACCCATCTGTGTGTTCCTCAACACTACCTTGGATGCCAATGCCGAAGCCACGCTCATAGGGACACGATGGATCGAAAGGGGCATGAACAACAAAGACCCGAAGGTGTTTGGTGAGTTTGGTACCAAGAACGAAAACGGGGATGACATTACTCCGGCAAGCAATAAAATCTCTTCCTACACGGTTAACTTAGAAACAGTTCTCTCGGAAACGAAAGCTGCTGCCTACGCCTACGACAAGATGTACACCGACTGGGATCCTCGTGCATTGTCCGACCAACTTGTCACTGCCAAAGCGACTGTGAGCAACGGAACGCTTTCATGGGAGCCTGTCACGGGGGCAACGGCTTATGCCGTGTTCAAGAACAATGTGTTCCAAGCCATTGTGACTCAACCCTCATTTGCCGGTGCAGACGACACCAATACATGGAGTGTGCGCGCTGCCAACCCCATGGGCGGTTTTGGTGAACCCGTTAAGGCTTCGGTCGTTAATGCTGTTGCTGATATTTCGGCCGATAAGGTTGTTTCCACCAGTTACTATTCCATGAATGGAACGAAACTGATTCGACTTCAACAAGGTGTAAATCTGCGCGTCAGTCATCTTTCTGATGGTACGACCATTACCGACAAGGTCGTTGTCAAATAGGCTGACCATTTTCGTAATGGTTAGTCATTCATGACGATGGACAGACATTTGAGTCTGCACTACTTCAACGTCAGCCTCAGTCTGAAAGCTGGATGATGTCATGAAAACTTCACAGTCAGGAGAGATAGAAAAAACGATGGTCTGGACAAAAACACGCCATGTTTTTTCTGTCTCTCCTGAATTTTTTTGTCAAAAAATGACGGACG
>QWCK01000777.1_pt1 | contig 52174 bp, 50 predicted proteins | sample 1972571 | NCBI WGS metagenome assembly QWCK01 (sample SAMN09866710, study PRJNA288562) | Human gut metagenome isolate term2_stool, whole genome shotgun sequencing... | isolation source: gut | host: Homo sapiens | place: USA: California | reverse complement strand
AGTTTCGCCACCAGGGCACACGTATGGAGGTTCCAACCGGACTTGAACCGATGGTCGAAGAGTTGCAGTCTTCTGCCTTACCAACTTGGCTATGGAACCATTGCTTCATGGCGCTCGTATAATATACTATGGATTTTAGATAATTGCAAGGGTTTTTAAGAAAAAAGTTTAAAAAAGTGTATAAAATATAATTCATTTTCTCTATGAGAAAACCTGATAATCGGTTTTGTGATGGAATAATCAATATAATTTACATTTCTGCTATAAATCACATAATTCTCTTAAAATTAGTAGTCATAATAGAAAACAAGGAGTGATTATCATGTATAAAGAAATAATTTTATCTGTTATTAAAACTTCATTACCATTAATGATTGTTTTGATTATATTACAGTATATATTTAGAAAACAATCTACATGCATATTAATAGAATTCAATGTAGCCTATTCAATTGTTCGTATGATGCCTTTAGTGAGTTCTATGCATACTCTAGGTATAAAAGGGATTATCACACTTATAATATGTTTTCTATTTTTGAATACGAGTACATTGCTGATGTATCGTATCCATAGCCTTAATCTATAAAGAACACACATTTATATGTATTTCTACTTGCAGATTATCTTTGATACAATGAACTCACGCAAAAAGGAGACAATTAAAATGAATAGATATGACTATGTAGGTAGTTTCTTAAGACCTGAAAGACTTAAGAAGGCAAGAAGAGATTTTGAAAATAATACAATTAATGCAGAAGAATTAAAAAAGGTAGAAGATGAATGTATTACAGAACTTATTACTAAGATCAAAGAATTAGGTTATCATACTATTACTGATGGTGAATTTAGACGTTCTACATGGCATTTAGACTTTATGTGGGGATTTAATGGTGTAGAACACAAAAAGACAATAGAAGGTAATACGACATTTGATGGTGAAGCAGCAATGATTGATGATACTTATGTCACAGGAAAAATCAGTTGTGATCATCATCCTTTCGTAGATCATTTCAAATTTGTGAAACAGTTTGAAGATGAAAATACAGTTGCTAAACAGACTATTCCTTCACCAGGACAGTTCTATGCTTACTTTACGGGAGCACAGTTACTTAGAAACACACTAAGCATTTATGAAAATGAAGAGGCTTTCGCAAAGGATGTAGTCAATGCTTATATTGAGTTTATTCATGAAATTTATGATGCAGGATGTCGTATATTGCAGTTTGATGATTGTGTATGGGGTGGTATGGTCAATCCAAAACTTGCATGTGGACTAACAGGACGTACTGGTGCTGCATTAGAAGATTATAAAAAGAGATTATTAGAACTTAACAATGAAGTTGTTGCACAAAGTCCAAAAGACTTAGAAATCAATACACATGTATGTCGTGGTAATTATCATTCTACATTCTTTAGTTCAGGTGCTTATGATGGTGTGGCTGATCTTTTATTTGGTGAAGAGAATGTGAATGCATACTACTTAGAATATGATGATGAAAGATCAGGAGGATTCAAGCCTCTTGCAAAAGTATCTGGTGATAAGAAGGTTGTCTTAGGATTAATCACTACTAAACGTCCAAAATTAGAAGATAAAGAAAAAGTAATTCAGAGAATTAAGGAAGCAAGCAAGTATATCCCTCTTGAACGTTTATCTTTGAGCCCACAATGTGGTTTTGCATCATGTGAGATTGGTAATAAACTAACAGAAGAAGAACAATGGGCTAAATTAAAACTTGTAAAAGAAATCGCAGAAGAAGTCTGGGGTTAATAAGTATCCTCTAGGAAATCCTAGGGGATTCTTTTGTGTCTTGTAGTATATTAATGGATACAATATAATTTATGTATAAGAGGTGAACAGATATGATAGAAACGATAATTAGATATATAATTATTGCGATTGTGCTAGGTGTTATTGGTGAAGTGATATCTCATTTATCTAGTAAAACGACTGATGAAAACATAAGTACTACACATTATAGAGTCAAAGCACCAGCAGTGTTGAAGTATGCCTGTATGTCACAGTTCATTCTAGGAATGATTATGTTTCTTGTATTTAGTTATTTTTATCTGAAAGGCAATGAAACCGTAGAGATGGGACATCTGTATGTTTCTTCTATCTTTGGGGGTATTGGTTTATATGGAGTGATCTGGGCATCTATATGGGGTGTATTAGTCAATGATTCTCAATTAGAGATACATAGAATATTTCATGTTAAGAAGGTATTATCTATCACTGATATTGGACAAGTAATTATTGATAAGAAGGAAGCAATGATTTTGTATGATAAGATGGGAAAGAAATTGATTAAGATAGATGCTTTATCGGATAATTATGATTATTTACTGAATCTATTAAAGTCACAAAATATAAAAATATTAAATAAGCACCTTAAATAAGGTGCTGTCAAAGGCTTACTCAACGCATCTAAGAATCATTTCTACTATAATAGAAATATAGAAGGAAGGTATTTTTATGTGGGATGATGTTGCAGGTAAAGCTTCACATGATAATAGAGATAAGTATGTTGTATTGCAGGTGGTACTTACTGAAAAGTTTCTAGGTACAGGCTCTGGTACAAAGAGTTTGACGAATCTACAGGCTGAAATCAATAAGCAGGCTGAAAAAGGATATAAGTTACATACTATTTCTACTTCATCTTCTGGATCAAAAGGATTCCTTGGAGGAGATAAGATTCAGGCTACAATGGTATTTGAAAGAATAGACTAAAAAATGAGCTGTAACGCATATGTTACAGCTCATTTATTTCACAGTTTAGCCGCTTTCTGGAAGAAGTAGAATCCAATCACAAACATGACTGAAATCATTGCCACGCCTAAGTTCATATGTCCTGTAAGCTGTGAAATGAGCCCTACAAGAGTTGTACCCATAAAGGATGCACCCTTACCACAGATATCAAATAAACCAAAATATTCACCTGATTTCTTAGGTGGAATAATCTTCGCAAAATAAGAACGAGATAATGCCTGGATAGCTCCTTGGAACATACCTACAAAAATAGCTAAGATCCAGAATTCCCATTGTTTATCTAACTGAATCGCAAATAAGGCAATACCAGTATAGGCAATAATACATACTTTAATAAGTTTATCTGTAGGGTATTTCTTAGATAAACGTCCAAAAATCAGCGCAAATGGGAAAGCAACAATCTGAGTCACTAATAAGGCAATTAATAATCCATTTGTATTAAGTCCAAGGGCACTGCCATAGGCAGTGGCCATTTCAATGATTGTATAAACACCATCGATGTAGAAGAAGAAAGAAATCAAATAGAAGAATACTTTCTTATCTTCATTTAAAGTAGAAAGAGTATGTCCTAAACGTTTAAAACTATCACAAATAGGATGTTCTTGTTTCTCTACGAAATTTACCTGTTTATAGTTCTTTAAGAGTGGTAATGTCATACCCAACCACCATAATGCATTGATTAAGAAGGCGATTGTCATAGCACCGTTAAATGGAATACCCATCTTTTCATAGAATAAGACGAATACTAAGCTGACTACAAAAGGCACACAGCTTCCAATATAACCCCATGCATATCCTTGAGATGAAACATAGTCCATACGCTTGGCATCTGTAATATCTAGAAGCATGGAATCATAGAAAATCAGACTTGCATTATAACCAATCTTCGCAATAACGAATACACCTAAGAATATAATCCAAGACTTAGGAACTGAAAAACAGGCTAAGCCCATTACACCTATGATCATACTAATAGTAAAGATTGGTTTCTTGTATCCTTTTGTATCCACAATAGAACCAAGTACTGGTCCAATAATAGCAACAATAAGAGTTGTGAAAGAAGATGCATAACCCCAATAAGCTAAATAGTTGACTTCACTGATCTTTGCGAGAGACGCAAGATAGTTAAAGTAAATCGGAACTATAGTAGCAACAAGTAGAATAAAGGCGCTATTACCGACATCATACAAGATCCAGTATTTTTCTAGTTTAGTTAGTTTATTCATAGTTTCTATTAAACCTTTCATTTAAGTAATCATCATCAAGATGGTCAACATACTCATTAATGAGTGATACGGCTAAAGGCACTGCTTCATCCTTCATTTCTATTAAACGATTGATATCATTGGCAGCATGTTCATCTTTTTCATAGTTAATAAGTAATCCTTTATATTCTTCATACATACCACCTAACTTCATTACACTTAAGACAAAGCTTCTCTTCAATTTACTAGGAGCAACAAGCCACTTTAAGATAAATAATAGATCATGTAATGCTTTATCTACTTCTTCTGCTTTTAAATCAAAGAATGGTGCAATCACCAGTGCATTGGTATAACCAGGATGAATATGAGTTGTTAAATTGGCAGTCAAAGGATCTCTTCCAACTCTTACAAGTAATTCTCTATCTAATTCAGATTCTAGTAAGCTGTGGGTCATAGATAAAGTATTCTCTAATACACCAATTTCAGGATGTAAAGAACTATCTAATGTAAAGTGAGTAATGAATCCAATAGTATAAGCGAGTGCTGCATCTGTGGCATCCTGTTTAATCAGTTCTTTTGCATGTTTAAAGAAATCTGTGGCAGGAAGCTGATGCATTCCAAACCCTAATGATTTTACAGGATTCTTCTTATAGACATCATAATAAAAAAGAATATCTGGACCATGAATCCCTATATGATATAAATCAATGTAGGGCATGATCCTTTTCTTGATGTTTTCATCAAGCTGACTTAAAACCTGTTCACCAAAAACATAATGTGTATAACCTGCTGGCATAAAAAAACCTCCTGAAACCTATTATAAGCTAGTATTTCTTAACATAAATCAAAAATAGATTACGTTTCTGTTAAGATTGTGTATCTTCATTATACCGTAAACACTTATTTTTGGTGAATATTTCAACCATTTCAAAAAAATAAATACAAAATTTACGCAAATCACAATAACTGTTAGGAAATAGAGTATGTTAAAAAGATAATTTTATGCTATAATGTGTTATACAGACAAAATGAAAGGGGTTACTTTATGGAAAAGACACTCGAATATGCAGGAATTAAAAACTATACAGGAAAAGCACATTATAATTTATGTCCTGCTAAATTAGTAGAATACGCTTTAAAGCGTAAAGAAGGATTATTAACTGACCAGGGTGCATTAGTTGTAAAAACAGGAAAATATACTGGTCGTTCACCACATGATAAATTTATTGTAGATACACCAGAGGTACATGAACAGATTGCCTGGGGTGATGTCAATGTAGCCATGAGTGTAGAAAACTACAATGCATTAAAAGAAAAAGTACTTAACTATATGAGTGACAAAGAATTATTCGTCTTTAAAGGCTTTGCTGGAGCTGATAAGAAATACCGTCGTAAATTCACTGTCATCAATGAACTTGCATGTCAGAACCTATTTATCCATCAATTATTGATTAGGCCTACAAAAGAAGAATTAGATAATTTTGGTCTGACTGATTATACTATCCTTGTTGCTCCAGGGTTCCATTGCATTTCTGAAGTAGATCATACTAACTCAGAAGCAGCTATTATTATTAACTTTACAGAACATACAGTTATTATTGTAGGTTCACAATACTCAGGAGAAATCAAGAAATCAGTCTTCACAATCATGAACTACTGTATGCCTTTACAGGAAAATATTCTCCCTATGCATTGTTCAGCTAATATGGATCCAGATACTGGAGAAACAGCTATCTTCTTTGGTTTATCTGGTACAGGTAAAACGACACTTTCTACAGACCCTAATAGAATGTTGATTGGGGATGATGAACATGGATGGAGTGAAGAAGGTATCTTCAACTTTGAAGGTGGATGTTATGCAAAGACAATTAATTTATCTCCTACAGGAGAACCAGACATCTATCGTGCTATTCGTTTTGGTTCAGAACTAGAAAACGTAGTTGTAGATGCAAAGACTAGACAGCCAGATTATGATGATGGTACACTTACAGAAAATACACGTGTCGGTTATCCTATTGAATATATTCAAAATGCCCAGATTCCAGGAGTAGGTGGAGTACCTAAAGTCGTTATTTTCTTAACTGCAGATGCCTTTGGTGTATTACCACCAATCTCTAGACTTGATCATGATGCTGCAATGTATCAATTCGTTACTGGATTTACATCTAAAGTTGCAGGTACAGAAAGAGGCATCAGCGAACCACAGCCTACATTCTCTACACTATTTGGAGAACCATTCATGCCTCTAGAGCCAAGTATTTATGCACAGTTACTTGGTTCACGTCTAGAAGCCTATGGTACTAAGGTTTATTTAGTAAATACTGGATGGAATGGTGGCCCTTATGGTATTGGTTCACGTATGAAACTATCATATACACGTGCTATGGTCACTGCAGCAGTCAATGGATCATTAGATAATGTCATCTATTATTATGATTCACGCTTTAATCTTCATGTCCCTCAATCATGTCCTGGTGTACCAGAATATGTATTAAACCCTAAGGATACATGGGCTAACAAGGAAGCATATGAAGATATGGCTAATGAACTTGCTATGATGTTTGAAGCAAACTTCAATACTAAGTATCCACATATGCCAGAAAATATTAGAAAAGCAGGACCACATCCTAAGAAATAAAAGCCACAACATGTGGCTTTTTTGGAGGTTTTATGAGAGAAATAGGGAAAAGTAAAATAGAATATCCTGATACTTATATTGTAGTAGATGTAGAGACTACAGGACTTAGTCCTGAAACAGAAAGACTGATAGAAGTCGCAGCTATTAAGTATATCAATCATAAAGAAGTGGCACGCTTTAGTGAACTCATTAACCCTTTAAGGGATCAATTACCTGTAGACTTACTAGATAAGGATAAGACTATCTATATAAGTGATTTCATTGAGAATCTCACTGGCATTTCGAATTGTATGTTACATGATGCAAGAGGAGAAAAAGATGTCCTTAGAGAGTATATTAAGTTCATTGGAAATGATGTGATCATTGGTCATAATGTCCGCTTTGATATTCGTTTCATCTATGATGCACTTCTAAGAGATTATGGAGTCCTCTTTCAAAATGATTATATTGATACATTGAAGATTGCAAGAAAACTGCTTCATGAGGATTTAAAACGCTTCAGACTCAAAGATCTAGCTGATCATTATCATATTGACTATTCTCATGCCCATCGTGCTGTAAATGATTGTGAAATCACGCATGATGTCTATGAAATGATGATGGAAGATATGTTCAATAACTTTGGAACAATAGAGAAATATCGAAAGAAGAGAAAGACTAAAAAATAATTAGTAGATGATTCAAATAGATTGATTGTATGTATAATTATGATATAATATTGATACGAAAGAGGTGATGAATATGATTATTAAACCATCAGCTATGTTAAGAAATGATTATTCTTCTATTTCTAAGTTGGCTAAAACGTCAAAAGAACCTATTTATATTACAAAAAACGGTGAAGGTGACGGAGTATTTATGAGTTTAGAGGCATTTGAAAGAAGAGAACAATTGTTAGATTTGCGCTTCAGTGTGTTAGAAGCTGAAGAAGAAAGATTAAGCGGAAAGCCTACAATGAGCATTTCAGAAGCAAGGGAGGCTCTTGCTAGAAGAAGATATGGAAAATAGTAAAATTGAGATTCTTCCTCGTGCCTGGGAGGATCTGACTTCAATAGAAGATTTCTATTATTTAGAATATGGTATTGAAAGTGCTCAAAAAGTGTCAGACTCAATTTTAGAGTCTATTGAAACTCTAGAAGAATTTCCTAATATAGATGTCTTTACACCGGATGAACGATTAAATCAATTGGGTTATAGAATGTTTGTCATTAATCAGAAATATGTTGCGATTATTAAACATGTGGATAAAAAAATATATATTTATCGAATTATTAATACAAAAAGGGATTACGGTAAGTTATTTTTGCACAGTATTATCGATAAATATATTTGATGAAGTATCAAAGAGTCATGGCAAAAATCATGACTCTTTTTTATAAAATAAAAAAATATAGTTATAATAATTGTCATTATCGTAAAACTATATTATAATTCTCCTCACATATATGAATAAGGGGGGGAAATATATATGAACAAACAAAAAGGGCACTTTATCGGTCTTGTCCCGTTGATTGTCTTTCTAGTACTTTATATGGGCGTCGGGTTATTTTCAGGAAGCTTTGATAATATGCCACTTATGGTAGGTATATTAATCGCGACTGCGGTTGCTTTGTCGTTCAATAAACCTACTGAATCACTATCTTTAAATGAGAAGATTGAAATCTTCTGTCATGGAGCAGGAGAAAGCACATTAGTACTTATGGTATTGATTTTTATTCTTGCAGGTGCTTTCTATGGTGTAGCAAGTGGTATGCATGCTGTAGATTCTGTTGTAAATTTGGGGTTAACTATTTTACCAAGTAATATGATTTTACCAGGATTATTCCTTATTGGATGCTTACTCAGTTTCTCAATGGGTACTTCAATGGGTACAGTTACTGCATTAATGCCTATCGCCATTAATATTGCGTCTAAAACAGGAATCAATGTCGCATTTGTAAGTGGTATTGTCGTAGGTGGTGCTATGTTTGGCGATAACTTGTCTTTCATCTCAGATACAACTATTGCGGCTACTAGAACTCAGGAAGTTCAGATGAAAGATAAATTCAAGACAAATATCATCATGGTCTTACCTGCAGTTATCATTAATCTAGTCTTATTGTTCATCCAGAATCCATCCATTTCACAAAGTGCAGCGAATCATTCATATTCATTAGTGAATCTCATTCCATATGTACTTGTCGTCGTATTATCACTTGTAGGTATGAACGTCTTACCTGTTATGACTATTGGTGTAATCTCAGGTATTATCATTGGTGTCATCCATGGAGACTTCACTTTACTTAAATCATTGACTGTCATTCATGATGGTATGAAGACTATGCAGGATATGGCACTCATTGCCTTATTTGTAGGTGGACTTGTAGGACTTATGCATCACCTAGGTGGTATTGATTACTTATTAGATAAATTAACGAGTAAAGCACATTCTAAAAAAGGTGCAGAATTATCAATTGCAGCATTAGTCAGTTTCTTAGATATTGCGACTACAAACAATACAGTATCTATTATTACTGCTGGTCCTATCGCAAAAGATATTGCGGATGAATATGGTGTTGCAAGAAAGAGAGTAGCCTCTATTCTTGATATCTTCTCATCAGCTTTTAATGGACTTTTACCATATGCAGGACAACTTCTTGTGGCTGCAGGACTTGCAAAAGTGACACCAACTGATATTATGGTATATAATTGGTATTCAATGCTGATGATTATATCAGGACTCGTATTTATACTAATTGGAGATAGAAAGGAAAAGAACTAACATGAACAAAATTGCAAGCTTTACAGTGAATCATTTAACTTTATTACCAGGTATTTATGTATCTAGAAAAGATAAGGTAGGAGAAGAAGTCATCACTACCTTTGATATTCGTATGACAGCACCTAACAGAGAACCTGTTATTAATACAGCTGAAATCCATACTATGGAACACTTAGGGGCTACATTCTTAAGAAACCATAAAGATTGGGCTGAAAAGGTCATTTACTTTGGTCCTATGGGTTGTCGTACAGGATTCTATATGATTCTTGCAGGAGACTTAGAATCTAAGGATGTTGTAGACTTAGTTACTGAAATGTTTACTTTCATGGCTGAATTTGAAGGAGATGTTCCAGGTGCAGCTGCAAGAGACTGTGGTAACTATTTAGATATGAACTTACCACTTACTAAGATTGTTGCAAAGAGATTCTTAGATAACACTCTTAAGAACATTACAGAAGAACATTTAGTATATCCAGATTAAGACTTCTTCGGAAGTCTTTTTGCTTGTACGTACATTTCTTGCCTATATAAGTATTTAAATGTATACTAAAGACAGGAAATTATGACTAAATATCAGAAAATATATCAGGACCTGCTTGAGAAAATCAAGAGAGGAGATATTAAACCCCATACACTTTTACCAAGTGAAAGTGAACTAATGAAAATCTATGATGCATCTAGAGATACAGTACGTAAGGCTTTAGATCTCTTGTTGAATGATGGCTATATTCAGAAGAATAAAGGAAAAGGATCTGTCGTATTAGATATCAATCGTATCGCTTTTCCTGTATCAGGAGTCACAAGCTTTAAAGAATTGACTAAGACACTTCATGGTGAAGTCAAAACTATAGTAACACTCTTTAGTGAAGAAAAGCCCGATGAAGAAATACAAAAAGCACTCTATATAAAAGATGGACTAGTGTATCACGTTAAAAGAATAAGACAAATAGAGGGAGAAAAGATCATTCTAGATGAAGATTATCTTAATAAGAGTATTGTAGAAGGATTAAGTTATCAGGATGCAGAAAACTCACTCTATGAATATATTGAAAAGGAACTAGGATTAAAGATCAGCTTCGCAAGCAAGAAAAGAAATAACTGTAGTAAAGGCAACAGAAGAAGAAAAACAATTATTAGATATGCTTGATTATGACCTTCTTGTATGTGTTAAATCTTATGTATATCTAGAAGATGCCACTTTGTTTTAGTATACAATTTCAAAGCATAGACCGGGTAAATTCCGTTTTGTATATTTCGCAAGAAGATCTGAATTATAAGATTAGATGAAAGGTCTAATCTTATTTTTATTATCTAGATTGACGTGCCTATATGTATATAATAAGATACGTGTGTCAAGCATGGATATACAACTGATAAAAATGGAGGATTTTATGGAAGACATAACTGTAGTTGTTGATGGAGAGTATTTGATTTTTACTAATAATTTTGAAAATGATTGTAAGATAGATGTTTATTATGGATATGAGTCATCGAATTCAAAGCAAGGAAAAAGATTTTTATTTAGTATGACAGAAGAACAAATGATTATTAAAAATCCAGATTTAAATCATCGTTTATTTTTCTTGGTTTGTCCAAAAGAAGGCAAGAATTATGTTATTTCTACAAGATTGGTTAATCTTGATGGAACAGATAATTTCAGAGATTGTGGTGGATATGAAACAATAGAAGGAAAAAGAGTGAAGTGGGGATTGTTGTATAGATCGGATCAACTTTCCAATATTTCAGAGAGAGATATTACTTTTCTTAGAAACATGGAATTAAAAACTATAGTTGATTATCGCAGTAAAAGTGAAGCAAGTGCTGCACCAGACAAAGAGATTTCTGGTACAAATACTTATTCTCTTGATCCTAATGCGAAAAATGCCCAGCTAGCAGCAGGTTCTGTAGATGATGCTGTAAACAAAAGTATTTTAGATTTATTAAAGGAACATAAATTTGACACTGATAAATATGGAGATCCTGAAGAAAATATGTATAAAGAATATAAAAAATTCATTCATTCAGACTCCTCTAAAAAAGCATACAGAGAACTTATAGAATTGATATTAGATGAACATAATTTACCATTGGTACAGCATTGCAGAGGTGGCAAGGATAGAACTGGATTTGGAGCTGCAATCATACTATTAGCACTTGGTGTTCGTGAGGAGTGGGTGATTTATGATTATACACTGACAACTCAATATAGAGTTAAAAAAAATAAAAGACAAATGAATCTTTATAAACAATACACAAAAGATGAAAAAACGTTAACCCTATTATCTACACTACAGCAATCTAAAGCAATTTACATGGAAACAGTTATAAATGAGATGAAAAAGACTTATGGATCAATAGATTCTTATTTAAAAGATGCTTTAGGTATTGATCAAAATGTAAAAGAAAAATTAAAAGAAATATTCTTGTATGAGGAGTAGTGAACCTTAACACGCCGTAAGTATCTTCCATCTGGTCCTCCCCTGAATTGTTATGCCCATTATTTATTTGTGGTGTACGAGAAGTTATTTTGGAATTGTCATGATCAGCCTAGAAGTATCTCACGTTTTGGAAATGATACAAAGTATCATAAGGAATCAGCTAAGATGTTAGCTGCAAGTATTCACTTACAAAGAGGAACACCTTATATTTATATGGGTGAAGAAATTGGTATGACAAATGCGTATTTCACTGATTTAAATCAATATAGAGATGTAGAAAGTATTAACTATTATCATATTATGAAGGATAAAGGATATACTGATAAAAAGATCTATGAAATCCTTCAGGCTAAATCACGTGATAATGCAAGAACACCAATGCAGTGGACCTCTAGTGGAGGATTCTCTACTCATACACCTTGGATTGAAATGAACCCAAGATGAAAAGATATTAATGTAGAAGATGCATTAAAAGATCAGGACTCTATTTACTACTTCTATAAGAAGCTCATTGAATTAAGAAAGATTTATAAGGTAATTAGTGTTGGAACTTATACACCTTTATTTGAAGACAGTGACTGCCTCTATGCATTCAAGAGAAATTATGAAAATGAAGAACTTATTGTCTTAAATAATTTCTATGATTTAGAAACAACAGTCTTTATTGATGGTGTTAAAGATTATGAAGTGATGATTTCTAACTATAAGGATCATGACTTAAAGAATGAATTACATATCAGACCTTATGAAACAGTGGCTTTATATAGAAAGAAATAATTGATATAATACTCCTAAAAGAGAGGTTACTATTATGCATTTATTTCTAACAAGTTCAAACTTAACACTTAACGGTCAATATATTAACGAAGAGAATGATTTCCGTTCTCTTCTTTTTGATGTTCTTCCTCGTCACATTCGTTGTCTCTATATTGCATCAGATCCAACTGATATAACTCATAATGATGAATGGGGAAACTATCAGAAGAAGGCTCTTATGAATAGTCATTTCTTAGTGGACTCGTTTACTATTCTAGATGATAGAAATAAAGAGAAGACAGAAGAATTAGTCAAAGAATCAGATCTTATTATACTTGGAGGAGGGCATGTCCCTACTCAAAACAAGTTCTTCAGAGAAATCCACTTAAAGAACTACTTAAAGGATTATGAAGGTGTGATAGTAGGTGTCAGTGCCGGTTCTATGAACTGTGCAGAGACAGTCTATGCGATGCCTGAACTACCGGGAGAATATTTAGATAAGAAGTATCAAAGATATCTTCCAGGGTTAGAACTCACCCAAACAATGATCATTCCTCACTATAATGAAATACATGATGATTGTTTGGATGGTGTTCATATATTCAAGGATATTGCCTATCCTGATAGTGCCAAAAGAACATTTATTGTATTAGTAGACGGTAGCTTTATCCATATTCATGAGGGAAAAGAAGTGATTCATGGACTATCTTATAAAATAGAAAAAGGAAAACAAACACTTATACAAGAAAAAGATTGTATTCATAAAGAGGGGTTATATTATAAATGTATTAAGAAGCTCCCTATAAAAAACATCTTAATACCAAAGAGCAAAAGAAAATTGTTTAAACTCTCCCCTTAAACATAATTGTATACGAGAAGGATGTTTCAATGCGAAACATCTTTTTTTGTATTATATGAGGTATGGAAAAACACTTATACAAGAAAAAGATTGTATGTTCACATTGCATTCATAAAGAGGGGTTATATTATAACTGTATTAAGAAACTCCCTATAAAAAATATCTTAATACACAAGAGCAAAAGAAAATTGTTTTTAACTCTCCCCTTAAAACATAATTGTATACAAGAAGGACGTTTCAAATTTGCGAAACGTCTTTTTTGTATTATATATGTGTGAATGAATGTATATAATATAAGTGATGAAAATATACAAGGAGATGATTAATATGGCTGTAAAGTCCACTCATCTATATACAAGTATGGAACCTGAAGTAAAGATTTCTTCTAAGAGAATAGTTGATATGAGTGTATTATCAGAAGAAGAATTGAATAAAGAACTAGAAAAAGGATATGCTGATGTACAGGCTGGACGTACAAAAGACGCAAAAACAGCTTTCGACAATATTCGTAAGGATTATCAGTTGAACACATAAAAAATAGTAAACGGTCTTTGATTCGGGATTGATAGTTTATTAAATCTGTATCTCTTAAGAGCAAAATAAAACACCGTGTTTATTGCAATTCATCCCACCTCCTATAATGTGGGGGAATTCTTGCTAACGGCGTGTTAAAAGGATCTGATTAAAAACGTTTTTTATAGCATACCTGTGGTTTATGGGTATTCAAATTTTTAAATTATAACGTGAATATAAATATTGTATGATATTTATATCATGAAGAGAGGAAGTTATACTATGGACTACGATCAATATCTTGAAGAATGCAAAAAAATCAAAGAAAGAAACTATCTTCTTTTAGATCTTTTTAAAGACGATCTTATTCAATCAGGTTTAAAAGATAAAACTATTAGCCGTCATCTTTCCAATGTAGAATTCTATATTAATGAATTTTTACTATATAGGGATGCTTATCCTATGGAAGAAGGGCTTAATATGCTTGATGATTATTTAGGAGACTTCTATATCCGTAAATGTTTATGGTCTACGCCTGGTAATATTAAGTCAACTGCGGCAAGTATAAAGAAATTTTATAAATCTATGTTAGCTCATGGAGAGATAGATAAAGCGGGTTATCATGACTTATGTTCTTTGATCAAAGATTCTATGGAGGTATGGCAGACGGACTGTGCTATTTATAATGATCCAGAAAGTCCCAATCCATTCTATCCTTTTTAAAAGGGGCTGTAACGAATAGATAGTATTTACTACTACCTTGAGCGTTACAGCTCTTTTTCATGTTTTAGACGCACTTAAAAAGAACCTTTCTATTTCTTTAAAAAATATCATCTGATAAATAATCTAAACATCTTCTTGATCTCTTCGTTTTTGTTTCATCTTCAGTTTGTGGTATTTCCTGATATTATGCCCCATTGCAACAAGATACATCTCCACCTGAACATTGTCATGTCCTCTTCTGTAGAGTTTGTCATGACCGTAACTCTCTTTGAAATCACCAAATGTTTCTTTTGCTTTGTTATCTCTCTTGTACACGAGTTTTTTACCTCTTTCTCTTATAATATTTTTTCTTGCTTCCTTATGAAATTCATCAAGTTCCTTGCAGTCGTTTATGTATCTTCCAATTCTGGATGGACAACCATCACAGTGACGATTTATTAGATAATATAAAATGACGAGAAAACAAAAAAGTAACTCTCCTTAATTGTTCAATCGTGGATTTACCATTATACTTTGAGTAGTAATAAAAATTCATAGTATTGTGGGATTACCGCAAACAAATAAGGAGGGTTACCTATAATTATAGTAATAAAAATTGTGATGGATGTCCATACTACAAACTACACTTTATGCATTTCTTAGAGTGGAATTTAACTTTTCACTTTAGAATTTCAAAAGACATATGAAAATCTAGTAGTGCATATGTCTGATAATCTTGTTGGTGTATCATTGCAAACTAAATATACCACAAAAGAGCGGACGTCGGTCCGCTCTTTGCTTTTTTGAAACTGTAATGAGTTGTTTACCTGTTACACCCTTAATCTATAAGTCCTGTTTCTCTTAATAAGATTTCTAGATCTGTACCTTCTACATTCTTTAATACAGTCTTTAAAAGCATCTTTTCCTTGAAGTTTAATGGTAACTCATTAATCTTCTTTTTATCTACTGCATAATAAGCTGCTCTTAATAATTCTCTGATATCATATTGAGAACCCCATACTTCAGGTACACCACGATCTACATTAAGTAATGTATAGACACTTTCCATACCTGTACGCATAGAATATTCAGTCGTAAAGATAGTATCTCTTGGTGTTTCTGCGAACTGTCCAATAAATGCGAAGTTCACTGCGCCTTCTGGTACAACTTTAGGACGGTCTACATTCTTTCTAGGCTGGAAGAAGGCATTGATATAAGGCATAAAGCATGTTGTTGTATTACATGTATTTTCTGAATAGTCTTTGATCTTGCTTTCATCCATACCAATATGGTAAAGCCATTCCTGACAGATTTCTTCACCTGTACAATCTCTCATAGCTTTCTTGATATAGTTACCTTCTGTATCAGTATGAAGAGCATAGAGCCATACAAGTACTGTATCTTTATTCTGAGATCTAAACTGTGGCTGACGGTTAATAGTCCATGATAAGAACCAATTATCAACACTATCCTTTACAGTCACAATACCACCAGCAGTCACTTTACCAGCACGTGGATCACGTTTACAAATATTTATAATATGCTGAATAATATCTTCATTAGATGTTTCTACAGTGGCACTCATCCAGTTAGTCGCTTCTGTATCACTGCAGAATACATCAGGATGTCCATATTCGTCATGTTTAGCCTGTTTCGCAATATTCTTCCACAAATCCCATGATTCACCCTTGCCATTCACAATATGAGATAAATCAGGTGCATGAGTCTGATCACCATAACTTGATGTGTCAGTACAACATCCATTAGTAATAAAGACTAAATCATCTGCAGTTAAAGGAATAGACTGTTCTTTATTATCTTTTACATAAATAAGTTCTTTAGCTGTTTTCTTGCCATCGGCTTCTTCAATAACGACATTCTTAACATCCATACCAAACTGAACATCCACATCATGTTTCTTTAAATATTCAATTAAAGGTAAAATCATACTTTCATACTGATTATACTTAGTAAATCTTAAAGCACTAAAGTCTGGTAAACCATCAATATGATGTACATAACGGCATAAATAGCGCTTCATTTCTAATGCACTAGACCATTTCTGGAATGCAAACATAGTTTGCCAATATAGCCAGAAATTAGTCTCCCAGAAAGATTCAGGTAATACATCTGAAATCTTCTTATCTTCAAGATTTGCTTCAGGTGTAATAAAGAGCTGAGACAATGCCATTGCGCTATCTTTATCTAATTTAAATAGCTTATCAGTATGCGCATCTTCACCCTTATTGACTGTTGCACGACATAAAGAGTAGTTAGGGTCATGCTTATTAAGCCAATAATATTCATCTAATACAGATACGTTAGGTGTTTCAATAGAAGGTACATCACGGAATACATCCGACATGATTTCAAAGTGGTTATCCATTTCACGTCCTCCACGCATATAGAAGCCTTTGTGTACATCTTTATAACCATCACAGCTTCCACCTGCAAGCTCTAGCTTTTCTAATAAATGAATATGATTGCCAGGCATCTGTCCATCTCTTACTAGATAGAAGGCAGCAGTTAAACCTGCCAAACCTGTTCCAATAATATAAGCTGATTTCTTTTCAACACCTTCTGGTTTTTCTGGGTGTGCAAATGCTTCATAAGTTCCTGATGAATAATACATAATAGTTACCTCCTTGATATGACTCTAGTATAAATCATATTTTATCACTTTTATTTAAACAAACAAAAAGCCATGATAAATATCTTATCATGACCAATCAAGTGTAAAAAATTTAATCAAAAAATTAGTTTTGATGAATTTCAAATCTTTTAAGAGCTCTTTTGATACATCCATGCATGATTTCATCCATCTTATCAAATAATCTTTCAGGATCTTCTCTCATGTCATCATTCAACCAATCTATCAATAATCCAACAATACAATAAGAATAGAAACGAGCAATAAATTCTTTATCTGACTCTTTAATAGATATTTCTTGGGCTTCTTCCTCTATCTTCATTTTAAGCAGTCCTTGAATCATCGGGGATAAATAGCTTTGAAGCTCTTCTTGATGTAATGAATGATATACATTCATAATATAGACCTTGTCTTCTTTCATCTTATAGAGAAGACAAATAAATCCTTCAGGGTAGATATTTGTATTTAATAGTAATTGATGTATTTCATCCAAGATAATCCAGGAAAGTAAATGATGCATATCAGTAAAGTGATAATAGAATGTCATACGGTTAATACCACATTCCTTTGTGAGATCACCAATCGTAATCATATTAAAAGGTTTTCTTAAGAGTAATACCTTTAAAGAATCTTCTAATGCATGTTTTGTGATTTCACTCATAAGTTAAATGAATCCTTCTTTTTCTTCTTATATATAAGTAGAGAAATAACTGCAGTAAATACTTCTGTAATCCAGAAAGCATGCCATACACCAGTTGGTCCAAGTAGTGAAGAAAGAATATAAGCACATGGTAGAATAATGACAACATATCGACATAAAGAGATAATGAGTGATGGAATACCCATACCTAGTCCTTCTAGTACACCTCCTGAAGTAAGTGAGAGTGAAGAAAAGACAAAAGAAATACTAATAATACGTAGGGCAATCACACCGGCATCAAGTGTTTCTTTATTCTTAGTAAAGAGTCCCATGATTTCTTTAGGGAATACAAAGCAAAGAAGTGTTCCAGCAATCATAATAATTAAACTCAAACCAAGAGTGAGCTTATAGATTTTATTAATACGATTATATTCTTTAGCCCCATAGTTATATCCAACAAGTGGTCTAATACCCTGGATGATTCCATTAGATGGCATAAAGACAAATGTCTGAAGCTTATAATAGATACCTAGTACTACAACATAAATAGATGAATAAGAAATAAGAATCGCATTTAATACAGAAATAAGAACAGAAGGTAAAGCAATATTTAAAGTAGCAGGAATACCAATACCATATAACTTCTTATAATATTGAGTACTTTCTAAAGCTTCCTTATGAATACGTAGTGGTAAATCTACCTTATAATAATATAGATATAGAATAAAAGGAACTGTCTGACCAATACCAGTCGCAATCGCAGCTCCTGCAATACCCATTGCAGGAATAGGACCTAAACCAAATATTAAAATAGGATCAAGAATAATATTTGTGACACATCCTATAATCATAATCTTCATAGTGAGAGCCATACGTCCTAAAGACTGATAGATCTTTTCAAAGGCAATACCTACCTGAATCACAAAAGAGAATGAGAAGGCAATACGTCCATATAATATCCCATCCTTTAATACAACAGGATCATTTGTAAAGAATTTTAAGAAGTTAGGAATAAACACAACACAGACAATCATTAAGATTATTCCATGTATTGCAGAAAGTAATAATCCCTGTGCCATAGAATCTTCAGCTTTCTTATGATCCTCTGTACCTAGATAGAATGCAATCACTGCATTCATGCCCACACCAAACCCTACGGCAATCGCAGTAATAAGGTTCTGAATAGGGAATACTAGAGATAAAGCATTCATCGCATTCTCACTAATACGCGCTACGAAGAAACTATCTACGATATTGTAGAGAGAATTAACAAGCATGGATAACACCATTGGTAAGCTCATCGATAATACTAAAGAGAGTATAGGTTTTGTTTTCATATAATCTTGATTCATAATTTTCCTCCTAAACATACAAAAAGCCACACAACGTAAAAAACGCTGTGTGGCGAAAATAAGATTTCTCTGACAAAAATCCACAACCAAAAGGTTTTGTACATAGACATTATCATATATGGGATATGATGTCAACTTTTTTATGAATATGGTATATTAAGTGTAAAAGTATGGTATTTTTAATTCCTAAATCGGGATTATTGCAATGAAAAATGATAGTGATATAATAGGGGCATAGTAAATGGGAGATATATTTCGAGGAGAAACTGTATTTATCTAGACATATAAGTTGATAGGGATTAGATAATATATAAGTTATATGTATGAATGTCCATATACATATTGAGTATATCTTCTCTACTTACTTACAATTATGAAAGGTAGGAGATAAAATGGTAGGAATTATCCTTGCGAGTCATGGTAAATTCGCAGAAGGCATTTTCCAGTCAGGATCTATGATCTTTGGTGATCAGGCTAACGTTAAAGCCTGCACATTAATGCCTAGCGAAGGACCAGATGATATTCGCAAAAAGATGGAAGAAGCGATTGCTGGTTTTGAAAATCAGGATGAAGTATTATTCCTTGTAGACCTTTGGGGTGGAACACCATTCAATCAGGCAAGTGCTTTACTTAATGGACATGAAGATAAGTGGGCAATTGTCACTGGTTTAAATTTACCAATGTTGATTGAAACTTATGCATCTCGTATGTCTATGGAAACAGCTCATGAAATCGCTACACATGTCACTGAAGTGGCAAGAGATGGTGTTAAACCAAAACCTGAAACACTAGAACCTAAGAAGGAAGAAAAGGCAGCAGCTGCTGCACCAGCACCTCAGGGCGCTATTCCTGAAGGAACAATTATTGGTGATGGTCACATCAAGTATGTATTAGCAAGAATTGACTCACGTTTATTACATGGTCAGGTTGCGACTGCATGGACTAAGACAACTCAGCCAAACCGTATCATCGTTGTATCTGATGGTGTGGCTCATGATGATCTTAGAAAAGAAATGATTATTCAGGCAGCACCTCCAGGTGTTAAAGCTCACGTAGTACCAATCGATAAGATGATCCAGGTTGCTAAGGATCCACGTTTTGGTAACACAAAAGCATTAGTATTATTTGAAAACCCACAGGATGCACTTCGTGCAATCGAAGGTGGCGTTGACATCAAGACATTGAATTTAGGTTCTATGGCTCATTCACAGGGTAAAGTCGTTTGTACTAAAGCCGTATCAATGAGTCAGGATGATGTAGATACTATTGAAAAGATTATGGCTAAGGGTGTTAAGTTTGATGTACGTAAAGTACCAAATGATTCACCTGATAACATCAATGCAATCCTTAACAAAGCTAAAGAAGGATTGTCTAAATAAGGGAGGAAATAATTTATGTCAGCAATTTCAATTGTGCTGATTGCGATTGTTGCTTTACTTGCAGGTATGGAAGGTATTCTTGATGAATTCCAGTTCCATCAGCCTCTAGTAGCATGTACGTTAATCGGCTTAGTTACTGGACACTTAAAGGAAGGTATCATCCTTGGTGGTTCATTACAGATGATTGCCCTTGGTTGGGCAAACGTTGGTGCTGCTGTTGCACCAGATGCTGCTCTTGCATCAGTTGCTTCAGCAATCATCATGGTATTAGGTTTACAGGGTGGTAGTACAAACGTTACTAACGCTATCAATACTTCTATCGCTGTTGCAGTACCATTATCAGTTGCAGGTTTATTCTTAACAATGATCTGTCGTACTCTTGCAATCCCTATGGTTCACTTCATGGATGGAGCTGCAGAAAAAGGTGACTACAAGGCTATTGAAAGATGGCAGGTTGCTGCAATCTTAATGCAGGGTCTTCGTATTATGATCCCAGCAGTTATCCTTTGCTTCGTTCCAGCTAAGGTTGTAACAGGTGCATTAAATTCTATGCCAGCTTGGTTATCTGGTGGTATGGCTGTTGGCGGTGGTATGGTTGCCGCTGTAGGTTATGCAATGGTTATCAACATGATGGCTACAAAAGAAACTTGGCCATTCTTCGCTCTTGGTTTCGTTTTAGCAGCTATCTCAGAACTTACTTTAATCGCATTAGGTGTTATTGGTGTTGTTCTTGCTTTAGTTTATCTTGGATTAAAAGACAATGCTGGTAAAGGTAATGGTGGCACTGGAGGATCTGGAGATCCACTTGGTGACATCTTAAACGACTATTAATCTGAAGGAGGACGAACATTATGGCAGATAAGATTACACTATCTAAAAAAGATAGAATGGACGTATGTTGGCGTCATCAGTTCCTTCAGGGTTCTTGGAACTATGAACGTATGCAGAATGGTGGTTGGTGTTATTCAATTATCCCAGCTATCAAGAAATTATATAAGACTGAAGAAGATAGAGCCGCTGCATTAAAGCGTCATCTAGAATTCTATAATACACATCCTTATGTATCAGCTCCAGTTATGGGTGTTACATTAGCACTTGAAGAAGAACGTGCAAATGGTATGCCTGTAGATGACCAGACTGTACAGGGTGTTAAAGTTGGTATGATGGGACCTCTTGCTGGTGTTGGTGACCCAGTATTCTGGTTTACAGTAAGACCAATCTTAGGTGCATTAGGTGCTTCACTTGCATTATCAGGAAGCATTGTTGGACCATTATTATTCTTCGTAGTATGGAACATAATTCGTATCGCATTCTTATGGTATACACAGGAATTCGGTTACAAAGTAGGTACTTCTATTGCTAAGGATATGTCAGGAGGACTTCTTGGTAAAGTTACTGAAGGTGCTTCTATCCTTGGTATGTTCATCATCGGTGCATTAGTACAGAGATGGGTATCAATCAGCTTTACTCCAGTAGTATCTCAGGTTACTCAGTCTAAAGGTGCTTATATCGAATGGGATAAGTTACCAAAGGGTGCTGCAGGTATCAAAGAAGCATTATCTCAGTATAGCTCACTTGGTGCTAATGGATTAAATCAGGTTAAGGTTACTACTTTACAGCAGAACTTAGACCAGTTAATCCCTGGTTTAGCAGCATTATTACTTACATTATTATGCTGTTACTTATTAAAGAAAAAGGTATCTCCAATCGTTATCATCATCGCATTATTCGTTGTTGGTATCGTTGCAAGAGTTATCGGTATTATGTAATTACTAGAGGCAGTTTCACTGCCTCTTAATTTTAAGGAGGAAATAAAATGGCACAATCACAAAATACAAAAGTTGATTTTTCAATTAAAGCAACTTCACTCAATGGTTTAACTAACTATGGGGATGTCATGGTAGGGGACAAGGCCTTTGAGTTCTATAACGAAAAGAATAAAGAAGACTTTATTCAGATTCCATGGGAAGAAATTGATTATATCAGTGCTTCTGTATATTTTAATAAGAAAATTGCACGTTTCGCAATATTCACTAAAAACAATGGACATTTTACTTTCTCTACACGTGATAATGTGAAAACATTACAGGTGGTTGGAAATCATTTTCCAAAAGAAAAAATGTATCGTTCCCCTACGTTCTTTACCATTATTAAACGAGGATTAAGATACATTTTTGACTCCAATTATCGACATAAAGTAAATGGTCAGGCTTAATTGCCTGGCCAATTTTTTTGTATTCCATTAAGAATAAAGTCTGTTAGAAGACTAGATAATTCTTCTATAGAATAATCATAACTATTTGTAAACCAATTCATATATACAGATATAATACCAGGAATACACAAATCAACTGCTACTTTAAATCTTTTTTGATCTAGTGTTTCTGTTTCTTCAATACGCTGTTGTACATATTTTCTAAGAATATCTACAATCTTTAGAATAAGAAAAGAACGGTTATTTGTATTAAAAAGTAAACCATAGAATTCTAGATCATGATTTACTGTTTCTGTAAACTTAATAAAGATTTCGGTTAAGAAATCAGCCATATTAGTAAACTCGACTGTACCAATGTTTTTGATAAAAGCTGCGACTACTAGATTTTCTATTTCTTCCATGACATCATTGATATCTGAATAGTAATTATAAAATGTTTTACGGTTAATATTGGCTCTTTTCGCAACATCTGTAATTGTGATTTGATTTATATCTTTTTCATTTAACAGCTCTACAAAAGCTTTAAATATTGCATGCTTTGTCTTGACAACTCGTCTATCTGTCTTTTTCTCCACTCTTATTACCCACTTTCTATACAATATGTATCTTTAGCAACATTTCTATTGTGTTTTGACCATATATTGTTTCAATTATTTATATTATAATACAGCCAGATTGCTGGTTTCAACAAGAGGAGACACATAAATGACATATATTATTCAAAAAAAATTACGTTATTTAGAAACTGCTGGTCGCTTAAATGAAACTAAGAACTATATTCAACATGGTTCTATTTCTGTCTATGCACATTGTGTCAATGTAGCACGTATGAGTGTCAGAATAGCCAAATGGCTACCAATACAAGTCAATATGGATGCTTTAGTCATTGGTGCATTACTTCATGATTATTTCTTATATGACTGGCATGATGGAAAAGGAAGACATTTTCATGGCTTTACTCATCCAGAATGTGCTTTTAGAAATGCAGAAAAGGACTATGCACTTTCACCACGAGTTAAAAATATTATAATGAGACATATGTTTCCTTTGACTCTTGTTCCTCCTACATGCACTGAAGCATGGATAGTATGTATTGCAGATAAGATCTGCGCCATAAAAGAGACATTATTTAGAAGATGAGCTAGAATTTCTAGCTTTTTTTTAATTATTTGTTGATAGGAATAGAAAAATGACTACCTTTAGGAAAGTGAGGTAGTCATTTTCTTAAATTTAAGTGAAGAGCTGCTTACTAGTTGTATGTATCACATAGTATTGTAGTGGTTGTCAGTGCAGCTTTTTATTCTGATTTGAATAATAAAATAACGATATGAGTAATCATAAGTGATCACTCCATGATATTTATTGACTATATTCATAATAGAACGCATTCCAAACCCATGACCACAATCTTCTTTAGTTGTATTGAAGCTTGGGTTATCAATAAGTGGATTATTGATGCTTGTATTTTTAATATCAATAAAGAAATCATTACTCTCTTTATAAATATCAAGAATAATCTTCTTAATAGACATTGATGTACAATTCTCAATCGCATTATCTAATAGATTACCTAGTAATACATAGAAATCTACTTTGTCCATAGGGATATCATCATCAAATTGACTGGCAATAAATTCAATATTCTTACTTTTAATCTTAGATAATTGAGAAGCTAATATAAGATTCAAAGAGGCATTACCCGTATCCACTGTTTGTGTTTTATTAATTCTATGTAATTGGTTATTAATATGATTATGAAGTGATTCATAATCTTTTTTTTCACAATCATCCAGTAATGACAACAACATATGATTCATATCGTGTTTAATCTTTCTAATTTCATTCATATGAGTAATGATATTTTCATAATTTTTCTTATTGAATTTCAGTTCCTCATTGTTTAATTTTACTAGATAATTCTCTTTCTCTATACTTAATATTCTATTAACCATCTGGTAGATTAACATCACAAGAATAGTAATCAATACAATTTCTATAGAATTTTCAAGAGGAAGAGAGCCCTTTTTGAAAATAGTAATAAGATAGGACAGATAGATAAGTGTTAATACAGAATGGATACCAAGATAGAAGGCGGTATATTCTTTAATACGCATTAAATAATCCTTAAACAAATGTCTTGTAAGAAGCAAGAATATACATAAAAGAAGATCTGAACCATAGACTATATCATGAATAGGTAAAACCAGATCATATATGAAAATATTGATGCCCCATGTCATAATCACATAGGTAAGAACTTTAAGAAAGATAAAGTAGAGTGATATAAATAGGCATTCTAGAACACTGTCCTGCTTAAACAGAATGAGGCATAAACTTAATATACATATACTCATAAGTCCATTATGTATGAACATAGAAGAAATAATAGAAACAGATGATAATAATAGTACAGAACCAATAAACTTGATTAGATTCTCTTTAATGCTGATAGAATAGACATAATAGAAGAATGACAACAACATCAAAGATAATGCGATGAAACTTATATTATTTGTTTCTAACATCATTGATGTACCTCCTTCATATACTCTAATACAAGCTTTTTCTTTCTTCTGCTTATTGGTATCTGGTAATGCTCACTTATATATAATGTTGTACCTTCTAGCTTAGTCGCCTTTTTCATATTTGCGAGATAAGAACGTCCAACTCTTTTGAAATGATTTGAATCAATCGTCTTTTCTACATCACCTAGCTGCATATTGACAGTAATAGAAGATGTATCAAAATGTATCTCTGTTTGATGATTGAAGCTTTCACAATAAAGAATAGACTCTTTTCTTAATATATAGGCATTTCCATTGATATAGAATGTCACACTTGGATGTAAATGAGACAAATGATAGTTGATTTCTTCTAATACATCAGGCATTTCTATATCTAGATTCTCTTTTCTAATAAAGTCAAAAGGATGTATATTACATGCTTTATAAACCAGTTCATTATGACTGGTAATAAAGATAATTAATGCATTTTGATGTCTTTTTTTATACTCTTTCGCAAGTTCTAATCCTGAAACATGAGGCATATCGATATCAAGAAATAAGACATCAAAATATATATCTATAGGAAATTGTAAAGCATTCATATATGTATTAAGTTCTATATCTGTAGATGAGAAGAAATCACTTATATGATGACAAACATGTTTTAAGTCATCTTCTTCATCATCTACAACTGCAATTCTATATGCCATATATTTTATCTCCTTATCATTGACGCTTTTAAATAGACCATTAACGACCACTCAATTGAATATATATTATGTATTATCTAAAATGAAATAAACAAAATAACTATTAAATATATTCTAACATATTAAGGAGATAATTTATGAAACAATTCTTCTACTTATTTAAATCCAAAAAGAAACTTCTCTTATTTTCTATTTATTTCATTGTAGTTATTGTAGGAATATTCATCAGTTATAAAGGAGCCTATGCATCTATCCCTAATAATGAAATGATACTCATGAAATCAAAGGATCCTGAAATGGGGTTAGACTTCTTCTATTACTTACAGGATTCAGGACTGACACTTATATTATATGTCCTTACTACTCTCATTCTTCCTAATATCATTAGTGCTGATTTCTTATTATATGAGCATAATAAATTCAATCATTTTCTGATAACACGTATGTCTTGTTCTCTTTATCATAAAAAAGAAAGACGATTCAATTTCTTTGCGACATTCATTCTTATTCTTATGACTCATCTACTTACAATACTAATCATTCATCTTTTCTTTTTTAAGATATCTTTTTCTATTAATCCAATCTATATGAATGCGACAAGACAGACTAATCTATTATCTAGTTCATTACTTCTTAATCTTATTATCTATATGATTCTTTCATCATTTGGTTATGCTCTCTTTTCTCATTTCTTGTTCTCATTACAGTATTTTATTAAGAATGTTTATCTCTATAGAACACTTGGATTACTTGTATCTCTTATTCTTTATATTGGTGCATCAGTTTTATCTCATACATTCTATAATACATCAGGAAGCTTGATTGCCACATTGGCTTATTTCCTTAATATCATTAATATTCTCACTCCAAGCATTATTAAAAGTCCTGTTTTAAATAACAATCCTCATCTCTTCTATATTGGTACGGCATTACTCTATTATCTTTTGTCATCTATTTTTTTGGAATGAGGGATTATCATGACTCCACTACTTAAACTTATTAAGAAACAGGACACTATTTCACTTATTATTTTGATTCTTCTTATTCCTGTAGTCACAAGATTAAATGGGAGAGTTAACTTCATCTATATTCTTCTTACAAGTAATTATATTACCTTGATTCTAAATATTGCGTGTCTTGTATTGATGTATAAGAAGATCATGATCATCAATGGGATTAACCATACTTTGATTTTGCGTCAAGGCTATATGAATACAAAACAAAATATCTATGCCTTTATGATCATGACTACACTTCTTTTCTTAGATATTCTCTATGGCTTCTTATTTCTTGTATATGGTATCTCTCAAATGAGTATCAACCTTCTATTGATGTTAGTTATTTATACATTGATATTTTTATTTGAAATATCCATTATTTACTTACAGTTCAATAAAAATTCAAATATTTTCTATATCGCTTTATCAATTATCATTAATCTTATTTGTCATTATATGTTCTTCTAGGAGGAAATAAAGATGTTGAAAGTCAATCATATTAAAAAGAGCTTTAAACAAAACACTGTATTAGAAGATATCAATCTAGAAATAAATAAAGCAGAATGTCCCTATATACATGGAAAGAATGGATGTGGTAAATCTACACTCTTTAAGATCATCTGCGATATTATTCAAACTGATTCAGGCACTATTGAAAAGAAACCTGATACATATATTGGTGCACTTATAGAAAATCCAGGATTTATTGAAAATGAATCTTTAAGATTCAATCTTGAGTTTCTTGCTTCTATCAATCATCACTATAATGAAGAAAGAATAAGAGAACTATGTCATATGTACTCATTAGATTATGATAGTTCTTCCACACTTAAGAATTATTCTGTAGGTATGAGACAAAAAGCAGGTATTATTCAAGCAGTGATGGAAGATCAGAACCTTATTTTCTTTGATGAACCAACAAGAGGCTTGGATGAAGAGAGTATTATCGTATTTGAGAATATGGTCAATACACTAGTAGAAAGTGGTAAAAGTATAGTGATTGCATCACATGACCGCTTAGCTCGTGTTCACTATACTCATACCTATTTACTAGAAGAGGGGAAGCTTCAAAGTGAAGACTATTAAGAACTATGTTTCTCTCTTCATTCTTTTTCTTATATGTAAAGAAGTATTTCATATCAACTTTATTGATTATGCAGATATCAAATACTTCTTTCCTCAAAGACCTATTTATATTGTTTTTTCACTTCTAGTTAACTATTTTTATTTGAAAATAGTGTTTGATTGTATCTTCCGGTATATTGAAATAGATATATTTTCAATCATCAGAATGGGAAGAAAGAAGTATCATACAACGATGTTCAAAAGAATAGTAGATACACTAGTTGTATTTGTTTTGTTTTCTATTCTCACTGATTTCTTTTTCTATGATATTTGTATCTTAGGACTTATAGGAACAGTCTGTATTGAAATAGTTGTAGGACTATGTATGTCTTTCTTCTATAAAAGATTAGGTACTCATACGTTCATGATTGCATTCATACTTATCGTTTTTACTAAATATCTCATTACTTTGGCTTCAGGAATTATGTCTTGAAGCCTTTTGTGTTATTATAGTTTCTAGGAGGTGTTCTATGAAACTCATATTTTGTGATATGGATGGTTCATTACTAAACCGTCGTTCTAAAATCTCACCACGAACACTAGAAACACTCATCAAACTACAAGAGAAGGGAATAGGTGTGATTCTCTCTAGTGGTAGACATATTAATAGTCTAAAGAAGTATGGTAATATGCTTCATTTTGAAAAATATCCAATGAGTGGCTATTCCTGCATCAATGGCCAAAGCTATCATGATCATTTAGGTAATAAGATATTTGAACATGAACGTTTAAAATATGATGATTATCTAAAGGTAAAAAAGTATGCAAAAGATCATCATTATGGCTTTATTGTCTATATAAATAATAAAAGAGTGACGTTCCATTATAATGAATCATTACTTGTTCGATTACTATATCTTCATAAACCAATACACGTTGATACAATCTTCGATAAGTTTGTCTATTTTGGACGTCCTTCTTTTAACACACAGGGACTGGATTATTCATGTTCTTTGGTTGATCCTTATTGGCTTGAAATAGGACCAAAAGGTGTAGATAAAGGAACAATGTTAGAAAGAATTGCAGAGTATCACCACATAGATTTAAAGGATACAATTGCTTTTGGAAATGGTGAAAATGATCTTCCTATGCTTATTAAAGCGGGAACAGGTGTCGCAATGGGTAATGCATTTAAACATGTGAAAGAACAATCCGATGCAGTATGTGATGACTGTGATCGTGATGGAATAGGTAAATATCTGGAGGAATTACTATTATGATGAATATGACAAGTTATTATGATTTTTCAGGACAGAAGTTTGGATATCCTCTCTCTTTAAGTATCAACAGCTTTGATCGTCATATCTTTTCTAGACAAAATAGTTTAGAACTCTCTTATGTCTTGCAGGGAGAATATCAGATAGTGACAGAAAAGTTTACTTCTAAGTTATCTAAAGGTGAACTTGTGATGATTGCCCCTGGAGATATACATTTAATCTCTCATAAGAAAGATGGAGTGATTCTTACAATACATATAGATTTTGATCGTATGACTTCTGCCATGAGTGGGAATAGTAATGAGGCTTTTTCTACAATGATTGTCACAAATCAGGCCTATGATCAATTAAAAAATAAGATATCAGGAATACTCAAACTTATTAGACAGGAAAATTATAACCTCTATACTCTTAATGCATATATGATGGATATCCTCTCTATTGCTTCTCAGGTCTCTTTCTCTATGTCTTCTTTACCTTTACAGGATGAAGCCCATAAGAACTATATGCAGGCTATTTTATATATAGACTCACACTATAATGAAAATCTTACTTTAGGTGATGTGGCAGATACACTTTCATTTAGCTTAAGTTATACGTCTAAACTCTTTAAGAAGTTTACTGGTATTACTTTTATTAAATATTTAAACAGTGTACGTATTCGTGCTTCTTTAGAAGATCTATTAGAAGGCATCAAGAATATATCAGAGATATCAGATGAATGTGGTATGCCTAATTCTAAGGCTTATACAGAAGCATTTAAAGAAATCTATGGTATATCACCAAGCAATTATAGAAAACGTTTTAAGAAGAATTATGCGCCTACTGTAGAAAAAGAAATGAAACTTCATGACTTTGATAGTATACTAGAAGATTTTATTAATGAAGAAGAAACAATCTATGAAGATGAGAAGTGTAAGATTACTTTAAATGAAGAACATATTAAACTAGAAACAGAGCAAGAGATTAAAATATCGAATAAAGGTAAGCGTATAAAAGTTGTTTTATAACAGTTATATATTGTCTTCTCTTAACACTAAGAAGGCAAAATATGACTGTTTTTATATATGTGCATGATTTTTTATTCACAAGAGGAGTGTTATAATGGTGACGAAAGAGAGGATATATCAATGAAGGAATTTTCACATTTATTTTCACCTATTAAAGTCGGTGAAACAGTCGTAAAAAACAGAGTTTTTATGCCTCCTATCAGTACAAACTTAGCTGATAAGGGTTATGTCACTGATGCGCTTGTTGCACATTATGCAGCACGTGCAAAAGGTGGTGTTGGTTTAATCGTTACTGAAGTCACTACAGTAGAACCAACATATATCTATTTACCAGGAGATATGTCTATTCATGATGATAGCTTTATTCCTGGATGGAAAAAATTAACTGAAGCTGTACATCAGTATGATTGTAAGATCTTACCACAGTTATTCCACCCAGCTTATATGGCTTTCCCAATTCCTGGTACACCAAGATTAATCGCACCAAGTAATGTAGGACCATATTATGCAAAAGAAGCACCACGTTCAGTTACTAAAGAAGAATTAAAGGTTATTATTAAACAGTTTGGTGAAGCAGCTTTAAGAGTAAAGACTGCAGGAGCTGATGGTGTTGAAATCCATGCAGCACATGCGCATGGTTTATTAGGTGGTTTCTTATCTCCTTTATATAATAAGAGAACAGATGAATACGGAGGAGATATCTCTTGTAGATTAAGACTTACTTTAGAAGTCATTGAAGAAGTACGTAAGATGTGTGGTAAGGACTTTATCATTGATGTACGTATTTCTGGTGATGAATATACTGATGGTGGTTTAAACATCAATGATATGATCTATGTTTCTAAGACATTAGAAAAAGCAGGTGTTGATATGCTTCATGTTTCTGGTGGTACAACTATTGCGAGAGGAAGTTCTATTCCAGCACCAGGTACTAAGATGGGTTCACATGCTTTATTAAGTGAAGAAATCAAGAAGCATGTATCTATTCCAGTGGCAACAGTTGGACGTATTACTGAACCTTGGATTGCAGATGAACTTATTGCGAATGATAAAGCAGATATCTGTATGATCGGTCGAGCTAACTTATGTGATGCCCAATTCGTTAATAAAGCAATGAATGGTCATGTAGAAGATATTAGACCATGTATTGGATGCTTACGCTGTTTAACAGGCATCATGTTTGGTAAACGTGTATCTTGTACAATCAATCCATCATTAGAAATTGAAAATGAAGATACAATTAAAGAAGCAGAAGAAAAGAAGAATGTTCTTGTCATTGGTAGTGGACCAGCAGGTATGGAAGCTGCATTTGTAGCACATAAACGTGGTCATCATGTTGTATTATGTGAAAAGGATGATAAGTTAGGTGGAGAAATGAACTTAGCTGCAGTTCCTATCGCAAAACAGGATTTAACACTCGTTATCAAGTATATGGCTCATAAACTTGAAGGTGTGGATGTAAGATTAAATACAGAAGTGACATTAGAGATGTTGAAGAATGAATTTAAGGATTATGAAGTCATTGCCGGTACTGGTGCATCTCCAATCGTTATTAATCCATTTACACAGTTTAAATCATGGATGACAGCTGATGATGTACTTGCTGGTAGAGCATTCCCAGGTCGTAAGATCGTTATTATTGGTGGTGGATCAGTAGGATGTGAAACAGCTGATTACTTAGCACCATTAATTAATGACTTATTCCCTAGAAATAGAGATGTCACTATTTTAGAAATGGCAAACGGAGTCATGATGAATGAATCTGGACCAGGCAGAAGCTTACTTGTAAGAAGAATGATGCAGAAGGGTATCAAGATTATTACAAGTGCTAAGGTAGAATCAGTGACTGAAACTGAAATCAACTATACACAAGACGATGTAACTCATACTATTAAGGATGCAGATACTTTAATCTTTGCGGCTGGCTATAAGAAGAACCCAGCAGTAGAAGAAATGTTGGAAGAAAGCGGTCTTAACTACCATATGATTGGTGATGTCCATGAAATTGGAAATATCAAGACAGCTATTACAGAAGCATACAATCTAACAAAAGATCTATAAGACAAAGACCCTCTCGTTTGAGAGGGTTTTTATTATTTGTGATATACAAATGTTTTAATGATTGATTGTAGTTCCTGTTTTGATTCCTTCTTATCCCCATTAAGCCATCCCATCATAATATAGTGGAGTGGTGTTAAGAAAGAAATCAAGAAATACTTGAAGTACTTCTTAATAAATGGATTGTCAAATTCACGAAGAGAGACTTCATCTAGAATACGCTGCTTCTCCTGTGATAATAAATCCTGGTAGTGCCACTTCTCTAATGTAATGAAGATAGTTGCATGCGCTTCATAGACATCAATTACTTTCATAATAAATTCATCAGACTCTATATAGTCTTTGTCTTCTATTCTATCTAGATAAGTAAGTTTAAGAAGATTAAAATAGATTTCCTTTAAAACTTCATCCTTAGAACGATAATGGAGATAAAATGCCTGCCTCGATACATCAGCATTATGACATATCTTTCCTATTGTCAGATCTTCATAATCACTCTCCTTTAATAACTCTAAAGTACTTTCATAAAGTCTTTTCTTCGCTTCTTTTTTCATATTGTGATCCGCCTTTAATTCAATTTTACCTTATTTTAAGGCAATAAAAAAGCATCAACTCTTTTGGAGTTGAAACTTTTCACTTTATATGTCATATTTCACATTTATTTGTTTTGAAAAGCTCTATCATCTATCTCTATCACATTCCAAAACAAAGCATATCCATCTTTACCGCCACTATTAGCCCAGGCACTTTCCTTGTGTATCTCGCCACGAGGACTCCAGTCATACTCATCTTCAACACATGATTCTATATCAATATTCATAGAATTAAAGGTCTTAGAAGCACTCTCATACAATGCCTTCACTGCTTCAGCGTGTGTTTGAAATAGTCCTTCTACTTCAATGTTTTCTCCATTTTCATTGTCACCATAAATGACTGCATACATAGTAACACCTTCTTTCTTCTATTATTATAGTTCTTTTTCGTGAGAGTGTTAAATAATAAGAAAAGTAATTTCTTATAAACATAATATTACTGTACTTATTTACACAAAATTATGCTAGAATGCATGTATATCATAACTAGGAGAAGAATATGAAAATAACAGATTTGATGAATAAAGAAGCCATCAAGATTCATGGACATGCCTCTAGCAAGATGGATGCAATTGAACAAATGGTATCTTTAATGTATAGACAGGGTAATGTCTCTGATAAAGAAGTATATAAAGAAGCAGTTATAGAAAGAGAAAATCTTTCTACTACAGGTATGGTAGATGGTATTGCGATTCCTCATGCAAGAACAAATGCGATTACTCAAGCAGGTATTGCGGCAATGACACTACCTGAGGGTGTAGATTATGAGTCTATGGATGGGCAGCCTACGACTCTTATTTTCTTGATTGCAGCACCGGATGATGGTGATAATGTACATTTACAGGTATTAAGTGAATTATCTACATTACTTATGGATCATGATTTCTGTGAAGATTTAAAGAATGCAGGTAGTCCTGAAGAATTCTTATCTATTATTGATTTAGCACAAAGTGAGAAACATGAAGCAGAAACAGTAGAACATCCAGAAGTCTTAGCAGTCACTGCCTGCCCTACAGGAATTGCACATACTTATATGGCTGCAGAAGCATTAGAAAAGAAAGCTAAAGAAATGGGTGTATCTATTAAAGTAGAAACACAGGGTTCAGTAGGGGTTAAGAATGAACTCACTCAAGAAGATATAGAAAACGCAAAGGGTGTTATTATTGCGGCTGATAAGAATATCTCTTTAAACCGTTTTAATGGTTTACCACTTTATAGCTGTCCTGTTGCAAGAGGAATTGATGAACCAGAAAAGCTTATTCAGATTATCCTCGATGAACAAGCACCTGTTTATAAGGGTGGAAAAGTAAAAGTAGAGAATAATCAGGAAAAGGGATGGCATATTCCTTATAAGCATTTAATGAATGGTTTCTCTCATGCTTTACCTATTCTAGTGGCAGCAGGATTTATTAGTGTACTTACATATAGTTTTACATTTAATAATACACAATACTTTGATATATTGAATGTACTTGGAAATATCCTTCATTTATTTGTCTTGCCTGTATTTTCAGGCTATATTGCGATGAGTATTGCGGACCGTCCAGCCTTAGGACCAGGACTTGTATGTGGTTATATTGCCTATAGTGGCTATTCACTGAAATGGACCTATAACCCATATGACGCTCTAGCAAACTCATCAGGCTTCTTAGGAGCTATAGTAGGAGGTTTTCTTGCTGGATACTTAGTACTTGCAGTAAAAAGATTGTTTAAGAATGTTCCTGATATGTTTGATGGTATTAAACCAGTTTTACTTTATCCAGTATTAGGAGTACTTGCATCTGGTATAGCAATGATAGTACTTAATACATATTTAGTTAAGTGTCATACACTCATTATCGATCATCTCTATGATCTGCCTCTTATTTCAGTAGTTATAATTGGTGCATCACTTGGTGCGATGATGTCTATTGATATGGGTGGACCTATTAATAAGTTTGCGTACTTGTTTGCGAATGCTTTAGTCTTTACTGAAGCTTCTAATTCAGATGTGATCATGGCAGCAGTTATGGGTGCTGGTATGATTCCACCTCTAGCAATTGGTTTCTCTACACTTATATTTAAGGAAAGATGGACTAAAGAAGAAAGAGGTACTACTTTAAAGAATATTATTATGGGCTTATCATTTGTATCAGAAGGGGCTATTCCTTTTATGAAGAAGGATCAAAAGCACGTTCTACCTGCATGTATCTTAGGTTCATTCATTACAGGCGCATTATCTGCATATTATAAATGTGGTATAAAGGTACCTCATGGTGGTATCTGGGTGATCTATCTCATGACTAATCCATTTAAGTATGTCATAGCACTTCTAGCTGGTACAATTGTAGCAGGTCTTATTATTACATTTACACACAAGTCTGAGAATTAACTCAGGCTTTTTTGATGCATAAAAAAAAGAGAGGGGCCTCGGCACCTCCCGCGATTGCAGGCTTCACGAGTATCTGCAATCTGATCGCTAATACAATATAACCCATATGTCGTAGAAAGTCAATTGTGGATGATATAAAAGATACTTAGATACTTTTTTAGACGACTATGATTATATTTTGCGGAATTTTGTGATATGTTTCCAGTTAGATGGAAATCCCATATATTCATAAAGTTTATCTAGTTTTAAGTTTGAATTCTTCTTTTTGTATTGATTGAAAATATGCATCAGGTGCTTTTTGAATACTAAAAAATCAGCTCGTGGTAGTAGGTGACGAAAGGTGATAACTACACAAAACAAATCATTTTTTCCACATATATACTTTGAATGATGTTTTGGAATATTTAATTTTTTGTGTATTAATGTGTCTGGAATAGAACTATATGTGTGATGTGAAAATAGTCTTTCATTATGGGCACAGACATTTCTATAAAGTGTTAATACTTTCAAATATTTAATCATGTCATTTTTCTTGATATTTCCAAAGACCTGGCAAATGAGTCCTTGCATTTTTTGAGGCAAAAATTCAAATATCTTAGATATCTGTCCAAAAGTAAGAGCGTTTAAAATGACCCATAGCGGGACGTTGTGATATTTATTGTGCTGATAAACAAGATATTTGTGATCCTTGTTTTTGTTAGCCACATTATCTAGTATTTTAATTAATTTAATTACTCCACGCTTACTTTTTGGGGAAGTGCTGTAATTGTTGGGATTAAGGTATTCTTCCTGGCGTTCTCCGTGTTTTTGGCAGAAGTAATATGAAATAGACGAACGTAGTTTTATTTCTATGTGACATAAATACTTAAAGAAATAGTCCACGTAATTCTTCATCAAATTCATAAAGAGCTACTATGTCCTCGAAAGTGGTATTATTAATATATTTATGAGTCTGAACGTCAATGAATGGATCCTTATAGCCACCAATTAATCCAAAGTAACTGATGTTTTTTAGGGATGTTATCGCAAAATTAGTATCTGTAACTATTAGATGTTTTTCGTTTGTTAATTTCTCAACTTGTGCGGTATAGGTAATAAAGGGTTTATTCATATCCACCTCGTAACAATACGTATTATGTGAGTTGTTTTCACTTAATATTTTGAATTTGGAGTTGAGTATCAAATACGACTCCTCTATATTAAATATACCTTTTGGATTAGGAAATTACTTTTGTGAAGCATATTATTTTTAAGTAAAAAAAAGAGAGGAACCTTGGCACCTCCCCCGATTGCAGGCTTCACGAGTATCTGCAATCTAATCACTGAAAAACTATAAAGAGAGGAACCTCGGCACCTCCCCCGGTTGCAGGCTTCACGAGTATCTGCAATCTAATCACAAAAGTACTATAGCCTATATGGCACAGTAAGTCAATTATTATGAAAAAGAAAAAGCACAAAAGTTTAGATGGACACAAGAATAATTTTACATTTTACGTTTCTCATAGAGGTATAAGTAAAAACTTTATATAATTAAGTGTATGAGGTGATTACATTGAACAAATTATTACTGATACATGAATTACTTAATATGGTAAATAAGGACAAGTGGGCTGAAATATATAATCCAGACAATTATTTCAATATAACACCACATGATTATGATTCTTTAGAGGATTATCAAGAAACAATAGAAGATTAAGGTGATACTATGGGAAGAATATCAACACTATTTCAAACAATTAAAGATCTAAACAAAGATCGATGGGCTAGAAAATATAATCCTCACCAACGGTTTTTTGTCGATGTAGATTGGTATGATACTGAAGAAGACTATTTAAATGCATTACGTGATGATTGGAAATCTGAAGCAGATCCATTTGATGAATGTGATCATTATGTTGATGTAACTAAATATGATAATTTTGAAGACTATGAAAAAGCAGTTAATATATGTTTAGAACACCTTGAATGGATTGAAGAAGTATCTAGATATGGTGACTTTGATATTGATTCACAAAACTATAAGAATGAAGATACTTATCTAGATGCTCTAACAAAGAGAATAAAAGAAAAGTATGATCCTGAAAATGAATTTTATTGTATTGATCCTCTAGATTATGATTCACCTTATGAGTATCAATATGAAATAGATGAAAGAATACATTGGCTGGAATTATATGATCCAAATCATCAATATCCTGTTGATCCAAGTGAATTTAGTGATGAAGAAAACTATGTAGAAGCTGTCAATGAGTGGAAAGACTATGTTGCAAGTCTTGATGCAGAATTAGATGAAGAAGAAGCTTTAGAGTCTGATGATATGGATGATTATCGTAATAAAGCACTAAAACAAATGTCTAGAAAACGTCCAAACTCTGTTGAGTATCATTTGGATAATATAGTAGAAGTTTCTCAAAAGGAAAATATATCTGAAGATGATAAAAAATCTTGGGAAGATAAACATAATTTCTATAATTCATTTAGTTCTGTAGATCCTACACAGTATGATCATGAATTAGATTATCTTGATGATTTACGTAAACAATGGAAAGAATACTATGATCCTTCTGATATGTATGATGTAGATCCAAAGGATTATGATAATGAAGAGGAGTATATGGAAGCCATTAAACAATACATTAAATCCAAGTATAGGTAATATTTCTCTATGTATATTTGTTATAGTCCGATATGTAACACACGCTTACATTTATGAAAAACATAAAACAGATAAATAAATTTGCTTTTTTTCGCAATAAACTGTTGACAAATGAAAATATCAGACTATTATATAAGCATACATACGAAACAGAGCGATGAACAAGATACGATTTCTAATCCGCTTCCTATAGAGAGCATCCAGTTGGTGGAAAGGATGCAGGTAATGATTATGGGACCATCCCTTGTGAGCTGTTTTCTTGAAAATAATAGTAAAGAAATCCGTAATTTCTGCGTTAAAGAAATAGCATTCATGGGATGTGAAGTGGTGATGTAAATCACAATCTAAGTGGTACCGCGGAAACGAAGGTTTTCGTCTTAGTCAGGTCATTCTAAGACGAAAACCTTTTTTATAATCTGTTTTATATGTATAAAGTAATTCTGGGGGGAATTTATTTATGAATGGTTTACTTTTACTTGGATTGGCAGCCCTTATCCTAGTAGTAGCCTATCTATGTTATGGTCGCTATTTAGTAAAAACTTGGGGTATTGATCCTAATGCAACAACACCTGCTGTTGCAAAAGAAGATGGCGTAGACTATGTACCAACTAATAAATGGACAGTCTTTGCTCATCAGTTCTCATCTATCGCTGGTGCTGGACCAGTTACTGGACCAGTTATGGCTATGATGTTTGGTTGGTTACCAGCATTCTTATGGGTAGTCATCGGTGGTGTATTCTTCGGTGCTGTACAGGACTTCGGTGCACTTTATGCTTCAGTTAAATCTGAAGGTAAGTCAATGGGTCAGATTATCGAAAAGTACATTGGTAGAACTGGTAAGAAATTATTCTTCTTATTCTGCTGGGTCTTCACATTAATCGTTATTGCTGCTTTTGCAGATATGGTTGCTGGAACATTTAATGGTTTCAGTGCTGAAGGAGCTAAGCTTGCACCTAATGCCAGTGCTGCTTCTATCTCTATTCTTTATGTATTTGTTGCTATGGCATTTGGTTTATTATTACGTAAAGTTAACCTTGAAGGTTGGCCAAAAGTAGTACTTGGAATTGTATTAATCGTTGCAATGCTTGCAGTTGGTATCAAATTCCCAGTATATGCAACTAAAACAACTTGGATCTATTTAGTATTTGTTTATATTTTCTTTGCATCTGTTACACCAATGTGGTTATTAAAAAGTCCACGTGACTATTTAACTACATTCCTATTTATCGGTATGATTGCAGCAGCAGTTGTAGGTGTATTTATGAGTAACCCAACTGTTACTGTACCAGCATTCACTGGATTCAAATCAGCTACAGGAAGTTACTTATTCCCAACATTATTCGTAACTATCGCTTGTGGTGCTGTATCTGGTTTCCATTCACTTGTATCTTCAGAAACATCTTCTAAGATGGTCAAGAATGAAAAAGATATGCTTCAGGTTGGTTATGGTTCAATGTTGTTAGAATCATTACTCGCAGTATTAGTTATCGTTATTGTTGGTTCATTACCAAACTTAAAACAGACTGGTGTCTTAGATACAGCTCTTGCTAATATGGCTTTAGCTGATACAGCTACACCTTTCACTAAGTTCTCTGCTGGTGTTACTGGTTTAGTAGCTCAGCTTGGTTTACCACAGTCTTGGGGACTTTGTATCATGACTATGTTTGTTTCAGCTCTTGCACTAACTTCTCTTGATGCAGTAGCTAGAATCTCACGTATGTCTTTTCAGGAATTCTTCGAAGTAGAAGAAGGAGAAACTCCATCACAGTTAGTATCTGTCTTAACTAATAAATACGTTTCAACACTTATTTCACTCTTCTTTGGTTATTTATTAAGCTTAGGCGGATATGTTAACATCTGGCCATTATTCGGTTCAGCAAACCAGTTACTTGCTGCAATGGTATTAGTATCTCTTGCTGTATTCTTAAAGGTTACTGGAAGAAAAGGTTTCATGCTATATGTACCAATGGTATTAATGTTCATCGTTACTATGACAGCTTTAGTACAGGCTATCTATGCAATTGTAATGAAGCTATTTGTCACTGGTGGATTCATGATCATGACAGATGGTTTACAGTTAGTCGTTGCCGTATTATTGGTTGCTCTTGGACTTATGATTACTTTCCATTCAACTGGTAAGTTAGTTAACTCAAAAGCTGAATAATTTATACTAAAGTCCCTACATCTAGGGGCTTTTTTTCATGTTTTGAAAAGTGAAAATTTAATCACGGAATAACTTTACACATACTCATATATTTATAAAAAAGGATTATATCGATATAATCATTACACTTAGGATAAATACAAATATTATGATTATTCAATCATAAAAATGAGAAATAATGCCAGTTTTGTAATTGTTAAAATCATAAATAACTATAATACTGTTACATATTAAAAGAAATTTACAAAAGGGTATTGACGAGTAAAAAAATGTTTCTTAAAATAGACTTGTGTCTAGAGAGCGGACACAGCAAACTGCCCTGAAGCATGTTCTATAACTAGTCATGTAGAGCATGCTGGTTCCTAGAACCGGGGCACTTTGTTTTATATATTCAGACACGATTCTTAGGAGTCGTGTCTTTTTTTCTTATTGAGAAAATAGTTGTACCCCTTTTGATAAATACTATATAATACCTAAGGTTATTGAGGGAGGAAATTATGAAACGCTTACAAACGAAATACAATTGTATTCAGTTCTTATATTGGATTACTAACTGTACGATTTTTGGCTATGTAGCCATCTTTCTACAATATAAAGGTTTATCAAATACAGAGATAGGGATCGTTACTGCGATGGGAAGTATTATGATGCTTATACTTTCAGCCAATATCTCTAACTTACCAAATAAGTATGAAGCACTCACACCGCACAATGTTATTTTAGGAATCTACGCTATATTATTTGCATCATTTAGTGCTCTTTATTTTATGACATTACCTAAAGTAGTCGTTATGGCACTATATATCGCATTATTATTCTTGAGTACTTGTGTTGTTCCATTTTTATCACAATTTGCGATGGATTATGTCAAGATGGGTCATGATATTAACTTTGGACTTGCAAGAGGACTAGGTTCATTCTCTTATGCATCAAGTGCCTTTTTAATGGGTTACTTAGTCGAATGGCTAGAACCATCTGTTATTTATATTGTCTTTATTGTTTCAAGTATTCTATTTATCATTAATTTGTTGATTCTCCCAAACTCTACTATTAAGAACGCATCAACAGAAAAGCCAGCCAATCCATTTAGTCTCATTACTAAATATAAGAAGTTCTTCTTATTCTTACTTGGATTTGGTTTTGCGATTGCGGGTGCGACATCTTTATCTACTTACTTAATTAATATTGTTAAGAAGCTTGGTGGAGATTCATCATTCTATGGTATAGCCATCTTCTTTATGGCAGCCAGTGAAACACCATTTATGACAATGACATATCGCTTAAAGAAAAAATTTGGACCTGAAAAGCTTATTGTCTTTGGGTTGTTCATGTATATCTTTAGAAACTTCTTAATTGCCTTAGCACCTAACCTTATTGTTTTATTAATTGGTATGGTGTTCCAGGGATGTTCATATGGCTTACTATTTGCCACTTATACATATTATTGTAATGATGCCCTAGCTGAATCAGATCAGATGGCAGGTCAGACTCTTATCACAATGATGGCCAATGGGTTTGGTTTCTGTTTAGGTAATTACTTAGGTGGTGTATTACAGGATACATTAGGACTACAAAGTATGTTGATTTTTGCGATGGCTGTTACACTTGTAGGTGCCCTTATTGGTGTATGTACATATAAGTTTATGAAGGAAGACTAATTCTTCCTTTTTTTTGCTTCAAAAAATGAGTGTTAGGGGTTACATAATGGTATTAAAATGTTATAATTACCACGTTATGAAAATATTACTGTTTTAGGTATTATGTAATTATTTTTAAAACAATTACTATATAATAGTAGTATAAATAAGTACAGAAAAGGGGATCAACATGAGTTTTTTACAGAAATTAGGTAAGTCCCTGATGCTTCCAGTGACTATTATGCCTCTGGCTGCATTATTAAAGGGTATTGGCTATTGGATTGATCCTATTGGGTGGGGTGTCAATAATCCATTTGCGGCATTTCTTATATTATCAGGTGGTGTAGTCATAGATCATCTTCCTATCCTTTTTGCGATTGCTGTCGCAATCGGTATGACGGATAAGAAGAATGCATCATTGTCTTTGGCAGCAGTCATCAATTATCTCATGATTACTAAAATACTCTCTCCTGAGGGCATTTCATTGATCTCAGGTTTACATATAAGCCAAGTCTCTATTGCTTTTGGTGAGGCTGATAATGCGTTTATAGGGATTATGGTAGGATTAATTGTCGCCTTCTGTTATAAGAAGTTCAATCATATAGAAATACCTGGTCCTTTATCATTCTTTAGTGGTGAAAGATTCATTCCTATTATTTCAGGTATGATTACACTTTTATTTGCTGGTATCTTTATGTATGTCTGGCCGATGCTTTATGAAGCATTTATTCATTTTGGAACATGGATGGCAGGGTTAGGACCAATCAGTGCTGGTTTATATGGATTCTTTAATAGACTCCTTATACCAACAGGATTACATCATGCATTAAATTCTGTTTTCTGGTTTAATATTGCGGGTATTAATGATATTGGGCGATTCTGGGGTACAGTATCAGGTGGTATTAAAGGTGTTACTGGTATGTATCAGGCAGGATTCTATCCTGTCATGATGTTTGGTTTACCATCAGGCGCACTGGCAATCTATCAATGTGCTTCACCAGATAAGAAAAAGAAAATAGGCACATTGATGTTTTCAGCTGCTCTTGCATCTTTTCTAACAGGTATTACAGAACCATTAGAGTTTTCTTTTATGTTTTTAGCACCTAGTTTATATATCGCCCATGCAGTCATGACAGGAATCATGATGTTTATAGCTGCATCATTTCACTGGCTCGCTGGTTTTAGCTTCTCAGCTGGTCTTATAGACTATATATTGAGTTTTAAGGCACCATTCTCCTATCAGGCAAACTATTTGATTCTTTTAGGAGTCATCTGTGGTGTGCTCTATTATATTGTATTTAGAACTATGATTCATCATTTTAATCTCATGACACCAGGACGTATGAAAGAAGAAGTTAGTACAAAACAATCATTTGATTATGATGATCTGGCTATTTGTTTTGTGGAAGCTCTTGGTGGTAGAAGTAATTGTATATCTGCAGATGCCTGTATTACACGTTTAAGAGTAGAAATAAATGATATACATTCTATTAATAAAGATGAAATATATCAATTAGGCTATGAACATGTCACAATTGCAGGTTACCATAATGTACAGATATTAGTAGGCACCAATGCCCAGTTCATTGCGGATGCAATGAACGATATATTAATGTAAAGGGGACTATTATGAGAATTATTAAGATTTTCAACAACAATTCCATTGCGGCTATCTCACCAGAATTAGGAGATATTATCCTAACAGGTTCAGGAATAGGATTTCAGAAGAAGGTAGGGGATAGTGTTGATTCCACTAAAATAGAAAAGACATATATGTTTAAAGAAGACCCTCATAAAAGATTAGAAAGAGAAGATGATATCTCTCCTGATTGTTATGAGATGACGGATAAGATTGTCTCTCGTGCAATTAAGAAGCTTAAATCACGCTATTATGGGGAAATATTCCTCACTATGACAGATCATATCTCTTTTGCATTAAAACGTAAGCAGGAGAATATCAGAATCCCTTATGTCGTACTTGGAGATGTAAGTATTCTTTATAAGAATGAATATGAAATAGGTTTATGGGCATTAAGCTATATTAAGAAGAAAACAGGTATTACATTAGATCTAGAAGAAGCTAACTATATAGCCTTGCATTTAGTGAACTTCTCAATGGACAATAATACCCATAATGCGACTAAGATATTAAGCTTTGTGACTGATATTATCGGTATCATTGAAAATAGTATGAAGGTGACTATTTCTCCTCAGTCACTCAGTTATGCAAGACTCTCTACGCATTTAAAATACTTAGCTGAACGTATCTTTACTGGACAGGAAATAAGCCTTAAAGATACAACAGAAGATATCAGACAACTATTAAAAGAGAACTTAAGACTCTCAATGTGTATCAACCGTATTGTGAAACATATTAAAGAGAAATATAAATATGATTTATCACCGGATGAACAGACATTCTTATGTATACATATTAAACGTGTCATGCAGTAAAACTATAAAAAGATGCAGTAAAACTATAAAAAGATGCATGTTGACTTTGATCTTAGCGTAAACTATAATGAATATGAAAGAAGGAACAACCAGTATGTGGTTGCCCTTGGATTTATATGTTTGAAATAATTACCTCAAACTTTTGCCGAGAGCGAGGTAGTTATTTTTTTGCGTTCTTATCAATGATAATAAGAAGCATTTTGACAACAATTGTCAGTAAAGAAACAATCAATGTTAAGAATGCTAACATAATCATGATTACTTCATACATTGTCATTGTGCATCACCTCCGTTCGCAACTAAAGAGAAGCTTTCGAAGGGTTGCGTACCTTCGTCATGACGACCAAGGATAACCACCTACCGTATACGGATGTTCCATGCCTGCATTATATCATAGAAATCTATAAGGCGGGATAAGTTATCAATTATCACAATTTCATAATAAAATATTAGTTATTGGTATGATTAAATTATCAATTTCATGTTATGCTGACTTCAAATGCCTAAAAATATCATAAAATAAGATATGAAAACGCTTGCTTAATATAAAAGATACTGTTATACTGATTGAGTCAATGTGGATTGTTACTCTAAGCAGGCAAGACCAAATAAAGATTATGACATACATTTTTTTGTCATACTTTATTTTTTGTAAAAATCCATGTTTGAATACTCATTTCATCAACTAGGAGCATGAAATGAGACAAAATATAAAAGAAAGGAGAACATGATGAAAGGAAAGAAAGTCATTACTTATGCAGTAAGTTTTCTTGTTGCATTAGGCTGTGTATCAGCTTTTCCAGTGACTGTAAAAGCTGATACAGGGTATGAAATCTATCCTAATCCACATTCTATGAATTATAGTGATGGGGATTATGAAATGACAAGTCAGGTCAATGTTGTCTATGAAGATGGTATTGATGAAGACACAAAAGCAAGACTAAATGAAGTTCTTGCATTAAAAGGCATGAATGCAAGTGTTTCTAGTGAAAAGAAAGCTGGAAAGACAAACATTCTTGTTGGTGTGAAGGGTTCTAAACAATATGTAGATTCACAGTTTGGAACAACTTCAGCAGGTTTATTTGATAAACTTGATTCTTATGCTTTAAAGTCTGATAAAGGCACTATTTCTATCTTAGGTAAAGATACAGATGCTGCTTTTTATGGACTTACAAGCTTATATCACATTTTCAAACAGGTAGAGGGGAAAACAATTAGAAACTTCTCTATCGAGGATTATGCGGATGTTGCAAGCCGTGGATTTATTGAGGGTTATTATGGGAATCCATGGTCAACAGAAGATCGTTGTAAATTGATGGAATGGGGAGGCTATTATAAGCTTAACTCTTATTTCTATGCTCCTAAAGATGATCCAAAGCATAACGCTAAGTGGCGTGACCTTTATACAGAAGAAGAAATCAATACAAAGATCAAACCACTTGCGGAGGCTGGAAACAAATCTAAATGCCGTTTCGTATTTGCCTTACATCCTTATATGAATCACCCAATCCGTTATAACTCTGAAGCAAACTATCAGGCTGACTTAAAGGTTATGCAGGCTAAGTTTAAACAGGTTATTGATGCTGGTGTACGTCAGATTGCGATTCTTGCAGATGATGCACCAAATGTTGGCGGGGCAAACTATACAAGAACATTGACAGATATGTCTAACTGGCTAAAAGAATTACAGCCTTCTTACCCTGGCTTAAAGCTTACATTACCATTCTGTACTCAGGAATATATGGGATGGGGTCAGTCTTACTACCGTGACTTCCCTGAAAACGTACAGATCATTATGACTGGTGGACGTGTATGGGGTGAAGTAACTAATAACTTTACTTCTTCATTCACTAATACTGCAGGTCGTGGTCCTTATATGTGGATTAACTGGCCATGTACAGATAACTCTAAGAAGCACTTAATCATGGGTGGTTATACAACATTCCTTCATCCAGGTGTTGATCCTTCTAAGATACAGGGTATTGTATTAAACCCAATGCAGCAGTCAGAACCAAGCAAAGTCGCAATATTTGGTAATGCATGTTATTCATGGAATATCTGGCAGACTGAAGAAGAAGCAAATAAGTGCTATAATGCATCATTCAAATATGTAGATCATAATGGTTATGAAGAAACTGAAGCATCAACTGCTTTAAGAGAATTATCTAAACATATGATCAACCAGAACATGGATGGCAGAGTGACTCGTTTAGAAGAATCTGTTGAATTAAAAGAAAAACTCAATGCATTCAAGACTAAATTAACTAAAGGTGAAAAGATCACTGATGAAGAATTTGATGACATCATCAACGAATTCACAGTATTACAGAATGCGTCTCAAACTTATCGTGCAAGCGGTAATGAAAGAATCAAGTCTCAGATTGTTTACTGGTTAAACTGCTGGGATGATACAACAAATGCTGCTTTAAACTATATTAAAGGTATTAGAGCTGCACAGAATGAAGAAGACAATGCATCTATCTGGGACTATTATGCCAATGCACAAGCTGCTTTTGAAAAGAGCAAGTCTTATGGTTTCCACTATGTAGACCATTTAGAATATGCTGAAGTAGGTGTACAGCATATCGTTCCATTTATTAAATCATTGGATTCTTATTTATCTGAAGTTGTATCTACGATCGTTAATCCGGATAAACAGATTGCGAAATATATCACTAACCGTGAAGATACTCCAGATGGTAAGGAAGATAACATCTTTGATGGTAATGTTTCTACAGAATTAGTTTACAAGAGCCCTAATACTATTTCTGCAGGTACTTATGTAGGTATCAAGTATTCTAAGGCAATTGATGTAAACCATGTCATCTTTAGAATGGGTGCGAACTCTAACCCTAGAGATACATTCTTAAAAGCAAAAGTACAGTATACTACTGATGGTAAGAACTGGACTGATGTAAATGAAACTATCTATGAATTACCTAACAATGTAGAATTAACAGACCTTAACCTTAAGGGTGTTAAGGGTATCCGTATGATTGCGACTGAAGATAAGAGTAACACTTGGTTGGGTGTAAGAGATATCCTAGTTAACCCAACAACTACTCCTTCTACAAGCACTGATAAGGGTACATTATCTATGACTAAGATTGGTGTAAAGGGTGGTTCATTAGATAACTTATTAGATGATAATGAATCTACATATGCGCATTTTGCTGAATCTCCATATAAAGCAGGAGAAATCAAGGACTATATTCCAGTAGATGCTGCAGTGACTCTTACATTCAATAACCCTAAGAAGTTAGGTACTATTAATTTCGTACAGGATAGTGGTACTGATAAGATCACTAGATATGTATTAGAATACAGTGTTGATGGTACTAACTGGAAGACATTAAAGGAATATGCAGGTGATGCCACTGTTCATTTAAATGTAGAAGACCAGGATTTGACTGCTAAGGCAATTCGTGTAAGAAACCTTGAATTACATCTTCAAAGTAATACAGCAGGTTATTGGTGGAAGGTAAAGACATTCAACCATACTGATGTAGTGAATGAATATGATGACAAGGCTGTTTATACAAATACAGACTATAAGTTACATTCTAAGAGTACATTAGACCAGACTGCTTTAGTGTATACAAAAGAAATGACTTTAGCACCTAAACAGTATGTAGGTGTGAAGTTATCAAGAGTTAAAGATTTAAAACAGTTAGAACTTGATTATACAGGTGAAGTTGTATTAGAAGCTTCAGTGAATGCACATGACTGGGTAGAAGTAACTGATTTAAACAAGAACCTTCCAGATGCACGTTATGTACGTTTGATCAATAAGAAGAGTTCTGATGTGAAGTTAACTATGAATAAGTTTGTGGTACATTCTACAGAAGTCACTGCACCATACTTATATAAGACAACTATGACTATCAACCCATCTTGGGGTGTTGCAGAAGATTCTAGAAACAATGGGGCTGCATTTGATGGCAACATTGATTCTACAACTGAATTTGGTGACCTTCCACAAAAGGGTCAGTATATTATCTATGACTTAGGTCAGATGAGAAATATTGATAAGATTGCAATGTATTGTCAGGATAGTGCCTATAACTATATTAGAGATGGTATTATTAGTGTTTCTAGTGATTTAGAAAACTGGACAGATGTTGTGACAATCGGTGACGGTGTTGAAAACACTGGTGATTCAATGGTTAAATGTATCGATTCTGATGCAGGATACAAAGCATCTAGTACATATCCAAACAAAGTATATGTATCAGGTACTGCCAACCATGTACCAGCACGTTACTTAAGAATCCTATTTACAGCATCTAACAATTCTAGAGCTGTTGTATTCAATGAAATCATGATCAATGATGGAGAATATGCACCTGAAGATAATGACCCTACATTTGATTCTAATGTAACAGAAGCAAAAGGTTATAAACCTCAGTATATGATTGATGGTGACCTTTTAACAGCTTATAAACCAGGATCAAATAAAGCAGGTTATATCACTTATACTCTTTCTGATAAACTTAATGTGAAGAAATTCAACATTATCCAGAAGGGTGAAATCAGCAATGCTAAGGTATATGCACTCATTGATAAAGAAGTAACAGCTAGAAATGTACCTGAAGAAGATAAAGAATGGGTACAGTTAGGTACTTTAAGAAAATCTTTAAATGAATTCTATATCCCTCATGGTAATGTATATAAGTTAAAGTTTGAATGGGAAGAAAACCATATTCCTACTATTTCTGAAATTATTACATTAACTGATGAAGAATATAAGAGTGAATGTGCTAAGGATTTAAAGAACTACATTGACTCTTTACATGTAGATGAAGATAAGTATACTTCAACAAGTTATAAAGCATATAGTACAGCAAGAACTAAAGCATTAGAAGTATATAACACTCAGATGGGTGAAAAGGATGCCTTAGAAGCAGCAAAAGCTAACCTTAAATCCTCTTATGATGCATTAGTAGTACGTGGTGATTTAAAAGCTCTCGATCAAGAAATTAAAGATATTGAAAAGCTTTCTAAAGATGACTATACAGAAGAAAGCTATAACGCATTAGAAAAAGTATTAGTAGAAGCAAAGAAACTAGTGACTAATAAAGATGCCACTGAAGATGCAGTCAACTCAATGATTGAATCATTACGTCAGGCTAAAGCAGGACTTGTCACAAAAGCATCTATAAGTAAACAGGAACTTAGAAACTATATCGATTCTAACAACTTAAATACTTTAGATACTTCTATTTACTTAACTTCTACAGTAACACCATTTAATGAAGCATTAGAGAATGCAGAAAAAATCTTAAATAGAGAAGATGCAACTGTTACTGAAATAGAAGATGTTTATAAGGCATTACAGGATGCAAGAAAGAACTTAGTTCTGAAAGCAGCTGATACAGAAATAAAAGCATTAGAAAATAGAATGGCTTCTTATAAAGAAGAAGACTATACAGCATCTAGCTGGAAAGACTTTGAACTTGTATTAAATGAAATCAAAGAAGAATTAAAAGCTGAACATACAAGTGCTGAAATTGAAGCTTTAACTCATAAGTTAGAAGAAGCTTCTAAGAAGCTTGTTAATCGTGGTCATACAGCTGAACTTGATCTATTACTTGATCAGGCTAAAAAGACTGATAGTAAGCTATATACAGAAAAGAGTTATAAGAACTTATTAGATGTCATTGAAGCAACTGAAAAAGCATTAGAAAATAAGAATGAATTAACTCAGGAAGAAGTAGATGCATTAACTGGAGACTTAAGAAAAGCGATGGAAGCATTAGAAAAGTTACCAGTTATTACACCAAGTATTCCTGAAGAAAAACCTACCACTCCTTCTAAACCAGAAGAAACAACTAAACCAGAAGTAAAACCAAGTACTAAACCAGCAACTGGTGATACTACTATGGGTGGAGTATTCGCATTCTTCTCAATGATCTCATTATTAGGTTATGTATTATTAAAGAAGAAAGAAGCTTAATTTTTAGGAAGAACCTCATTGAAGGTTCTTCTTTTTTTAGTTTTAGTAATAAATACAACATATATCTATGTTACAAGGAGTGTAAACTTGTTACAAATAACAAATTTACTTGGTGAAATTGTTACATATAATAAGGTGATGTGCTATACTAGGTTTTGTCAACCACGTTTTTATACATTTTTTGTGAAAAATGTATACTTTCGTGCTGTTTTGGGAATGGGAGATATAAAAGATGAAGAAGAAGTTGAGTTTCATGACTGATCATCGTTTTATTATTGGTGTTCAGATAGTATTAAGCATCATACTTATGATTAGTATCATATTTGTAAAAGTTTTACCTATGCGTTATTTGATTGTGATAGGGTCTTTCTTGGCAGTACTTGCATTACTTGTCTATTTAGTCGCAAAACCAGGACCTATTGTATCTAGAAAGGTACAGAAAAGACCTCTTGCAGGTAAGATTATTTCCGTTATTATTAGTATATTCTTAATTATAGGATGTGTTTTTATCCAGTCTGGTAAAGCAGCCTACAATAAAGTGACTAGCGAATATGATTATGTAACATATTCACTCGTAGTTAGAAAGAATAGTAAATATAAAAAGATGGATGATCTCTTAAAGAAGACAGTAGGGTATAATCCTAATGGAACTAAAATAAATGAAGCATTGAACCGTTTAAGTAAGAAAGTATCTAACTATGGTGTGAGTGAGTTGTATGGTGTAGAAGCGATTGTAGATGCATTATATGATAAAAAAGTAGATGCTATACTTATTAATGAAGGTTCTAGAGATCTAGTTACAGACTATAAAAAGAACTTTGATAAAGATACAAGAGTGATCTGGACAACAAAGTTTAAATCATACAATAAGATTAAAGAAGAAAAGACATTGGATGTATTAAAGGATCCTTTCTGTGTATATATTTCTGGTATTGATTCTCGTGGAAGTGTACAGGAAGTATCACGTAGTGATGTAAATATTTTAATGACTATTAACGTTCCTGAACATAAAGTATTATTGACTAGTATTCCTAGAGATGCTTATGTAACTTTGGCAGATGCCAAACAGAAAGATAAACTCACACATTCTGGCTTAACAGGTACACAAAATACAGTTAAAACAGTAGAAAACTTCTTAGATGTAGATATTAGCTATTATGCAAGAGTTAATTTTGAATCATTAGTAGAAGTAGTAGATGCCCTAGGTGGTGTTGATGTTTATTCAGATAAAGACTTATCTGTATGGAATGGACAGCCTATTAAAGAAGGATGGAACCATATGAACGGTCAGATGGCTTTAGCCTTCTCTAGAGAAAGACATGCCTATACTACTGGTGATCGTCATAGAGCACAGAACCAGCAGGCAGTATTACAGGCTATTATTAGAAAGATGGCATCTCCTGCAATCATTACTCATTATACTGATATCTTAAAATCTATTGAAGGTACATTTGTGACTGATATGCCGATGAATGAAATGGCTAGAATTGCGAATGATCAGTTAAATACTAATGCTTCATGGTCATTCCAGTCTTCTATGGTAGCAGGCAATGGTTTGATGATGAAGGGTGGATATTATATGCCTGATACAAGACTTTATTACCTTATTCCTGATGAAAATAGTGTAGAACAGAATAAGCAGTATATTAAGAAAATGTTGAAGGGTGAAGAATTCACTGTAGAGTAAGCAGACGAAAGTCTGCTTTTTCTTTTTTCTCATTCAGAAGCTTCAAACAGATGTATATATGTCAACCGAAATTGATAATGTCTCAAAAATAATCAAACATTAGCACCACAACGGTGCTTTTGTTTTGCAGCATAATTCGCAAAGCTGGCTTTTCTC
>QWCK01000771.1_pt1 | contig 52410 bp, 63 predicted proteins | sample 1972571 | NCBI WGS metagenome assembly QWCK01 (sample SAMN09866710, study PRJNA288562) | Human gut metagenome isolate term2_stool, whole genome shotgun sequencing... | isolation source: gut | host: Homo sapiens | place: USA: California | reverse complement strand
ATTGGCTGCCATGTTCATGGAAATTGCTTTTAATGCACTGCTGCCGGCCCGGTAATCCGGAAACAGACGTTTTAACAGCGGATTGAATACTTTACATAATACAGCCGTTAATCCGCCGGCATCTGCAATTTTCATAAATCCTGTCCATGCACACATCATACCTAAAGTACCTATTACCAATTCCACTGCACTGCCTGCGCCTTTCATTACTGCTTCTGAAACAACAGGTACTGGTAATTCTCGCAATTTTCCAAGAGCTAAAAAAGCCTGAGTTCCCTTGCTTCGATTAGCATCTATATATGCTTTAACCTTATCAGATACCAAATAATGTCTTAAAAAACGAGAAAGCAATTCATTTCCGGTTTTTATCAACCCAACATTTTTTATGGCAAAATCAGGTTCATGCGCTACCATACCAATTTCACCGATTGTTCCAATCATGGTAAATAAAATATCCCAAATATCAACCTTACTTCTTACATTGATTTGCTCATAATCCTTATCGCTAATAAGATAAGCACCAGTATAATCGATTGTACCATTTTTTACATTTTTAGAGGTAATTAGGTATTTACCTGTTAGCGAAGGTTTTGGGCTGTCATGAGTTCCATCTCGCACATCGCAAATTTCTCCAAGTGTCCTCCACGCAACATCACTTGTTGCCCCCCCCCGGACATTGCCAAAGGTCAGCAGCTTATCCCGATAAAACTCATACTGTTTCTTTCTCGCTGTAAGCTCCGCGGTAAGCTCCGCGGTAAGCTCCGCGGTAAGCTCCGTGAAATTGTCCAGAATACGGACAATTTCACTCTGCACCTCCAAAGGCGGTACAGGAATTTTAACTTTGTTCAGTACCCTTTGGGTAAGGCTTGGCACACCACCCGCTGTGTTCAACTTTTCAAGATGCTCCCGCAATAAACAGTGGTATACATAGCGAGGATGAACAAGCGAGGTGTTGATTTCGGTATAAAAGATAGTGTCTACGTTCCAAAATGGGGTATCTACGTAATACAGTTTATCAATAGAACCTTTTCTGGAAATTAAAACAGAAGGCTTATTATACACATAGCGGTCAATATAGGTCATTATTCCACCTGAGCCATATACAGGGATATCTCCTTCGCCATACGCTTTATAATCACTACCATTTTTTATCTTTAAAATTGCTTGAAGTTCCTTATGTTCCACTCCATCCGGGCAGTATTGCTGAATCAGTTCGTCCAGTTTACTCTGTTTTCTCTCATTGCGCATTGCTACTTGCTCATTGCTCATTCGTCCTCACCCTCCTCCCGTTTTCCGTTTCAATCGCTTCCGGCAAACTCGGCGCTGCTTCTTCCAGCAATATCCTGTCGAAGTCGCTTTGATACAGCTGATCCTGCACGATGCGATATTTTTCAAACTCGCTCAGAGCGTGGCTTTTTGCCAGCTCTGCGGAGATTTTTCCGGCATCCTGCAATACATCTCTGTCCCAAACCTTCAAAAAACCATTCAGTCGTGCTTCCCAATCTGCCATTGTCATCGGAATGTGCCGCTCTGCCTGTGCTTCTGCCAGATCCAGATATGCCGAAACAATGCGTCCCAACTGGGAAAGCTCCTTTTCGGTCAAATAGTTTTTCGCTACCACAACGTCATAGGCATGAATTTTACTTTTGGGCGAACCGTCCCATGTGGTAAGCCCCATATGCTCCTTTTCCGCATCCGCTCGGTTATAGATAACCTCGGCTGCCGTTTGCCCATGAACACTGTAATGCAATTTGTTTTGTACCGCTGCAAAAAAGCGTTTTGTAGCCGCTGCAGAAGGGTCGTAGTCCAAAGCTGTGGCATAAATATCGGTAATTTTCTGATAAAATTTTCGTTCTGAAAGACGAATCTCACGGATTTTTTCCAGTTGCTTTTCGAAGTATTCTTTTGTCAGCACCGTTCCGCTGTTTTTCAGACGGTCATCGTCCATAACCCAACCTTGAATGGTGTAATTTTTCACAATCTGGTTTGCCCATTTTCTAAACTGCACCGCACGCTCGTTATTCACCTTGAAGCCAACCGAAATAATCATTTGCAGATTATAATGATTTACTTCACGGGCAACCTGACGGGAACCTTCCGTTTGAACTATCCGATATTTTCGGATAGTTGCCGATTGCTCCAATTCTGAATCAGAATATATTTTTTTAATATGGTCATTGATGGTTCGTACATCCACATCATACAAAGAAGCCATCATTTTTTGCGTCAGCCAGATATTTTCATCTTCATAACGCATCTCTATGCTTTTTTCGTCTGCGCCTGTGGAGGCAACAAATGTCAGATATTCCGCAGCGGAGGAACGAACGATGCTGATTTCACGCTTGTCCTTCTTCATCATCCCACCTCGATTTCCGCAATAATCTTTGCGATTTCATCTCGAAGAACCTGTTCACGGGCAACGATTTTCTCAATCTCGGCATTAAGCTTTACAATGTCGATTTTCTCTCTGGTGTCCTCGGCTTCCACATAGGTGGAAACGGAGAGATTATAATCATTGTCCGCAATTTCCTCATAGCTTGCCAGATGAGAGAAGTGTGCTTCCTCGGCTCGATTGGCGAAGGTGTCTACGATTCTTTCGATGTTCTCTTGTGTCAGCTTGTTGTTGTTCGTTACCTTGATACACTCAGCGGAAGCATCAATAAAGAGGGTTCTGTTGTCGGCTTTGCCCTTTTTCAGCACCATAATGCAGGTCGCAATAGAAGTTCCAAAGAACAGATTGCTCGGCAGCTGGATAATACAATCAATAAAGTTGTTGTCGATCAGGTATTTTCTGATTTTCTGCTCTGCACCGCCACGGTACATAATGCCGGGGAAGCAGACGATTGCTGCTGTGCCTCCTGTTGCCAGCCACGAAAGGGAGTGCATGATAAAGGCAAGGTCGGCTTTAGACTTCGGTGCGAGAACGCCAGCCGGAGAAAAACGAGGATCGTTAATCAGCAGAGGGTTGTCATCACCAGCCCACTTGATGGAATAGGGCGGATTGGAAACGATCAGCTCAAACGGTTCATCGTCCCAATGCTGCGGTGCGGTCAGTGTGTCCTCGCAGGCAATATCAAACTTATCAAAGCCAACGTCATGCAGGAACATATTGATACGGCAAAGGTTGTAAGTAGTGATATTGATTTCCTGTCCATAAAAGCCGTTTCTGACGGCATCTCTGCCCAAAACCTTTTCGGCTTTCAGAAGCAGGGAGCCAGAGCCGCAGGCAGGGTCATAGACTTTATTGATTTCAGTCTTGCCCACCGTGCCAAGTCTGGTGAGCAATTCGGAAACATCCGCAGGGGTGAAGAACTCGCCACCGGATTTTCCTGCACCAGATGCGTACATGGTCATCAAATATTCATAGGCATCGCCAAAAGCATCAATATCATGATCCTTCACATCACCAAGGTTCATATCAGCCACACCATGCAGAAGTTTTGCAAGGCGTTCATTTCTCTTTGCAACGGTAGAACCGAGCTTATTGCTGTTTACATCAAAATCATCGAACAGTCCGGCGAAGCTGCTTTCAGAAGATGAGCCTTTTGCAGAACTTTCAATATGGTTGAATACACGCTCCAAGGTTTCGTTCAGGTTTTCATCGTTGTCGGCGCTGAGATTGACGTTGCAAAACAGCTCGGACGGAAGAATAAAGAAGCCCTTTTCTTCTACCAAGCCGTCACGAGCTTCTTCTGCATCGGTATCGGGCATTTTGGCATAATCAAAATCGGTATTTCCGGCTTCCTGTTCACCGGAATTGATATAAGTGGTCAGGTTCTCGGAGATATAACGGTAAAACATCGTACCGAGGACATAGTTCTTAAAATCCCAGCCGTCAACGGCACCACGAAGTTCATCAGCGATTGCCCATATCGCACGATGCAGTTCGTCACGCTCTTGTTCTTTCTTTGTATCAACCATGCTTTTCCTTCTCCTTTTCGTTCGGTATAAATTCCAGAATATCGTCAACGCCACAATCGAGGGCATTGCAAATCCGTTCAATGCTCTCTAAGGCTATATAGTTATCACGCTTTAATCGGGTAATGATATTAGCACTAAAGCCGCCTTTTTCCATCAGCTCAGCATTGGTCATTCCCTTATCAATCATAAGATGGAACAGTTTCTTGTAGCTTACCGCCATAGCTTCGCCCTCCTTTTGCTATATTTCTTATCATTTCACGAATAAGTGAAAAAATCAAATCATTAGCGATGAAATCAAATTGGATTTATCCTCGTATTATAGTGTTATACCCATTCTTTCCCCTCTCTGGGGTATCGGGTGTGCTGTTAATGATGCTGTGGACTGGTCTTTTGTCCTACCGCACGGGCTGCGCCACAGCTTCTCGCGCAGCGCAGACGGAATGCGCTTCACGATTCATCTCAGATGATCGCAATATAAAAGGCTGCCGCCTCCCGCGCACAGGTGCTTTTCAGACCGTGTGTGCATGCCGGGATGCGGCAGCTCTATTTCTGTCACAATAAAATCCTTACACTGCTCTTATCACCTGGACCTCGAATCCATAAAGTGATTGACCAGCAGAACCATTGCGATCAATGCAATGCCTACTCCATCCGTCATCGTTCCCGGGATCACGAGGCACAGACCTCCGATCAGCGAAACCAGACGCAGAACAGGATTCACCGGCCCGTTCAGATAGCCGATAAAGCCCGCACCGATTCCCACCAGACCTATCACCGCCGTGAGTACCATGGGCAGCGCCTCTGCAAAGCTTCCGCCTATCATGATCATCTTCGGATTCAGCGCAAACATATACGGAATCAGGAAGGCGGCAATGGCGAGCTTCGTCGCATTCACTCCTGTCTTGAAGGCATTCCCCTTTGCAATTGCTGAGCCCGCATAGGCCGCAAGCGCCACCGGCGGGGTGATATCGGCCACAATGCCAAAATAGAAGCAGAACATATGAGAGGCCAGCATGGGAATTCCTGCCTTGATCAGGATCGGCGCCGCAATGGTCGAGGTGATCAGATAGTTCGAGGTCGTGGAAACGCCCATACCAAGTATCAGCGAGGTAAACATGGCGCAGACCAGCGCGAGAAATACATTGTTTCCGACCAGATCGAAGATGCCGGAGCCGATTCTCTGCCCCAGTCCGGTGAGCGTCACCATGCCAATAATAATACCGGCAGTGGAGCAGGCGGTCGCTACCGAAACCACGTTTCTTGCAGCCTGCGGAAGTGCTGTGAATATCTGCAAAAACGGAACCCGCGTGCCCTTTCTGAGGTAGGGAACAATAATGCAGATCAGACAGCCAAAGAGTGCCGCTCTTGTGATGGTCAGACCTGAGAGCATGAAGTAGATGATTCCGGCCAGAGGCAGAATGAGGTGCCCCTTGTCGCGGATCAGCGGCCAGAGGCGCGGCAGCTCGCTCCGCGGAGAGCCCTTCAGACCGAGGCGCTTTGCCTCAAGATGTACGCTGATCCAAATGCCGATAAAGTACAGAGCTGCCGGGATAATGGCAATCAGCATGAGCTCGCGGTACGGCACGCCGCAGGCCTCAGAGATAAGGAAGGCTGCCGAGCCCATGACCGGCGGCATGATCTGACCACCGGTTGAGGCCGCCGCCTCTACCGCGCCGGCAAATTCGGGCGAGTAGCCGAGCGACTTCATCAGCGGAATGGTAAAGGAGCCCGTAGAAACTGTATTTGACACAGAGGAACCTGAGACCGTTCCCTGCAGAGCAGAGGACAGAACTGCCACCTTCGCGGGGCCGCCCGCCGCCCAGCCCGCCAGAGAGTTCGCGAGGTCTATGAAGAACTGACCGATCCCCGTTTTCTCCAGAAAGGCACCAAAGAGGATAAATAAAAAGATATAGGTCGAGCACACGCCGAGCGGGTTGCCTATGACTCCCTCCGTCGTGATGAAGAGATGCGTAATGATGCGCTTTAAGCTGAAGCCGCGGTGCAGGAGAAAGCTTCCCATATACTTGCCCACTATCCCGTAGATGAGAAAGCAGGACGCGATAATCACGATCGGCGGCCCCACCACACGCCAGCAGGCGCAGAGCACCAGAAGGATCCCGAGCCCCGCCATCACGGTGTCCATCATTGTATATGCACCTGCGCGGAATTGCAGTGCCTTGTAATTCAACACAAAGTAGGCGATGACACAGGCAAAGAGCCCGGCCAGCAGACAATCATACCACGGCAGCTTATTCCGATCCGCATTCTTCGTTGCAGGATAGATGAGAAAAGCGAGACAGATCGCAAAGCCCAGATGCGTGTACCGCAGTATCTGCAGCGGCACCTTGTTGGAAATGGAGGCATACAGCTGAAAAAGCGCGAACACAGTCAGAAATATCTGAAGAATCTTCTCCCCCTGCGGCGAAAAAATCTTATATTTTGATTCCCGGTCGATCGCCGAGAGATCCACTTCGACACTCTCCGGCTTCTTCCTTCCTTTAAAAAGCTCCATACTGCTTCTCCTTTTGAACTGAGACCTGAATGAGTAAAAAGGGAGAGCCTTCGCTCTCCCTGACTCAGAAGTCCGAAAGCTTACTTCAGATGCTCCGGAATCTCAATACCCTGCTCTGCATAGTACTTCGCAGCGCCCGGATGCAGATCGCTGGGAATACCGCTCATCGCCTCCTCAAGACTCATATAATTTGCCTTCGCATTGATCTCCTGAATCTCAGCGAGATGCTCATAGACCGCCTTTGTAAGCGTATAGACCTCCTCCTCGGAGAAGCTGTCCGCACAGACCAGCATGCACTTCACCGCCACAGAGGTGACCTCATGTCCCAGATTGTACTCATCCGTCTTTGTCGTGAAGGAGGAGTAGTAGGGGTATTCCTTCAGGAGTGTCTCCATATGCTCATCATCAATACTTACGAGGTCGATTTTTCCGTTCAGCGAGAGCTCCGTCACATTGGAGTTCGGGTAGCCGGAGCACATGAACATCGCATCAAAGGTGCCATCCTGAATGCCGTTCTTAGCAGTGGACTGATCCGCAAAGGTCTCGTTGATATCGTCATAGCTCATACCGTAAGCGCCCAGTATCTGCCGCGCCGCCACCTCATAACCGGAGCCAACCGCACCGACACAGATATTCTTTCCTGCCATGTCCGCAACAGTCTTGATTCCGCTGTCCTTTCTCGTGACAATCTGCACCATCTCCGGATAGCAGGCTGTGATCGCCTTGAAATTGGTGATCGGGCTGCCGTCAAAGAGCTCTATTCCCTGATGCGCGTAGCTATATACATCCGACTGAATCATCGCAAACTCATTGTCGCCTGAGCCCAGAAGACGCGCGTTCTCCGTAGAGCCTCCTGTCGCATTTACTGTGATATTTGCGCCAGTCACGCGGTTGATCACCGTACACATGGCATTACCAAACTGATAATAATTGCCCGTCGCAGAGCCGGTACCCATCAGGAAGCTCCCTGAAAATCCGCTCTCACCCGAAGCCGCTACCTCAGAGCCCGCTGCGCCTGCCTCAGTCGCCGCTGTCTCTGCTGCAGTTGTGCTCTGTGTTCCGGAGCCGCCGCACGCCGCCAGTGCCATAGCCATGATAGAAGCTGCTGCCAGTGCCAGTGTCTTTTTCATAATGTCCTCCGCCCTTCATGTTAATCTGTGTGTATACACTTTTTTATTATAGCTGAAGGATACAGCAAAAAGCATCTCTCAGAATGACGGAATCCCGGCTTTAATTATGTACAAATTGCCCAATTTTTTGCGTGATTTTTATAACAGTCCGCACAGACTCACAGCCCACCATAGCGCTTCTGGTTAAAGAGCAGATGATACTGCATTTCTGCCTGTGCCTCTACTGCACGATGCGTCCGGATAGCCTCAAATATCCTGCGGTGAGAGCGCAGAGTCTCCTCATACTCCGCGTGCTCCACGCTCTCCGCAAAGGAACGCACGCCGTCCGCAATCACGGGTATGAGCCGCGCCATCACCTGATTGTGCGTGCACTCCGCCACTGCCGTATGAAAAGCGGAATCCAGCTCTGCATACCACTCCCGGCGCCTCATGCGTGTCTCCAGCTGAAGAAGCACCTCCTCCAGACGCTGTATGTCCTCCTCCTCTGCATTCTGTGCGGCCAGCGCCGCAATCTGCGGTTCCAGAATAACCCGCGCAGCAAGCAGATCCCGTGTGAGCTTCCGCTGATCTCCTACCATGCCAAAGCCCAGCGGATCGTCGGCAACCCCCTGCTTTTCCGAGACAAAGGTTCCCGCTCCCTGCCGTATCACGACCATATTGCGTGAGACCAGAAAGCGCAGTGCCTCCCGCAGCGTATTCCTCCCCACTGTGAGCTGCTCCATCAGCTCCTGCTCCGTGGGCAGCCGGTCCCCCGGTTCATAGTTCCGGGCACGTATCATCGCAGTCAGCCGCTCCGCTGTGCGCTCCGCCAGTGTCTGCTTCTCCATTCCCGCCTCCTCATTCCAGTATCATTGAGAGCCCGATGCGCTTTTTTGAAATATCCAACTCCACAACCTTTACATCTACGATATCTCCCACGCTCACCACCTCAAGCGGATGCTTCACAAAGCGTTTTTTCGAGAGCCGGGAGATGTGAACCAGCCCATCCTGATGCACGCCGATATCCACAAAGGCGCCAAAATCTATGACATTCCGCACGGTTCCCCTGAGCACCATCCCCGGCCGCAGGTCCTCCATCGAGAGCACATCGCTCTTCAATATCGGCTTTGGCATCTCGTCTCTCGGATCCCGCCCTGCGCTCTTCAGCTCCTTCAGCACTGCCTCAACCGTGAGTCTTCCCACGCCGCAGGCCGCGGCGCACTCCAAAACCAGACTCTCCGGCACCGACGCTGTGAGTGGCCCTTGGGCCAGCTCCTCCTTTGAGATTCCGAGCCGCGAGAGCAGCAGCTCCGCAATTTGATAGCTCTCCGGATGTACGCCCGTGCCATCCAGAGCCTCTTCCCCTCCGCTGATTCTAAGAAAGCCCGCACACTGCTCATAGGCCTTCGGCCCCAGCTTTGCAACCTTCAGAAGCTGCGCTCTGCCTGTAAAGCGCCCATGCTCCTCTCTGTAGCGCACAATATTTCTCGCCGTCGTCCTCGTGATCCCGGACACATACTGAAGGAGCGGCGCAGAGGCTGTGTTCAGATCCACACCGACTGTATTGACACAGTCCTCCACAACTGCGCCGAGCGCCTCTCCCAGTTTTTTCTGATCCATATCATGCTGATACTGTCCCACACCGATAGACTGCGGGTCTATCTTCACCAGCTCTGCGAGCGGGTCCTGCACCCTTCGGGCGATAGAAGCCGCGCTCCGCTGCCCCACATCAAACTCCGGAAATTCCTCCGTGGCCAGTGCGCTCGCCGAATAGACCGAGGCTCCCGCCTCATTTGTAATCACATAGGGAATCTTCCGTCCGTCCGGCTCCCCCGCAAATTCCTTCAGAACTCCCGCAAGGAACTGCTCCGATTCCCGCGAGGCCGTACCATTTCCGACAGAGATCAGTGTGACTCTGTACTTTCGAAACAGCTCCTTCAGCTTTTCCGCCGCTTCCCTCTGCTTTCTCTCGTTCGTCGGCGCAGTTGGAAAGATCAGTGCCGTATCCAGCACCTTTCCCGTGGCATCCACCACCGCAAGCTTACAGCCCGTGCGGAAGGCCGGGTCCCAGCCGAGCACCACCTCTCCAACAATCGGCGGCTGCATGAGCAGCTGGTGCAGATTCTTCCGAAAGACCTGAATGGCGCCGTCCTCCGCCCGCTCCGTAATTCCATTTCGAAGCTCCCGCTCCACCGAGGGCGCAACGATACGCGCATAGCAGTCCTCCACCGTGCGCGCCAGGATATCCTGAGTCGCAGAGTGACTTCCCCTGATCAGACGACTCTTCAGAAAGTTCAGAATCTCCTCCTCCGGGGCCTCAATTTTCACCCGCAGCAGCTTCTCCTTCTCCCCGCGGTTCATCGCAAGCACGCGGTAACCCGAAGCTCTCGCAAGCGGCTCCTGAAAATGATAATACATCTCGTAGACGGAGCTCTCCTCCGGCTTTTTCCCCTCCGAGCAGAGTTCTCCCCGCTGCTCCGTCACCCTGCGCACATAGCTCCGCACCGCCTGCGCATCGGCGAAGCGCTCCGCCAGAATATCACAGGCCCCCGCAATCGCCTCCTCTGTGCTGTTCACACCCTTCTCCGCAGAGATATAGGCGTGCGCCTCCTCCTCAAGACTCCGCTCTGTCCGCTGCGCCCATATGATATCCGCAAGTCCCGTGAGCCCGCGCTCTGCCGCTGCCGTAGCTCTCGTGCTCCGCTTTGGGCGATAGGGGCGGTAAATGTCGTCAAGCGCAACTGCGGTCTCCGCCGCGAGTATTGCCTCTCTCAGCTTCTCCGTGAGCTTTCCCTGCTCCTCGATGGAAAGCAGTACCTTCTCCCGCCTCTCCTCCAGATTTTTAAGTGCAGAGAGACGCTGCGCCAGCGCACGCAGCTGCTCATCGTTCAGTGCGCCCGTCGCTTCCTTTCTGTATCGCGCGATAAAGGGAATCGTACAGCCCTCATCGATCAGACGCACTGCGGCATTTACCTGCGTGAGCCCGACACCGAGCTCCTCCGCTATTTTTTTATTGATCTCCAAACAAAACCTCCTCTGCACATGCAGTTGTTTTTCTCTCTTCTGTGCTCTCAGCTCTCACCGGACGCACCTTGCCTCACAGCTATTCTAGCGGATGATTCAGAAATAGGGGAGTACTTTTCGCAGGCAGGCAGAAAAAAATAAAAGCACTCTCTCCGGCACTGTTGCTTTCTCTTCCGGAATCCTTTATGCTTTAGGCGTCATCAAATCAGTCACCGTTCTACTATCACAGAGAGGCATCAGCTCGAAAGGCGAATTCATGGGTGGAATATTTGCATCGGCACTGAAGGAAGACTGTGTATTTGATCTGTTCTTCGGAACAGACTATCACTCCCACCTCGGCACAAGACGCGCCGGCATGGCAGTATATGGAAAGGACGGCTTTGACCGCGCCATCCACAATATAGAGAACAGCCCCTTTCGCACCAAATTTGAGAACGACGTCAAAAAAATGCAGGGGTATATGGGAATCGGATGTATCTCCGATTATGACCCTCAGCCTCTCATCGTCCGTTCCCATCACGGCACCTACGCCCTCACCACAGTAGGACGCATCAATAACAACAATACTCTGTCGGAGCACATCCTGCAGCGCGGCGGAACCCAGTTTCTCGAAATGAGCGGCGGAAATATCAACGCCACTGAACTCGTCGCCGCACTCATCAACGAAAAAGATAACCTCATTGAGGGCATACGCTACGCACAGGAGATCATCGACGGCTCCCTGACCCTCATGCTGCTCACTCCGCAGGGTATCTATCTGTCCCGCGACAGACTTGGCAGAACACCTCTCGTCATCGGAAAAAAAGAAGAGGGCTTCTGTGCCTCGTTTGAGTCCTTTGCTTATCTGAATCTCGGCTATGAACACTTTCGTGAGCTGGGCCCCGGGGAAATCGCAGTCATGACTCCGGACGGCGTGACCACGCTCTCCGCGCCGGGAAAAAAGATGCGCATCTGCACCTTCCTCTGGGTCTACTACGGCTATCCCTCATCCAGCTATGAGGGCATCTCCGTCGAGGCTATGCGTGTCCGCTGCGGGCAGCTTCTGGCCCGCCGGGATCAGATGAGCTCTGCCGATATCGACAGTGTCGCAGGCGTTCCCGACTCCGGAACCGCACATGCCGTAGGCTATGCCAACGAATCCGGAGTTCCCTTCTCCCGTCCCTTTATCAAGTATACCCCTACCTGGCCGCGCTCCTTCATGCCGACCATGCAGAACAAGCGCGCGCTCATCGCAAAGATGAAGCTCATTCCAGTGCACGAGCTCATCGAGGGACGGCGTCTGCTTCTTATTGATGACTCGATTGTCCGGGGCACACAGCTGCGCGAGACAGCAGAATTTCTATATCACAGCGGTGCAAAGGAGGTGCATGTGCGTCCCGCATGTCCCCCGCTGATCTTCGGCTGCAAGTATATCAGCTTTTCGCGCTCCTCCTCGGAGATGGAGCTCATCACCCGCCGCACCATCAAGGAAGTGGAGGGGGAGCAGGTCTCCCGGGAGCTGCTCTACGACTACGCCAATCCAGACTCCGAGCGCTACCACCACATGCTGGAGCTGCTCTGCAGGCAGCTGGGCTTCACCAGCCTCCGCTACAATCGCCTGGACGATATGCTTGCGGCAGTCGGACTGCCGACGGACCAGCTCTGCACCTACTGCTGGAGCGGCAGAGAATAATCTCTGGGGCGCTCTGCACCGCAGAGATAGAAATGGGCCATAGCAGACGCGCTGAAAACAGCACGGGCTATGGCTCATTTGCGCTCACGAGTAAATATTCTCAAGAGTGAGGGACAGGAGGAATTGGAGGCCGCCTGTGGACTTTTCCTGCCTGAAATGGGAGGAGGCCGGACACCCTGAGGTATCCGGCCAAAGTATATGAAAAAAAGTATTGGCAGCTGCGTTATTCGCTTGCTGTGATTACAATATACCGAAGAATCGTGTTCTTTTCATGTTGCCTGCGTAAATGTTCTTTGAACAGAATATGAATAAACTATGTCTGCCTGAATAGCCTTTGTAACTCCTCCATGTACATGATCCGCCTCCCGTCTGTGAGTCCTCAGTCTATGGCGATGAAGCATTATCCTTCAAAGCATTCCTGACTATAGAAGTGTGTGAACTCCCCATAGCGCAGGCCGCGTCCGTCAAGCTCCAGCTCTCCCAGTTGATTGTCATAGGGATCGGCGCGGAATTCCGGCTCCGGAAAGCCAGTCTCTCCCATGAAGCGTACATTTGCCGCCACACGCCACGGATCTATATTTCCAAAGTAAAAGCGATGCATCGCCTCATCTCCGCGGCGCCATGCCGCTCCGCCATATGAGAGATCTACCGCACGCCACCCATATTGCTCCGTGTAGAAGCGCGTCCAGTCGTGCGCACCGATGAAGCCCGGTTCTGTCTTAAGACCACTCTCCCAGTGTGCGGGGATGCCCGCCGCCTCACAGAGTGAGAGGAAGAGCAGTGCCTGAATGCCACAGTCGCCGACGCGGTCTGAGGCACAGCGCTCCGCCATTCTGTCCAGGCAGAAGTAGGAGGGCATGAAGCTGTAGCGCACCTGCTCCGTAATAAAATCATAGAAGCGCTTTGCCTTGCACAGCGGCTCTGTCACGCCTTCTGTGAGCCGCCCAGCAAGCGTACGGATGTATGCACTTTCCGGGAATGGAAGCGGGTGCGCTGTCTCCTCCACAGTTTCAGGCCCTACTTCCTCTGCTCTCTCCTGCCCGCTCCTATAGATATCCCCGCTTCCCGCCTGCATAGTCTCAGCAATTCCATATATATCCTGATACTGTTCTGTATGCAGGAGACTGTATTGCAGCGTGAAGTCATGGTTCTCCTGTAAGCTCTCCTCCCAGAAGACAACTCTCTGCTCCGCATCTGCTGCTCCGGCCTGTCCACCTGCACTCAGGGTCTCAAGCTGAATGTCGCTCTGCTCCGCTGTGACGCGCACCAGCGGGAGTGAGGCCCGAAGCACGGCTCCTCCCCGATACAGGCTGTCATTCAGGCGCAGTCCGGCGCGCACACGAAGACGCACAGAGAATTCCCCACTGCACCGCATTTTCTCCGCGCTTTTCTGTAATAGCGACCAGTCACTGCCCGGGATCAGGTGTCCCTGCTTGGCTGCCTCTCCGGCAAAGTAAGGATCCGTCTTGCAGAGGGAGTCAAAAAAGCGGCCGAAATAATGCGGCGCCCCCTCCAGATATCTCCAGAGTATTCGCCCCTCTGCGACCAAGGCATCGAAGCGCTCTTCAGCGAAATCCGGGATATAGCGCCGCATCAGCTTCAGCGCTTCCCCCCGCGTATACGGATATTCCCCCGGCAGACGGCGCAGTATCTCCTGCTCTGCATAAAACCGCTGCTTTTCCTCCGGGGAGCGCTCCGCTGATTCCATGAGATGCCTGAGACAGACCTCTGCCTCTGCAAGATTTCCTCTCTCCTTCAGCCGCTCCACCGCACTCGGAAGCGGTATATACATATACCGAAATATATTTTTGCTCATCTCGTGACACCTCTTCTTATCTAAATTCGCTCCGAACTGCAAAGGACTGCCCGCAATGCGGGCAGCCCGAAGCTGTCATCTCGTCTGCTGGCTTGATGTCACAGCTATCCAGTTTCGTGCGGCATCAACGATTCTCTTCCCGGTGCAGGCAATGCTCCGGTTAAAGCCCGGCTTGTGCCAGCATTACCCCCGTCCTGATCACGGAACTCACAGGAAGAGTCGCAGCAGTGCACCCATGCCAAGCCCCAGGAAGTTTCCGACTGCTGCGCCGAGCACTCCCATCAGTACGCCGATTCCGGCGTAAGAAGCGTCATAGGCAGAGGCCACAATCGGCGCTGAAGCGGAACCGCCGATATTGGCGAGCGATGCCGTGGAGACCATGCAGAGATCCCAGTGAAAAACTTTTGAGAGCAGATACATGAGAATCACATGAATGGCCAGGATGAAGAGGCCGTATACCACCCACATCGGTGCTGAGAGGAGATCCACCACGGAAGCGGTGGAAGCAAGCAGCGAAACAACTGTATAGAGGTATACATTGGAGAGCTCCTCAACTGCCGGAAGCTTGCCCAGCGGAGTGCCCGCACAGATCAGTCCCAGAATACTGACAAAAACCGTGGTAAGAGTTCCCTTATCAAACATTCCAAGCCCCACTGCGGTGAGCGCAGCATTGCAGTTTTTTCCTACCATCTGGGAGATCGCGGACACTATGAGGGAGAGCCCAATGAGGAATATCCAGTCTGCACTTGTCGCGGTCTTCTTCTCCTTCGCGACCTCTGCATTTGCGCTCTCTGCGATTGCCTGAAGCATGGAGGTATCTGCCTTGACGGCGCTGTTCCAGCGGCCTGCGTACTTCACAGCGAGCAGCAGCAGAGCAATCCACACGGAGTAGCACACGGTATCCAGCGCCAGCGCACAGCTGTAGGCACCTGCATCAACCGGAAGTGCCGCCTGCATGGCCGCCATATTTGCGGAGCCGCCAACCCAGGAGGCATAGAGCGCTGCAACGGCGCCCCAGGTATCACTTCCCAGCATCCCCTTGAAAATCGGATAACCGACAAGAAAGCCCACGGCCAGCGTCACCGAGCAGCCGAAGAAGATCGCCACCATGCGGCCGCCGAGCTTCGAGAGCTTCTTGAAATCGCAGCGCAGCAGCATGACAAAGATCATGGCATAGAGGATGTTATTCTTCAGCGCAGAATATGCTGTGGAGCACGCCTCTGAATTGTAGAGCCCCATGGTGCAGAAAACCATGTTGAGCACATAGATCCAGACAAGCGGCGGCACCAGATTGAAGATTTTTGCCTTTGTCTTCTTCTCAAGAAACAGCAGCGCTCCAGCCAGAAAAATAAGAAACGCAATGTAGGTGAATCCGTTCGTAATCATAGTCGACCCCCTGCTTCTATTCTCTTTTTCTTTTGTTTAATCACAAGCCAGTCCTTAGCTCTTCCCAGACACTCAGTCCAGATAGCGCAGTCCTTCCACACCGCGGATACCCATTCCGGCCTCATCAGAGACCGTGATCTGCTTTTCCTCAAACAGCGCGCCTCCAAGGATCGGATCCTCGCTGCAGAGCACAGGACCATCCAGATCAATACGGGTGAAAATCTGCTTTGCGCAGGCAAGCTCCACCGCCGCGTTCACGGAAATCTTGGCCTCCAGCATGCAGCCGATCATGCATTCTACACCATATATCTCTGCCGCTGAGGCAATCTTCAGCGCATTGTAGATGCCTCCGCACTTCATGAGCTTGATATTGATGAGGTCTGCGGCCCGCTGCTCCAGCACCTTCATCGCGTCGCGTGGCGAGAACACACTCTCATCCGCAAGTACAGGCACATAGCTGTGATCCGTCACATATTTCAGCCCTTCCAGATCGTAGGCCTTGACCGGCTGCTCCACGAATTCAAGCTTCAGCCCCTGCTCCTGCATCTGATTCAGGATGCGCACCGCCTGCTTCGGCTGCCATGCCTGATTCGCATCGATTCGAAGACATATCTCATCGCCCACTGCCTGACGCACTGCCCGCAGACGCTCCACATCCAGCGTCGGGTTCGCACCGACCTTGATCTTCAGGCAGTCATAGCCTCGTTCGATCGCATGAACAGCGTCTCTCGCCATCTCCTCCGGCGCATTCACGCTGATGGTGATATCCGTCACAATGCGGTTTCGCGCACCGCCCAGCAGCTTATAGACAGGAACTCTGTACAGCTGGCCGTACAGATCCCAGAGCGCCATATCTGCCGCGGCCTTCGCACTGCTGTTTCCGACCACACAGCTCTGGATGAGCTGCATTACATCCTCAAAATCATCCACATCCCTGCCGAGCAGGTTGGGAATGATATGCTCCTTCAGCGCCCCGATGATGGCTCCGGTCGTGTGCCCGGTCACAGCTCCTGTCGGTGGGGCCTCGCCGTAGCCTACCGCCCCTGTGTCGGTGTGTACCTCAAGTATGATATCCTCCACGCTCTTCACTGTGCGAAGCGCCGTCTTAAACGGTACCCGCAGCGGCACTGAGATGGCCCCGAGTCGTATTGCTGTGATTTTCATGACTCTCTCCCTCCTTTTTCCTGCTCCGGTATCCACAGACAGCCTGAGTAAATATACGCCGTCCCCTTCCCATGTGCGTGTGAAACCGGAGTCAGTCTCTGTTCAATTGTCTGTATCGCTTTATTTTGCAAGCCGATACATTGCCTCCGCGTAGATCTGCGTATTCTGCACAAGCCGTTCGATCTCCATGTACTCATCCGGCTTGTGCTCCCGGACCACATCCCCCGGAAAGATGGGGCCAAAGGCCACTGTATTCGGAATGCACTTCGCATAGGTCCCGCCGCCTATGCTCTTCGCCTCACCCGGAAGGCCTGTCATCTCCGTATAAACAGAGAGCAATGTCTTCACCGGCTCCTGATCTGCCGCGACATAGAGGCTTGCCTTATGAAGCTGATTCTTCATCGTGAAGCCCACCGTCTCAAACGCTTCGCGAAGCTTCGGCTCACAGTCCTCATAGCACTTTGTCACCGGATAGCGATAATTCAGGCGAAGCGTGAGCGCATGTGCATCTCCCTCCGCGACGCCGAGATTTAAAGTCAGCGCGCCGGACGGCTCATCCGTCATGGCAATACCCAGCGCGGTTCCGTCCGTCTCCATCCCGAGCTTCTCCGCGACAAAACGGATTCCCTCCGAGAGCTTTTCTGTGCTGAGCGGAAGCTTTGTCAGAAATATCATCAGCCGTCCGATGGCATTCTCGCCGTCCTGCGGAAACGCTCCGTGTGCACTCAGCCCCTCCGCCGTGATGCGAACGCCTCGCTCTGTGCGCTCTGTGCGAATCTTATCCGCCTGCATTTTACAGATCTGCTCCGCTGTCTCTGCCGGGCAGCTCAGCTCCGCCACTGTCTGAGCCGGAACGATATTCGGCGCGCCGCCGCTCCTAAGAGACAAAAGCTGCACCGGACCGCTCTGTTCATACGAAAGGACATAGTCCTCGTTAATGATTCCCTTCTCACCATTGATCACCGGGTACTCCGCATCCGGAGTAAAACCGCAGACCGGCAGCTCCCCTCCGTGCGCCCTGTAGTAACTCATATCAGCAGAGCCAGTCTCCTCATTGGTACCAAAAATCAGGCGTATGCGGCGCTTCAACGGCGCCTTCCCCTCTCTTTCAATATACTCGCGCACTGCCTTCAGGCCATAGAGCGCGGCGGTGCAGGGTCCCTTATCGTCCATGGAACCGCGTCCATAGATTCTTCCATCGGCAATGATGCCGCCGTAGGGCTCGACTGTCCACCCATCTCCCTCCGGCACGACATCGAGATGCGCAAGCACCGCAACCATCTCTTCGCCCTCTCCGTACTCGCAGTAACCGACCTGATTGTCCATATTACAGCTCTTAAATCCCAGCCTCTCCGCCGTCTCCAATGCGGCATCAAGGCACTCTCTCACCTTGCGGCCGTAGGGCGCATCTGCCTCTGTCTCTCCTCGCACGCTCGGAATTTGAATCAGCGTCTGAAGGGTCTCCAGCAGTTCATCCTTCTGAAGCTCCGCATACTCCCTTAACTCCATATCCACCTCCATAAAGAAAAGAACCCAGCACATCGCAGCCGCGATTTCACCGGGTTCGCCATCTGATCTGCGCTCCAAATCTGGAATTATTATACAATGCCAATATAAATACAGCAAGTTTTTTATGCGTTTTTACAGATATTTGAAAATGTCAATAATAAATGCAACAACTTTTTAAAAAATTTTCAAAGCCCTATTTTTGCCATTTCCTGTCTAAAAAGGTCACCTGCATTGTAAAAGCCCAGCAGCTCCCGTGGGTAATTGTTTATCCAGTCCTCTACTGCCTGTATTTCCTCGTCGGTCATATTATCAAAGTTTACGCCCTTTGGTATCTTTCGTCTTACCATTTTGTTAGCGTTCTCGTTTGTGCCCCGCTCCCAGCTGCTGTACGGGTGGCAGTAGTATAGCTTTGTCCGCTGCCCGTCGCCTAAGCTGCTACCCTCTAAGCCCTCGCAGTCTGCAAACTCTGTGCCATTGTCTACTGTGATAGTTTTAAACACGTCGCTAAAGCGCTCGCCGTACTGTGTCTCTAAGCTGTCCAGTACCGCTACTACAGCTGCTGCCGTGTGCTCTCGCAGCTTAAATAACAACTCGTCGCGTGTTTTCCTCTCTGATAGTACCAGTAGACTGTTTTTACTCTTGCCCCGCTGCCCTATTACTGTGTCCATTTCCCAGTTGCCAAACTCCTGACGCTCCTGTATGTCCTCTGGGCGCTTTTCTATACTCGTGCCCGCTGCCGCCCTCTTTTGCTTTCGCTCCACTTTCTTATACTGGCGCTTTCTCTTTCCCTTAACAGGTAGGTGCTTATTTGTCAGCTGCAAAAATATGCCCTTGTCTATGTAACTGTAAAGCGTGGTGACGCATATGCTTACGCTAAACTCTGCTGCCTTTCCCGTTACCTTAAGCTCTCCCAGTACAGCTGCTGGGCTGTAGTCGTCCTCTACTATTTTCTTTTCTATGTAGTTCGCGTATGCCACGTCGTTGCCTATCTTAAGCCCTGCGCCCTTTTCCTTAAGGTTTGCCCTGTACTTTCCCTCTGCTAAGTCCGCGCTGTAGCTCTCTGTTTCCGTCCAGTCACTGTTACGCTTGGTATAAGCGCCCCGTTTAAGCTCTCTGTAAATAGTGCTGCGGTGTACGCCTATCTGTGTTGCTATGTCCGCAGGCTTGTGCCCTGCATTGTGCAGCGCCTCTATTTTAAGGCGGTCTGCTTTTGTAAGCTGCTTAAAACGTCTCGCCATAGTATTGCCCTCTCTTTAGTGATAAAAGCCGCAGGCGTGATGCCTGCGGCTTACCTGTACGCTACCTGTGTTATGCTCGTACCTTTATTTCTATGTTGCAGCCGTATGTTAGCTCGTCGCCGCCTGTGATCTCGGTAACTACTGCCGTAATTTTGTTATCTTTGTACTTTCTGTCAAGCTCTGCCGCCAGCTCTGCGCTTAGGTTGCCCAGTACTCTGCCGTTATGCTTTATGTAGGCTGCTGGCTCTCCCTTGTACTGGTACGGCTCTATCGTGATCTGCTCGCCGCCTCGCATATTCTTAAGCAAGTCCTGTCTGTTTGTGCCGTTCTCATTGTCAAAGGTTACGCCTACTACCTTTGTGCGTATGGTGTTAAGTAGGCGCTCGCCCTCTGGCGCTGTCTTTGCCTCTGTTTTGCCGTAGTTTTCCTCTACTTTTTCCACTTTTCCACGTTTGCCCAGCCAAAAGCCCACGCCTGCTGCCACTGCTGCCGCTACGATACACTCTATACCACCTGTTACGTTGCCTTTTGCCAGCGCTGCTACGCCAGATACAGCTACTACAGCTGCAATAATGTAAAGTATCATGCTCTTTTTGTTCATGCCTCTACCGTCCTTTCTTTAGTCCTAAAATGGTGTCTGCCGATACGTCCAGAAACTTGCATAGTTTTGTAAGCGTTTCTGTACTTGGTATCTGTTTACCTTGCTCCCAGCGGCTTACGTCTTTCTGATTTACGCCCAGCTTAGCTGCAAGCTCTACCTGCGTAACGCCTGCTGCACGTCTCGCCGCTCTGATATTGCCGCCCATTGACATATTAGCCCCCCTTTCGCTTAGTGTTCTATCTTTCGTGCGTAGTTGTGTACCCTATAATATACCCTCTACGTTATATTTTCAAGATAAAAAGCAGGCACAAAGCGTACTTTTTGCCCCGTGCCTGCCATGATCTGTTACGGCTTAAAGCCTCTAAGCTCTATAAGTGCCTCTCGTAGTGCTGTAGGCTCTGTTTTCTCTGCGCAGCTGCCGCGCGTCTCTGGCTTTTCTACCTGCTCTGCATACAGCGGGCATAAATCGCAGCCCATTGTAAGCGTGCACGCAGCGTTAGCCATAAGGATGCGCAGCGCTTTTAGTTCCTGCTCGCTCATACCGTTACATAGTCTGGGTGCATATATCCTACGGTAGTGCCGTATTTTACATGATACCATCCGTTTTGCTTTGTGTTATCCCAGTACATTACCGTACCTTTTCGCACGGTAGTAAGTATAGCGGTATCCGTGCCGCCGCCCTTTCTGATACGTACCCCGTTAGCGTTGCAGGTTACCTTTTTGGTAAAGCCTGCTGCCGAGCTCGGTTTGCTGTAGTTATTTGAGATATAACCAGCTACGCCGTTAATAAGTACGTGATACCAGCCGTTTTGCTGTGTGCCGTCATATTGCAGCACGTCGCCTTTTTTGGCTACTGCAATAACCTTGTACGCTGTGCTGCCGCCCGTTCTTACGTTCACTGTGCCGCCTGTTACGGTCACTGTGCCCACGCTCTTAAAGTCTGCTGCGCCCGCGTCTGCCTCTGCCAGCCTAAGCACGCAGCCCCACGGGTAGTTATAGTATGATCTTACGCAGATTTCCTTTTGTGTCTGGTCGCCAGTAGCGCCGCCCGTTGCCTTTCCTTTCTCGTTAATACTTGCGTGTACCAGCTGCCCGCTGCCAGTGTAAAGCGCTGTGTGCTTTCCCTCTGTTAAAAGCACGTCGCCTACCTGCATACCTGCTGTGGTCTTAATGTTTACCTTGCTGGTAACGTCCGTAAAGCCCGTCTTTAAGAAAACTTTACGCATATTGCCCGTATAGGTTGCCCCGTTTGTCTTTACTGGTACGCCTGCCTTTTCGTAGGCTGTGATAACCAGCCCGCTACAGTCAAAGTTAGGGTCGCCCCAGCGGTCTACTTGGTCGTAGCCGTGGCTGTCGTCTCTTGCGATAGCTACAGCGTAGTCTACTGCTTTCTGCGCCTTTGCTCCCATTTTCCCCGCCTCTCTTTCTTTCTGCTGGGTTGTCGTAGTTCCTGCGTACTTGTCGTAGTACGTCTGCCCAAAGCCTGCGCGCCTGTTCTTTGCCGCCTCGCTCTGGTCTTTTGGTCTTTCAAATTTGAGTAAAATTACGTCACTTGCAGCCTTTACGCTGTCCGCGATAGCAAGCGCCTGCATTATAGCTGCGTTGCTGCTTAACTCCTCATACAAGTAGTTAAGCTGCGTGTTTAGGTCTGCAATGCTCGTACCTGCTGCCTTTGCTCTTGCTAACAGGTTCTGCTTTCTCGTCCAGTACGTCCACTGTGCCAGCCCATAGCCTGCCGCGTCTCTTGCAAAGTTCGTGTACGTTCCGTTATCTACGGCAGTGGTGTACTGGTCGTCGTTTAAGCCTAAGCTCTTCTCGTAGGTGTTCTGCAAGTTGTTTGGCTTTAGCCCGCTCTCTGCCCACAAGTTGCCCATAATGCCAGCTGCTGCATAGTTGTTAAAGCCCTTGCCCTTTAAAAAAGTCCATATGATCTGCTCGTTATCCATGCCGCTACCTCGTCTTTACTTCTCTATGGTATTTACCAGCTGCTGCGCGCTCGCGTTGCTTTCAAGTAGCCTTTTCATTTCCTCTAAAGCCTCGTCTACCAGCCCACTAAACTGCTCAAACGTGATAACCTTAGCCAGCCAGCCAAACTTACTTAAAAACAGGTCGTACACATAGCGCAGCTTTAGCTTGCCTGTGCCGCCGCCTAACTCTTTCTCTGCCATTGTCACGGCGTAAAGCAGCCACTCTTTTACCTTGCTAAGCTGCTTGTCTGCGGGCATATTATAAAACTTAATGCCTGCCGCTACGCCAGCTGCGATAGCTGCCACAAGCGCTACAATAAGCACCCAGTTTTTTGTAATAAACTCCATTACTTTTACCTCGCTTTCTTAGCCCAGCGCGCCGCCGTCGTCCTCTTTGTCTAAGTCTATAAATTCTAAGCCGTCGTCTGGTGCGCTTTCCTCGCTGTCGTCCTTTCTTTTGTGCCCAGCTATCTTTAGTGCGTTCTCTACGCCTGCCTTTATCATGTAACCGCCTACCACTACTCTAAAAGTTTCGTTTGCCTCACTTATAAACGTGCCTATGGTGGCGGTGTCCTGCCAGATAGCGCAGATAACAAGCGCATACGCGCAGCTGATAAAGTACAGCACTGCTGTAATTACCACTACGCGCTTGCTAAACTCCCATAACCACTTTACGGTCCGCTTTTCCCGCTTTCTCTTTCTTACCCTCATTTACTCGCCCTCTGTGTCCACGTCTCTGTAGTGATCTATACGTAGCTGGCGCTCAATGTTGTTAAGCCTCTGCTCGTGCGCGTCTAAGCGCTTGTGCTCGCTCTTCTGGCTCTGCTCCATAATAAGTAGCTTATCGTGGTTTTCCCTGTTATCCTGCTTAACGGTGTTTATCTCGTTTTCTATCCGTGTAAGCTGGTTTTTAATGTTTTCTAAAGCTATCATTATGCCCGTTGTACGCTCGGTGCTCTTCTCGGTGTCCTCTCTTTCCTCTTTCTTTTGGCTCTTCTTTGTGTTCGTGGTATTGATAACAGCCATAAATAAGGCTACTACCAAAGCCCCTAAACTTAACCAGTTTGCAATAGTCATGCCGCCGCGCTCCTTTCCTGCGTCTCACGTTCTTTTATTGTCCTGCCTGCAAGTGCTATTATTTTCTCTCTTAAGTGGTAGCTGTCGGCGTGTCCTGCGTGCCCTGTCCAGCTGCATATACTCTTTTGTAAGCTCTCTTTTGTTGTCTCTCTACGCCCGTAGCGCTTAATAGTCCGCTTTATGCGTTTTACGCTGTCCTTGCGTACTTTCTTATGCGTGGCTCTGTGTCTATAGCCTACAAAGTCTATGCCGCCCGTGCTTGCGCATACTATTGTTGTTTTTGGGTTAAACGATAGCAATAACTCTGTATTTATAAACGCCTCTATCCCTCTTTCTAAGCGGCTGCGCTTTCGCGCGCCGTCTACAGACTGTCACACGCGCCCCGCACGCCGCCGCTCGCGCGCACGTACCACGGGTAATTGCCGCAACCCACCGCGCGCGCACCGTCCTGCGACCCATCGTTCCAGCTGCCGCCCGCCAGCAGCGCCGCTATGCTCTTGTCGTAGTACTCGTAAATGTTACCCATGTCGTAGCCGTCCGCTGCTGTTCTTAACGGGCTTGTTAAATCCCAGCCCCATGCCTGCGACGCATGGTACGTGCTGTTTGTTGCGTGCTCTGCTCTGGTCATGATCTCGTCCAGCCACTCCCATACATTGCCTACAGCGTCTCTTACGCCTACTGCGGATACAGCACGCGCTACATAGCCTGTAGTCTTTCTGCCTGTGTTTGTGGTGGCGCTCCATGCGTTATCGTTGCTGTTATCCAGTCCAGCAGGGCTGCCAAAAGCATATGCGCAAAATTCTGCATAGTTTGGCATACGCTTGCCAGATTTCTGCAAACGCTCTACAAAGCTGTACCAGCTCATGCCCTCCGTACCAGTCATAGGCGTAGCGCCGTACTCACTTGTAAGCCCGTGCTCGCCGTCGTCAGAGTTTAAGTAAATGTCTACCCATGTACCACCGCCTAAATATACCATGCCCTCTGGTGCGCACTTTGGGCGGTGTCCTAACGTCCATACGCTCTTAGGTACGATGCCGTCGTATACGTTGCTCTCCCAGCCGCTGCCAAAGCGCACGCCTGCTGCGTTAATCGGCTGCTGGTTGCTGTTTACCTTGCGGCACTTGCCGTAGTGAAAACCTCCGATTTTACGGCTGTTTGCTGCGTTCCAGCCCTGCGGGTACGTAGCATTTTTAGAGATATAGTACAGCTCGTCGGTGTCGTCGTTCTGCGTGTCGCAGATATATACGTAATAGTCCTTGCCTACCTCAAAAGCTGCGCCTGTATCCAGATTAGCGGCAGTAAGTACGGTTGTGCCCGTCCCAAAAATGCCGCTGCCAGCGATAGAGATAACGCAGCCCTGCACTACAGTAAGCTGCTGCTCGCCGCTTGCGTACAAGTACTCTTTTGTAGGTGTTACAATGTCCGACACAAGCGCCATTTTGCTTACGTTAAGCAGCGCCCTGCGGTCTGTTTTTGTAATATCGTCTACCAGTAGTCTACTCATAATTTCTTAAAACCTCCCTTATAGCTGCTATGTCTGCCTCGGTCATGCCCATGCGCGCCAGCACGTCCACGCTGTTCATAACCTTTACTACGGTTACGTCCTGCGGTGCAGCTACCGATAAGCCCAGCTTTGTTACGTTCTGCTCGTCGCTGCCCTGTTCTGCCTGCACGTTAGTAACTGTGGTTACAGTGCCCTTAGCGTCGCCTGCCTTAAACTCTGCGCCTACTTCTGCCTCTGCGCAGTAAAGTACTGTAACCTCTTTGCGGTTGTTACTTATCTGCAAGATATTGCACGGTATGTAACGGCGCTCCTCTAATGCGTCCAGTGCCTCTACCAGCCCTGCTGCCTCTAACTCGCCAGCCTGTACCATTGCAAGGCAGTTGTAGTAGTCCTCTTTGGTTTTTAGTTTCTTAGGATACCCTTTCATGCTTTTAAGCTCCTTTCTTAGTGGTTACCTATGATACAAGATAAGTACCGCCACAATAAGCCGCGCCCAGCCATGCTACGGTAGTTATGCTTGCTATCTCCTGTACGTCTCTTTGCAGCTGCGCTATGTCTGCTGCGTTTGTCTCTATCTCCTGCTGCAAGTGCGTTACTGTTTCCGCGTCTAACAGATCGTGCAAGGTGTCAAGCCATGCCGCTATATCGTCCTCTGTGTCTGTCTTATATCCTGCCAGCCACGCTGTAAAATCGTTAAGCGCGCTTGTAGCCCCTTGCCTGTCGGTGTTGATGTCTGCCAGATAGTTGTTGTACTGGTTTATGATCTGCTGCTCGTACTGCCTAAAGAAGTCGTTAAACTGTGCCGTAAGCGTTGTAGCGTCTATCTGGTCTACTACGCCGTGTACGATACCGCAAAGGCTACTATTATAGCGCTGGTCTGTAATATTTGCCTGCGTGATGCCTGTAACGCCTCTGCCTACCAAAATATCTGCTATGCAAAGGTCGTAAATTTCGCTGGTGCGTGTTAGTGATCTCGCTGCAGGGTTTGCGCTCGGTGTTCCCTTAAGTACCGCTATGTAAATCATGCGCTGCGTAATATCCCAGCGTACTATAACGCGGTCTATACGTGGTAAGCTGCCGTCTGCTGTGTCCAGTTTTATGCTAAAGTCCTCTGCGTTTCTAAATGCGTAGCCGTTGATAAACGCATAGCCAGCTTTAGCTAATACCGTCATGCCGTTACTTGCTGCTACCTGTAGCCCATTTTCTGGCTTTGGAAAAACGCCATTGCTGATAAAGGTAGCAAAGTACCACGCCCAGTCCTCTGCTTTTCCTACGCGGTCATGGTTAATGCTGTTAAATGGTAAATAGTTTAGCATTGCCGTTACCTCACTCTCTTAATTTTCTCTACCAGCGTCGGCAGACTCTCGCCAAAGGTGGCTTGTATCTCTTCCCGCCCTTTCTGGTATACTTCCTGTACCTCTGTTATGCGTGCGTCTATTCTTAAGCCCCAGCTGCGCTCTAAGCAGGTTATACGGTCGCCTAAGTTAAAGTCCTCTTTAAATCTTAGGTTACTTGCCGTGTTAATCGTGCTTACAAAGTTCATGCGCTCGCCGTAGTTTTCCAGCTCGGTTGCGCCTCTGGTACGCAGCATAGCAAGGTACGTATTTAACGGTATCGGCACACTTGTGCCGCCACTTTCGTAGCTGCGGCTTATGTCGCTCGCGTCTATAAAAACCTCGTCCAGTTCTAAGCCCGTTTTGTTGCCGCCGTCCACGGTAGCTACTGGCTGTGCGCCTGCCTCGTCCGCAGCGCCCTGCACGTATATAAAGTTTTTATAGCTCTCTATGCTGTCCTCGTACTCCTGCCCGTTTACGTTGTCAAAGTCTCTGCTAAAGATACAGGGCGGGTTACCAGCTGTATTGCCCGCTGTTAGGTTGTCGCCCTTGTAGAGATAAAAGCCGTAGAGCTTGTCGCGCTCATTTACCAGTATGTCATAGCCCAGCTTACCGCTTACTGCTACGTCCTTTACCTCGCTACCTAAGTCTACGTACAGCTCGTTAGAATAGTCTACGCTGCTGCCGCCGTAGCTGTCCTGCGCAAGCGCTGTAAACTGCGTAAACTTTCTCTTTATGGTGGCATTTGCGCCGCAGTTGTTTGCTACCAGCGTGTTTATGATCTGCTGGCACGTCGCTGTAGTTACCAGCTGCGGCGTTACCACTCTCTTACTTAACCACTTAGAAAGCATAATGCCTTGCGCCTCTATCTGCTCCTGCCCGCGCTCGTCTTTCGTGATATGTACGTACATTATCTGCGCAGCTCTGCGCCATATGCCCCCGCTGCCGTCCTCTACTTCCTTTTTGCCGTCATGCTTAACAATAATATTGCCCATGCTAAGCAGGTTGCTGTTATTGTCCGTAACTGGTGCAAGCAGGTTAAACGTGCCCACGTCAAAGTATTTTATAGTCCATAGTAGGCTTGCTATCTCGTCTACTATTCCTAGTGGCTCTAAAGCCTTGTCGAATACTCTAAGCTCCATGCTTTATACCCCCAGATACTTAGCGTTATAAACCAGTGATACTTCCATAGCGTTTGCCCCGCTGCCTGCGTCGTACCTAAAGATATTGTCGCCTATGTTAAGCTGCATAAAGGTGCTGTCTACGTCTATGTAGCGGTAGTAGTCTATCGTCTCGCCGTTCCTGTAAAGGGTAGCGCCCTTGCTGCCGTACTCGGTGTTTACCTCTATAACGTCGCCCGTCTGCATGGTGGCATTGATCTGTATAAACTCCAAAGTATCCACGTTAAGCAGTATAGGGTTTTCTACCGTTCCCAGTGCGCTAAAGCGTATGCGCATACCTGTTGCCACGTCGCCGCTGTTGTAGCAGTCTACAATTATGCTCTGCTCGCGGTAGCCCCATATCATGCTTGTATTGTCCTCTGAGTCTATGTCGTATGGAAACTCCCACGCGCCTACCCAGCTGGCTATATCCTCGCGTATCTCGTCCTCTTCCTGCCAAAAAGGGTTACTACAGCGTAGTGTAAGCTCAAACTGTACAAGCGGGTTGCCCTGCTTTCTGTAAAACTCCGGCGTATCGTCCACTGTGCACTTTATTACCCTCTTAAAGTCTCCGTACTCATACGTAAGTATGCCCTCTAGCTCTGGGTTAAGCGTCTTAAGCGCCCTGCGGCGCAAGGTGTAAGCATAGTCTTTGCTCTTAGAGTTTATAGCGCCCGTTACTTTGATCTCGCGCGGCTCTATGTGCATACCCGTTTTTGTTTCCCCGTGCTGCCCCATAGAGCTTGTGCCGTAAATCTCGTTTTGTATGTCCGATATGCCCGTAACGTCCGTGCTTACGTTTACATGGTATAAGCTCTGCGTGCTAAGCTCTATGCTTTCGCCTCTGCTGTTTGTATAGGTTAGCTTTTCAATACTCATGCGTATACCGCCCTTGCTATTGTCTTAAAGTTTCTGGCTGCCTCGCGCTGCTGCCTTGCGTAGTCCTGCTCGTTTGCATAGATATACTGGTTTACTACCAGCCCACCTGCTGCCTTAGCTCTGCCTGAGCCTGCCACCTCTACGCCGCCTATCTTTACGCGCGGCTCTACGTCAAACTCTGTAGGTATGCTATCCTGCATTACCTTAGATACGCTGCCCATTTCACGCTCAAAGCCTACGCCGATACCCTGCGCTGCAAACTTTCCTACCTCGTCTCTAAATTTCTTTGACGGGCTTTCAATTCCTAGCGCGTCCTTTGCTGTGTCCAAAAGGCTGCTTGCAAGGTTTTTAACCTTGCCTTTAAGCCAGTCCCAGCCAGCGCTTATGCCGTTCCAGATACCATTTACAATGTTGCTGCCTATGTTCTTAAAGTCCTCGCCTATATTGCTAAAGGCATTTTTAATACCGTTTACTGCATTGTTCATGCCCTCTACGGCTTTGTTCTTTACCTCGTTGCCCCACTCTGCGATTTTGGATACAGCCCCAGATACTGCGTTATAAATCTTTGTAGGCACTTCTTTTACAATGTTTACAATGCCAGTTACCATGTTGTTCATAACGTCGCGGGCTTTGTTCTGCATATTTAAGCCCCATGTAGCCACACGTACTACCGCGTCTACTATCGCGTTCCAGATTTTCTGCGGCGTTTCCTGCGTAATGGTAACAATGCCGTTAAGCATGGTAGCCATAACCTCTTTAGCCTTGTTGAGCATATTAGTGCCCCACTGCTGCACTGTATTTATTGCATTTGCTAAAGTCTCGTTAAGTTTCTGCGGCAGCTCTGTAATGCCGTTTATCATTCCCTGTACTATGTAGTCGCCCTGCTCTTTCATAACGGTACTAGGGCTGTGGATACCAAAAAAGCCCTTAATGCCGTCCAGTATTCCGCTGCCTAACGTCTTTGCAGCGTCAAATACTGCGCTTACACCGCCTGCAAGCCCATTTACAATGCCGCTTATAATGTTCGGTACTGCCTCCGCCAGTCCGCTTACTATTTCTGGTACTGCCTCAATTACCTGCCATAACAGGTCTTTTGCTGCTGTAAACAGCTGTGGTATACCGTTTGCAAGGCTGGTGGCAATGGTTGTAATGATCTCTGGCAGCGCGTTTGCAAGCGTCGTTATGATCTCTGGCAGCGCCTCTAAGATCGCCATAAACAGCTTTATAGCGCCCTCGATAATTAAAGGCATACCCGTAATAAGTCCGTTTGCTATTGCCTCTATGATCTGTGGCAGCGCGTTTATAAGTGCGTCGATAATTGTAGGTATAGCCTCTACAATACCCATAAGCAGCTGTATAGCGCCCTCGATAATAAGCGGTATAGCTGTTACCAGTGCGTTTACAATGTTCGTTATGATCTCTGGCAGCGCAGATACTAAAGCCGTGATAACTGTAGGTATTGCCTGCACAATGCCTAAAAGCAGCTGTATGCCTGCCTCAATAATCATAGGGATATTTTGTATAAGCATATTCACAATGCCTATAACTACCTCTACTATCTGCGGTAAAAGCGTAGGCAGTGCCTGTGCTATTCCCTCTGCCAGCTTTACTACGATCTCCATACCAGCTTGCAGGATCTGTGGCAAAGCACTTAGCAGTACACCTACCAGCTGTGTAGCCGTGTTTAGTACTACGTCCACAAGTGTAGGTAGTGCCTGCGTGATACCGTCCACCAGCGCTGCAAGCAGTGTAGGCAATGCCTCTAAAAGTGCTGCGCCTACGCTGGTTATAGCGGTTAAAATCGTAGGTACTGCCTGCGTGATATTGTTTACTATTCCAGTAATTCCCTCTTTTATCTTTTCGCCTGCGGTGTCATTTCCTGCCATAAGGTCGCTTAAGCCGTCCATAACGCTTGAAATACTCGGCAAAAAGTCGCCCATAAGCCTATTTTTAAGCCCGTTAAAAGTGCCCTGCATTCGGGTTAAGCTGTCCTCAAACGCTGCGCTTGCCGCTACTGCGTCCTCGCTCATTACCATGCCGTATGCGTCCGCCTCTTCCATAAGCTCTTTAATGCCGTCGCTGCCGCTGTTAAGCAGTGGCAAAAGCTCTGCTGCGCTCTTTCCAAAAATTTCATTAGCCGCAGCGTTGCGCGCCGTCTCGTCGTCCATAGCTGCCAGCGCGTCTATGCTCTCCATAAGCACTTGCTCCGTGCTCTTTAGGCTGCCGTCTGTATTCTTAAGGGATACGCCCAACTTATCAAACTTGCTACCTGCGCCCTCTACGCCCTGCTGTGCCTTGCCCAGCTCGTCCGTAATATTCTTTACGCCTTTCTTAAGGTCGTCTATGCTGCTGCCGCTGCGCTCGCAGGCGTAGCTAAGCTCTTGGTAAAGGCTGCTGCTTATCTGTAGCTTTTGGCTTTCCTTGTCTATCTCGTCGCCTGCTGCCGCTGTGCCGTTTGCCATATCCCATATGGCTTTACCAGCTGCTACAGCTGCTGTGCCGATAGCTGCAAGCGCCGTGCCGATAGCTGCGCCCACGGTCTTAAGTTTGCTGCCTAAGCCCTCAAACTTGCCGCCTGCGTCCTCTGCCTGCTTTCCGCTTTCTTTCGTCTCGTCGCCCAGCTCGTCCATTTTCTTTGCGGTCTTGTCCAGCTCTGCGCCAGTCTGGGTAAGTGCGGTCTTAGCGTAGTTTAGCTGCATTTCCAGCTTTTTTGTTTCCTCGCTGTCCTCGCCAGTCTCTTTGCGGCACTTCTCTAAGGCTTTCTCTGTCTCTTCTACCTTTTTCTTTTGCGTATCAAAGGTCTTTTGTAAGGTTTCCTGCTTTGCCTTAAGCGTCTCTACGCTCGCGCCGTTTGCTTTGTACTCTGCTGTTACTAACTTCATTTCAGAGTTAAGCACTTTAAGGTTGCTGTTAATATCCTTTACAGCTGCCTTGTACGCTGCCTCACCGTCAAAAGATAATTTAGTTTTTACCTGCTTTGTGGTATCTGCCATTTATTACAATCCCCCTAACGCTATGTCTATGTCGTCCAGCTGTTCTGCGCCAGCTGTTACGCCCGTGCGCTGGGTACCCCCAAACTGCAAAGGGTTATACTCTTTGTGGTACTTAAATAGTTTTATGATCTGGTGCGGCGTTTTGTGCCATGCCTCTGCCTCTGTAAAGCGCAGCATGGTTACTGCTATATAAAGCAGGCGCGCCGTGTCTAATTCTGCGGCGCGCTCGCTAAGTTTCCCTCGTCGTCCTCGTCGCCATCCTCGTCTGTCTCGTCGTCCTCGGTCTTTTCTCCACCGCCTGCGCCGTAAGCAAACGACGCATAAATAGCGTTTTGCACGTCCGTAAGGTTTCCTACATGGATTAGCTTACCTACTTGCTGCTCTGTTACCTCTGGTTCTCCCTCTTCCATGCCCTCATTAATAAGCAAAGCAAACAGCCACTTAAGGTCTTTTACCATGTTAGGGTTGTCTGTATTAAAAATCTCGTCCAGTTTGTCATAACCACCAAAGCGATCTTGTAACGCGTCTAAGGCGTTTAAGTCAAAAAGTAAATGATATGTTTTCCCGTTTAACTCGATAGGGTATCTGCCGTCTTTAATTGCGCTCATTGTATCTTTCCCTCTCTTTCAAAACAGGGCGCGGCGCCTCTGGCTGCGCCCGTCGTCTTACGTGCTCGTGATCTCGTCAGCTGCTTAATGGTTGCCTGCGCCGCCTGCTGTTGCAGGGCTGTAGGTCTTAACTGCGGAAAACCAGCCAGCTGCTACAGCGTCTGTAGGCTCTGCTATGTAGTCTGCTTTCCATTTGCCAGTACCTATGGTCTTGTAGATAGTGCCCTTAATCTCTGGTGTCTGGAAGTTGATGCTTTCGCCCTTTGTCTCGTAGCTCTCGTCTGGTGCAGCAAACTGTACGCGCTGTAACCATACATACTTGTACTTGCCGCCAGTTTTTTTAGCTCTAAAGCCTACTGCTACGTAAGGTGCCTCGTCGTCGCCTGCCCATACTACGCCGTTTTCGTCCACTTTCTGCCCCAAAATCTCTGCTACTACCTCTGGTGCAAGCTCCTTAATGCCTAACGTAAGGTCGCCGCTTGCAAACTCCTTAACGCTCTCGCTAAGTGCGTCGTCTGCAAATAGCTTAGCCTCTGCCGTCTTAACAGCAAGGTTGGCTTTCATAGCCTCTGCCATTTTGGTAGGCGTTCCGTAAGTTTCTACGCCGCCACTCATAGTAATAACTGCGTAGTAAAGGTCTCTAAGTCCTAAAGTCATTGTTTTATACCTCGCTTTCTATCAGTTCCTCAATGGTTAAGGGTATAAACGTGTAGCCCGTTTCCTCGTCCAGCTGTTCTGCGTCGACAGAGTTTACGTAATACCCCACTGCCTTTAATGCTGTCTTTAGTGCCATAAGCGTTGCCTCGTAGTCGCCTTTGCTAAAAAGCGTTACGCGCCATATGCGTTGCGTGCTCTTTTCCTCGTCGTCTGCGGATAAAGCCGCCTGCTCTAACACGCGCATAAAGGTGCAGTACTGGCGTGGCTTGCTCTTTGCCGTGTATATGTTCCTTTCGGCTGGTACTACGCTTGTAAGCGTCTCTAAAAGTGTTGCCATGCGATCTGCTGCCCCTTTCCTACCCTAACGTCTTATCTACGTACCTGCTCCATATCTCCTGTACCTTTTCGTAGCCTTTCTGCTCTGCTTTCGCATTGCCCTGCGTAAACCACGGGCGGGCTGGTATAGAGCTTGTGCCGTATTCAAAGATGAAGCCGATAGTGGCATATCTTACGTTACCTCGTCTGCTTTTTCCCTTTCTTTTGTTGCTGCCGCCGTACTCTGCTGGGTGGTCTGCTTTTCCCTCTGGGCATATGTCACATACAAGCGCTGTGCCGTCTCTGCGTATGGTACTGGCTTTTATGCTGTTCATAAAGCCGCCTGTTTTACGTATGCCGTAGCCGCCTGCTGCCGCTTTGTGCTCCTGTACGTAAATTTCTGCGGTTGCTGCAAGCATTTCCTGTACCGCTGCCTCTGCGCCCTCTTCATGTCTCACAAAAGCGCTGCTAAGCTCTTCCATGCCCTCTACGTTAAACTCTGCCACTTTTACCCCTCGCTTTCTGCGGTGTTGTGCGGCTGCTGCCGCAGGTCGCTAAGTGTAAGCTCTATGGTGTCGTCGTTTAGCTCGTAGGTCTTAAGTATCTGGTAGCGCTTGCCCATAAACTCTGCAAGCTGCTGCCCGCTGTAGTCTACGGTATGCACGTCTACCTTAAAATCTACTTGTATGCCCGCCTGCTGGCTCTTGAAAAACTCTTGATAACCTACGGGCTTTTTATTGCAGTATACGGTTGTCTCTGTCTCTACCAGCTCGTTAGGAAAGCCGTTAGTGTCCAGTCTTTCTACTGGCTCTGCCTGTGCTATAAGCGTTATCTCGTCTGCCCAGATAGCCATAATTTAGCCCTCTGTTGTGCCACTTTCGGCGCTTTCGGTGTCCGTTTCGGATACTCGCCCGCCGTTGTAGTCCATATCTAAGCATAGGCTCATTTTTTGCAGGTCGTAGCTCTGGCGGTATTGCTCGCCTTTACCGTTAAAGTTAAACTCTGCCCTACAAAATAACATAATAGCCCTAACTATAAGCGCGTCCGTTTCGTCTATCGTTTCTACTCCCGTGGCTGCAAGGTCAGCCTTGCACGCCTCTATTACGTCGTTAATTTCGCCTGTGATAGCCTCGCCAGTATTTGCAATGCGCAGCGCTGCGCGCATTTTTTCGGTTAATACAGTCGCCATGCTGCGCCCCTTTCTGTTACTTTGCCAGCTTTAAGCTCTTAAGCAGTTCTGCGCGTTCCTCTGATACTTTAAGCCGGTCGCCTACGTGCACTACGCTGTTAAGCGCATTGTCGTAGTAATCCCAGCAGCAAGTTACCAGCACTTTGCCGCCAGCCTCGATAACAGGCTTAGCTTCCTGCTCTACCTGTTCGGCTGCCTCTGCAGCCGCCTCGTTAAGCGCCTCGTGCTGTTCGGCTGCCTCGTCCGCTGCCTTTGCTGCGTCCTCTGCCTCTGCCTCTGCAATAGCCGCCTTGTCCTCGTCCGTAAGCTCTGCCTCGTCCTGTACCTCTACCTCTGCTGCTGCGATACGTTTAACAAGGTCTGCCTTGCGCCCCTCGGTGCTTAGCTGCATTTCTGCTGCAAGCTCTACCAGCTGCTCTTTAGTCATGCTGTTAAGCTGCTCTTTGTCTAGCTTTGCTGTCATATCTTGCCCTCTCTTTCTGGTTAAGGCGGGTACCCCTAAAGCTGCCCGCCGTTGCCTGTTCTACTTACGCGCTTGCGATCTTCTTAAGTACTACAAGGCTGTTAATGTCTACCGCCTTGCCGTCAACAAACATAACGCCCTTTGTGATCTGGTCGTCTGTGTCGTTGTCCTCGTACTTCTTAACGCCCATAGTGTAGTTGGTGTTAAGTACGTAGTCCTTGAAGTTGAAGAGGAAAGCAAAGTAAGGGCTGTCTGTGCTGCCTGCTGCTGTAGAGATAGCCGCAAAGCTCGGCATATGCTCTGTGCATACTACAGGTCTGCCCAAAAGCACGCGCTCTGGCTTGCCGTTAAGTCCGTAGTTGATACGTGCAATAGGCTGCTTGTTATCGTCTACCATGCCGATAAAGCCCATAAAGGTCTTTTTGCTCATGCACCAAACAGCGCCGCCCTCGTATGCCTCTGGTAAAGTTCCCTCTGCTGCGCAAAGGTCGCCGTACTTAAGCGCTGCAGTTTCTACCAGCTGCCCTGTGGTAGTAGCTGCTGTAATGTTTGCTGCTACAAGCACGCCTGTAGGCTGTCCGCTGCCAGTGCCGTTAATAATTGCTGCGTCAAGAGCTTTGGTCATAGCCTCAACGATATTAGCAATAAGCAGGCTCTCAAAGGCTGCGATACTCATAGTATCAACCTCTAAGGAAACTGCTACAGCGCAGCGCAGCTTATGATAAGCAAAAGTAACGCTGCCTACGGTCTTTTTCTGCTTGTCGCTGCCCGCTCCCTCTGTTACCCATGTAGCTACAGGCTTAACGCTGCTCTTAGGGATAGTAACACCGCCCTTGTAAGCAGTTCTGGTAACAAGTGCAAGGATATTGCCCGCTGTTTCCAGTTTCTCAATGATCTGGTTAAGCACGGTAGTAGGGATAACTGCGCCTACGTCGCTTGTCTTTGTAAGTGCGTCTGTGCGATACTCTACGGGCATTTCTGTGCCACGGGTTACGTAGTCCATAAATGCCTTGCGGTACTGCATAGTGCCGTACTTGTACTCTGCCTCTGCTCTCTGTTCTGCGTTCTGTGCGCCGTCCATAGTGTCAAAGCTGCGCAGTACGGTAGGTGCATTGCCGTTATTGTCTGCCTTGCCCTCTGCAAGTCTGCTAAGCAGGTTGTTGCGCTGCTCTGCTGCTGCGTCGATAGCTGCGCGCTCTTCCTGCAATGCGGTTACCTCGTCCTCTAACGCTTTGATTTCCTCGCCGTTCATTTCTGCGCCGCGTGTCTCAAGCTCTGTTTTGATTGCAGCAAGTCGCTGCTCGATTTCTTTACGTCTGTTCATGGTCTTTTTACCTCTCTTTTTATTTGATCCGGTTTAAATGCCTGCTCTAATCTTTAGTGCTGCCACGCGCCTTGCCAGCCTCTCCTGCTGTTCTGCCTCGTAACTCCTACGGGCATAATTACGCGCTGCTATTTCAGTATCGCCGTTAGCTGGTATGCTTACTGCGGATACGTCATATACTTTTTTAATCTTAAGTATTGTGCGTGTGTGTGTTTCCCTGTCGTAGCTGTCCTCTGATACGGCAAAAGCCCAACTCATTTTATTTATCATGCCTGCGGCTATATCCTCATACAGCCCGCGTGCAAGCTCTGTTTTGTCTAAGTCTGCTGCGATAAGTAAGCCGTGGTCGTCTGGGATTAAAAGCAGTGTCTTGTTACTCTGCCTTGCAAATACCCTGCCCTCATGGTCGTACTGCATGATAACGTCGCTCATGTCCGCGCCGTCCAGTGCGTGCCTGTCTATCTGCTCGTAGTATTTCGTTCCGTTCTCAAACTCCCACAATACGTATGGCTGGTTAAAGGTTGTAGCGTAGCCCTCTACGTACTTGTCTGTCTGTATGCGTTTGGCTGCGTCCGCTACGCTAAGCGGTGCTGCCAGCGCTCTGTACTCTCTCTCTTTTACTACTGGCATTATTCTGTACCGTCCTTTCCTGCCGTTTCCTCTGCGCCTGCTGCCTCGTCGCCGTCCTCTGGTGCTGTAGGCTCTGGCTGTTCTGTAGCTGCTGCCATAGGTGGCAATGTAATTACCTTTGGCTGCTCTCCCAGCTTTTCTACCTCGGTGTATTCCTTGCGTATGTAGTACTGGTCGCCGTTTTCTACGTGTGCCATGTTCCATATGTCCATAACGCCGTTACGGTTAAGTAGTCCTCTGTCGAATAGCTGCGTGCTTACCTGCAATTTAGTTGCATTGCTGGCATATTGCAGGCGGTTTGCGCTAAATGTAATCATGTTGCCGTGTGCGATCTCTCGCGGGCTGTAGGTCATGTTTGACATAACAAGCGATAGCTGCAAAGCAAACGGCTCTATCTTGCCCTCGTAGTAGGCGTTCCATGTATCCTCATTAAACTTGTTTTGTAAAATATCCATGTTTGTGCCAAAGTGCGTGCAAACGCTCTCTTGTATCTGCTGCATTTGCAATGCGTTTGGCGTGTACGGCTTACTATCTACCTGCTTAAGCTCGCTAAACTTGCTATCGTAAATAATCATGCCGCTTTTGTTGTCCGTGCTTAAGTTGTCCTCTGTAAAGCGCTCGCGCTCTTTTTTAATATCCTCTGGCTTAAGCATATTTGCTACTTTTGCCATAAAGCGTATGTTTGCGCTGTTCTTAACCGCGTTTATAATGCCCTCGTTGCCTGTATGTATCAGCTGCATAGTTGGCTGCATGGTGCTGTTGTCCTCGCCAAAAAGGTCATTACGGTACTGGTGGCTTGTCAGTACTCCCACGCGCTCAAACTCAATAGCTGCCCGCTCACCGTTTGCAAAGGTGTAACGCAGGTATACTACGCCCTCGTACTCTATAACCTCGCACATAGCTGGGCGTATCGGATACCAGCCGCAGAGGTCGCCGTATGCGTCCTCTATCGGTACTATAAAGGCTGTGTGCTCGCACTCTAAGATAGTTGCCAGTCTCGCTATAAACTTTGTGGTATCCATAAAGCTGTTAGGCTTAAACTGTAGCGTGCGCTCTAATGTCTTAAGGGCGCTGCCGCTTATCTCTGGCTTTAGTTTGCTGCAATGCGTAGCAAAGCTGTTAATAGCCGTGCGGGTTAAGTCCATTTCATATACGCCGCCGTCGTAGGTCGTAAATACTGGGCTGTAGCCGTCCAGCAGCTTAAAATATTGCCCTATGATCTTGCGCTCTTTGGCGTGAAAAATGTAATCAAAAAGCCCCATTTGTTACTATCCTTTCGTTAGGCTGCGTTTTTAAGCAGCTCGCCGTACTCGTTGTAGTATTTCTGCCTCACGGTCATAGCGTCTATAACTGATACGAAGCCGTCTATATGCGCCCGCTGCTCGATTTTTATAGGTCTAAATTTCCGTGTTTCCAGATTTTGCTTAAGCGCCACGTTTAAAAAGTGGCTCTTTAGCAGGTTGTTGCTTGCTATCTTAAAGTCGCCATCTTTTATAATTCCCTCAAACTCTCGTATAACTGGCGTTAAGTTCTCGCCCTGCCATACGTCGTCTGTATGAAAACCGTAATTGTTTAGGTCGTCTACCAGATACTGTGCGCTGTACCTGTCGTAGCCTATTTGCAGTACACGTATGCCGTACTCTTCCAGCAGCTCCACGTACCAGTTAAATACGTCGTGGTAGTCTATGTAGTTCTCGCCGCTTAGCGTTAATATGCCTTGCTTAACAAAAATGTTGTACGGTACGCCGTCCGTGGCTGTAAGCGTCTCTAAGCGGTTGCGCGGCATAAAGAATTTTGTAAAGGCGTACAGCTTGCCGTTTTTCTCTACCACAATGCTTGCCGCCGTTAAGTCTGTAGTCTGGCTTAGGTCTACGCCGCCTACTGCGTAGCAGTCTGTAAACTCGTCTAACGTGATCTCTGCCCCTGCTGCCTCTACTACGCTGTACTCTAACCACGCTACGCTACTGTTTTGCTTAATGTTGCAGTACTTTGTGAGAAACTCTGCTTTTTTGCTTAAGCTCGTCTCTGCTATTGCGATCTCGTCTACAAAAAAGCTCTCTTGTACGCTTACGCCCATGTTAGGGTTAGCTTTACGCAGCTCTGTTAGGTCGTTCCATTTCTCTACGTCGTCTATGATGTATAAAAACGGCAGTAGCCTGCGCTCTTTGCTGTTGCCCTTTAAAAAGCTGGTGCTGCGTTTCATAAGCTCGTCGTAAATACTGTCGTTTATGTATCCTGCCGTGCTTATGCTTAAAATCATAGGCTGGGTACGTGCTCCCAGTGCAGACTTCATAACCTCGTACTGCTTAAGCCCGCCGTCGCCTACCCATGCTGCCATTTCGTCACAAACTACCAGCTGCGGGTTAAAGCCGTCGCTCTTCTTAGCGTTAAAGGCTATAGGCTTAATTACGGTGTTGCTTTCCTGTATGTAAATGTCGCTGCGCCTCTTCTTTGCCAGCTCTGCTAAGTCTGGCTCTGCCTGTACCATTTGGTAAAAGCCGTCATATACAAGCGCTGCTTGGTCTAATTTCGGTGCTAGGCAATATATCTCTTGCCCGTACTCTGGCTCTAAGTAAGCCATGTATGCAATAACGGCACTTGCAAATAAGCTCTTGCCGTTTTTTCTGCCGATAACTATAAAAATTTCTCGAAAAACACGTATTTTTTGTGCGTCAACAATACCAAAAATGCAGCTTACTATAGCTTTTTGCCATAGCTCTAACTTTATAAGGTCGTTGCGTCCTTTGCTGTGGTGGCAAAAGCCCTCTATAAAGCGTATTGCCTTGTTTGCGCGCTTTCCGTCGTAAAAATACTCGCCTGCTGTCAGCCCCGCTACTATGATTTTGTAAACTGCCAGTATCCATGCGCCTACTACTATCTCGCCGCTTATGATCTTTGCGTAGTACTCATGTATGTAGCTGGCATACGGCGCGGCTTGTTTCTTACTCGTCACGTAAAGCAGCTAACCTTGTCTGCTTGCGCTTTGCCTCTGGTACAATGTCTACCAGCTGCTTAATAACTGCGGCGTAGTTTTTGCTAAGCGCTATGTACGTGTCAGCCTCTGGGCTGCGTTTTGTGCCGTACTGGTTTTCGCCGTTCTTGTACTCACTCGTCCAGCCGTCCTGCTCTATGATCTCCTGCAAAGCGTCCAGCTCTACGCTCATAAATGCCGCCTTTTCTATAAGCGGTGTAACCAGCTTGCGCTTGTTCTCTTCCAGATCTTTAAAAATGCTGCGTAGTCTGCGCTTTTCGGCGTTTATTTTCTGTTCTTTGGTTTTCTCGGTCTTGGTCTTTGCAGGTGTCGCTTTTTTCGGCGTAGTTTTTGGCTTTGCTGCCACTTTCTTTACCTGTCCTGCCATATCTTGCCTCGCCCCCTACACCACACCCCCTACTACACCACGCCTGCGCGCGCTCGTAGAGTTTTTTTATACTCCCCGCTCGGTTACCGCTCCCCAAACTCAAAAAGATTTTATGGGGGGGATATGCGCCCGCCGTTTTGTGTCTCGGTTGTGTTCGGTGTGATCTGTCTTATGTTTCCTGTTTCGTCAAACTCGTAACGTTGTTGCCTTTCGTTCCTGTGGTGCTCTTTGTTGTGGCACTCTTGGCATAGCGCCTCTAAGTTGTTCCAGCTAAGTGTAAGCTCTGGGCTGTTTATATTCTGCGGTGTTAAGTACGTCCTGTGGTGTACCACTTTGGCTATGTCGCCGCAGCGCTCGCATATGTAATGCTGGCTAAGTAAGTAGGCTGCCCTTGTCTGTCTCCACGCTAGCCCCTCGTAAAAGTCTTTAGCCCATGCTTTCATACTGCCCACCGCCTAACTGTCGCGCCCAGCGCCCTGTATTTCATGCGCTGGGTTAGGAGGCTAAGACACGTGCAAAGTACTGCGGCTGTGCATAGCGCTAGCCACAATACCCTACGCTATAAGTGTACCTGTGCCACTCTAAACATAACACCCCAGCTTTTTACCACGTTTCTACCACTCGTCTAAGCCCCATAGCAGTACGCTTAGCTCGTTAATAACATAACCTACCCAGCGACGCGGTGTATTCTTTCCCGTGTCCAGTTCCTCTGCTATCTGCTCGTAAGTCTTGCCCTGCATAAAGTACAACTCAAAAGCCTTGTACTCCATATCGCGCCCCGCTTCCGTGCACTTACGCTTAGCCTCTGCTGCTGCTGTGTCTATGCGTCCTAACGTGTACTCTGTCCTTAGCCTGCTCTCGTCTGTTGCTGCGTTCTGTGCATGACATACAGCGTCACGGTATCGGCGCATAAGGTTGTACGTGTCTTGGTATCTGCCCTGCCGTCTTGCTTTCTTTTCCTGTCTTTTGTACTCTTCCACGCCTGCCTTAGCTGCGTCCTTTAGCAGCCTCGCTAACTCGTCGTCTGTTATCCTCATACACTCGCCTACCTTTCTGGTCTACCTAAACGGCAGCTCGTCTGCTGCATAGTCTGGTATATCCATAAAGCCTGCGTCTGTGTCTGCTGCTGCCTGCTGCTCTCTTCCTGCTCTCTGTTCTGCCTCTTGCTTTGTCTCTCCAAAGCCTATGCTGCTTACCAGTACCTCTGTGTAGTAAACCTCTTTACCGTCTCTGTTTGAGTAGTGTCCTGTCTTAAGTCTGCCTGTAAGCTCTACCTTTGTGCCCTTGTGCGTCCAGCGCTCTACCCACTCTGCCTGCTTTCCCAGCGCCTTAATGCTTGGGTAGTCCGTGCCGTTGTAATCGTCCACCGCCAGCGCAAAGCGTGCTACTGCTGTGGCGTTCTCGCCCTGCGTGTACCTTACGTCTGCGTCTTTCGTAAGCCTGCCGCTTAGTACTACGTTATTCACTCTGCGCACCCTCTCTTTCTCGTATACCTGCTGCCAGCTCCGTAGTGTGCCTCTTTGTCTTTGCTACCTCTGCAATGATCTGCGCCACTAAAACCGTAATACAGATAATGCCCGTAATTACCACTGCTGTACTGTTCATGCTGTACCCCCGCTTTCTCGGTACTGGTGTACCGCTCCTGTGTCGTAGTTCTCTGCCATTTCTCCAAAGGTCTTGCCTGCTGCCGCAAAGCCGTTGCTTATTGTCTCGCAAGCGCTTGCAAGTGCCCTGCAAATATTTGGCATAAGGTTGTTAAGGCTCTCTGTGATCTGCGGCAGCGATATGCTTAACTGCTGTGCTTCCAGCCTTGCCCTCTTTCTTTTGTCCTCTTCCAGTGGCGGGTTATAGCCGTGCTGCTTTTTATAGTTCTTTTCCCACTGCCTATAGTTCTTGTACTCGCCTCTCTCTGTGCTCTTTGTCTGCTGGCGGCTTAGTACTCTTTCTATTAGCCGCCATAGGTCGTCTTGCTCTATCTGCAATATGGCTCTTATAGGCTCAAACTTAACCTCGTAGCAAAGGTCGTTTTGCTGGTCTGTTAAGTTTTGGCTTTTGTCGCCTTTCTTTCTCGTGCTGTTCACGCCTGCGCCTCGCTCTCTGTGCTCGCGGTGTCCGTTTCGGATACCTTAACCAGCTCTATGCCCAGTATTGCGTAGCCCTCTGCAAGCCCGCTGTACTCTTCCAGCATATAGGTTATGTCTGCCAGTATGCTGCGCCCTGTATAAGCGCCTGCTGCATATTCCTGCATAAGCAGCTTGTCGCCTACCTTGTAGCCTCTGCCGTTTTTTCTAAGCTCAAAGCGCTTTTTGCCGCTTACAATGTCAGCCCACCAGCTCTTAGCTAACTTTACCTCGTGCGTTTTCGGCTCTCTTACTGGTGCACCTGCTGCCATGCCCTCTGCGTCCTCTTTCTCGCGCAGCTTTCTGGCTGTTTCTCTGTCTATCCTGTCCTGCTCTTCACTGTAGCGCTGCTCGTCGGTCCTTTCTGCCTCTGCCTTGTTTACGTACTCGTCGCACTTCTCACAAGTGCCCGTTTTCACGTTGCAGGCGCTGTAATTTAAGCAGCTGTAGCAAAGGCTTGTTATGCTCTCTGGGTGCGGCGTGCGGTAGCCGTCGCCTGCCTGCCTCTCTTTTACTTTTTCCGCGATCTCTTTAGCCCTTACCTCACCTGCTGCCGCCCGCTGCGCTATCTCGTCCTGCTCTTCCTCTGGCAGCTTGCTTGTTTCGTAGGCAGCAGTTACGCCTAAATTGCCCTGCTTAAACTGCTCTTTTGCAGCTGGGCTTAAGTTTTTGTCTATCTGCTCCATGCGCGCTACGTTTGTGCTGCTCTCTCCCAGTATGTCTGCTACCATATCGCGCAGCTTTCCCGCGATCTCTAAGCCGTCCTCGTCTCGCGCCTTTATAAGCGCCCTGCGCAGCCTTGCTGCCTGCTCTGTTTTCTCGTAGGCTGTAAGCTCTCTGTTAAAGGCATTGCCCACAAGTAGCGATAGCTCAAAGGTTGCCTCTGGCATATCTCTGTACAGATAGCGCACGCTTTTGTACTGCTCGTGCCCCTGCTCAATAAGCAGGCGGTTTGCTGCGTTTCGTCTGTGTCCGCTAATTATCCTGTACTCGCCGTTTACTCTGCCCAGTACTGTAGGCTGCTGCTGCCCTACGGCTAAAATACTGTCTGCCAGCTCCTGTATGTTGTCTTGGCTGTAAAAGTTGCTCTCGCTCTCTTTCACATCGCACGGGTTTAACCAGATTTCTGTATACTCTGTTACCTGCGTCTGTGTCTGTGCCTTGCTCTGCGCGTTCATAATGTCCATAAAACTAAACTTGCCCGCTGCCATATTACTTGCCCCCTTTCTGTGCCTGTAAGTACGCTGTTACAAAGTTCTTATAGTCCTGTGCTGCCCCGCAGCGTGGGCTATACTCATATACTGGCTGCATAAAAAACGTGCTCTCTGCTGCCTTTGGTGTATAGCGTATCTTTGCAAGCGCCTGTATAGGGCTGTTTTTCTCTAACCACTCTAAGCCAGCTACGTTAGTGTCGTCGTTACGGTACATGGTTACCAGTGCACCTAACAGCTGTATGTTTGGGTTAATCTTTTTGGCTGTCTCTATCTGCTGGGCTATGATCTCTAAGCCCTCTAACGCCCACTCGTCTATTTTCACAGGTACTATTACCTCGTCTGTGATCTCTAAGGCGTTTGCCACGTTAAAGGCAATGTCTGGCGGGTTGTCGATAATCATATATTCGTACCAGTCGCGTATTGTGCGTGGAAACGGTAGCGCGTCCTCGCAGTTGCTTATAGGTGTCTCCAACAGCTTTTTATATCTGCCCAGCTGGTTACCCTGTTCTGCTGCAAGCTGGTACGTAGCTGTCATAAGTGACATATTGCCCGTGATAACGTCCAGCACGCCGCCCGTTGCTCTCACGTCTGTTATTACGTCAAGCGCATAAGTGTACCTGCCTGTAAGTGCTCTTGCTGTGCCGCAGTTGCCCTGTGCGCCGTACTTGCCCAGTGCCTTGCTTATGTTGCCCTGCTTGTCGTTGTCCAGTACCAGTACTTTGTAGCCGCGCTTATACAGCTCGTAAGCCATATTGTGTGCTGTAAAGGTTTTACCGACACCGCCTTTAAGGTTGATAATGCTTATTACTTTCATGCTTTGCCCTCTCTTTCTCTCCGTTGAGTCTCTGGCTGTTTATAGTTCCTGTCTTTTGTGATCTATGTAGCAGGCTGCAAGGTTGGCATATCTGCCAGCGCCGCTGCCGTTGCTGCCGTTGCTAAAAGTGTGCTGTGGTCTAAGTAGCTTGTAAGCACGTCTGCTGCCTCTTCCCAGCCGTAGCATACAGCTGTCGCATAGTCCTGCTGCCGCAGGTTCTTTAACCACTCGCGCTGGTGCTCTGTTGGCTTATTTTTGCCTACCTTAAGCTCGATATACAGCCCATGCCAGCCGCCGCGCGCTACTGGTAAGCATAAATCTGGCACGCCTGCCTTTACGCCCTGCCTCTTAAGCGCCTGCGCCGTCCGTGCGTCTCTCTTGCCGCCGTTTGGTACGTGGTACAGTAGCCTAAGCTCTGGGTGCTTGCCGCGCTGTATATCGCACCAGCTAAATAGTGCCTCTTGTGCGCCGCCCTCGTGGTCTATCCTGTAATTTCTCACTTTCTGCGTTTCCTCTCTTTCCGCGCCGTCTCGTCTTTTAGGCACTCGTAATACCATTTACACCGCAGGCAGCAGGCGTGACAGCTTTTGTTATCTCTCACAAAAAGCCAGTATCTTAACCTCTCTGCTGTGTAACTTAATGCCTGCTTTTGTGCCCTTATGTACGGGTGCGCCTCGTAGTAGCCGTGGCGCTTTTGCTCTTCCTCTGCTTTCTGCTGCTGCCCTGCTCTGTATATTGCCTGCGCCGCTGCCAGTAGTGCTGGTACGAAAAGCGCCGCTAAAATCATTACGCCTAAAGCTATATACCTCATTTGCCGTGTAACCTCTCTAACTCCATTGCCCGCTTTACTATGCCTCTGGCGTAGTCTGTTATCTCGCCTGCTGCATACAGCTGGTTTGCTGTGTCTATTGCCATGTTGTAGCGCATAAGCACGTAGTATGTGTCGTCGTCCTCTCTTTCGTTGTACAGCTCCCGCAGATAATCTGCCGCTACAATGGTATTGCCGTAAGGCTCGTATATGTCCGTTACTCCCAGCCGCTCCATGCGCTCTGCGTGCCAGCGTGTGCTTATCTGTGCCAGCCCTTTGCAGTTGCCGTTAGTGGCGTTTATGTAAAACGTGCTCTCACGCTCTACCAGCGCCTGCAATAGCTCCTGGCATATGTCATACATAGCGCCTACCTCTTCCGTGATAGCTATAAGCTCTGCCTCACTTATACAGCCCTCTGCTGCCTCTGTGCTCGGTATGTATATAGGCTCTGTAATATCCTCTGCTACCTCTTGCGTTTTCGTGTCTATGATCTGCTGCGCTGTCTCTTTACCCACCTGCTGCCAGTCCGCTGTAGCGATCTGCTGCGGCTGTATCTCTTGTATGCTGTCGTCGCCTGCTGCCGTCCTGCTTGCTATTGCCACTGCCAGTACCGTAAGTACTGCTATGGCTGTTGCCTTTACTTTTCTCATATGCTTTACTCTAACCTCACTATGCGGTATCTAAAGTACCCATACCCGTAAAACTCTGGGCTATGTATGCCTCTCTCTACGCTATCCTTATCCACGTACCAGCCTTTAGGTGCGTGTGGCTCTGCCTTAAACCAGTTACGCTGGCTTATGATCTCGTATACTGGCTCTGGGCGTACAAGGTTACGGCTGCTGTTATATCGCTTGCCCATAAGCGCGCCCTCGTCCTCTGTGCGGTGCTTATCTGTGTATTTCAGAAAGTAGCTTGCAAGCTCGCTGTACTGCCCTGTATCGTCTAAAGGGAAAACCTTAACGCGGTTGTGCCCCTCGTATGCCTTGTACCATGCCTGCTGCAATATCTCTGTGTCGCACTTGTTTATAACTAAGTGGTGGTGGCGTGCTCCCTTTTCGCCTATTTCCATTACGTGTATGTATTTAAACTCTTTGCCAGCAGCCTTATATAGCTTTCTGCACTCACGTAAAAATTTATCTATGTCTGTACGCATTTGCTCTTTGCTGCGCGGCTCTTCCTCTTTCTTGCGTATGTAGTCAAGTACTACGTGGTAGTCTCCGTAGCCAAAGTTAGCATTTAGCAATAGCCTTAGCTTTCTCTGTGCCTGTCTCTCGTTTACCCTCTTCTGCTCTTCTCTTGTAGGCTTTACTTTATCCTGCCTCTTTTGCCCTCTCTTCTGGTAACGGCTGGTATAGTAGTACTCTATCTCTGTAGTTTTACCGGCTGTAGTAGTGCGTTTAACGTATGGCATATATTTTTACCTCTGTCGTAAAACTAATACTTTTATCAAGTGTTTTAATAGAGCTTGCGTGCACTTAAAAAGCGGGCTTGCTCTTGCTTTTTCCGCCATGCGTTTTATATAATATAGGTAGCTTTTAACGCATGGTTAAGCGCCTGTGGTATTCCCAGTACCGCAGGCGCTTTTCTTTGTTCACTTAGCGCGCTGCGCAGCTCTCTGGCGTGCGTTCTCTAAAAGTCGCGCTATATCCGTATCTGTTTTACTCTCATGGGTGCGCTGCTTTCTGTGGTTTTCGGATACTTTACCCTTGCCTGCTGCAAGCTGCTGCCCTCTCCATATATTCTTAAAAATCTTGCTGCTTTTCCCGTTCTTTCCGTTGTCGCTTAAACGCTGTGCTGCTGCCTTTGCTATCTGTCTCTGCATTTTGCGTGTGCCGCTCATATCAGTTATGCCCCCTTAACCTTTTCTTTATCCTCTGCTTTTGTGATCTTGTATATAGATACCTCGTAGCAGGTATGTACTACCGCCTGCCCGTCCTCTGTCTTTTCGTATGATCTGCTTTGCAGTCTACCTTTTATGTCTACCTGCGCGCCCTCTGTCCAGTCCTTTACCTCGTCCGCCACCCTATTCCAGCAGATAGCTGGCACGTAGCACCTGCCGCCCTCTCGCAGCTCGTTTGGTATTACTACCTTAATATCTGTAATGCGCTTGCCATTTGGCGTAGCCCTGTTTACAATGCCCTTGCCCAGTACGCCAGATAGCCTTACCTCGTTTTCTGGCTCATAGTGCTTGCCTGTCTCTTCCAGCAGGTCTGCCAGCACGTATACAAGTACCTTGCCGCTTTTGTAGTTCTTAAAGGTTTGCAGCCTGCCGTAGCATATTACTGGCTTGCCTGCTGCCACGGGCTTTGTACCAGCTGCGCAAAATACTATAGCCTCGTCTTCTTGCCCGCTGCGCCGCCTCGTCTTTACTACCGTCTGGTAGCCCTTGTACTGCTGCCCGTATATATTTGTTACCTCTGTAAGCTCTTCCGCCATAACGCCTATAAGCGCTACGGCATTGCTCTGCGTCGTGATCTCGCCCACGTTCTAAGCCCCCCCCTCTCTACTCTCCCAGCTCTGCTAAGGTCGCCTCTATCTCGTCCTTATAGCTGTCGTTTTCGTCGTCCTCTGTCTCTTGCGGCTCTCTGCCTGCGTTTGTCGCCTCTGCCGTCTCAAACTCTTTAACAGCGTCGTACACGTACTTGCGCTCTGTATCAAAGGTGCAGCTGTTTACGCTGTAGCCCATCGCCCCAAAGCGGTTGCGTATGCACTGTGCTGCGTCGTCTAACTCGTACTCACTGTTGCCAGTCTCTACGGCGTAGCCCTCTACGCGCTCGCCTGTGCGCCTGTCTGTAAGCTCTAACTTAAAGCCCCATAACAGCACGTCTGTTACCTCTCCCAGTGCTACTGTGTTTTTGTCTGTCTGCATATCGCTGTATATATCCCCTTTCTTAAGGTTGTGTGCGCTGTCTGTTTAGCCCGTGCCTTTGCCTGCTCCATAGCCGCCATACGGTCTTTAACAAGCTCTCTGGGCGTGCGCAGTACTGCCGTACTTACGCCGCCGCAGGTGCATTGCTCGTTATGATCTAAATTACTGCCGCAATACGGGCACGTCTTAAACATTGCCATAAGCGCTACCTCACTGTTTTAAAAAGTAAATACGCCGTGGCGGTCTTTAACTGCTGCATTTACCGCCTTTATAAAGTCGTCTATGCTCTTATGTAGTTCAAAGCCCACTACTGGTATGCCTTGCGCTCTTGCCTCTTGTACCTCTCCGTACATACCCTCGCTTACTCCGTACTTATCGCCAAAAATAAGCACGTCGCACTTATATAGCAGGCTTATGCCCGCTGCCAGTCCTGCTGCTCTATCCTCTTTGTTGCTGTCGTCCAGCACGTTTGTAAGGTACATATGCGGCGTAATAGGTGCTATGCCGCTGTCTATAGCTATCTTGGTAAGCCCCTTGGCGTACTCGTCGTACTGCTTGCGCTGCTTTTTGTCGCTTGCCCTGTACGGGCTGCATATGTAAGCTACTATCATGCCTTAGCCCTCTCTTTTGTCTGTCTGCGTGTTTCTGCCCTGTGCTCTGCGTCGTAGCTGTTGTGGCATTTCTGGCATAGCGCCCGCAGGTTGCTGTAGTCGCAGTTTTCTGGTGTATGGTCTAAGTGTGCTATCGTAAGCACTACCTTGCTGCCGTTCTCTCTTATAGCGTAGTTTTCAATGCCGCAAAACTCGCACTTATTACCAGCACGCTTAAGTATGTCTGTTCTTATTTCTTTCCAGTTTGCTGGGTATCGCTTTTTGTTCTCCGGTCTTATTGGCATTACTGCGCCCTCTCTTTCGTCTATATAAAATCAAATATGCTAAGCTGTGCCTGCTCTTGTTTTATCCTGTAGTCTGCCTTTTCGTAGTAGTCTTTGTCTTTCTCAAACGCCAGCCAGCTAAAGCGTAATCTGTGGCAAGCTATACAACTTGCTGCGCTGCCTGCGTGGGTGTCTATGATCTTGTCGCCTGCTCGCGCATAATTTGTAAGTATCCACTCGTAGAGCTTTACGGGCTTTTGCGTTGGGTGTATTGTTCCATCTTTTGCCAGCTCTGCTCTGTTTATCGTTACTATGCGTGTGGGTCTATCAAAGCTACTGTATGCCAGCTCGCAGTCGCTCATAGTTAATCCCCGCTGCCCTTTATCCCAGACTATCCAGCCCTTGTGCCCCTGCTGTAGGTGTTCTATAAAGTAATTCCCCCCCCCAGATAATCTGGTTAATGCTGATACGTTCAAGCTCTCTAAAGTATTCCTCTGGTGGCATTGCCTTATCCCAGTCTTTTTGCTTGTGCTCTTTCCTGTTATGCTTTGGGTTAGCGTTAATGCTCTGTTTTTGTCCGTCTATCCCTATGCCGTATGGCGGGTCTACTATTGCAAGGTTAAAACTGTTGTCTGGCAGCTTTTTTAATGCCTGTAAGCAGTCCTCGTTATATAGTTTGTTTAATTCGTAACCACCTACAATTTCCATGCTTGCCTTTCCTATATGTAAATTTCGTAGTATAGCGATAGCTGTAAATCACTAAATCTATACTCTGCCAGCTCGTCTGGCTGTATCGGTGGCATAAGCCCCCGCTTTTCCCACTCTTTATGCTTTATATCTATATGGCAGCGGTACGCCTCTACCGTCTTGTCCTTTATCTGGTAAAGCTGTTCTTTTGGCAGCAGGCTTGCGTATCCTGTGTAAATGTTCTCTTTACCGTCAAATATCCGCAGTCTGTCACTGCCTATAAGCCAGCTCATAACCTGCGCTACTTTTACCTCTCCTGCTGCTGACTCGTAGCTGCTGCATATCCCTGTCTCGTCCTCGCAAGCTATTGCAGCGTCGCGGCAGTTCTGCATAGAGTAATAACAGTCGTTACATGATATAGCTACACTCATTGCGTGCCGTCCTCGCTTTCCCTGTATTCGTATTCGTTTACCAGCTCTCTGGTAAATGTCATATACAAGCCTAGCGGCAATAAAAGCAGCGCCGCCGTTGCGTCCATATCCAGTAGCGGTACAGATACCACGCCCAGCAGCATTAAAGCTGCCCCGTATATCCGTTGCTTTATATATGCCAGTCTGCGTGCCCGTTTCGCCTGCTGCTCTCTCAAAATAACCAGCCTTGCGTACTGGTAGCCTGCCATATAATCTGCCTGCCGCTGCGTTATGTCGCTTATCAGCTGCGCTGTTTGCTTTTCTTTTTCCCGCTTATAGCCGTAAAGCCCTTGCATGCTGCCTCTCCCTTATTGTGATCTCCTGCCCCGTGCTACTCTATGTTTATCCATATCTCTGGGCGCATATGCCCGTTTATAAGTACGCTTATCTCTGTTACGCGCCTGTCTCTGGCTTTTCTGTACCAGCTCTCTTTTTTCAGCTGCTCTACGCCCTCGTAGTACTCGTCGCAAAGCCCCGCTATGCTTATCGCGTCCGCAGCGTTCAGCTTGTTTACTATGTCTCTTAGCCTCATGCTGTAGCCCTCTCTTTGGTGCGTCTGGTCGTCCTCTATGTAGTACTCTCTGTAGTTTTCCTCGTAGTAGCGCTCGCCCTCTATGGCTCTGTGCTCGTATATGTCAAAAGCTGCCTTAAGCTCTAAGCGATCTACCACCCCTGCTGCCGCCCCGCGCGTCTTATAGCCGTACTCTTCTGGTGTCCGCTTTTCGTAAGGTGTCAGCCGTCCAGCTTTATATACCTGCTTTCTGCCGTTTCTAGCTCTCTCCACTACGTAAAACATGGGCGCTACCTCTTAATCTTCCCACACTGCGCGCGCCTCTTTTTCGTGATCTGTTGTTATTCATTGAATAAAAAGCCTTTTTCTATTAAAAAGCGTATCCAGTCGCAGCCCGTTACGTCGTCTCGTTCTATAAACTTGTAAAAGCTCTCTTTGTCTGTTACGCCGTCCTCTTCCATAAAGTGCTTAGCTGTTTCTACCGCGTTTGTGTAAAATACCGTGTCCTCGTAAAACTTGCGCTCTACTGTGTTATAGTCGTTGCTGCTCTTTGGCGTGCGCATTTCCACTGTTATAATGCCTTTGCCATTCTTAAGGCTTATGCCCTTGCGCAGTACTACTGCCTCGCTAAATAGCCAGCCGTTCCAGCCTCTGCGCATAGGCGCAAACTGGCAACGCGGTACTTGTACTAAGTCGCCTGCCTTTAATTTCTTAAAGTTCGCTTTTCTCATGTTATGCCCTCTCTTTCGTGATCTGCTACGCCGTTATGCGTAAATTGCTTTCTGTGCTCTGTCTGCGCTGTAGCCTGCGTGGTTGCGTCCGTCTGCGCCGCCTCTTTCAAGCTCTCTGTAAAGCGTGGCACGGTGTATGCCTATCTCGGCTGCTATGTCCTTTGCCTTTGCTCCTGCTCTTACCAGCTGCTCTATGCGCTCTCTGTCTTTGTAGCTCATTCTTTTATAAGTTCGTGCCACTTCCTGCTCACTCCTTTCGCAAAATAAAAAAACGCGGTAGAGTTATTGCACTCTACCGCGCTATTTTGCTTAATTCTGCTGCGAAAAAATAAATGCGGCAGAGGCTTTTATAACCTCTTGTCGCATTTAATTCTAAATGTTACCGTTTTTACAGATATTTTGTACCATTGTGGCTCTGTCATGTAATAGAAACGCAACAAAGCGACAGCAGAAAACAGCAAACCGCGTCAGTGCTATCTGCTTTTTCAGAAAAAAGAGGATGTCCCTCAAGTCATGGTCTCACATGACTTTGGGGACACCCTCGATTCCATAGCTGAAGCTAATGATTGAAAAGAAAAACACGAGCTCCGCTCAGGCTCTTCGCTGAGGAAGCGCAAAAATATTTGCAGTAATGCGCTTTGCCGGCCCAAGTATAAACCAGAGCATTGCGACCTCAATCGGGAACATGACCGTGATCTTCAGGATGCGCGCCGTCATCACTGCGAAAAGGGCTTTTCCATAAAGCATGGAGAGCCACAGTGGATTGAGAACGAGACTTACAATTACCGTCTGCATAAGATGGGCCGCAACCAGTCTCTTAAGACTCATCTCCTTGCCATGAAGTATACTTCCATAAATAATGCCGGTGACCGCCATACTGATTGTAAAGCCAGGGAAGAAGGGCCCTGTCGGCTTTGCCAGGTAACCCAGAATATCTGAGAGTGCGCCTACGATACCGCCAATCACCGGACCAAAGAGCATACCTGTACAGGCAACCGGCAAAAAGGCGAAGCGAAGTTCAATCATCTGGGTAATGGGTACCTTGAAAAACCCAAGAACCGTGGCGAGCGCCAGCATCATTGCTGAGGTGGTGAGAACTCTGACATCTTTTATTTTGTTCATAAAAAATTCCTCCTTGTGCAGTTTTTCCTTTACTACACAGGAGGCACTCATCGTACCAGATATGTAGCAGTGGGATGCAGTCAAAAAACCGCAAGACCCTCCTCAGGATCTTTTCGTCCCGGTGGCAACTCTCCGTCCTCCGGACACTTAACGCTCTTTGACTTACTCTGCTTGTCTTGTTGGTTATAAGCTATCACTCTTGAATCCAGCTGTCAAGACCGCACAAAACTTCCTTACAAACACCTGCTAAATTGAACATTTCGCTTTATTTTTTGTTTCTTGAATGTGTTTTTAAATTACAAAGCAAAGTGGAATGATTATTCCATCTAAACGAAAGATTGCTTTTAGAACAAAAAAATAAGAGAAACCCATATAAATCAATGGTTTCTCTTGCTTTTTACAGAGGCGACACCGGGATTCGGACCCGGGATCAGGGTTTTGCAGACCCACGCCTTACCACTTGGCTATGTCGCCTTATTAAATAGAGCTCCTCGTGTTGGACTCGAACCAACGACACCGCGGTTAACAGCCGCGTGCTCTACCGACTGAGCTAACAAGGAATAAAATGCAACGACAGCAATTGCTGTCGAGGCTCATTATAACACAAATATCACACCCTGAAAACCACACACAGAACATTTATCCCAATTCATCCGAAATCTAATCCCTGCTATTGCAGGCTACCTTACATCTTCCGTTTCCTACCTCTACCTACTCGACCTTTTGGTTAAACCCTCGACCGATTAGTGACAGTCAGCTGAACGTATCGCTACGCTTAC
>QWCK01000770.1_pt1 | contig 52418 bp, 40 predicted proteins | sample 1972571 | NCBI WGS metagenome assembly QWCK01 (sample SAMN09866710, study PRJNA288562) | Human gut metagenome isolate term2_stool, whole genome shotgun sequencing... | isolation source: gut | host: Homo sapiens | place: USA: California | reverse complement strand
AAGCTCGTTTCCCATAGTCGTCCATCAATGATAAATTGCTCGTAGCGCAATCGTCCCTCTATAGATTACTTTTATTCTCCTGAGCTACAAGTGCCAAGCAAGTACAATACACCGATGCAAAGGTATCTTTTTTTACGCAAATGCACTCCGGAGACATCAGTCCGATAGTAGCACAACCTATTCTAAATTACCTTATTCTATTATTACCTCTACATAGTTCATGGCCTTGTAGCCACGATAATTAAATATACATTTTATGAACGAGACAAAGCTCCCAAGAAGTGATAGCCGGAAAGAGAGTGCCCTACAAAAATCGATTTATCTTACACAGTAGACTCTTCGGGAAACATAGAGATAATATAGCGTTAAAAACCTCTGAACCTATTGGACGAAAGATCTATACCTTTTCATTGAAAGTTATAAATATTTCAATTGAAAGATCAGAACCTTTTGAGAAGGGAGCTTTAATCCCCCTATTCATGGGGAATTTATATCGTGTCGTATACTTATCCACGTTATACAGCCAAGTTATTTCTATTTGCTTTTCTAATCATTATCTTTGCTGTGCGATATAGGCGCTAATGGACATATGAAAGCTGAAGAACTTAGTCTCGAAGCAAAAAAAGCGATTAGAGAAGCAGTCAGTGTGCTGCGTAAGGGAGGAATAATCCTCTACCCAACCGATACAATCTGGGGAATTGGCTGTGATGCCACTAATGAGGAAGCAGTAGAACGCATTTTCAAAATCAAGCATCGTCCTTCCAGCAAAGCCATGCTGTTATTGGTGGACAGCGATGCAAAGCTCAATGGATTAGTGCGCGAAGTACCCTCAATAGCATACGATTTAATCGATGTGGCCATTCATCCTCTAACGCTGATATATCCGGGTGCTCGCAATATAGCCCCGGCCCTTATAGCGGAAGATGGCTCTGTAGGGATAAGGATAACCAAAGAACCTTTCTCCCATGCACTATGCAAAGCAGCAGGGGTGCCATTAGTTTCGACTTCTGCTAATATAAGTGGAGCTCCTACTGCCGGATGCTTTGCAGAAATCAGTGAGGAGATTCTTCAAGCTGTTGACTATGTAGTGCCGGTACGTCAGGATGAACCGGCAGGCGCCCATGCCTCCGAAATACTTGCCGTGGGAGTGGATGGCAGCATTAAGGTAATCCGAAAAGCATAAGAAGGTGACGAGAGAGAAAAGCTACCGTTTGCTCTATGTTGCTTTAGACAGTATCGCTGTTCTTATAGCATATTTTCTATTCAATTCTCTAAGATACACTATAGAGGAAACGGGGCAGTATTGGTCAAAGCTTAGTGGCTACCTTTTTAATCCAAAAGCGCTCTCAATAGGTCTACTTCAATGGCTTTTTTGGGTTGTACTTATATGGATTTCAGGCTACTATAATCGTCCTCTCAATAAGGGGCGTATTAATGATATCATTACTACTGCCGGCACTGTACTCGTAGCCGGAACCATAGAATATCTATTCCTTGTAACTAATGATGCCATACATGATCCTTCTCGCTTACTACCCCTGTACTTTCTGCTTATAGCTATCTACTTTGTCTGTCTCTACAGCCTTCGCACCTTTCTTACCCGACATTGTCGCAAGCGACGCAGCGATCCCAAATTTCATCCGAGGGTAATGATCATAGGCACCGCTGAGGAGGTTAGTAGGCTATGCAGCAACGAGAAAGAAATACGCTTTATCACGTGTGCCACTGCAATTCTTGGGAACGACTTAAAGGTTACCGAGAAGGAGATAAGTCGCCTATTTTTTGAAAGGAACCCTTCAGCGATATTCGTTGCTATTGGGAAGCAACAGCATAGCACCTCAGCTGCCCCTATTTTGTACTCGCTTTACCAATACAAGGTACCCGTGTACATTACACTTGAAAGCGTGGCACTCTCTCACCTCTCCTATGTACCCAACACAGCTCTTTCGGAGCCTCTCGTAGAAGTAACGGCAACACGAATGAGTGAGATGGAAAAGAATATCAAGTGGACCTTCGATAAAATAGCATCTATATTAGCATTGATTCTATTGTCTCCGTTATTCTTAGTCATTGCAATTGCAGTCAGATGCTCATCACCGGGCAATATCTTTTATACTCAAGAACGTATCGGCAAGAGGGGAAAACCATTTCGAATTATTAAATTTCGTACCATGTACGAAGGAAGTGAAGCAAATGGCCCCCAACTAAGCAATAACAATGACCCTCGAATTACCCCTATTGGTCGCACTTTGAGACGCTATCGGTTAGATGAAATTCCTCAGTTCTATAATGTACTTAGGGGGGATATGTCATTCGTGGGTCCTCGTCCTGAAAGAGCTTACTACATCAACCAACTATTTGACAAAGCGCCCTATTACTACTTGTTACACAATGTATTACCGGGGATTACCTCCTGGGGCATGGTTCAATATGGCTATGCGTCCACCCCAAATGAAATGCTGGAGCGCTTGCAATACGATTGGCTCTATTACCAAAACATGTCTTTGCGTTTGGACTTGGAAATTCTTTTGAATACAATTTGGGTATTATTTAAGGGAAAAGGGAAATGAAAGAAGAATACATATCCGGGAGCACATGGGTAGCAAAGCTCCTACCCTCACATCATGGACGAGCCAAGAAACCGGACAAGGCCCTATCGGAGGATCCTAGAGAGAGGAAAAAGGCAAGCCACACCATACTCATGCGCTTTATCAATTGGCGAGAGCGAAAGATGAGTAATCGATTTTTCTTATTGGTGCTCAGCTTGATAATAGGCATTCTCACCTCTTTGGTTGCCTTTTTACTAAAAGGCATGATAGAAGTTTTGCAAAGATGGGTTACTACAGCTGCCTCATCTCGCAATTGGCTTTACCTCGTACTTCCACCAACCGGAGTCCTTATCACCGCCCTATTCGTACAAAAAATACTCAAGCAGGATATTAGCCACGGAGTTTCCAAAGTGTTAATGGCCTTCTCCCAACGTAAGAGTCTAATTAAGCCCCACAATGTATGGTCCTCTATGGTGGCCAGTACCATTACCATAGGATTGGGTGGTTCCGTAGGAGCTGAGTCTCCCATCGTGCTAACAGGCTCCGCAATAGGAAGTAATTTAGGGAGACTTTTCAAATTGGAGCAACGCAATCTCATGCTACTCGTGGGTTGTGGTGCAGCAGGAGCTATTGCAGGTATTTTCAAAGCGCCAATTGCAGGATTGGTCTTTGTTATTGAGGTCCTTTTGATGGATCTAACATTGACCAGCGTGCTTCCTCTGCTTACAGCTTCCGTAACATCTGCCGCCTTGGCCTATATCTACACCGGAGCTGAGCCATTCTTCCAATTTGCGCAAACTAATGACTTCATCACAGGACGTATCCCCTATACTCTAGTGTTAGGAGTATTGTGTGGGTTTATGGGAGTCTATTTCATGCGGATGTCGTTTTTTTTAGAGAAACGATTCAAACAAAAAACTCCTTATGCCAAGCGATTCATCATTGCAGCAGTCGTACTAAGCCTCTTAATCTTCCTCTTTCCTACTCTGTATGGTGAAGGCTACGCCACGCTGGAGTTACTCATGGCCGGTAAGTCAAGTGAGTTGCTAAATGGTACTATCTTCAGTGGATTGAGTTCGCACAGCTATGTACTTTTTTTATACCTATCACTTGCTGCTCTTCTTAAGGTAGTCGCCTCAGTTGCGACTAATTCAGGCGGTGGCTGTGGTGGACTTTTTGCTCCAACGCTCTTTGTAGGAGGACTCGTTGGCTTTGTGTTTTCCTTTGCGATCAACAGCTGGCTACCCTTTGCGATCTACTTACCGGAAGAAAACTTTGTATTAATGGGAATGGCAGGACTCATGAGCAGTGTGATGCATGCCCCTCTGACCGGAGTTTTCCTTATCGCTGAACTAACTGGGGGATACAATCTATTCCTGCCCCTGATGGTCGTTTCGCTAAGTGCCCATGCCGTAAATCGCATCTTCATGACCAATAGTATCTATTCGCAACGATTAGCAGAAGAGGGGAAACTATTGACACACGAAAAAGATAAATCTGTACTAACCCTAATGAATGTAGAAAGCCTTATCGAAACAGACTTTCTTACAGTAACCCCTAACATGAGCCTTGGCGATGTAGTAGTGCTCATCGGTAATGGGAGACGCAATATATTCCCGGTTATAGATGACGAAGGAAAGCTAAAGGGGTTAGTTCTATTGGATGATATTAGAAATATCATGTTCCGTCCGGAACTATACGAACGTTTTAGTGTACAACGATTCATGGTTTCGGCTCCGGCACAAATAGTATTACCTCAGTCTATGGAAAGTACAATGGATCTCTTTGATCGTACAAAAGCTTGGAATCTACCGGTCGTAGACAAAGAGGGACACTATATGGGTATGCTATCCAAATCAAAGATATTCAATAGCTATAGAGATACTTTAGCAGAACTTACCACAGGTGACTAAAAATCATTGCTAACCAAAACAAAAATTATATGACTACTCCTCATCATCCGGAACAAAACATCGTGTTCATGGGAACCGCATTATTTGCTGTGGGTTTCTTAGAAGATCTTATCAATGACGGGTATCACGTTTCCCTTGTAGTAACGACCCCGGACAAACCACAAGGACGCGGACACAAGCTTAAAGGGAGTCCTGTCAAAGATGCTGCCCTACGCTTAGGATTGCCCATTGCACAACCGGAAAAACTATCTGATGCAAGCTTTTTACATACCCTGCAAGAAGCAAAACCCACCCTGGCCCTTGTAGTAGCTTTCCGCATGTTACCCGAGTCAGTTTGGTCTCTACCCACCTTAGGTACGTTCAATATACATGCCTCATTATTGCCTCGATGGCGTGGAGCGGCTCCGATTAACCATGCTATTCGTATGGGAGATAAGGAAACAGGTGTTACACTGTTCCGACTTACTCATGATTTAGATGAGGGAGATATCTATGCTCAATGCAGCACACCCATAGAGCCCAATGAGACTTTTGGCGAACTATACGATCGCCTGAACCAATTAGGTCGCAATATGCTGCGGAGTAAATTACCGGCTCTATTAGATGGAAGTGCTACTGCAACCCCACAAGATAGAAGTACTGAGCTACCTTATGCCTACAAGCTCAATAAAGAGAATAGTCGAATTGACTGGAATCTTCCGGCTCGCTTTGTGCATAACTTCGTACGCTCTTTATCTCCTTCTCCCGGAGCTTGGGCAATACTGCATTTAGACAAGGAGCTCGAGCCTATATCTATAAAAATACTATCTACTGAAAGCCGGGAAGAGGAATCATACGAAAACACGCTCCCGGGAAAGATAATCTTAGATGAAAAAGGCGTGATTAAGGTAGCTTGCCAAAGTGGATGCATTAAAGTACTTACACTCCAAGCAGCCGGCAAGAAGGTTATGTCTTCTCGAGATTTTCTCAATGGAACGAAGCTGACTAATAGTAGCTTCCTTGAATAAATATGATAGGTCTTTTCAACGATAGCTTTCCTCCTATTATGGACGGAGTTGCTATGGTTACCTATAACTATGCCTACTACCTACAAAGAAAAGGGGCTGAAGTATGTGTAGTGGTACCCAATACCCCCGGAGAAAAGAAAGAGGAACCTTTTGCAATCTATCGCTACCCTTCCATACCCATACCTGGCAGGAAACCCTATCGGTATGGACTCAGCATGCTGAATATGAAGGTATTCAAAGAAATCAGCTCACAGCATTACACAATAGTTCATGCACATAGTCCTTTTACTAGTGGGAAGATTGCACAAAAGATTGCACAAAAACAGCATATTCCCTTAGTGGCTACTTTCCATTCTAAGTTTCGCTACGACATAGAGCGTTATGTAAAAAGTGAGCTTATCGTGGATCTCGTATTAAAACAGATCATGTCATTTTTCAATACTGTGGATGAAGTATGGGTGCCGCAGCCTGCTGTCCTAGAGACTCTTCGTGAATATGGATACGAAGGCCCTGCAAAGGTAATCCCGAACGGCAATGACATGGTCGACAAGTATGATGAAGAAACTCTCAAACGATCTTTCAGAGAGAAGGAGCATATTCCAAATGAGGAGGCTATATTACTCTTTGTTGGGCAGCAAACTCGCGAAAAGAACATCCCTTTTCTTATTGACAGTCTAGCTCTGGTTAATCACCCTTTCCGATGTTATTTCGTAGGAGATGGCTATGGGATAGAGCTCTTCAAGGAGCAAGCTGCGGAGCTTGGCATAGGAGATAAATGCCATTTTGTCGGCCCCATATACAATAGAGAAGAACTTGCTGCGTACTATGCAGCAGCCGATCTTTTCGTCTTTCCGTCGCTATATGATACATGGGCTTTAGTTATTCGAGAAGCGGCAGCACTGTCTACTCCCTCGCTCCTCATTGAGGGGAGTACCATCGCTAAGCCTATCATACCGAATATAAATGGGTTCATTACTGCGGAGAAAAATAATGAGTATGCAGCCTCCATTGATAGAATATTGGCAAACAAAGAATTGCTAAATTCCGTAGCTGCAAAAGCACGCACTACTCTGTCTCAATCTTGGGAAGAAGTGGCCGACATAGTCCTCAAACGTTATCAGTATCTCATTGAACAATACAAGTCTAAAGATGGCAGCAAACACAGCTAAGAAGAAAAGGAATAAACGTATTATTCTTCGTATAGCCATCCCACTATTTATTAGCATCTTAGTAGTGGGTATATTGTTCAACCAAAGCTTTCACCCGAATGCTTTTCGAGAACTCCATTTTACCGGTAGAACTTGTATAGGAATTATACTCGCCCTACTAGCTTTTGCGATACAGAATGCTGCGACCTCCATTCGTTTCAGGCGACTATCGGATAATCAGATTTCTTTCAGAGGAGGACTACGGGTACAAATGATGCAGGAATTCACCGGAATTGTAACTCCCTCTTCTGTAGGGGGAAGTAGTCTGGTCTTCCTCTTTCTCTCCGGTGAAGGTGTCAACTCTGGAAAGGCAGCAGCGATCTCCTTCTCTACCCTTTTCTTAGATCAATTATTCCTTTTTTTAGCCTCCTTGCTGTTATATCTTTTTGCTCCTCATGAAATCTTTTTAGGAGGAGCCGAGCTATTTGGTGTAGGCGTGAGAATAACCTTTTTAATTCTCACGATCATTGTGGGGATTTGGACGTTAATCTTGTACATAGCTCTCTTTAGAAAGCCACAACTAATTGGAGCTTTCATCAAGGGGATATTCCGTTTACGTCTTTTTAGGCGCTATAGTCACAAGGCCTCCGCTCTAATACATGACCTTATCATGGCCTCAGGAGAGATGAAAAAGATGCCCTTTTCCTATTGGGTGGAGCTATTCTTTCTCTCCGCAGTAGCTTGGTGTATGCGCTTTGGCATAGCAATTGCGCTCATATGGGGTTTTAGTTCTGCAAATAGTGGATATTTCGTTGCTTTCTTAAAGCAATTTATCATTTGGGTCACTTCATTGATCAGTCCTACTCCGGGAGCAAGCGGTCTGGCGGAATATATGTTCCAATACTATTATGAAAGCTATTTTGATACTGCCTCCATTGCGCTTGTAGTAGCTGTTATATGGCGCGGTATCAGCGCTTATATCTATTTGCTGATTGGAGGATGGATACTTTCTGTTAAGGCGCCGGATATGGGGCTTCTGACCTCCACTGAGCATAAGAGAAAGCACTTATTAAGTGCAAAAAGGAAACGGGGGAACGAGGAGCTTTTGAGCTAATTAATCTCCTCTCAAAGGCACCTTTTGGAGGCGCTAAGCTTGGTATATACGCATTACACAGTCGCTACAGTCAAAGCTCAGACGAAATAAGCGATCATTTAGCCTCAGATAGAGTGGCTCCTCATAAGGCATTTTTTTAGACGACTGTGTACAGTAACCAATATGTCGTCGGAGACAATGCTTAGTAGTCATGAGGGCAGCTTCATATACCGGAGTCAACTCATAGGCCTCTTGAGGTACTTTATCAGAGAGATAAGAGTAGGTTAATCTTGACGCACTATTAGCTATATTGTAAGCATAAGTCAATGGCTGCTTAATTAAGTGCTCCATTTGGATAGGGCGCATATAGTTTCGTTCTCTAGGCTTGAAGCGGAGCCGCAAACTACGCTCCATGGCGGCTACAGCACGTCTCTTTAGTTCTCCCAGTTGAGAGACAGGTATAAAAAAGCCGTTTAATTCTAATTGGCACTCTACAGCGGTAAACGGTGTACCGCCTAACTTAGTCAAAGTCTCTTCTATGCGTTGTACATCCGGCTCTCGTTTTGCTTTATCAAGTGTAGTATGCTGTGCTACAGTGACCTGCATAGAAAGTTCGTCCTTAATAGCCATGGAGAGCTTCAGAAGCTCTTTGCTCGCTTCCAAATGGAGGGTTACTTTAATTGTTCTCACTGTGGCATTCTCTTGAGAGAGCGCTTTCTCAAACGCCACATCCATATTTCTCCAAAGAAGAGTTCCTTTGGGTATATTCATTTTCTCAGCAGCCATAAAGCGTTGAGCATCTAATACCCTATTGACCCGCAGTCCGAATAGTTTTCCCTCCGGAGTGATGTAGCATAAGCCGTCACCATTGTGCAGAGCTTGTTTTGTAGTGATGAAAACACATGCCCCCTCACATTTCTTCACTTGACCTATCTCTTCTCCCATGCTCTTAGGGCTCTCCGGTACAATAAGCGCCTCGGACATATTTCCCTTAGAAAGCTGATACTCCGTAAAGGATCGATTAAAGCTCTTGCACGGATTGGGCGTGAAACGATAATTAATTGCTCCTAAAGAGGCACGTTTATAGAGATCAGAGTGCGCATCGATAAACGCATCCAGCAACTGCCTGTAATAAGCGGTTATATTACGTACATAGGAGGCACTTTTCATTCTCCCCTCTATCTTAAATGAGGTGACTCCGGCTTTAATCAAGTCAGGTAATATACGACTGCGGTTCAAGTCTTTCAAAGAAAGCAAATAACTATCTTTTATAATAACCTTCTCTTTCGCATCCACCAGATCATATGCCATACGGCACATCTGCGCACATTCACCGCGGTTTGCGCTACGCCCCGTCACAGCTTGCGACATGTAGCATCGTCCACTATAGGATACACATAAAGCTCCATGAATAAATGTTTCCAGCCGAAGTCCGGGAACACCTTTTGCCAAATCAGCCGTTTCCTCCACAGAGAGTTCTCTAGCCAATACAGCTTGCTCAAAGCCAAGCTCTTGAAGAAGTTGGAGTTGCTCTATTGAGCAATTATGACATTGTGTACTTGCATGCAGTGGAATAGGAGGTAAATCCAATGATAGAAGTCCAAAGTCCTGTATAATAAGCGCATCGCACCCAATTGCATATAGTGTATGGACAAGCCGTTCAGCCTTCTTTAGCTCCTTTTCGAAGAGAATGGTGTTTAATGCCACATAAACATTTGCTCCAAATATATGGGCATTACGGCATATTTCAGAAATATCCTCAATAGAAACCCCACGCGCCTTACGTGCACTGAATTGGGGAGCTCCCACATATACAGCATCGGCACCTGCGGAAAGAGCTGCAAGTGCCGTATCTAAATTGCCGGCCGGAGCCAACAACTCTAAAGGGACCCGTCTGTCAGAGCTTTTGTCCATACGACAAGTCTCCGGCATCACCCAGTCCGGGTACTATGTAGGAGTGCTCGTTGATCTCATTATCTAAGGCAGCCACCCAAACTGTCGTCTCAATATCTTTAGGTAGGGTCTCCTCCAAATAAGCGAGTGCCGGCTTACTGGCTATAATAGCTGCTATATGTAAGCGCTTGGGCATTCCTTTGGTTGCTATTGCACGGAAAGCCATTTCCATAGAGCCTCCGGTTGCCAGCATCGGATCGGTCAAAATGAGAGTTTTGCCACTTATACTAGGACTAGCAATGTACTCAATATGTATATCAAAATGTAATGAATCTTTGTACTTACGATAAGCGGATACAAATGCATTCTCCGCCTCATCGAAATAGTTAAGAAAGCCATGATGAAAAGGGAGTCCGGCACGTAAAATGGTACCCAAAACAATGTTATCTGACAAGCGATGCACTTCAGCTTGCCCTAAAGGTGTTGTGGTTGTAGTCGTTTCAAAAGCGAGCCGACGACTTATTTCGTAAGCCATGATCTCTCCCAAGCGCTCAATATTTCGACGGAATCGCATTCGGTCGTTCTGTATCTCCACGCTTCGCAACTGCGCTATATACTCACTAATAAGCGAGGGAGTATGTGTAAAATCGATGAGTTCTATCATTATTGTATTGTTTTGTTTACTCTATATGGGGAAACGGGAGCTTACACAGCACCGCCTCGCCTTTGCAAAAATACACTATTCACAGCGAACTGACACCCTATACAATAGGCAAACCGTCAATGTACCTATAAAGTTCCTCCTACTTACTGATAAAAAACATCTGTATCTTTCATTTGAAACATCTGTACTTTTCAAATGAAAGATCAGAACCTTTCAATTGAAAGGTTCTGGTGTTTCATTTTCAAAAAGTACTACTTCAGTATCGCTTTTTTGATCTTTTTGACGGCATGATGAAAAGAGGCCTTCAAAGCACCCTCAGAAGTACCGGTGAGCTCTGCGATTTTAGTATAAGAAAGCTCCTCATAATGACGCAAAAGAAAAACTTGTTGTTGCTTGGGAGGAAGCTTATCAATTGCCAAACGCAATTTGATTTCTAACTCGTCCCCATCAAAGTAGGGATCCTCAGAAAGCTGCTCAATGAGGTATTGGTTATCTTCCGTAAGCTCTGTGAAATGGCGTTGTTTTCGTCGCTTTGCTTTTAGGAAGGAGAGGGACTCATAATATGCGATCCGATACATCCATGTAAATAGCTTAGCCTCACCCCGGAAGTCTTCAATGCCATTCCATATTTTAAGAAGTACCTCCTGAAGTACATCATTAGTATCCTCATGATTAATAAGCATATGACGGATCTGTGCATAAAGCTTCTCCGCATAGAGATCGACCAACTCACCAAATGCAACACGCTTCTGCAGAGGATCTTGTAGTCGATTGACAAGATCTTGCTCTGCATCGCTATTGCTATCTTGTATTTTTCTTTCCTCTGCCATTATTGGACTATAGAGGGTCACTTTCATCCAGTAAATCGTCCTGTTCGGTGAACGGTTCAACCCCTTCATACTCAGCGCCACTGACCTGTGAGAAATCGGGCAACTGCTGCGGAGTAACCTGCTCAGCATCTTCATTCACTGGAAGCTCTTTGTAGTCGTAATAAGAAAGTTTTTCTTCCAACTGCTTGATACGCAACTCCAAACCATCCTTTTCAGTATGTAACGCCTTTAGCTCCTTTTCATTCTTCAGCCATCCCATTACCCCACGTATAGATAGACCGAGAGCCATCAAAGAGAGTGCACCCAAGCATCCGAATATAGAGACTGTTCCCTTATAGGGACTCATCGGAGAGCACCAACCAAAAATGGCATTGAGTAACAACTGCAGAAAAAGCCCTATCAGCATCATCAGTACTACAACCGTTATATAAGCCCCAAACATACGCTTTCGCATCATTCGCGGTGCGAGCAGATAGTAATTGGCATACCATAGTGCAATTAAGAAGAGATCCGTTATCCACAAAGAATAATACAGATTCGGACGCTGCCAAAAGAAAGGAACATCTGCAGCACTACCGCCTACTATTAAAGATTGAATAATCATTAGGACCGGCCACAAGAGTGTGTACACAATCCAGGACGAATGTTTATTTGATTTTCTCTGTATTTCCATACTTAAGCGAATTATACACTATCTTTGCCACAAAGATAGAGGAAAAAAGTCTCTTGAATAGAAAATGAACATTACCAGCGCACAATTTGTCAAGAGTAGCTCTTCAGTAGAAGAATGCCCCACGGACAATCTCCCCGAGTATGCGTTCATTGGGCGCTCCAACGTAGGAAAGAGCAGTCTTATCAATATGCTTACCGGGAAGCCAAAGCTTGCCTTAACAGGAAGCACGCCGGGTAAGACAAGGCTTATTAACCACTTTTTAATTAATGAGTCGTGGCATATTGTTGATTTGCCCGGTTATGGCTTTGCACGCCGCGGACTTAAAGAGCGTGAGGCTTTTGCAAAGATGATCGATGACTATGTCACGAAGCGCAGCCAGTTAGTAAGCCTTTTTATTCTCATTGACAGCAGGATAGCACCTCAAGCAATTGACTTAAAGTTTATTCGTGACATGGGAGAAAAAGGAATTCCCTTTGTACTCATCATGACTAAGATAGATAAGATATCTAAAGGGAAACTGCAGTCAGCCATTGCGCATTACAAAGATGTACTTAGTGAGGAGTGGGAAGAGCTTCCTCCTTTTCTTGTATCCTCGGCAGAAACAAAACAAGGACGCGACGAAATATTGCATTATATATCTCAAACCATCCACTTATAAGCTATGAAAAAAACTGTATTGGTAACAGGAGGAACCGGCTATATAGGTTCACATACTACAGTTCGACTGATTGAAGCTGGGTATAAGGTCATATGTGTAGATAATTTATACAACTCAAAGTTAGAGGTATTAGATGCGATTGAAGCCATCAGCGGAGAGCGTCCTCGCTTCTATCAGGTCGATTGTACGGATCGTAATGCTATGAAGCAGGTTTTTGCTGAACAAGAGATACATGCCGTGATCCATTTCGCTGCGCTAAAAGCTGTCGGTGAATCTGTTGAGATGCCGGTTGCCTACTACCGCAATAACATAGACTCATTACTCACATTGCTTGAATGCATGGAGCACTCAACAAGTACATGCGCCTTAGTATTTTCTTCCTCTTGTACGGTCTATGGACAGCCTCATAAGCTGCCGGTAGACGAGACTGCTCCCATACTGCCGGCCTTATCTCCCTATGGTAATACGAAGCAGATCAACGAGGAGATAATTCGAGACGCTATTTCAGCCGGTGCCACATATAAGGCAATTTTATTACGCTATTTTAATCCTATCGGTGCCCACCCTTCCGCCTTGATCGGTGAACAACCCAATGGCATACCCCAAAACTTAGTACCGTATATCGTACAAACAGCGGCAGGCATACGCAAAGAATTAGCTGTTTTTGGAGATGATTATTCCACTCCAGATGGTAGTTGTATTAGGGACTATATAGACATTATTGACTTAGCAGATGCCCACATTGCCGCTCTCCATCATTTACTTGAGGAAGAGTCAGCTGCCCCCATTGATAGCTTCAATATAGGTACAGGAAAGGGTGTGAGCGTATTAGAGTTGGTAAATACTTTTGAGAAGGTAAATGGAGTAAAGGTACCTTATCATATTGCTCCACGAAGAGAGGGGGACATAGAGGCTATTTGGGCAAATTCAGATAAAGCGACTAAAGAACTCCATTGGCAAGCTAAACGCACACTTGAAGAGACCCTCCGGAGTGCCTGGAAATGGCAACTACACTCAATGGGCAAAGAGGAATGAGCCACTCACTTTGAAATGCTTGAAAGATGAAGAGTTATGCAAATGCATCACTTTTTCATTCCGGAGATTGGTCTATTAACCATTGATACACAATCTCTTCCCTGGAGCATAAAAGAGCACCCTATGGAGATACCCATGGACGAAAGCCTGGAGTTATATCAATGGATGACTCATGCCTGCCCCAGTCCCGAACCTCTCTTATTAGGCACATCCTTTCAACAAAAGGTATGGGACGCACTTTGTAAGATTCCTTTTGGGGAAACTATATCCTATCAAGATTTAGCAATTCAAATTGGCCAAAGCAAAGCGTTTAGAGCAGTGTCAATGGCGGCAGCTCACAATCCTTTTCCTTTGGTAATCCCATGTCACAGATTGATTAGGAGCGACGGATCTATTGGAGGATATTCGGCAGGCTCCGGACCTGAACTAAAAGAAAAGCTACTACTGTGGGAGCAGCGCTTAGCGCAAGAGCTTCATCTTAATAGCAGGAGTAAGCAGTGAGGTAAGCCGCATAAAAGTATCAAAGAGAACTACTTTGGTAAATACATTACCCTTAACATGCCGTATAGCTTTTTCAAGCAATTCAAATATTTTGGCAAGCGTATCTACCGTAACTATGCCCTCAAGTGAGGTTACGAGCTGCAATTCCTCACTGGTAATCTCTGATTCGTCTATTCCACTACACACACCTGCACGAAAGGCATAGCGAAAACTATCCTCCATATAAGCCAAAGCAGCAATAACCCACTCACGTCCTTTGCCCGACATTGTCTCAGCAAGCCGCTGCATATTGGCCACATTTCTTTGTAACAAAGCTTGAATGAGGGTTTTATAAGCCACAAAGAAGTCCGGAGCGGCACCACTCAGCTCCATCTGTTTAATAGCCCGAGTTAAGATTCCATCGGAGCGGAGCATGGCGCGCTCAATGGCTGCAGGAGTTGCCTCGGGATAATACTTGCGTAAAGAGGTTATTATGCTCTGCCTATTCTCAGGGAGCAATTCAATCCTCTGCATACGACTCTTCACAGTAGAGAGCAATCGCTCTGTATCATAGGAAACTGATATAAATAGACTTCCCTGAGGGGGCTCCTCCATCAGCTTAAGCAGCTTATTGGAAGCATCTATACTCATACGTTCCGGCTCATAAATAATGATAGCCCGCCAATTACCGCTGCTAATTGTTCGGCTGAGCTTATCTTCTATATACTCAGCATCTTTTGCGTATATAATGGGTTGACTATTGCCTGCGTCAAGAGCATTAAGCCAATCTGAGTGATCATAGAGAGCGCCTTTCTCCATGATCATATCACGCCACGATTCAAAGTATATCTCAGAGGGGTTAGTGGCTCCGGAAGCCTTTACTACAGGATAAACAAAGAACAACTCCGGATGGGTAAGCGAGGCAACTTTTCGACAATTGGCGCAGACTCCACACGAATCCTCATTACTTCTATGAGAACAGGTGAGATACTGAAAGAATGCAATGGAAAGAGCTATTCCGGGCATTCCATCTTCCATTTCAATCAAAAGGTTGTGTGGGACTCTACCGGTACATGCCATCTGCCGCAAAGTTTCCTTTGCTACATCGTAACCCTCTATGTCTACAAAGCGCATTCTTTACTCTTTTACTAAGGAAGTAATTTTAAACGATAGGATTTGGGATAGTTACTATTAATTCGTTGCCCTACCCTATTACCAAAGCCCAAAGGGATACCCTGATAAGTAAGCGTAACCAAACCTCTCTGCTTACTTTCAATTGATAGAGCGGCACCGGATAAATAACGAAGTGCATCTTCATATTCAAGCGAACAGCTATCAAAAGCCCCCATAGAGAATTGCATAGATAAAGGAAGAAGAGAATGGGGAATCTCACTATTACCCTTCTTTTCGGTAAGCGGGATACCGGCAAAAATAGGCTTTATATCAGACTGACAAAGACTTCTATAAGCACCCTCAACCGGCTCACTCATAAGAAAATGAGCCCCTCCTTCTAAAGCATAGATAGCCCCTAACTGAAAGCGATCGTCAAGTATCCAATCCTTATAAGGTACTTTAGGACTTTGGGTAGCAATTTTAGATAGATCTTTAAGCCGCTTTTCTCCACACTTTGCATTTTTCCTCAAGACGGCAAAGAAAAGCCCCTCTCCATTTAATCGATGTGGGAAAAGATGATAAGAAGATGTGGAGGTTTGCACCCAATTCCACTCAGTAGGAATTTCAAGTGCCACCTCCTCGCACCCCTTTGAATGCAAGTAAGCCACCTGCTCCTCATTCTCTTTTCTATTAAAAGTACACGTAGAGTATACGATGAGGCCACCGGGACGAAGCATATCAAAGGCAGAATCCAGTATTTTCTTTTGGCGGGAACTACAGAGCGCTACGGTGTCAAGAGACCAATCTTCACGTGCCGATATACTCTTTCTGAACATTCCTTCTCCGGAACAGGGCGCATCAACCAAGATAAGGTCAAACAGTATACTGCAAGAAGCAAGCTGCTCAGGAAATACAGACGTCACAATTGTTTCTGGATATCCCCATTTAGCTATATTCTCTACTAATGTACTTGCACGCTTGGGAATAGGCTCATTTGCAATAAGTAAAGACCCATTCGGCAGAATAGAGCTTAGCAAAGAAGCTTTTCCTCCGGGCGCTGCACAAAGGTCTAACGCTTTAATAGGCTCAGAAGGCAAAAGAGACTTAACCTGACTGATCGCTTGTGACGAAGCCTCCTGTACGTAGTACCCAGCAGCATGCCAAAGTGGATCCCATGCAAAAACAGGACGCTCCGTTAAAGTAAAACCACCTTTATACCAAGGTACCGCAGCTTCAATTTGCAAATGGTCTAAAGAGTATCCATATCGCTCGCTTTTTACAGCGTTCAGACGTATAGCATAACTTGGTGAAGTCTCTTCCAAGCATTGAAAAAGAGCGTTAGCTTCATTGGGATATTCCTGGGCAAACAACTCCTTAAATTCGCTGCTTAGCTGTGGCATCGGCACTGAACATTCTGGTTGTCTCATCTACCTAAAATAAATAAGGATGGTACTTCAGGCAATTTAGTTTCCTTGCTACGCCACTCAGTTATCCTAAAGGTTTTTACAAAACCATCTGCAGCGGTTAGGTTACTAGCTACAGTAAGAAAGAGATTTTTACTGCAATGCGTCAGTATAGCTTCAAACAATCGCTGCGTACGATAGGGAGTTTCTATAAAAAGTTGAGCCTCTCCATTACGCTCTATCTGTTTCTCCAATTGCTTCAGTGCATGTTGCAGTTCTTCATCTCGACGAGGTAAATATCCCTTGAATGCAAAGGACTGTCCATTCTGTCCTGAAGCCATTAGGGATAGGAGCAACGATGAGGGACCAACAAGAGGAATAACCGGTATACCGACTCTATGAGCTTGCCTGACTACCTCAGCCCCAGGATCAGCCACACCGGGACAACCGGCTTCCGATAAAATGCCTGCTGACATTCCTTCCTTTACTAAATGCAGGCCTTCTTGTATCTCTGTATCGTCGCTTCTTTTACCTATCTCTATAAAGCGGATTGGAGCGATATCCTTCTCGGGACAAGCGAATCGGATAAAGCGACGCGCTGTGCGTATCTTTTCAACAAAAAAAAGATTGATTCCACTCAATAACTCCAAATTGACTTGTGGAATAACGTCACTTAATCTCCCTTCTGCAATAGGTACCGGAAATAGGTACAACTTTCCTTCTTGCATACCCGCTCTATTAATTTGCCGTCTCGTGTCTTACTTAGAGGATTTGACAATAGTCATTTTCTTAATGAGCACATCTTTTACCGGTCTATTAGTAGGATCTGTTTTCAAACGTTCTATTTTCTGTACTGTTTTGTACCCATCCACTACTTCACCAAATACTGTATACTCCCCATCTAAATGCGGAGTACCGCCCAACATCTTATACGCTTCCCGCTGCTCGGGTGTAAACTTTCGCTGATGCGATTTCTCAAAAGCGTCTAAATCCAAATCCGTAAAGTAAGTACCGGTAACTATATAGAATTGAGATTTTGAAGACCCTTTTTCAGGGTTTACCTCATCCCCTTCGCGCGCTGCCGCTAAGGCTCCTCGTTTGTGAAAGAATAGATCGGCATTTACTTCTATGGGTATCCTTTCACTAATTGTATCTACGCTTACATCTGTAGACTTCGTAGCCCCCTTTGTAAGTAGGTTCCCACCTTGGATCATAAATCGCTCTATCACACGATGGAAGAGCGTCCCCTCATATGCTCCACTCTTCACTAAGGCAATAAAGTTATCTCGATGCAAGGGCGTGCCATCATATAAAGCAACAGTAAAATTGCCCATAGAGGTCTCTATCTTTACATAGGTAGAAGATTCTTGTGTAGGCGTGCTTTCTTTCTGTGCCTCTACAGCAAAGAAAGCAAATAAAGCCATAAGAAGTGTATATACTATTCGTTTCATATTAATGGTGGTAACGTATCGTTTGTTGCATTCATTGTAGCAATAAAGGCCTTAGGATCTTGCTCCAGCACCTTTTTCTTAAGTTGTGGCACCTCCTTACGTTGTGCAATCATAAAGATAATATCTCGCTCCTTCCCCATATACATACCACGTCCATGTAGGTAGGTGGCACGTAGCTGTAATTCTGTCACGATCAGATCTCGCAACTTTTCAGGCTGTTCACTAACGATAAATATAGCTTTATTAGGATTCTCCGGACTCAACAAATCAAGCACCTTACCATAACAAAATATCGTTATCAGGGAATAAAGCGGCACCTTAATATCTCTAAAGACAAGCAGCCCAAAGAGTACAACCAACGAATCAATAAGAATGATATAGTTACTTGTTTTGTTATTGGTTCCCTTTGACAGCACACGTGCCAATACATCCGTTCCGGCACTGGTACTTCCTACTCTAAAGGTAAGGAATACCCCTAAACCGAGCGTTGCTCCCCCATACACAGCGGAGAGAAGAGGATCGCCTACCACAACCGGTTGCCCTTTCGTAATATACTTAGTTATAAAGTCCGTCATCAAGGCAATTAGTACAAAAGTAGCTACTGTTTTAACTCCGGACCTAACTCCTAACGAGCGAGCTGCAAGTAGAAAAAGAGGGATATTAAAAAAGAGCGATACCGTTCCAATGGGCAAGCCATTTGGGCAAGCCTCAAAAATTCCTTTAGTCAAATGGTTAATCGCTATACTGATACCATATACCCCCCCGGGTACAATGCCGGCAGGTGCATTAAATAGACCATAGGCGGCCGACTGGAAGATAGCTCCCAGTATAAGGAGACAGGCATCAGTAGCTATGCGCTTTACTTGCGGAGTACCATTTTCGCTAAATGGGTTCCGTCGCTTTGGTGCTCTATCGTTACGAAAGAGCATTTTCTCTTTATTGTTCAAAGTATCGTTTATTCAAGAGGTCGAACTGCAGGAAGGGTATCACTTTTAGGCAATGCTAAATGTAGAATTTCATTAGTTTTCTCTGCATCTACTAAGCCTTTTTCACCAAACTGCACCTTACGTTCTCTGAAGCGGCGCACTATTTCCTCAATAATATCCTCTCCGATAGCATTTTCCTCTAAACGAGTTGATAATCCGATAGAGCGGAAAAAACCTTCGGTCATAGCAATAGCAGCTTCAATACGCTTTTCCTCATTCCCAGCTGTGATCCCCCACACACGATCGGCATATTGCAGGAGTTTCTCTCTTTTACCATAATTTTTCATCACGCTCAGAAGAGCAGGAAATACAATTGCAAGCGAATGTCCATGTGTAATATTGCATAGAGCAGTCAATTCATGTCCGATCATATGGGTAGACCAATCTTCGACCACCCCCCATGCAATAAAGCCGTTAAGCGCCATCGTAGCAGTAACCATAAAGTCGCAACGCAGGTCATAATCAGGGGCTTCCCACACGACCTTAGGGCCGATCTCCTGTAAGGTAAGTAACAAGCCTTCTGCCCAGCGATCCATTACTCGACTTTGTCCGGGATAGGTCATATATTGCTCCAGTATATGGGCGAAGCTATCAGCAACCCCACAAGCCAACTGATACTTAGGTAATGAATAGGTCACCTCAGGGTCTATGATAGAAAAGGAGGGAAATTGTCCATAAAATGCAAATTTCTCTTTGGTTTCCCCCTTTGAAATAACACTTCCTCGGTTCATTTCACTTCCTGTTGCCGGAATAGTAAGTACTGTACCCAAAGGCACAAAGGGGCCTTTAGTTACTCCTCGTCTCACTATGTCCCAAGGATCTTTTTCTGATAAAAGAGATGCAGAAATAAGCTTTGCAGCATCTATTACCGAGCCACCGCCTACAGCCAGTACAAAATCACTTCCATGCGCACGACCTACGGCAATAGCGTCTCTGCAAGTTTCAACTTTAGGATTACTTTCTATACCCCAAAACTCCTTCGTATCGTATTCTTTGAGTGCATTTGTTACTTTCTCATACACACCATTACGCTTCACACTGCCTCCCCCAAAAAGTAGAAGTACCTTTGTGCCTGTCGGAATCTCTTTACTCAGTGTACTGATCGAATCCTTTCCAAAGATGAGTTTTGTCGGATTTTTGAAACTGAAGTTCTGCATGACTTAATTCCCTATACCTTACTTAATCTTATTCTCCAAGCAAAGTTAGGTAATTAAAGATAGAGTATCACAAAGCTAAGTTCTTTGCAGAATACCTCACGGGCATAAATTCGCCCTTCATCCACAAGGCAGTATCTTCCGGATTCCGCATTTGAGCGAGTAACCGACAAATAGGTTTTTCTCTGCTCGTAAGAGCCTTTTTCACGGCTCCAAACTGTTTTGCTCTTTTACATAATTAGTAAACAGATCATCTATGATACCATCGGCAAGTCCACTGGTAGGTACAGAAATACCCTTTGCTTTTAAAGTATCCACAACAGAAAGAAATATTTGCGCTGCCGGCACTATAACATCCGCTCTGTCCGGCTTAAGATTAAAGCGCCTCATTCGCTCTGTAAACTCTAATGGGGCAAGTTCATCAAAAAGTGCATGAAGGTCGGCAGTTGAAATATACCGCTCCTTCTCTGTGGATAAAGCATTCTCGCCTAATCTTACTAATTTATTGATATTGCCTCCTGTACCGATCACTACAATATCCTCATACTCAGCAGCAATCTTTGAAAGCACATCAATAAAGGCATCGTAAATACCATTTTCAACTTTTCCCTCAAGCATACGCACGGTGCCAATGGGGAAAGAGCCGGAGGAGAGCAGACGCCCCTCAGAGAAGAGATTCAACTCCGTACTACCACCTCCCACATCTACAAACAAAACTGATTTATTTTTAGGAGTGGCTAAACGAAGACGTATATCACCCACCAAACGAGCTTCTTCTTTACCGGTAATGATATCTATCTTAATTCCAGTACTTTTTTCTATTTCTGCAACTATTTTCTTTCCATTAGTTGCCTCTCGCATTGCACTCGTTGCACATGCCCGATAAGCGACTACATCAAAAATAGACATAATCTCACGATAGGCAGTCATCAAACTAATGAGGTGTTTCCGCTTCGTTTTGGATATTTTCCCTTCAATAAATACATCCTCACCCAAACGAATGGGGACACGAATAAGTTGGACTTTTTCCAATGGTAACTGCGGCTCATCAGGATAACCTCTCTTCAACAAAAGTCTAATCGCATTAGAGCCTATATCTATACCGGCAAAATACTTGATATTCATTCTCCTATATGTGATTATACGATAGAGTCTCCCTCAGCTTCTTTGTAATATTTATAGAGTGCTTCTTGAGAACGGAACCAAGGTTTCTCACTAACTGAGCGAAGAGGAATTCCGTCATTGTAATTCACATAGTAAGCTTGTGACACATCCTGCATGCCAAGGGTTACGATGCGATCTAAATCAGCCTTTATATTCTCTTCATATACAGGTGTAATAACCTCTATACGACGATCTAAGTTACGCTCCATCCAATCTGCTGATCCTATAAAGTATAGTGGCTCTCCCCCATTTCCAAATATAAAAATACGAGAATGCTCTAAATACCTATCGATTATTCCATGTAACTTAATTCCCTCACTTATTCCTTTAACTTCAGGTACTATGCTACAATTTCCGCGTACCAACAACTCAATCCTCACTCCTGCCTGAGCTGCTGCATATAGACGCGATATAAGGTATCGGTCAGTTATATGATTGATTTTAATCCTTATAAAGGCCTCTAACCCCTTTTTTTTGTTGCGTATTTCCCTATTTATAAGTGCTGTAAAGCGTTTCCGCATATCATTAGGCGAGACGATTAGCTCTCTAAAATGGGTATTAATAAATGGTCTTTCAATAAAGTCAAATACCTTCGCAACCTCATTTACTATAGACTTGCGATGGGTGATAAGCATATAATCCGTATAAATCTTAGCAGTACCCTCGTGCATATTACCGGTACTTATGCAAGCAATATCCCCATCGCGTGTACTAATATAGACTAATTTACTGTGGATCTTTAGCTTTTCCGGTCCAAAGATTACATGCACTCCGGCATCAACCATCTCCTGGCTCCACGAAATATTACTCTCTTCGTCAAAGCGTGCCAATAGCTCTACTACCGCTGTTACTTTCTTACCATTTGCCGCGGCAGCCATTAGAGCTTCAACCACATTAGAGTGCTTTGCTACCCTATATAAAGTAATTTTAATTTCTTTTACACTGTCGCTAATAGCAGCTTCACGCAACAGTCGGAGAAAGCGGTCAAAGCTATGATAGGGGAAGTGAAGACCATAATCCTTGCATCGCACAGAATCAATCATACTATCCGAAAAGTCTATATTACTTCCCATCAAAGGTGGCTGGGGAGTAAACTGTAGATCTTTTCTTCCACAATCAGGAAAGCCCAATAGATCTTTAGTATTGTGATAGCGCCCTCCTGCCATGCGGGCATCATTGTGGTCTAACTCGGCTTTCTTAAAGAGTTGGCGCTTGATACGCAAAGGCATATTGCGATCAAAAGCCATACGAAGCATTTCCCCCTTTCGGCGATTTTTTATACCACTGGTCACACGCTCCAGCATACTATCTTCAAGCCCACCCTCAACGTCCATCTCGGCATCTTTTGTGAACTTAAAAGCATAAGCCTTAAAACTATTGTAAGGTAATCCCACGAAGATATACTTTAGATTGTAGCGAATAACATCATCAAGGAACATCAAGTAGGTTTCTCCATTATCATCAGGCAAGCGCACAAAGCGACCAAACTTCTCTACAGGCACACGAATAAGTGCGGTATCACGCTTTATCACCTCGCCATCCTCATCAAGTTGCTTAAGGTCAACAGCTAAGTACAGAGCTTCGTCCATCTGTTCAGCTGAAAACTGCATCTTTTGGATAAAAAGTGGATTCGTGGAGGCATTTAGTTTATTAAGATAGAAAGATAGCACCTGTTGCTCCTGCTGCGGTTTTAACTGATTTTCATCGATTATGTGAATATGTTCTGCTTCAAGAGCATCCATTAGCTTATTGAAGCACAAGTCATACTGCTTAGCACCGGCATCTGACAGTTTGTAAATCTCTTTGAGCGTTTTCTGTGCCTTTTCCTCTTTTTTCCGATTTTCATCACTTTTCCCTTCTGCTTCGTGACGTAATGAAGCTACTCGTACACGAAAGAACTCATCTAAATTATTAGAATAAATACCTAAAAACTTTATCCGCTCTAATAGGGGCACATCTTCTCGCTCAGCTTCCAGTAAAATGCGACGATTAAAGTACATCCAACTTACGTCTCGCTCCACATAAGGAAATTTTATTTTCTTTGCCTGTTTACCCATACTATACTTTTTACTCTGCACCATCAATCTACTCAAAGATAACGAATTGGAAGCAAATAACTCTTGAGAAAATGTTACAATAATATTACCATCGATTAGAAATGTTCTATCAATGCACTTCGGAGTAAGTAGCACTTTTGCAATACATTCTGATAAACAAAATATTTTATCAGAATCTTTCAAATAAAACTTATAGATGTTTCAATCAAAAGATACAGATCTTTTTCTGAAGAAATATAGAGACTTTTAGTACGCAGAAAGCAAAAAAAGGACTGAGGAGCATAAAAACTCCACAGCCCTTGTTCTTGGTTACAATATCACTCTGACCCTTTTCTGGGCTGAGAGACACAGTAAGTGCTAAATTACCCGAAGCCGGCTACATATCCCTAAAGTAATAGCTTGCAACTGCTTCAGAAAAAAGTCTTCTAAGCGGTTCATTAGGAATAGCAGCAATAATATCTTCCGTAAAGGCCATTGAGAGGATCTTCTCCGCTACTTCAAGCGGAATACCCCGCTGCTGCATATAGAAAAGCACTTCCGCATCCAGCTGACCCGTAGTCATACCGTGTGAGCACTGTACATCATCGGCATATATCTCAAGGTGCGGTTTGGCATAGATATAGGCGTCCGGTGAGAGCAAAAGATTACGATCCTGCTGATAAGCCTCTGTTTTCACAGCACCTTGTGCTACAAATATTCGGCCGGTGAAAGAGGCTGTGGAACGTCCCAAGGCAACATGCTTATAACGTTCATTGGTATAGCAATGTGGTTTGACGTGCTCTACACGGGTGAATGTATCAATTAGCCGCTCCTCATCTACAATAGCCATTCCGTTAAGTGTAAGAGACGCATGCTCACCTAAAAATCTACTCCACACGTTATTGCGCGTAACTCCATTGTGAAGTACCACGGTGTGCATAGCCGCCTTACTATAAGCCTGCTGGCGAATGAAATAAGAAGCTAATTTGTTGTGTTTCTTGGAGGTCTCCTCACTAAGGTATATCGTGGCTAAGGCAGAGGGGCCTAAATCCACTTCCACGACCGAGAGATACAAGCTCTCATTGTCCCAACTTGAAGGGTTCGTGTCGCTCAAAAGAATCTCCAATTGAGCATTTTTTTCAACTACAATTACTACTCTATCCACAATCATTTGCAAGCTATTTGCTGCAATGATGTGCTCAAGATGAAGAATCTTATCAATACAAGTTCCTTCAGGAACAAAGACAAGAAGTGCATCAATTGCAAACAGCGTATTTAATGCAACCATTGCATCATTATCTGGTGCTGCATGCTTAGCATAAACATCCGCTACGCGTTTTTTCTGTTTCTCGGGAGCATCAGAAGAAAGGAAGCTATTTAACGAGCCTACGTAGCACCCGGAAGGGAGCGACTCATGTAAGCTTTCCAGTTGAGCGTCATCCGGACAATTTCCATTAATTCTCGCTATTTGATAACCATCAAGGGTTGCAAAGCGATTCTTAGTCTCCGTTTTAAGCTCTCCTTCAGAAGATATATTCCACTGTTTTCCGAGCAGCGAAACCATATCAATGTGCCGATAATCCTCAGAATGAAGGGAGGGGAAACCATAATCTTCCAAATAATGTAAAGCTTCAGCCTTAGCCTCTGATGTCAATCGACAAGTGGCACAGGCTAAATCTTTTTGTTGTTCCAGGTAAGTATCTAAGAAATACTTTACTTCCGGCTTCAATGTTCGTATCCCTTCCATGGATTAGATCTCCTCTCTTAGCCATTCGTAGCCCTCTTCCTCCAACTTGAGGGCAAGAGAGGCGTCTCCACTTTTTACGATTGAACCATTGATTAAGATGTGCACAAACTGAGGCTTGATATAGTTTAGCAGTCTCTGATAGTGTGTGATCACCACGGTGCTTTTCTCAGGGGTATGAAGCCGATTGACTCCTTCAGCAACTATACGAAGCGCATCTATATCCAACCCACTATCCGTTTCATCCAGAATAGAGAGTGTGGGATCCAACATAGCCATTTGAAAGATTTCATTTCGCTTTTTCTCCCCACCGGAGAACCCTTCGTTAACAGCTCGCTTAGAAAGCTGTGCACTCAGCTGTACAAGCTCCTGCTTCTGCTTCATCAACTTTAGGAAGTCGGCAGCCGGCATTGGCTCTTGTCCCTGAGCTTTGCGACGCTCATTTATAGCTGTGCGCATAAAGTTTGTCATACTCACTCCCGGGATCTCTACCGGATACTGGAAGCTTAAAAATATACCTCGATGCGCTCTTTCTTCAGGGGCCATCCCTATCAAGCTCTCGCCTTTAAATAGTATATCCCCTTTCGTGACCTCAAATGCAGGGTCACCTGCTATCACACTCGAGAGTGTACTCTTACCACTTCCATTTGGGCCCATGATAGCATGCACCTCTCCGCAACCGATGCTAAGGTTTACTCCCTTTAATATTTCTTTTCCCTGCACCGAGGCGTGCAGATCTATTATTTCTAATAGTTTATGATTCATTTATTAAGTATCGTTTGTTAGGTTGTTTATATATTTTCATCCTACAGACCCCTCTAGTGTAACGCTCAGTAGCTTTTGAGCTTCCACAGCGAACTCCATAGGTAGCTTATTCATTACTTCTCGTGCATAGCCGTTTACAATCAAGGCAACCGCATTCTCCGTAGGGATTCCTCTTTGGTTACAATAGAAGAGCAAATCGTCACTAATCTTAGAGGTAGTTGCTTCGTGCTCAATGACAGCACTCTGATTCATCACTTCTGCATAAGGATAAGTATGCGCTCCACAATGATCAGTCAGAAGCAGACTATCGCACTGGGAGTGATTTCTGCTATCCTCAGCTCCCTTTCCAATTTTTACCAAACCTCTAAAGCTATTCTGACTGCTACCTGCCGAAATGCCTTTTGATACAATAGTACTACGAGTACGCTTTCCCAGGTGGATCATTTTGGTTCCTGTATCGGCTTGTTGGTAATTATTGGTCACAGCCACAGAATAAAACTCGCCAATGGAATCATTACCCACAAGCATACAACTGGGATACTTCCAAGTGATCGAAGAGCCCGTTTCTACTTGTGTCCAGCTGATCTTACTCCTATCACCTCGACAAAGTCCTCTCTTCGTCACAAAGTTGTAGATACCTCCTTTGCCATCAGCATCTCCTGGGTACCAATTTTGAACAGTGGAATACTTTACTTCAGCGTCCGTTTCAGCAATAATCTCTACAATAGCCGCGTGGAGCTGATTTTCATCGCGCATAGGAGCTGTACAACCCTCCAAATAGCTCACATAAGCTTCCTCATCGGCTACAATCAAAGTACGCTCAAATTGCCCTGTGTTGCGCGCATTTATTCTAAAATAAGTCGACAACTCCATAGGGCAACGTACTCCTTTAGGGATATATACAAAAGAACCATCGCTAAAGACAGCTGAGTTCAGTGCAGCAAAGTAGTTATCTGAAGCCGGTACGACCTTACCCAAGTATTTTTTTACCAAATCAGGGTGATTTTTTACTGCTTCACTGAAAGAGCAAAAAATTATCCCTAACTCAGATAATTGTTTTTTGAATGTCGTTGTAACAGACACACTATCCATAACAGCATCCACAGCAGTGTTTCCGGCAAGTATCTCTCTTTCGTGAAGAGGAATACCCAACTTATCAAAGGTTTTCACCAACTCAGGATCCAAATCCTTTTTCTCGTTGACATGCTTGCGAGGAGCTGCATAATAAACGATATCCTGATAGTCGATTGGCGGTATATATAGATGCGCCCAATTAGGTTGCTTCATGTTGAGCCACCTCTGATAAGCTTTTAGCCTAAAATCCAACAACCACTCAGGTTCACCTTTCTTAGCACTAATTAGTCGGATAGTATTCTCCGAAAGCCCTTTAGCAATAGTATCCGTCTCAATATCAGTTGTGAACCCATACTTGTATTCATTCTCAGTGACCTCAAAGAGAATATCATCAGGATGTGGTTCGTCGGGTATATGGTTATTATTTATATCTTGATTCATCTTTATACTGAAAATTGTCTCACAGGAGCCTGCTCCTTTTTCTCTACCATTTTGTTAGGCAACAGCCGGGAGGGCAAAAAAGTTGTAGCAAAAGGCTTTATTTGGTCATAATAGTGCGATATATTACGAATATCGACCTTTTCAATCCCATTTTTTCTCGGAATGAAGCGATCTAGTACTACGAATGAGTAGCTCATGACAAGAAGAGCTATAAGTAGTGAAAAAAACATCCCTATCAAACGATTGACAAACGAGAGATGCAAGATACGCACCCCTCGATCTATCCTTTTTCCAATAAAAATGATTACTCTGTATACCAGCACATAGCCAAGAGCTAACGTAGCAAAACGAACGGCAACCGGAGGGAAGCCGGAAATCTGCGTGAAAATATTTTCAAGGAGCTTAGAGACACTTCCGGAAAGCATGGCAGCGACTACCACTGCAACCAATGCCATAGCCCTATTGACAAAGCCCTTCTTATAGCCTATCCACAAAGAATAAATCAATGCAATGCCAATCGCAATGTCTAGCCAGCACATGGCTCCTCTACATCAAGGATACTTTTCCGTTAGAGTTTCTTCTTTACTTCCGTCTCCATGAAGGACTCTATGCTATCGCCCTGCTTAAGATCGTTATAATTAACAACCTGAAGCCCGCACTCTAAGCCTGTGGGCACCTCCTTAGCATCATCCTTAAATCGCTTAAGGGAAGCAATCTCTCCGGTATAAATCACAATACCATCCCTTATGATGCGCACCTTATCGGAGCGTTTGATCTTCCCTTCTTTAACCATACAACCTGCAACAGTACCCACTTTGGTAATATCAAAGGTTTGAAGAACTTCAAGCTGTGCCGTAACAGTTTCACGAATCTCAGGTGACAGCATACCTTCCATGGCGCTCTTTACGTCATCAATAGCATCATAGATCACCGAATAGGTACGTATCTCTACCCCATCCTGCTCTGCCAGCCTTCTAGCTTGAACCCCCGGACGTACTTGGAAGCCAATGATAATTGCTTCTGAAGCCTCAGCCAGTACGACATCTGATTCGGAGATTTGCCCTACGGCCTTGTGAATGACCTTCACTACGATCTCTTCTGTCGACAATCTAATCAAAGAGTCTGATAAGGCCTCTATAGAACCATCCACGTCTCCCTTTATTATCAAATTGAGCTCCTTGAAGTTTCCGACTGCTATACGATGGCCGATATCATCCAAAGTAAGCATCTTCTGTGTTCGGATTCCTTGTTCACGCTCAAGCTGTTGACGTCTTCGAGCTATATCTTTTGCTTCTTGTTCACTGCTAAGTACATTAAAGGCATCTCCGGCAGAAGGAGCTCCATCTAAACCTAACATAGTGGCAGGAATGGAAGGACCGGCCTCTTCAAGTCTATTCCCCGCTTCGTCGGTTAGGGCCTTAACACGACCGAAATATTTACCTGCTAATACGATATCACCGGTTCTAAGTGTACCATTCTGCACCAAAATACGAGACACATAGCCACGACCCCTATCCAAAGCAGATTCAATAACCATACCATTGGCATTACGATCCGGATTTGCTTTTAGGTCTAATACATCTGCTTCCAATAGTACCTTTTCCAAAAGTTCAGGTACACCTTGTCCAAACTTAGCGGAGATTTCCTGACATTGGTACTTTCCACCCCACTCTTCCACGAGGTAATTCAATCCGGCCAACTCCTCCTTGATACGGTTTGGATTAGACGTGGGTTGATCTATCTTATTAATAGCGAAAACGATGGGTACTCCTGCTGCGGCTGCATGATTCAAAGCCTCAATTGTCTGGGGCATTACCTTCTGCGTAGCATCCACAATAATAATAACAATATCCGTTACCTTAGCTCCACGCGAACGCATAGCGGTAAATGCTTCATGACCCGGAGTATCTAAAAAGGTGATCTTACGACCTGATGGAAGCGTTACATTATATGTACCGATATGCTGAGTTATACCTCCGGCTTCACCAGTAATAACATTCGTCTTACGTATATAGTCCAAAAGGGAGGTTTTACCATGGTCAACGTGTCCCATGATCGTAACTACCGGAGGTCTGGGAACTAAATCTTCCTCGCTATCTTCATACTCTTCTGCCTTAATAGCTTCCACTACATCAGCACTGACAAATTCTGTCTTAAAACCGAATTCTTCAGCCAACATTTCTATGGACTCCGTTTCCAATCGCGTGTTGATATTGACCATTAAGCCGATATTCCAGCAAATAGTAATCAATTCATTCACCGGCTTATCCATCATGTTGGCAAGATCATTAACCGTTACGAATTCGGTTATCTTAATCGTTTTCTGCTCGCCTTCAGTAGGTCTCTCACTTTGAGCTCTAACATGCTCCTTCCTTCCTCGACGTCCATCGGAGGGCTTTCGGGTCAAACGAGCTAAAGTTTCCTTTACCTGACGTTGAACTTCCTCTTCGCTGATTTCAGCCTTTGGCTGCTCTTTACGTCCCTTTTTACTGCGCTTAGATTGATTTTTCCCCGTTTGAGCCTGTGTGGCAGAAGCTGAACGGGCACGTTTACGTGCCTCAGCGGAAGTAGAAGGATCAACTCCTCGAGCTGCCTCCTTCTTTATATCTACTGCCCTGCTATTGATACGCTTGCGCTTACCTCCACGCTCTCCTTTCTTTCGAGAGGGAGCAACCTCTTCAAGGTCTATCTTACCTACTACCGTAAACTTAGGAGCATCTGATGCCGAGTTGAACCTAAATATCTCAGGCTCTTGATCAACTCCCGACGGGGCAGCGGCAGGTGCATCCTCTTTCTTCTCCTCAGTTAATGATTCCTTCTTTTCCGGCTCTGCGCCTGCTTTCTTGGCAGGCTTAGCCTCTTTTTCTTCATTACTGACAGGCTTAGCAAGCTCTTCTTCCTTATGAGGTGTTGCCATAACCGGCTTAGTAGAAGGCTTTTCGCTCACTTCCTTACTCTTTTCCTTTGTTGCTTTCTTCGGTTCCTCTTTCGGTTTATCTGCTTTTGGAGACTTTTTCTTGGTAGTAGGGTCAAGTGAAATACTGCCAACCTTTTCAATTACAGGGGCAGGATGCTCATTCTCAGGTTGTATCTTTTCAGCTTGAGTCACAGGAGCTTTCTCACTTTTCTTTTCCTCAGCATCCGGAAGTACATTAGGTTGCTCTTTAGGCTCCACTTTCTTCTCCGGAGTTTTTTCTTCAGACTTTTCAGTTATAGTAGAAGTAGCAGCAGTATTTTTTTCACTCTCCACCTCCTTGGTAGGCATTGCATTTGGCTTCGCTTTCTTTTTATCAGGGAGAGATATATGCCCCTTTACAATCACTTCGGGCTTAGAAGGCGTAGATGCGTCATCTTTCTCTGCAGACGTCTTTTTTTCGGAAGCAGTTCCCTTTGTAGCAGTGCGATGAGTCGTAGTGCTCCGTGATGAAGGCTTGGTTTTAGGAGCCACATACTTGAGCATCATAGCATCGATCTTTTCTTTCGGCAAACTATCATGGAACACCTTCATTATAAGAAGAAAAGTAGCTTCATCAATACGCGCATTGGGGTTATTAGGCACTTCTATTCCATTATTAGTCAACTCTGAGGTCAACGACTCTACTCCAAAGTTGAGATCATTTGCCAATTCAATCAGTTTTATCGCCATATATATTTGCTTTTCTTCCTTTTTCTGTCTGCTCTTGCTTTCTTCTTAACAAAGATATAGATACACAATTAATCTATTCTATTTATGCCTCCTCTCCACCCGACAATGGTTTTTGTTCTTCCTCTTGTGGGGCCTGAGATTCATAATCTGAATGAGACGGTATACTTTGCGCACGAGGATTATGAGATATATAACCCAGTTCACTCAATTCATCCTCATCAAACTCGGTAGCCAATACCTCCAATACATTGTCAATGGTAGACAACTCGAGATCAGTACGTTTTTCCAAGTCTTCACGAGGTATACGGAGCACACTCTTTGCTGTATTACAACCTATTTTACGAAGCTCTTCAAGCACCCAGTCCTCTATTTCATCAGAATATTCCTCCAAGAGTATATCCTCTTCTTCTACATTAGGTACATCCCTAAATACTTCTATTTCAAAACCCGTCAAGGCCTTTGCCAACTTAATATTGGCTGCATTACGTCCTATAGCCATGGGGACCTCTTCAGGCGGTACACTTACCTCTGCCCTCATCTCCTCGGGAACAATCGTTATAGAGGTGATTTTTGCCGGATTCAATGCGCGTTGAACCAACAAAGAGGGATTCTTTGTAAAGGGAATAACGTCAATATTCTCACCCCTTAGCTCACGTACAATACCACGGATACGGCTTCCATTCATACCCACACAAGCTCCTACCGGATCAATACGGTCATCATAGCTCTCAACTGCCATTTTAGCTCGTTCACCCGGGATACGTGCAACCCGCTTGATGGTAATCAAACCATCGCCAATCTCCGGTACATTAAGTTCAAAGAGACGCTTGAGAAACTCAGGGTTGGTGCGAGATACATATATCTTCACCACATTATTCTCATTATCCACGTGATCAACTACGGCATGTACAGTGTCACCCTTACGGAAGAAATCTCCGGGTATCTGCTCACTGCGAGGCATGAGAAGCTCATTTCCTTCATCGTCTACCAGAAGCACTTCACGCTTCCATACCTGATATACTTCAGCAGACACAAGCTCTCCAATACGCTCCTTGAACATATTGTACAGACTCTCTTTTTGGAGATCTAATATCTTGCCACTCAATGTCTGACGAAGGTTTAAAATAGCTCGGCGTCCGAAGGAAGAAAAGTCAATCGAATCGGTCACGTTCTCCTCTTCTTCTGCATAGGGATCTATTTTTTTTGCTTCACTAAGCCCTATCTCCAAGAGAGGGTCATTTACAGCATCATCTGCTACCACATGACGCGTGCGCCATATCTCCAAGTCGCCTGTTTCCGGATTCACGATCACACTCAAATTCTCATCCGTACCCAGCATCTTGCCCAATACACTTTTAAATGCATCTTGCAAAACTGTGATCAACGTCTCCTTATCTATACTCTTCAGCTCCTTAAACTCGGTAAGCGTATCAGCCATGCTTACCTTATGCGTCTTTTTACTCTGCGCCATATACTCTGTTTTTATCTGTAGGGCTTTATAGTTCTTTTTCTTAATATTCTTTCAGAAGCGATAACACGCCTCTTTCACCTCTTCGTTGCTTATCATACGCTCGGCAGATGGCTCGGCAGTAGCTTCTGTACATTTCTTAGACGTACCCTTCTTTCCTTTTGTTGGGAGGCCTACCACAAACTTGCCTTCATCCTCTACACTAACCAACACGCCATCCAGTCGCTCGCCTGTTTTTAGCAATACCGTAATGGGATCACCCACATGCTTACGATACTGCTCCGGTACGACATAAGGCATATCCAAACCGGCACTTGACACCTCAAGAGAAAAGTCCTCCTCGTCTCTATTTAACGAAGCTTCTATCGCACGAGAGAGCGCAACACAGCGATCTATAGATAGACCATGATAAGCATCTACACGTACCTTAATCTCATTACGCGGACTCACCTTGACGGAGACTAAGAACTCCTCTCCCTCCGTCAATAGAGACGCTACAATGGACTTAATCTGTTCCTCTGTAGGTTTCATAATAATACCCCGTTGCTATAGCAACCTATCTTTTTCTACAAAAAAGAGGAAACCGCTTGCGCATGGTCACCTCCACCGTCCGTTCAGCCTGCTACCTCCTTCCGTGGCAATGCTCCCAAGGATTCCCTTGTGTTGTGTCCGCAACTCACCATGAAGGATATAGAAAAACCTTACGTTTGCAAAGATACGCTTATTTATTCAAATATTCATCATTCTAATACCCTCTCTTGCTTTATATTCTACCAAGCAAAGATATTTACTCTTTATTAGAAGAGATGCCCCCTTTTCATGCTGCGATACTTTTGTTGAACCACTGAGCGTATAAGCTATCCGATAGAGAAGACGGCATTACCTTTTTGGATGGAGGGCTAATAGCTCCATTCCCTCTAAAGACAAAAAAGGTAGAGAGGGAGGAGCATTACCTACGATCTATACAGTGCACTCAACACCTCCGTGCTCTTGAGAGAGGGAAAGGCGATCCAGTGAAAGCGCATAAAATCAAGCAAGGCAGCAATAATGCGTCTTCGCTGTATTGCGGTATAGCGATACAAATGCATATTGCGGTAATTTATACGAAGCAGCGTAACAATGTGGCCAGCATCCTCAGGGGGAATGTCGGTATCGCTACATTGCTGAAGAACAAAAGCAGCTTCCTGAAGACTAAACCACGCTCTATCCGTAACACCCATCGACTCCCGGTCAGGAGCTATCCCGACAACTCGCAATAACGATACGAGAAAAGCGATGTGAAAATTCTCTACTCCCTTGCTTGCACCCTCCAGCTCATCTAAAGCATTAGACAGGAAATCATAGAGCACTTCATCTGTTTGCTTCATCAATACAAGGTGCAGTAAATCAGCCAGAAATAGGGCTATACTACGCTTCTCCGGCTGCATCAATATACTAAGCCGTAAGGGAGCCGGGCTTGCCTCTATGAGTCGCTGCAAAGAACGACCGCTGCGATGCTCTGCTACGATATGTACTTCACTCAGTGGATACAGAATCCGCTTTAAATTACGCGCTGCACTCTTGTTAGCCGTGGAGAGTGGTAACATGTACGATACACATCCCTCCTTCGGAGTAAGGATATGCACAATAGAGAAACGATCGTTATAAGGGGTCTCGGTAAGGACTATACCATGGCTTTTGATCTGCATAGGCCAAAGCGTATCTTAGAAGGCGCCCATCCGCTCAAAGTAGGTAGCTATATCCTCCCACGTTTTGAAGGTAGGGCTTCCGAATGCTACCACTGTACCCATAAAAGCAGGTAAGAGGGACTTCTCTTGTGGGGTAATAAAGAAGTCGCCCAAAAGGAGTTGTGGTTGGGGGGTAAAGATCACATGATTATAGGCCGGTACCCCGATATGCATTTTAAGCCACGACAATACATGCTCATACAACGCAGTATCATAGTTAGGAGAAGAGGCAACAAAATATATCTCATACGACTCCAGCAAGCGTCGGAAAGCCTTCCGCATAGAGGAGCGTTCCTGCCCCGACTCATCGCTAAGTGCTGCGACGTCAATGTAGATTACTTGGCGCTTGCGCTGCTCCTGCTGGTCATCTATCCAACGAATCACCGGGATAACACTATTGAGGAATACCTCATCATTCATACGATGCTCACCGTGAAACCATATAGCTTTACGATAATGCTCAGAGAAGAGAGGGAAAGTATGTACGAGCTGATCCTCATCACCAAAAAGTCCCCAAACGTGTTTCTGCTCCTCTTCATCCGTACTTTGAGCAAAGCAACCCTCCTGCACGGTGCGGTATTTCTTTACCATCGCCTTTGTCACCAAGAATTCCTGCACCCCGTCTTTACGCGGATTGAGGAATGTTTGTTTACCGGTTAGACCATGTGCACCCATAGTGTCTGCAATACGAAAAGCAGGATTAATGAGAATACGATCAAAGCCGTAAAGCTGCTCTGCATACATACCCCCCATTGAAGTGCCTATTATAAGGTGTGGACACTCACTATCTGCCATTGCACGCAGCATGTTCAACCCCTCTTCGGGATCAACCGGTATATCCTCCGCTATCACTCGTGCCGAAGGGAGCATCTCCCTCATACGTACCACTGTGCCACTGGCGGCTGATGAGCCGAACCCATGCACATACATTATTTTCTTTCCCTGCATCAAGTCGGGGTATTGCTTTTGATAACTATTCTCCATTGCCTCTTAAGTGCCTTCTCTGCGGCAGAAAATTGCTTTGCGGTAAAGGTACATCATATTGCACTAACTCACAAAGAGATTCAATCATCTTTCTTTCCCTAATCCCGAGGAAAAGGACTTTTCAACGCCTGGAACGCTATAAACGGGAGTATGAATATCTTTCCCGAATAAGATAAAAAGGCTTTTCCTACTTCTCACTTGATCCTAATATTAGCAATCCATAACCGCCCAAAGACTCATGCTTTAGGCGTAGGCATGCATTCCGCCGAGCCACATATTTACGCCCAAGTAGGTAAAGAGAAGTACGAGGAATGCAAAGAGTTGCGCTGCGTGAAAGCCTAACGGACGGTTCAAGAAGCGAACAATCGGTGCATGCAATAGTGTCGCATAGACCACAAAAGCAATCAGTGCCCACACCTCCTTTGGGTCCCAGCTCCAATAGGCTCCCCAGCTTACATTCGCCCATACAGAGCCAATGGCAATAGCCGCAGCAAGGAGTAGCAGAGCGGGATAAAGAATCACCTCGGCAAGCAGGCGAGCTCGAAGCGAAACACTTTCGTAATGCGGTAGCTTTCGGGCAAAAGGTGCTGCCAAAAGCATGGCAAGCGAAGGCAGGACGGCAAGGGCAAAGAGAGCATACGAAGCCATTGCCAAACTAACGTGCAATGACAAGAGTGGCGAATGAAGTACGGGCATCAGCGAAGCAATCTGCGGATTCATCTGACTGAATGTAGCCACCATTACCGCAAAGCCTCCCATTAGCAACCCGAACGACGCAAGAAGCGACTCACGGAAGCTAAAAATCAAAGCCACGGCAGTGAGTAGCAAGGCGAGCAAAAGCATCGTTTCGTATCCGCTTGCCATGGGAATGCGCCCTATAATATAGGTGCGCCACAGCACTACAACGAGGATTATGGCAAGGAAAAGCCCCAGTAACGTGCGGGCAGCAGGAGCAAGCCACAGCACCTTTTTTCCTTTGATGAGGGCAATTACCGCAAAGAGTGAGGCAAGGAAGCCAAGCATTACGGCACAACGCGCTGCCCAGGGTAGAAAGTCGAAGCCTGTGTAAAGGCTTTCGGCACGGAGCTTTGAGACAGAGGGAAGCCGGTTATCGGTTTGTAGCCGCTGATATGCCCCTATTTTGCTGATAATATCAAGCGCTTTCGGCTCATCAGCGAGACTTTCACGGAGTATTTCCAGTGCTTGCTCCGTAAAGGCGGCATCCAAATCGCTCATCGCTTCGGGGCGAGCATCTCGTGGTGCACGCCAAATGAATTTATCGTGGCTTTCCTCAAAAGGGAATAGCGTCAGCAGCTCACCGGTATGCAGGTGGAAGCACATTTCTACCGCTTCGTGCAGCGAAACCGCTGCGGAGAGAAGTTTGTTTCGTTCACCGTGGTCGTAGGCTTCAAGGAGCGGCTGGAGGCGATATCCCGTGGAGCGGTCGAATAGGTCGGTCAGCGCAACTCGCTTACCGGTAAGTCCGAGGTATTTTCTCAGCGGAGCCTCCTTAACTCGGATTACGGGTAACGATTTCATATGATCAAAACGATAAACCCACTGCCACAAATATTGGCGGTAATCAATTCCTTCTGGTCGGAGTGTGCCGGTTGTGCGTAGCGCAAAGTCTCCTGCCAACACAGCAACCGGAGCAATGCGCCCTTTGTAATGCATCGGCAATTCGCAAAGTGCCTTTGCCTCTTTTTGTGAAACTACCGGAGCAACCATCCCTTCAGCGGAAGCACAGGGCGATACTATAAGAAAGAGCATCAGCATAGGAGCAGTACGCCCAAGGAGGGCGATTCGGCGACGGAAGCCACCTCGTTTGTCACACAGCAGGGCAATCATAGCCAAAAGGAACAGCACGAAGCCCGAATAGACAAGCGGTGTACCGACTCTGTCACGAGAAAAGGTAGCGTAAATGTGTTGCCCTTCGTGATCCGTTCCCTGCAGAAAGATGCGGACGCCCTTTACATGCGCTATTTGATTCATTGAAAGCACAGATTGATGCGGAGCCTCGTCCGCCTGTTGGGTAGTAATGTGTGCCACCCAGTCCATGGGAGTTGTACTAAGTGGATAAAAGCGCGTCGAGGCACTATCCAAGCGAATGGAAAAGCCCAGCTCCATCGGCCGGTGGGATTTATCGGTGCAAGAGTAATACGTTTTACCGCGTTCGAGGGTTAGTCCGCCACTTCGTGCTGTCATTGCGGTAGCTAATGCGCCTATGGCGATCAATACCATGGCGGCATGCATTATGGTAGCCGGGTTCTTTCGCTTAAAAGGGAGGAAAGAAAGAATAATTCCTACAGCACACAATGCCCAAAGAATGGCGAACCAAGGCGTGCCATATATATAGGTAGCCGCAACGAGTTGCCCGGAGCGAGTCTCTACAACTGTGGCATAACCCATAAGGATCATTAAAAGTGCGAGCAATACAAAAGTAGCTATCTGCCCGATGCGACGGATTTTAGAAATAGATAGTTTCAAGGCTAAATAAGTAAGTGTAGGGATGCCCAAAGCGGACATCCCCCACATTGAATAAATATATTGTAAAAGAAAAGCCGCATTAAAGGGCCTTCAGGAAAGCAATTACCTTATCGCGTTCAGCTTTTGGCAAGGCTTTATACTTTTCTTTTACGGTCTCCGCTTCGCCTCCGTGCCAGAGGATAGCTTCCTCGTAGCTCTTGGCGCGACCATCGTGCAGGAAGTTGAAGTATCCGTTCACCGTTTCCGTGAGACCAATTCCCCACAAAGGACGAGTTTTCCACTCGTTACCATTGGCAAGGAAGTCGGGACGGTCATCAGCGAGTCCTTCGCCCATATCATGGATCAGCATATCGGTGTATGCGTAGATAGTCTGGTTAGAAAGTGCTTTACAGTACTTGTTTTCACCCGTTTTCATTGATGGAACGTGACACTTAGAGCACCCCAAGTCAATAAAGTGGCGTGCACCCTCCTTCACCTCTTTACGCTCAAGACCGCGAGGTGCAGGTACTGCCAGCGTACGTGCGTAGAAGACAACGGCATCCAAATCGTAATCGCTCAGTTCGACCGGCTTAGTATTGTCCTTTTCACCGTTAGGCTGTCCGTAGGATAAGTCTACCGGGTGAATGTAATGCGTGATACCCATATCATTGGTAAAGGCATCAGCACACTGGTCAAGCAGCGTAGCAGTATTAGCCTTCCAACCGAAGCGCCCGAGGAGTCGCTTACCGGTTTTCTGCTCTATCGAGTAGTTCGGCCGTCCGGATATTTTGTCGCCGTCACGGTCATAGGGGTCTGCATAGGCGAGGATTTGCTCGTCGGGGATGCATTCCAAGAGTCCTAACCCATACACAGGCATCCCCAGGCGTGGTGATGTCATTGCGTTGGATGGGAAGGGAAGATAGGTATCGTAAACGGAGTAGATCGGCTTACGCAAAACGACTACCGTTCCATCGGGGAATACCTCCTTTTGCTCTTCGTAACGAACAGCAAATTGTACCTCTTTTTGGTGACCACGCACCGCCATTTGCTGCAGCTGTCCGCTGAATTGAGGCGTGGCAATAGGTCCGGTTACAGGATCGTTGCCAATGCTGGTACGAAGGAAGAAGCCGCTGATGTCATTTAGATTGGCGGGGAACTTAGCACGTCCTTCGCGAGGATGACAAGCGGAGCAGCTTGTATTGTTGTAAAGCGGCCCCAAGCCATAGAAGACGGGACCTTCGGGAACAAATGTCTGCTCAAATATCTTATCCCCGTGGTCAAAGAGGCGTGCTTCCTCATCGGTCAGTCCGCCAATTGACTGTCCATACGCCTGACTACCTACATAAAGCGTGGTACCATTCTTTCCTCCTGCATAGCTGTGCAAACCGATATCGTAAGGGTCCTCCTCACGCGGCTTATCAGGCGAGCAGGCGGTTACCAGACCTGCCACTGCCAAAAGCAATAATAACTTGTGTTTCATTTCCTTTTCTATACTTCATCAATAGTTCTCTTTCAAATACACTATCTTCCCCATCCTAACTCACTTTAAATAGTGATCTCTCAAATCATTGGTCCCATACAAGTCGATCCTTAGTCCCATACAAAGAGATTTTTCTTCAGAACCAAATAGGAAAAACCCTACAGCCTTTTTCCGAAAACCCTATAGCCTTTTCACAGAAACCCTATAGGGTAAATTCCATTTGATACCGAAGTACCGTCTGTTTGAAGCCGAAGAAAAATTCGATTCTTCATGAGTAATCGGGTCACTTGCAGTAAAGGATTACAGTCAAATCTCCCCGGTTTCAAACAGTCGGATTAGAAAGGAAAAGAACGCCGTTCGGCTCTCCTACTCCGTTTTGCGGCATATAGCCAAAGTCTGAAGTGCCCTTATCGGGCAGAGTGCCGTATAAATAGGTACGTCTATCCCGGAGCGACTTTGCGCTCCGAGATAGCCGACCATGTGGGTTTATGCGTACGCTTTATTAGATTTTGTCAGCAGGCGCATTGACAATAGCGGGAAGCACTTCTTTTTCAAGGATAGTGCTCAGTTCAGCAGCAGCATCGCGCGCAGCGGCAACAGCTTTACGTCCTTCAGGGTTATCGATCTTGATGGCATCGGTAAAGGTACCGGGGATCGCATTTATAGCAGCTTGTGAAGCCTTGATGGCCTTGATAGTTTTTTCGTTTAGCTCCTTCTTCCCAAGTGAAATAAGTATATCGGCAACACCCTTTCCGGAGTGGCTCTTGTAACTACCCGTGTAGATATTATAGATACTCTCAATATTGTTGACGTAGTCCGTCTTTGAGTTGTGGCTAAAGCGAGACTCTTCGAGGTCGGGGTGGGGCTGACCATCCTTTCCATCGCCCTTACCGTTCAATGGTTCGTCAATCTTGTCGTTGGCCACTTCGTTAGAGATGGATGACATACCTTCCACAAGCTCCTGAATACCACTACGTGTAGAAGGATACTTGCCATTGCCCTCCATACCGGCATTGATAAGCCCGAATACGAAAGTGCTCCACTCGGTTTTCAGGGTAGCGGTATTGTTGTGCAGGTCTTCACCGGCAGCAACCATCATTTCCAATTCGCGTGGAGTAAAGTCTGCAATAGCTTTGTTACCACTCTCACCCCAAATGATATACTCAAGCAGGTGGAAGCCGCGCGTATCGTTGTTGGCTGCAATTGTTTCGGCGGTAATAGGATCGGTACCCTTGAGCATAGCGTCCATTTCAACCTGATCAACGGGCCACGAGTCCATAGCGGGGTCCAAACCCTGTTGGTCGGTAGGACCAAAGAGGAAAGCTTCGCTCTGTTCCCAAGCTACACGAGCGGCACGCCATGTATCCTTAACGGCCTTCAGATTGGCATCGTTGGGGGTAGCACGAAAAGTCTTAATTGCCTTCAGGTGCTCGCTGGCAAGCTTTTCCAGATCAATGTAGGTAGCCATAATCACGTTGTTAGAAACGTTTTTCAGTACTTCTACCGTGAGTGCATTACGTGTGTCTTCACTCTTCTTCGGTTCCTGTTGGCAGGAAGCTGCCAAGACGCATACCGCAGCGGCAGCTGCTAATGAGATAAGTTTTAGTTTCATAATATTGTTACTTAATTCTTTTGTTCATTTAGTGATACCTTCTGTTTAATAGACAAAGCCCATACTGAGGGAGAATGTCCGCTCGCGCTGCTTGCGTCCTTGCGGTTCGCTGGTCACACGATCGAAATGCTCGGAGCCAAGAATACGATCCTGATACTCCGCCTTCACAATGAGATAGTCGGCCACCTGCCAATTAAGCCCGGTAGTTATGGTATTTCGCTGCTGACGAGGCTGCTTAACGATCACACCTTCCGTGCGCCACATAGTATCGTAGAAGTCGTATCGCAAGAAGGGATAGAGCTTATGTTTTTGAATACGTGGGGCGAAGGAAAGCACATTGTATCCTATTTCTGCAGCAAAGCCCAATGCCTGATGACCCACCGGCGTACGCTTTACCCCCAATGCATTCGATAGATTGCGGTTACGCTGGCTGATGAGATCGGAGTGCTGAAGAATACCCCATACCGACGAAGCGTTGAAGCGCAAGGGACCGCGATTATAAGAGAAATGACCCTCCATTAGGAATAGATTGCCCTTCACATCATCCATATCCCGCTTCGGACGGTTAGGAGTTGTATTGTTCCAGTAGGCACTCATACCAAAAAAGTTGTCTCTTTCCGGTGCAAAATGCCAATCTATGCGACCACTCACTGCCAAAGCCTCGGCAACAGATTGCTCAAAACGTGTTTGATGACCACGCTTAATCCAATTGCGGCTGCTGAAGCCCGACGCATCCAAGCCGCCTGAGAGAGAGAGCTCGTAACGAAGGCGATTATTAAAGAAACCGCCAAATAGCTGTATACCCGGCTCGTACCAACCCATCGGGAGCATAGTATTCTCCATCTCGGGACGAAGAACAGTAAAGTATTGTGTGGGGTGATCCAACGTTTGCCCCAGCCCGATATGCAACTTAAGCTGACCTACACGCACATTAATCCGCGGGTCCAATGCTAATTCGATGAAGCATTTCTCCATTTTAGCTTCACCGCCCTGCTCTACTTCGATCTCGTATTCACCTGCTTCCTCTTGGGAGTCGAATTCCATCGTAGCTCCCGAGCCTCCATATTCGTACTCAAATTCCGTCTTTAGCGTCATCCACTTGGTAAGACGCAAATCCAGGTACATTACAAACCGCTCAAAAGAGAGTTTATCTTTCATATAAAGGTCTGTATCGTACTGGAGATAGTTATGATAATTAACCGTTCCATAGCCACTCAGGCTGATGCGATCTAAGAGCGAACGGGTAAAACTCTTTTGTGGCGTAGCGCTGCTCACAGCATCGGTAGTCGATGGCGTAGGTGTGCTGTGGCACGCTTCTGAGCAATGCGGAGTCTTTGCCTGTTCATCGGCAGATTGGTTCTGCGCCTTCGCTGAAAAGGCAAAAGGTAGCACCAGCAATAGTGCAATTAGCTTCTTTCGGTACATATTATTCTTCCTTTCCGGGGTGCCTTGGCGGCCACTCCCCCTTTTTCGTCTGCAAAATTAGTATCCGATTCCATGCAAGTTAATACCTATATTTGGTACAAACGAGAGTTCATTTATACCGAATAATAGGTATTCTGAGTCTAAAACAACCCCACCGACTATGGGTGGGATAGTACTTTCATATCGTAAAGAGTCAGAAAAAGCACTCAGCAAGATAAAAAACGCATCAATTAAGTAACTATGGCATACCGAAACATTATTACACGGCAGCGACTGCCACCACTCTTTAGCTTTCCGAGGGATACTTCTATCCGCATGCTGTTTACCGCAACATTTAAAAGGCAACATCATCCACTTCCTTAACTACCTATCTTTGTATGGGAGCAAGGTGACATACACCTTCCGCAAAACAAGAAAAGTGAGAGACCTACTATTGATGGGATACAGAGATTGAATAAAAAGTACTCCCTCCCTACACTCTCCCTATTGCATACGGACTTCGATTTGAACTGTATACGCCCCAATACACACAATAATGTATAGAGAGAGCCTGAGGCAATCTAAATCAAGATGGCGAAAGGGAAGCTCGTAGGCTCTGTCTATATGCCAAGCAACTACCCTACTATGCTTCACATAGTAAACATTACTGCCTATAAATTTTCATTTTTTATCTAGCAATAAAAGTTTATATTTGTTACGTAAACCGCTATGCAAGGGAGTGGGGATAGAGGCGCAAGTCCGCTCTGCTCCTACGAAGTAGCAGGTAGCGAGGTTGCAGAGCCTTAGATAAAAAGTAACAATGGACACACAGTGTAACGCCTTATACGGCACCGCACTATATCAGCGAGAATGCCTTACTACTCCAAAGAACAGTGAGGGCAATCGCTTGCTCGCCGCTTTTCTCTATAGGGATATCGCTTCCTTCGCTGTGCTACGCAATCGCATCTCGTTGATTATCAATAGGTTTACCCCCCCCCCACACAGATATATACATTACCCTCTAAAAGGGCAGTCGCGCAAGCAAACTCGGCGGAAGGTATTCCCCTATTTCACATCTTCGGCAACAAGGGCAACAACGGATTGCCGTTCGTTACCCACGAACTGCCATGCGAAGATGGTTCTACCCGATATCCCTTTTCGTATGGATTTTCGTATCCCGAAAAGGGGGTGGGGCAATCTCCAAGGCGCGGCAACGCGTGTGTCATACACTACAAGCAACACTTTGTTGCCACACATTCTTTTGGTGGAAATAACTTATACGTCAATAACAGAAAAACATTTAATACACAGCACAAATGCCTAAAGTAACCGTTACAGAAATTCGGAATAGTATGGCACTGATGGCATAAAATAGAAAGTAAACAACAAACAGAATAACAGATAAACTTCTCTCGCGGCTATACTGCCGGTGCAGAAGCCCGAGATACAAGAAACAATTAATTGTCATGAAAAAAAGATTACTATTCATGTGCGCCCTATTAGTCAGCGTGATTACGCTCTCCGGCGCAGCCAATCGCTCTTTCCGCACGGAAATGGAGCAATGGAATCCCATCGGCTTTCCGCAAGCCTCTAATGGTATGACGCAATCCCAAGCTGGGGCCCAAACTACTAACCTAACGGCAGGTAATATTATCCTACCCACGGTCGCTACGGCAGCGCCCTCCGGCGTGCTACGCGGTGGCTCAGCAAACGTGATCACCTTCACCACTGCGAAGGCGGTTGGGGAGAAGATAACGCTCTATATGAAATATTCGGGTGCTGCGCCCACGCTGAGCGGTGCTACCGGTACACCCAAGAGCGGGAAAAAGGTAACCTATACGCTCAAATCGCAAACCGTAACCATCCAGGGCGATGTAACAGTGTTTCTCGACTCTGACAATCAGCTGACCACGTTGGATGTATCCAAGAACACTGCCCTGACAACGCTTGACTGCAGCAAGAATCAGCTAACCGCATTGGATGTATCCCAGAATACCGCGTTGAAATGGCTTTCCTGCTCTTACAATCAGCTGACCACGTTGGATGTATCAAAAAATACGGCCTTGACAAGGCTTGACTGCAGAAAGAATCCGCTGAGGGCTTTGGATGTATCCAAGAATACCAAATTGAAATATCTTTTTTGTTCGAAAAATAAGCTGACCGCGTTGGATGTATCCAAGAATACTGCTTTGACAAGCCTAACTTGCACCTACAATCAACTGACGGCATTGGATGTATCCCAAAACACCGCATTGACAAATCTTTACTGCTACAACAATCAGCTGACGGCATTGGATGTATCCCAGAATACCGCATTGACAGTGCTTACCTGCTTCAACAATCAAATTAAAGGCGAAGAGATGACCCGCTTGGTGAACAGCCTGCCCGACTGTACTGGAAAGGATGCCGGTTCATTTACTGTGGTGCGAGAACCTGGACTTGAGGGCAATATTTGCCTTAAATCCGATGTCGCTATTGCCAAGGGTAAGAACTGGAATACGCTAAAGTACAACTCCGATACCAAAAAGGTTGTTTCCTACGAGGGTGAAGAAGCGAGCCATAACGTGATCACCTTCACCACTGCGAAGGCGGTTGGGAAGACGGTAGAGCTCCAGATGAACTATACGGGGGCAGCACCCACGCTGAGCGGTGCTACCGGTACACCCGAGAGCGGGAAATGGATCACCTATACGCTCACATCGCAAACCGTAACCATCCAGGGCGATGTAACAGTGCTGTACTGCTCCTACAATCAGCTGACGGCGTTGGATGTATCCAAGAATACCGAATTGAAAGGGCTTTTCTGCTACAACAATCAGCTGACCACATTAGACGTATCAAAAAATACCGCGTTGACAACGCTTTCCTGCTCTAACAATCAGCTGACCGCATTAGACGTATCAAAAAATACCGCATTGACAGAACTTGACTGCTTCAAGAATCAGCTGACCACGTTGGATGTATCCCAAAACACTGCGTTGACAACGCTCTACTGCAGCAAGAATCAACTGACCGCGTTGGATGTATCAAAGAATACCAAATTGACATATCTTATTTGTTGGAGCAATCAGCTGACCGCGTTGGATGTACCCAAGAACACTGCGTTGACAGCACTTTACTGCTACAACAATCAGCTGACCGCATTAGACGTATCAAAAAACACTGCATTGACCGAGCTCGTCTGCTTCAGCAATCAAATTAAAGGCGAAGAGATGACCCGCTTGGTGAACAGCCTGCCCGACCGTACCGGAAGGGCCGCCGGGAAAATTGTTGTGGTACAAAGCGACGCTGAAAGCAACCGCTGCTTAAAATCAGATGTGGCTGTTGCTAAGAGAAAGAACTGGAATACCCAAAAGTACAAAACCGATACCCAAGAGTATGTTGCCTACGAGGGTGAAGAGCCTATTCCTTATGCCGTTACGCTCACTAAGGAAGGGGAAGGAACGATCACTGCTACCGGAGCCGCTGACCTTAACGCTGTTCCGGAAGGTACCGAGCTGACGATTGAAGCTACACCGGCTGACGGATACGAGCTAAAAGCACTCACCGCCAACGGCACGGATATCCTCGCCACAAAGAAGTTCGTTGTAACAGCGGCTACCGAAGTAAAGGCAACCTTTACGAAGAAGACTGCTGCGGATGTGGTAGAATCCGGAGCCCTGCGCCTCTATCCGAATCCGGCAAGCACATACGTCAACGTGAAGGGAGCAAAGGCAGATGCCTTGGTACGCCTCTACGACGCAAACGGCACGTTGCTATACGAAGCCCGCACCAATGCCGACGGCACGTTGCAGATCGATCTTTCTGCCTATGCGGAGGGCGTCTATCTGCTCCGCGTAGGAGACGATGCGCAACGCCTCCTCATACAGCGATAACCGAACGACACAATCCACGGTGCAGTAGATGCGCCGTGGATGTACTGAGTACAACTGATGCACAAAGGACGCTGTGGATGAATAAGTCATCCACAGCGTCCTTCTATTTTTTTAACATAGTGGGAAAGGCACTACATCTGGGATTTCACAATCAGGCACTACCAGCTATGCACAGTAAAACATTTTTGCCTACCCTCGTCCCCCTTACTATTGTTGGTCGAAGGGAGGGGCTTAGAGGTCAGAAGGAAGCAGCGTTAGCGGTAGTCTGAGGAGTCCATATTGATTTTCCTTAGTAGTACGATTTATTTCTTACGAAGACTTTATTTTCCCCTATTTCCTACGCAACGTCTCAAGGGTAATAATCCTTAGCACCTAAAAGAGCACCTTGCCTAAGAGAGCCGATCTGCCGCTTGATGCGTGCTCTGTAGCAACCTCTTGCAGCACGACTACCCTTTTTATTCCACCTTATATCTGTAAGTATTTACTACAAAGCGCACCACATAACTTCTCAATTCATTATATTTTTTACTTTGAAAAAGTATGAACTCTATGTTTTTAACCCACGATTCATAATTATTATTTATATTTGCTCATTGAGAAGCAGATTTGTTTTAGTATGTTCCTAAATAACGCGCTACGAGCAGCCGTCACTCAATGCGAAACTAAAGCGATGGGCGTAGTTACTTCTATGCACACCAACCTTCGGGAGACTTTACAGCCTCTCCGAAAAGAGTCCCCTATCTCCTTTAAGATAATACATAACATATTCTAAAATAGAAACAAAGCTATGAAACGAAAAGTATACATTTCTCTCTTCCTTTTCCTCGGCATGCTTTCAGTTGCTGTGCAGGTATTAGGACAGAAATCCGGCTCTGTAGGCGAAGGCATCATCACGCTGACCACCGCTAAAAATATCGGCGAAACAATTGAACTGAGTATTACGGCTGAAGGCTCTGTCTCCATTGAGGGGGTTAAAGAACAAACAGAATCAGGCGACAAGAGCTACACGCTCACTGCTCAGAAGATTACCATCCGCGGCAATGTAACCGCACTGGGCTGCTCTAAGAATAAATTGACAAACTTGGATGTATCGGGCTGCACCACGCTGACCACACTTGAATGCTTTCTCAATCAACTGACTACGTTGGATCTATCCCATAATACGGCATTAACAGACCTCACATGTGGGCAAAATGAACTAACAGAGTTAAATATATCGGGCTGCACCGCACTGACCACACTTGGATGCGAGAATAATCAACTAACGAATTTGGATGTATCGGGTTGCACTGCACTGACTACACTTGAATGCGAAGAGAATCAACTCAAGACATTACACTTATCCGGATGCGCAGCACTGACTACTCTTGAATGCTACACCAATCAACTAACAAGCTTGGATGTGTCGGGCTGTGCTGCACTAACAATGCTTGAATGCTACAACAATCAACTAACGAACTTTAGCGCTTCAAACTGCACTGCACTGGCAATGCTTTCTTGCTGGCAAAATCAACTGATCACTTTAGATGTATCAAGCTGCACTGCACTGATAAGTCTTGAATGCGAGAAAAACCAATTAACGAGCCTAAATGTATCGGGATGTGCCGCACTGAACATTCTCTATTGCTACAGCAATCAACTGACTACATTGGACCTATCCAAGAATACTGCCTTGAATGAGTTATGGTGCTACGACAATCAAATAAAAGGAGAAGAGATGACCCGATTAGTCAAAAGCCTACCCGATCTTACCGGAGAGGAGACTGGTAACTTCCTTGTCATACAAGTGCCCACACCTGATGGCAATTGGTGCCTCAAGTCGGATGTGGCCATTGCTAAGAAGAAGAATTGGCAAACCATGAAGTTAAATCTTGCAGAAGATCCTTCCGAAGCGGAGAATTACGAAGGGGCAGAGCCTTCTTGTACTGTAACGTTCACCCAAGAGGGAGAAGGGACGATAGAGATATTCGGAGCTGTCAACCTTAATGCTGTAGAGTCCGGTACAGAGCTCGTTGTCTTAGCTACCCCGGCAAAAGGATATGAGCTTACTGCCCTCACCGCCAACGACTCGGATATCCTCACAACGAAGAAATTCATTGTAAAGGCAGATACCGAAGTGAAAGCAACCTTTACAAAGGAGACTGCTGCGGAGGTGGTAGAAGCCGGTGCCCTGCGCCTCTATCCGAATCCGGCAAGTACATACGTCAACGTAAGGACAACAAAGTCGAATGCCTTGGTACGCCTCTACGACGCGAATGGCACGCTGCGATACGAAGCGCACACCGATGCCGACGGCACGCTACAGATTGACCTATCCGGCTATGCGGAAGGCACCTATCTGCTCCGCGTAGGAGACGATGCGCAACGCCTCCTCATTCGGGAATAAATGAGAATGGACGACAAAATTGATAGTGCATCAAGACAAGCTTTGTGTGGAAGGAGCAGAGCATTCACTTCCTTGCTATAGCAAGTAGTAAGTGCCACGTGACGTCCCAAGTAGAAAAAGACAATCAAATAACTTTATAATTGGTATTAAAAATGACAAAACAAGTACGCATTTACCTATTCCTCTTCCTCGGCATGCTTTCAGCAGGTATGCCGGCATTAGGACAGGGATCCGGCTCTGCGGGAGAAGGTATCATCACGATGACCACCACTAAAAAGGTAGGCGAAAAGATTTTCCTGACTATCGTTGCTGATGGCAGTTTTACTATTGAAGGAGCTGAAAAAGACTCCTATGGTAACTTTTACTGGACCAATAGTCAGTCAATTACCATCCGAGGCAATGTAACCGATCTTAATTGCTCCAATAGCCAACTGACCGAACTAAACGTATCAGGCTGCACCTCATTGACATCGCTTAGCTGCTCTAAGAATCAGCTGACAAACTTGGATGTATCGAAAAGTACTGCGTTGAAAACACTATGGTGCTTTACGAATCAACTGACTGAGCTGGATCTATCCCTAAACACCGCATTGACCTATCTACGCTGCTCTGAAAATCAATTGTCCACTTTGGACCTCTCCAAGAACAGCCCATTGAAAGAGCTTTACTGCTCCAAGAATCAATTGTCCACACTGGATCTATCCAAAAATACCTCGTTGACAAAAATCTACTGCAACGACAATAAACTGACCCAATTAGAGCTATCCGCTAACACTCTTTTGGAATCACTTTACTGCTACAATAACCAGCTAACCACATTGGATCTATCCAAAAACACTGCATTGAGATGGCTATACTGCAACCAGAATAAACTGACTACTCTGGATCTATCCAACAACAACGGCTTATGGGAGCTTGAATGCTTTCAAAATCAATTGACGGTATTGGATCTTACCAAGAATGCTGACTTAATGACGCTTTACTGCCAAGAAAATGCACTGACTGCATTGGAGCTATCCAAGAATGAGTTCTTGGCCTATCTCAACTGCTCTAAGAATAAACTAACTACGTTGGATCTTTCCCAAAACACCGAACTGACTAAGATTTGGTGCTCAGAGAATATGCTAACAAGTTTGAATATTTCTAAGAGTGCCGATTTGACCTCCCTCGAATGTAACAACAATAAACTGACCGGCCTAGATGTGTCCAAAAACAGTAGTTTGTCAAAACTAATATGCTGTGGCAATCAAATCAAAGGCGATGAGATGACTCGGTTTATCAACGACCTCCCCAACCGCTCGTCAAGGGCTGCAGGTGAACTCGTTGTTGTACAAATACCTCAACCGGAGGGCAACCGTTGCCTTAAATCACATGTTGCCACTGCTAAAGCGAAGAACTGGCAAGTGATGACAATAAATCTTGCTAAAGATCCTACAGAAAAAGAAAGCTATGAAGGTGCAGATGCATACACATTCGCAGTCACCCTCAAGAAGGAGGGCGAAGGAATGCTCAATGCTACCGGTGCCGATGACCTCAATGCAGTAGCCTATGGCACGGAGCTGACTATCGAAGCAACACCTGCAGAGGGGTACAAGCTTGTAGCACTCACTGCTAACGAAAAGGATATCCTTGCCTCCAAAAAGGTTGTTGTGGAGGAGGCTACCGAAGTGAAGGCGATCTTTACTCAGGGTACCTATGCTGTTAAGCTGACGAAGATCGGTGAAGGTACGCTCAACGCTACCGGTGCCGATGACTTGAATGCGGTAGCCTATGGCACAGAGCTGGCTATCGAAGCAACACCCGCAGAGGGGTACAAGCTCATGGCACTCACCGCTAACGGAAAGGATATCCTTGCTACTAAGAAGTTTGTAGTAAAGGCAACTACTGAAGTAAAAGCTACTTTCGCAAAGAAAACCTTTGGGGTAACACTGACGCATGAGGGCGAAGGAATGCTCAAAGCTACCGGAGCAGATGACCTCAATGCTGTTCCAGAAGGCACAGAATTGACTATTGTAGCTACCCCGGCAAAAGGATATGAGCTTACGGCCCTCACCGCTAACGGAAAGGATATCCTTGCTACTAAGAAGTTTGTAGTAAAGGCAACTACCGAAGTAAAAGCTACTTTCGCAAAGAAGACCTATGCCGTTACGCTCACGAAGGAGGGCGAAGGAATGCTCAAAGCCACCGGTGCCGATAACTTAAATGCAGTAGCCTATGGCACCGAGCTGACTATTGTAGCTACCCCGGCAAAAGGATATGAGCTTACGGCTCTAACCGCTAACGGGAAGGATATCCTTGCCACTAAGAAGTTCACTGTTACAGCGGCTACAGAAGTGAAGGCGACCTTTACGAAGAAGACCGTTGCGGAGGTGGTAAAAACCGGCACGCTGCGCCTCTATCCGAATCCGGCAAGTGCATACGTCAACGTAAAGGGCGCAAAGGCGGATGCCTTGGTACGCCTCTACGACGCAAATGGCGCACTGCGGTACGAAGCCCGCACCGATGCCGATGGCACGTTGCAGATCGACCTATCCGCCTATGCGGTAGGCACCTACTTGCTCCTCGTGGACAGCAACGCACAGCGCCTCCTTATCCAACGATAACCGAATGACACTACCCACGGTGCGTTTACCGCATCGTGGAAGGACTAAGTGCAGCTTGCACACAAAGGACTAAGTGCAGCAAATGCACAAAGGATGCTGCGGGTGAGCATTCACTCGCAGCGTTTTTATGTAAAAGAGCTGCCTGCTTTGGTGCCAATGAACTGCCCCACCCTTATCTCCACCTACTGACGTTTATCCGATTCCCTCAAATTTCCGCCAGTAACTTTTATCCAAATATTTAAAACCGGATTATTTATCTTTGTAGCATAAGACTTAATAAAATAAGCAAAATGGAAAAGCATATTGCAATCTTCGACCTTATCGCATCTTGCCTGATGCCCGTTTTTGCTCAGTCTTTTGTGCCAAAGTTATACGCTACAAGTACGACACAGACTTCGTGTACCACTACTCGGTCAGATGTAAATCCGTACACAGGCGCTCCGGGGTCTCGTGCACATAATTCTTCAACCTACTCCTCTGATCCCCCTATCCATACAGGAAGCCAAGGCGGCCGGTACTATATCAATAGCAGTGAAACTTATATTCCAAAAAGAAATCGTTAAAAAAAATCAAATCCCATATAATATGAAATCCACATCATTAGTTTTGTCAATAGCAATATGTCTGTTGTGTGCATCTTGTAATTCCCAAAAGAACAACGAGAATAGCTATTACATTGATTCTTTGGACGATTCATACATCGATAATGCACTTAGCAGCGGTTCAAATCCCTATGATGAGGATGCCGATATTGAAAGCGATCCCTACATAAGTAATCATCTCAGTACAGGCTCTTTAGTTTACTCAAATGAGTCATTCCACTCGGGTAAGGGGTCAGAAATATCAGTTATTACTTCAAGCAATTCAAATTGTGATGTGGTAGTAATATTAAAATCAGGTGGAGTGATCGTACGAAATGCTTATATAGAAGCCGGAGATTCCTATTCATTCAGTATTCCCAATGGAAATTATCAAGTATTTTTCTATGGAGGAAGAGGATGGAATCCTAATAAGACCATGCCTAATGAACAATTAGGAGGATTTGTTGCTGACGAATCTTATTCGAAAGATTCTCCCGTATCATTACATTATGAAAAATTGACTTATGAATTAATACTACAGACAAATGGTATTTTCAGCACACAGCCGAGCAGTCCAAAAGAAATATTTCAGTAAATTACAACTTGGAAATGTGCGCTTACTATAAAATAACACCTTGAAATGACATGAAGAGAAGTTACCTTTTGATGATGTGTTTGGTCTTTGCCCTCTTTTTCTCTCAAAAGGCATGGGGACAAGTCAGTTTCTATGATGCGAGGGTGAGCGACTACGGTCAGTTGGAGCAAGTCTTGGGCGACAAATGGAATACTGTAGATTCATTGATTGTCCATGGACCTATCAACGAAGCCGATTTCACAACCTTGTGGAAATGCAGTTTCGAGGGAAAACTCACCGTGCTGAACTTGGAATATGCACAAGTGAAGGACGACAAG
>QWCK01000788.1_pt1 | contig 52955 bp, 53 predicted proteins | sample 1972571 | NCBI WGS metagenome assembly QWCK01 (sample SAMN09866710, study PRJNA288562) | Human gut metagenome isolate term2_stool, whole genome shotgun sequencing... | isolation source: gut | host: Homo sapiens | place: USA: California | reverse complement strand
GCCTGACTTTATTTTGGAGAATGCTCCTTCGGCTTGAATTGATCTATTTATTCTTTCTTCTATTCCTTGGTCGGATTTTATGTTTTTTAAGGATTCTTCTCTATATTTTTGAAATGTTTCTGCTATGTAGATTCCTTTGGTTTTTTGTCCTTCTTTGTTCCAATCGAAGCATCTGTAGACTTTTGTTGTTGTTACGTATCCATTTTTTCTTTTTCTGTATCTGTCATTGCATCTTATGAATTCTTTGCCTTCTTGTGATATGTATTTGTCTTGTTTTTCATCGTACTTTAAGCTTTTCTTAATTTCTTGCTCTTTTTTATATTTTCGTGTTTTCGACTTTTCATAGTTTGATGGTTTTATGTAGGATGTTAAATTTTTTTCTGCTAGAAATACATAGTTTTCTTCACTTTCGTATCCTGCATCTGCTACTATCTTGTTTAGCTTATTTGGATTTTTTTCTAGAAGGTCTTTTAAGAATGGTTTTAGGGTGTTCATATCAGATGGATGGTGGGATATGTTTTCTCCTATGATGAAGCCTGATGCACTTGCTAATTGGATATTGTAGGCTGGTTTTAGTTGACCATTTTTCATGTGGTCTTCTTTCATTCTCATGAAGGTTGCGTCATGGTCTGTTTTTGAGTAGGAGTTTCTGTGGTCTCCCATTATTTCTAGATGTTTCTTGTAGCTTTCTAGTTTTTCTTTCCATTCTTTTAAATGTTCATAGTCCCTTTGTTCTTTTGTTTTTCTTTTTCCTTTTCCGTAAACGAATTTTATTTTTTTCTCTTTGCAATATTTTCTCAATTGGTTAAAGATTGTTGTTACTGCTTGTAGTACTTGGTCTGGAATTAGACTTTTACTTAGTCCTAGTTCTTCTTTTATTTTTTCTATTAATTTTTCTTGCCACTTTTCTATACTTCCTCTCCATACAAAACTATATCTGTTGGCATAGGCTTCTATCTTTGTTCCATCTATATAGATGCTTGATAGGTCTATCTGTTTTTCTTCTATCAGTATTTGAACCATTTGATTTAGTAGTTCTGGTGTTATAACATCATCTTTTATATATATTTCTGTATTAAAGTTTAATCTTAGTTGAATTGTATCATTAACTAGTGTATAGTTAGTTAATGATGATGTATTTTTAATGGTTTTCATAAATACATTGTATCAAAAAAAGGCGAGGATTTTTATGTTTCCTCGTCTTTTTTCTATGATGGGACTTTTGCAACAGCCCCTTAATTTATTCAAAAAATTTTCTGTTAAAATAATATAGACCTGAAAAAAGTAATCCCAATAACAATATTATGGCTAAAGTTCTTGTTAAATAATTATTTCCTATCCAAAAAAGATAAGCTCTTATGTTTATATTAATTCCTAATTGTGGGTTAAGTTTAGCATAACAATAATCATCACTACTAAACCAATATATACTTGGAATTAAAAAATAATATAAAGCCATAAAGATATAAAAGATTAATTTCGCCCTATCCAATCCTTTTAACTTATAGAAAGATTTTAATTTTAAATTATTTTTTCTAAATAGCTCCCATATTTTAGTTAAAATATAAACGCCTATTGAAATAAAAAATACCATCTCATTTACCCCTTTGATAAGCTATACCTTGATATTTAAGCATATTTGCTTCATCTCCATATCCTGTATATATGGTTACTTCCATTTCAAACTCTCTTAAAACTAAATGTTTTTCTCCTGTTATTCTATCTTGCATATAAGTACATCTAACCCTTCCTGTATATGTATATATTAAGTCCAAAGATCTAACATCTGAATCTAATATAACGCCTGCAAATGCACCTGTGAATGCACCGGCTCCTCCGCCAATAGCATATGCTAAAATGCTAGCAACTCCCACACCCATCGCTCTCATTAACTTAACTTCATTTCTTCCAAAGTGATTTCTGCTTGTTCCTCTAGGTCCACCATATTCGTATTCAACAATCTTTTGATATCTATTATCTCTTAATTCATAATTAAGAGACTCTGAATCATTTTTTTCAAAATTATAATTTTGTGCAAATATACTTGTATAGCTCAAAATTGTAGTACAAATTAATACCCCTGACACTAATTTTTTAAAAGTTTCATTCGTAATTGAATCCCTCCTAAAATTTTAAAAACTTTCATACGACTATATGAAACTTATTTTTTCTTTTATAATTTATTATAAAAGCTCTTTGTTTTTCAATTTTACCCATTATTATTATTCAAAAAATTATCTAAAAATTTTATGCCCTATTGCCCATAGGAAAAATTTTATTCCTGGCATGGGGTCTTTTATATTCCATGTTGATGAAACTTTTTTAAATCTATAATCTTTTATTATATCTTTTAAAGTCATCTGTCCTGATTTCAGATATGCTTTTATGGCTGAAAAATCTTCATATTGGTACTTCCAATATACTTCTTTATTTTCTTTTATCTTTGGACCTTGGAAATCTTCTCCTATTGAATGCAAATAGTAATACAAAGGTGTGTTCATGCCCATTTCATGTTGGAGCCACACAAAATTTACAAACCTTACATTTATTTCTATCAGATATATATCCCCTGTTTTTTCATCTCTTTTTAGTTCGACTTCTGCAAAGCCTTGGAAATCTTCTCCTTTAAAAAGAGGCATACACAAATCATAAAGTTCTTCAATATAAACCTGCTTAGCATAAGTTGATGCTCCAAAATTTATAGGCCATTGGCGAATCTTTGATGTTGTCATAAAGGCTTTTGCTTCTTTATCTTTCATATATACATCGAAGGAATAACAGTTTGAATCAGGTCCTTTAATGATTCTTTGAACAAAACATCTAAGATTTTTTTCTTTTACTTTTTTGATTTTTTCTTCTAATTGCCCTCTGTTAAAGACCTTAAAGGCTTTTTGTCTAAAGGTATTTACAAAATTCATAGAATCTCTAGGCTTTAATAGACAAGGATAGCCGAAATCTTTATCAACTTTTTCTAATAAATCTTCATCATCTATGTCTAAAATTTCCGGAGTTTTTATGCCGTATTTTTCTGTAAATTCTACAAGAGTTCTCTTGTCCATAATTTTTTTATAAAGACCTTTTTTATCGTTTGGCCACAGAAAATATTTTTTTAGTTCATCATAATTATTTTCCATAAATTCAACATAAAGGTCGGCTGTTGGAAAAAGAACTGGCTTATATTCTTCTTTTTTTGCATAGTCAATTAAAAATTCCACTAATTTTTTTTCTTCTTTTTTGTAGTGAGGACCAATAAGGGCTTCTTTTACATATTTTGAAACTCCATAATGACTTTTTTTGTCATGGTCAACAGAAACCACATAAATTCCTTGCATTCCTAAGGCTCTTACTACTCCAAGGCCTATATAATAATTTGTCCCTAAAACTACGGCTTTATTTTTATATTTCATATTATCACATCCAAATTTTTCTCTATATATTTTACCTAGATTTTAAATATTTTTCAAATATTGGGATATAAATAACATAGATATGATTTAAAATAATTGAGGAGGTTAATATGCAAGTAACATTCGGAGGAAAAAAATTAAATTTATATGGTGAAGTGGTAAAAGTTTCAGATAAGGCTCCTGATTTTAAGGCAGTAAATAATGATCTGTCTTCCTTTGATTCTAAAGAAAACCAAGGAAAGGTTGTTGTTTATTCAGTTGTCCCTTCCATTGATACGGGAGTTTGCTCACTTCAAGCAAGAACTTTTAATGAAGAAGCTGAAAAACTAGGCGACGATGTAATTGTAATTACAGTTTCCTGTGACCTTCCCTTTGCTCAAAAAAGATTTTGTGCTCAAGAAGGTATAAAAAATTCTATAAGTATTTCTGATTACAAGGATCATGATTTTGGTAAAAAATACGGATTTTTAATAGAGGATTTGGCTCTTTTATCAAGAGGGGTTGTAATTGTAGATAAAAACGGTAAAATAGCCTACACTGAATATGTAAAAGAAGTTAGTAATGAAGTGAATTTTGAGGCAGCTCTTGATGCTGTTAAATCTTTAATATAATGGAAATAAATATAATTTCTGTAGGCAAAATTAAGGAAGATTATTTTAAAAAAGCCATTGAAGAATATGAAAAAAGGTTAAAGGCTTATTGTAGGGTTAATTTTATTGAGCTAAAAGATGAATCTGAAGGGAAAAATTTATCCGACAAGGATATTGATATAATTTTAGACAAGGAAGGCAAAAGAATTTTAGAAAAAATAAAAGAGAGGTCTTTTATTATTGTCCTTGACATATTGGGCAGAAGTATTGATTCTGTTGAGTTTTCCAAAAAAATTAATGATATAATGCTTGATGGCATAAGTTCAATTGATTTTATAATAGGGGGATCCTTAGGTATAAGTCAAGAGGTCAAAGATAAAGCAAATTACAGCCTTTCATTTTCTAAATTTACCTTCCCTCATAAACTTATGAAAGTTATCTTAATGGAACAAATTTACAGGGCTTTTACTATAATTAACAATAAAACTTACCACAAATAACTAAATTAATTTGTTTAATAGCTCCACTAGATTATCATATGCTAGTGGGGTATTTTCTTTGCCTTGAGAAGAAACTGTATAATTATTATCAAAAATTATTTCAACTTCCCAAGTTGGCGGGCTTTGGTCAAATTTATTCCAAGCCTCCAAGGGTAGTCTTAGAATTTCATTATTCAAATATTCCCATTTGCCTATAAGATCAATATAAGGACAATTTCCATCAAAAATATCTTCATTTTTTGAGTTTGATTTATAAAGAACCTGCCCAAACTTTTCCTTATTTATATAAAAAGATAAGTCTTTATTTTTATCTTTCAAAAAAAATTCTTTTATTTCTGCATCAGCAAAGCAATAACCATCGTTGCATTTTTGGGACAAAATATCATTTTTTAAAAATTTCTTATATCTATCCTTAGAAAGTCCACTAAATTGGTCTTGTCGTTTTCTCATCTACATCACCATTTAAAATATAACATATAAATGAATAGATTTTTTTCATCTTATCTATTGAATTTTTGTAAATATTTTGATAATTCTTCTCTTATCTTATCAAGTTTTTTTTCATCAATTACTTGGTTTTGCAAGGCGTATGCCCTGTCTAATAAAATTTTTAAGTCCTTTTTACTCTCATCTTCCTCAATCAAATTTTGAGCTTTTTTAACTAATATGCCTAAATTTTTAAATTTGATCAAGAGTCTTCTTTCATCTTCTATATGTTTTAAGAGATAAGAAAGAGTCCAATCTATATTTTTTTGTGTTTGAACTGCCTTATGGCTTATTACAAGTCCTCTTTCTTTTAATTCCAATAGGAATCTTTTCATATAGTCCCTATCAAAATCTGAAAATAAAGCAAACTGAATTTGTGAAAAATCATTTTTGTTTATATCTTCATTGTGTTTAAAATTATCAATACCGAGAAGATAACCAATTTTTTCATTATAGTCTTCTTTTTTTAATTCTCTAGCCTTAATTTCAAAATCTTTGCAAAGCTCAGTTAAAATTCTTTTTTCTTCTTTACTAAAGCCTAAATATATTAATTTTTTACTCATTTTCTACCTCTTTTTAATTTACTAATTTCTCATTCTTAACAGTATATTATGAAATTTTAAAAATATAAAGGATATAAAATACCCTCTCAACTGTTCTGACCAGTAAAGAGGGTAGATATAAATTTTTATGCCAATTCTAAAATAATCTGAATTTTTTATCCTTCTATTTTTACCTCTTCCTTATCATCTTCTTCGGGAATTGGTCTTTTTACTATATATTTGTAATAAATTTTTTCAACTGCTATAGAAATTGCATTATCTCCACTTACATTTGCAGCTGTTCCGAAAGAATCTTGTGTCAAATATAGTGAAATTAAAATTGTTGCCATAGTTCCAGTTGATTCTACTCCAACATAGGGTAAAAACGGAAGTGCACTCATAACTGCTCCTCCTGGTGCACCAGGTGCTGCTACCATTGCTACTCCTAATATACAAATAAATCTCATAATAATAGCAAAAGATGCGTTCATTTTAAACATCGTTAAAAGAGTAAATACGCAAGCCGTTAATGTTATCATTGAGCCTGGCATATGAACTGTAGCGCAAAGAGGAATTACAAATTCCCTAATTTGTCTTGTTACGCCCATAGTTTTGTTACAATTTACATTTACAGGAATAGTTGCGGCTGATGATTGAGTTCCTACTGCTGTTAAATAAGCAGGTACTGCTTTTTTTATGCTTGAGAAAGGATTTTTTCCTGCATAAATACATGATACAAAAAATAGAGCTGAAATATAAATTAAATGTAGTGCTATTATGCACACAAATATTCTTCCAAAAATTCCAAGTATTGCAAAAACTGAACCTGAATTAGAAAGTCCGCAGAAATTACCAAAAATAAAGAATGGTAATATAGGAATTACAAATTTAGCAAGAACCATGTTTATAATGTCAGAAAATTCGTTAATTATGTTATAAAGTCCTTGTCCCTTACCCTTATTTCTGAGCACTGATACACAAAGTCCAAGCATAAAAGCAAAAACTAAGGCATTAGTTACTTCAATTATTGGTCCCAAGGGTATAGTAAAATATGGGTCAAGGGTTTTTGATGATGCTTCTTGAATTTTTTGCACCAAATCTGGAGTTATAAATGATGGGAAAATATTTGAACTCATTACATATGATAAAGAGCCAGCTATTATTGTTGAACAGTAGGATAAGATAACTGTTACAAGTAGGAGCTTGCCTGCTCCTTCTGAAAGATCAGCGATTCCTTTAGATACAAAAGCTAGAATCATAAGCGGTATAATAAAATTTAAAAATGCGCCGAACATTGTTGAAAATGTTACGGAAACTCTTGTCATCCAGTCAGGTAAAAATCTACCAACTACAATACCTAAAGCAATTGCTATAATAATTTTTGGTATCAAACCAAGGGTCTTTTTTTTCATACTTCCTCCTTTGAATTTAAAAATTGTGCTCTTATTGCACATCCTGTTTTGGTTCCGGCAAGACCGCCAAGTCCTGTTTCTCTAATAGAAACATTTAATAGCTTTCCAACCTCTCCCATTGCACTTGCAACTTCATCAAAAGGTACAATTGATTTAATTCCTGCCATCGCCATATCAGCAGAAATTAAAGCGTTCATAACTCCAGATGCGTTTCTAAAATTGCAAGGATATTCTACAAGTCCTGCAATAGGATCACATGCAAGACCCAAAACATTTATAAGAGTTATACTTGCAGCTTCTAATGCCTCACTAGGTGAACCTCCAAGTATTTCCACAGCAGCAGAAGCTGCCATTGCTGAGGCAGAACCACATTCTGCCTGACATCCTCCTTCAGCTCCAGCAAATGTTGCATATTTGCCAATAATTTGACCTATGCCTATAGAGGTTAAAAGTCCTTTTACTAACACTTCATCATCTAAGTCATATTTTTCTTTTAATGAGATAAGGGTTGCCGGCATAATTCCTGAAGAACCAGCCGTCGGAGCCGCTGCTATTGTTCCCATATTGGCATTTGTTTCCGATGTGGAAAAAGCCATTGCCATTGCTTTCATTAAGAACTTTCCAACAATGGGCTCACTAATTTCCTGATAAGAAAAACACTTTTTAGCAAATCCATCAATCATTTTATATTTAGTGGTAAATTTTTTATCAAGAGTATTTGTGGAAGATTTTTTCATAACTTGTAAAATTTCTAAAATCTTTTCAAAAATTTCTTCCTTAGTTAAATTTGAATTTTTTAATTCATCCTCTAGAACTAAATCATAAATATGGCAATTATTTTTTTGACAATATTCAATAATTTCTTTTGCAGTATTAAACATTTATACCTCCACATATTTAGCCATCAAAAACTTAGAATTTGTTGTCAGTTTTTTTACTAAATCAATAGATAAATTTTGGTCTAATTCTATAGTTAAGTTAACAATTTCTGTAAGGTCATCTTTTATTGTATTTATAGATTCTATATTATAATCATTTTTATAAAGAATAGATGAGATCTCAGATATTATTCCTTTTTGCTCATTATATCTAAATAATAGAGTGGGATGAGTTCCGTCAAATTCAACTTGAATTCCGTTAATATCAACTATAATCATATTACCGCCACCAATAGAAGAACCTATAACATATTCTTCGTGGTCTTCATATACAAAAGAAATCTTAACTGTATTTGGGTGAAAATCCTCTCCCAAATCAGTAGCTACAAATTCATAATTTATTTTTTTGGAATCTGCTATTTTAAAAGCATCTCTGATCCTGTCGTCATAGGTTTTAAAACCTAATATTCCGCCTAATAAGGCTCTATCTGTCCCATGACCCTTATAGGTCATGGCAAAAGAACCGTGTAAATAAAATATAACTTTTTTATAATTTTCAGGGCAAATTCTCGCTGCTACCCTGGCTATTTTGCATGCACCTGCTGTATGGGACGATGAAGGACCTACCATAATAGGACCCAAAATTTCAAAGGCTCTATATTCTTTCATATTCTTTCCCCCTCTACAAAAATAATTATATCATTTCTTTATGTAAATATCATTATTATGACCTATTATTATAAAAATTTTACCGAACTTTTTATATTTGCATTAATTTTATGCCTTGCATATTCTCCTATATGAAAGTTCCTTGCTTTGTTTTCAAATTAATTTTATACTAATTATAATATGTATAAATTAGTAAAGAAAAATCTAAAATAAGTACTTAACAAATTTATTTAATGAAAAGTTTATCTATATGTATTAAGAGTATGTTTAAATTCATTAATTTTCGAATATTTTTTAATATAATTACTCTTCAATACTTGGGATTTGGTTTTATTTTGCCTAATCTTGATAAAAAGGAAAGGAAAAGAAATGTCTAAAGAAATCGTAAAAAAACTTATTAATTTTATTAAAGACTCCCCAACTTGCTTTCATGCAGTCAAAAATATGAAAAATATTTTAAAAAGCGAAAATTTTATAGAGCTTCTTGAGGGACAAACTTGGAAATTAGAAAAAGGAAAAAATTATTTTGTAACAAGAAATAATTCTTCAATTATAGCTTTCAAAATTGGAGAAGATATAAAAAATTATTCTTTCAATATTGTGGCTTCCCATACCGATTCTCCAACTTTTAAATTAAAAGAAAATGCTGAAATTTCTGTTGATAATAAATATATTAAGCTAAATACTGAAGGTTATGGAGGAATGATTGTTTCATCATGGTTTGATAAACCCTTATCCTTAGCTGGAAGGGTCTTTATAAATAGGCCCGATGGTATTTTCTCTACCCTTGTGAAGATTGACAAGGATTTACTCCTTATTCCTAGCCTTGCAATTCACATTTCAAAAGATATGAAAGCTTCTACAGATAACAAACAAATTGACCTTTTACCTTTAATCTCTCAAACTTCCAAGGATGATGGGAAAAATCTTGTTAATAAGATATTGGCTTTAGAACTTAATATAGACCCTGATGATATTATTTCAAGAGATATATTTTTATACAACAGGACTCCAGGAACAATTTGGGGAGCTAATGAAGAATTTTTCTCCTGTCCGCAAATTGATAACTTAGAATGTGCTTTTACAAGTCTTTTGGGATTTATTAATGGTTATAATTCAAAATCTATTGATGTTTACGCATCTTTTGATAATGAAGAAGTTGGTTCTGAAACTAAACAAGGTGCCTTATCTACATTTTTATTTGATGTCTTAAATAGAATCAATGAAAATTTATCTTATAGTAAAGAAGATTATTACAAGGCTATTTCTTCATCCTTTATGATTAGTGCTGATAACGCTCACTCTTTTCACCCAAACCACAAAGAGCTAACTGATGATACAAACTACGCATATATGAACGGTGGTATAGTTATAAAATCTCATGCTGGACAAAAATATACAAGTGATGGTCAAAGCATATCAGTATTTAAAAAAATTTGTAAAGATGAAAATATACCCCTTCAATTTTTCTCAAACAGGTCTGATAAAATCGGTGGATCAACCCTAGGAAATCTTTCACAAAATCATGTATCCCTAAATACGGTAGATATTGGTCTTGCACAACTATCTATGCATTCAACATATGAAACAGCAGGTGTTAAGGATGCTAAATATATGGTTGATGCCATTGAAGCCTTTTATAAATATCACTTTAAGGCAAAAGATAATTTTACATTTGAATTTACAAAATAAATTTCATTTTTATTATGATTTTTAAATATTAACTCATATAAAAAAGCTCCATGATTGGAGCTTAATTTTTTACATATTTTTTGTTGATTTTTCCTTATTTTCATTAACACTTTTATCGGTAGTTGTAATTTTATCATCACTTTTATCTGATTCTGAATCATCTTTTTTATCTTTTTTAAATACTTCTTTTACTTCTATTGCCTTTTCTTTTGTTTTATTCCAAATTACATGATAAGGCACAGATTTTATTTTGTCAGCAAAATACTCAGGGTCTATCCTTTTTGTTCCTATAAATATAGTGATATTAAATATTTGCATAAGTATCAGTACTAGGAATACAACTATCAGTAATTTTAAAAATTTTTTTAACATATTATCACCTATGTATGCTTAAGTTTTTTGTCTAAATTCCTATAATTAGGCATATATTTTTCTATTTCCTTATAAAAATCTTTAGAATGATTAGGGTATTTTAAATGAATAAGTTCATGTAAAACCACCGCCTCTATCTCTTCTATAGGTCTTTGGGCTAAATAAATATTAAGAATAATAAGCCTCTTATTGGGATAAGCTGTACCCCATCTAGCTTTCATCTTTCTTAATTTATATTCTTTAGGGGCAAGTCCTGTCAATTTTTCATATTTTTTAAATATATGAAAAAGTATATCAGAAAGCTCTTTTCTATATAAGTCATCAATTTCCTTTTGGCTAAAATTTTCCTTTAATTTTTCACCAAAAAGGTGATTTTTATAAGTTGACCTTTTCTTATCGTCTTCTATTAGTTTTTCGACAATAGCCTCATTTGATTCGTATATGTCTAGTATATGAGATGCGCTTAAATTTTGAGGGGCAGAAATTTTTACAACTCCATCTTCCACTCGTATTTTTACATTTTTTATATTTTTTCTATCTATATTAATTTTCATTACAATAAGGGTGACAAAAGTCTTGAGATCTGCTCTCTAATTTTTGTGAAAAGTCCTCTTTCTTCATAGATTTCTTTAGTTATTTTTTTACAATATTTTAAATCATTTTTAAAATCTTTTTTTAGTTTTTGATTTAATTCATAATCAAACATAAAAGCATTAACCTCAAAATTAAGCTCAAAAGATCTTATATCAAAATTAGCTGTTCCTACTGAAGAGAGATAATCATCTGAAATCATAATTTTTGTGTGTAAAAATCCTTTTTGATACATATAAACATTTACACCCCAGTCCAATAATTCTCCAGCATAGGATAGAGATGCCCAGTGAACAAAAAGATGGTCTTTTTTTTGAGGTATCATTATATTAACTTCAACGCCTGAAAGAGCTGCTACTTTAAGACATTTAAAAAGTCCCTCATCTGGTACAAAATATGGTGTTTGTATATAGATTTCTTTTTCAGCTCTAGTTATAAGTTTTTCATAACCATTTCTTATTGAATCGGCTTTTGTATCTGGACCTGATGTAACAATGGAAACATCCTTATTTCCCTTTTCTTTTAAATATATAGTTGAAAAATTCTTTATGTCTTTTTTACTGGCAAACTTATAGTCAAGGTAAAATCTCCATGAAAGTCCATTGACTGCATCACCTAAGATTCTTAAATGTGTATCTCTCCAATTCCCAAATTTTCCATTTCCCACATACTCATCACCAACATTTAAACCGCCTACATAGCCTATTTTTCTATCTATTATTGCTATCTTTCTGTGGTTTCTGTAATTAATGTGAGTATTTATTTTGGGCAAAATCCCTGGAAAAAATACAGCAAAATTAACGCCTGCATTCCTTATTCTTTCTCTATCACTTGATTTTAAATGCCTTGCACCCATGCCATCTACTAATAAGTAAACGTCAAGCCCTTCTTTTGCTTTTTCTATCAATAAATCAATAAATTGGCTTGATAATTGGTCAGATTTAAAAATATAGTATTGAATATAAAGGCTTTCTTTTGCATTTTTTATATCTTCAAATAAAGCCTTAAATTTTTCCAATCCGTTGTTAAAAATTTTTACATCATTTTCTGAATAGAGAATTTCACCTTCAGCATTATTAAACATCTTAACTATTTCTTTGTATTCTTTAGTTTTTGCATTGGAAGACTTATATTCTCTACTCTGTATATTTTCAATCGTGTCCCTATATTTATTCTTAGTTATCCTATCTGCTTGTGTTTTTGAATCAAACATCTTAGATTTAGATACATCTTGACCTATTAATAAATATAATATAATACCCACTATGGGTAAAAAATTAATTGCCATTACCCACAGCAAGGTTGAAGTAGGTTTTTTCCTTTGAAAAAACACTACTGCTGCTGAAAAAATTATATTTATTAAAAATATTATTGAATAAAATTGTGCAAAAGATTTTATTGCATCAAAATATATCTTTAGCATAGAATCACTTCTTTTTATTTTTTGATTTGTATCTTTGTTGTGAGCTTAAAATTTCTTTTCTAATTCTAAAATCCTCTGGTGTAATTTCTATTAATTCGTCATCTTCAATAAACTCTAAAGCTTCTTCCAAGGTTAAGTTTTTAACCGGTGATAGTTTTAAAGCTTCATCTGAACCTGAAGCTCTGACATTTGTTTGTTTCTTTTCTTTAGTTACAGAAACTTCAATTTCAACACCCTTTGGAGATTCTCCTACTACTTGACCTTCATAAACTTCTTCTCCAGGTCCTACAAAAAGACTTCCTCTTTGTTGGGCATTATTTAATCCATAAGTTGAAGCAACTCCTGTATCAAAAGACACAATAGATGCATTAACTCTTCTTGGAATATCACCCTTGTATGGTGCATAATCTTCAAATACTGAATTTAAAATCCCATTTCCTTTGGTATCGGTCATAAATTCTGTTCTATATCCAATAAGACCTCTGGCTGGAATCAAAAATTCTAGTCTTTGATAACCTCCTTGAGGTTCTTGCATTGTTACAAGTTCTCCCTTACGTCTGCCAAGCTTTTCAATAATCGCTCCAACATATTCTGACGAAACATCTATTGTAACTCTTTCAATAGGTTCATATTTTTTAGAATCAATAGTTTTAAACAAAACTTGAGGTTTGGAAACTTGGAATTCATATCCTTCACGTCTCATATTTTCTATTAATACACTTAAGTGAAGTTCCCCTCTACCGCTAACTTTAAAAGAATCTGTAGAATTTGTTTCTTCAACTCTTAAAGATACATCAGTTTGAAGTTCCCTAAAAAGTCTTTGTCTTAACTGCCTTGAAGTTACAAACTTACCAACTTTTCCGGCAAAAGGTGAATCATTTACTGAAAAATTCATTGAAAGTGTTGGTTCTGAAATTTTTACAAATTCAAGGGGTTCTTTGTCTTGTTCACTTGTTAAGGTATCTCCTATATTAATATCTTCAATACCTGTAATGGCAACAATGGAACCTGAACTTGATGATTCTACTTCATCTCTTTCAAGACCTTCAAATTCATATATTTTAGAAATCTTAACTTTTTCTTCATAACCAGGTTTTGTAGAATTTACTATATAAACACTATCATTTTCTTTCAAAGTTCCACTTTCAATTTTTCCTATACCAATTCTTCCCACATAATCGTTATAGTCAATTGTTGAAATTAATAGCTTAAAAGATTCGTTACTTGCTTCAACAGGAGCTGGTATATAATTTAGAATTGTTTGGAAAAGTGGTTCCATAGATGTCATTTCTTCATCTAATTTTTTGCCAGCAACTCCTCTTTTAGCAGAAGCATAAACAAAAGGTGCATCAAGTACATCTTCACTAGCTCCAAGTTCAATAAATAAATCTAAAACTTCATCTACAACTTCTTCAGGTCTTGCTTCTGGTCTATCTATTTTATTTATGCATACAATAACAGGTAAATTAAGTTCGAAGGATTTTTTTAGAACGAACTTTGTTTGAGGCATAGGGCCTTCAAAAGCATCAACTAAAAGAACAACTCCATTTACCATCTTAAGTACACGTTCAACTTCTCCACCAAAATCAGCATGGCCAGGTGTATCAATAATGTTAATTTTTACTCCATTATAGTGAACTGCGGTATTTTTTGATAAAATTGTAATACCTCTTTCACGTTCAATGGCATTAGAGTCCATAACACGTTCGTTTACAACTTGATTTTTTCTGAAAATTCCCGATTGTTTTAAAAGAGCATCAACTAAAGTTGTTTTACCATGGTCAACATGGGCAATAATTGCTATATTTCTAATATCTTCTCTATAGTTCATATTTCATCTTCTTTCTTTTAATTCCTTTATATTGTAATATTTAAATAAAAAAAGTGCAAGATTTAGAGCCTTGCACTAAATAATAATTTTACTTTGAAAATTTTTCTACTAATTTATTAAAATCAACTTCTTCTTGCTCGCCTGTAGCCATATTTCTTAAAGAATATAGACCATTTTTCACTTCATTTTCACCTAAAACAATAGCATAAGGTACTTTTATTTGATCGGCATATTTGAATTTTTTTCCAAGTTTTGCATCTTCTGAATAAATTGTAACCTTAACATTTTTTTCTCTAAGTTTAGCTAAAAGTTTTATTCCCTCATGGATAAAACCATCCATAGGCAAAATAATAATATCAATTAAAGATTTATCTTCGGCTGAAATTATTTTTGCTTGTTCTAATTGATAGAATAATCTTGAAAGTCCGATTGAAATTCCCACTCCAGGTAGGGTTTTTTCTGTATAATATGAAGCAAGATTATCATAACGACCTCCTGAACAAACAGAGCCTATTTTTGGATAATCATCAAGAGTTGTTTCATAAACAGTTCCCGTATAATAGTCTAGACCTCTAGCTATTTTCAAATCAATACTGTAATTTTTTTCATCAATATTGTAAGCTTTAATACATGAAATAAGTTCACTCATCTCATCTAAACCTTGGTTGAAAGTTTCTTCATCAATGTTTAAGTCTTTTAATGCTTGAATAATTTCGTCATTTGTACCTTTTATTTCAATAAATTCAAGAATTTTTTTACCTTTTTCTCTATCTATTCCTGACTCTTCAAGTTCTTTAAGCACATTTTCAGGTCCTATTTTTTCTATCTTATCAACAGCTCTAAGTGCATTTTGTGAATCAGAAACTCCAAGCCATGCGAAAAATCCCTTTAAAATTCTTCTGTTATTAAGATGAATAGTAAAATCTGAAAATCCTAAATCTTTAAAAGTATGATAAATAACTACAGGAAATTCGGCATCATTTGCAATTGAAAGTTCACCATTTCCTATGGTGTCAATATCACATTGATAAAATTCTCTAAATCTTCCTTTTTGAGCCTTTTCTCCACGATAAACCTTACCTATAGCATATCTCTTAAAAGGAAAAGAAAGTTCTGAGAAATGCTCAACTGTATACCTTGCAAGAGGCACAGTTAAATCAAACCTTAAAGACATATCTGTATCACCCTTAGTAAATCTATAGATTTGCTTTTCGGTTTCTCCTCCTCCCTTTGCCAAAAGCACTTCAGACTTTTCAATAACAGGAGTATCTATAGGTAAAAAGCCTGCTCTTTCAAAATTTTTCCTAATAATATCACGCATTTGATTAAACAAAATTTGCTCTTTAGGAAGAAGTTCCATAAAGCCAGGCAAAGTTGACGGTTTTACTATACTCAAAAAATCATCTCCTTATACATTTATAACGTATTAATATTATACCCATTCTACCACATATAAGACTTTGTTAAAAGCTTTATAAAATTATAATTTTATTGATAATTGATAAATTTTTATTGATATTCAATAAAAATATGTTTATAATAATTTATGAGGTGATGATATGAAAAACTATAGACCCCTTATAATTAAAATTGGACTAATTATTTGTATATTAGCTATACTTTTACTTTCTTACGTCCTACATGAATTTTCCTTCCAATTAGCGGAAGAATATCCTGAACTTTCATATATGAGATTACCCATGTTTATTTTATGTATGGGTGTTAGTTTATCTACAATTATTGCAATAATTTTTGCATTTTTTGCCCTATTAAACTATGAAAAAAATCGAATATTTACCATAAAACTATATAAGAATTTAAAAAATATAAGCAAAAGCCTATATATTGCAATAATTTTTGAAATTCTAATCCACATTTATAGTCATATTAATGTTCCCTATCCAATTACAAATTTTTTTGTAAAAATTGTTATACTTTTTTACTTTATTTTATCTCAAATATTTCTTTTAATAGCTGATATAATTTACAAAGGAGAAAAAATAAAAAAGGATTGGGATTTAACAATATGATAAAAGTGGAACTTGATTTAATGCTTATAAAAAGAAATATTACCTTGACTGAACTTTCAGAAAAAGTAGGGATAACCATTGCCAATTTATCTATTTTAAAAACAGGTAAGGCAAAAGCCATAAGATTTTCTACCTTATCTGAAATTTGTAAAGCTCTTGATTGTCAGGTAAGTGATATCTTAAAATATGTAGACCAATAAAAAAACCTGCAGATTTTTGAAAGTGCAGGTTTTTTCATCTTATTCTATTTCAATTTTTTTAGAAGTTTGCACTTGAGGTTTTTTTGGAACTGTGATTTCCAAAACTCCGCCTTCAAGCTTTGCTTTTAAGCCATTTTCATCAATGTCTTTGAAAAACATTGACCTTGACATTTCTTGTGTCTTTCTTTCCTTGTGTATAAAATTTTTCTTTTCGTCTTTTGTTTCTTCTGATTTCTTAGCAGATATTGTCAATCTGCCGTCATTAAGTCCAATACTTATTTCATCTTTTTTAAATCCTGGAAGTTCAGCTTCAATTTTGTAAGAGCCTTCTTCTTCAGAAATATCTACTTTGAAAGAACTGGACCTAAGTGCTCTTTCTTTAGAATATTCATCATTAAAGAATGAATCAATCATATCATAAAAATCACCAAATCTTTGGTCTAATAAGCTTCCAGTGTAAGGTTTAATACTCATATCCATCTTCCTTTCATAAATTTTATTTGAATCTATTTTCTAATATTTAAAGTGGATTTATTTTTATACTCATTAGCAGCCACTCACTTCTTCTGCTAATGTATTTATATTATAAAATGTTGGTCAAAGATTGTCAAGCTTTTTTTAGAAATTTTTTTGACTTTTTTTGACTTTTTACATCCTAAATTTTAATCATAAATTTTATATAAAAAAGTCAGCTAAATTTTACTGACTTTCAAAATTTAGCTGACTTCTAACCTTTTCATTTTCTTTTTTCTTTTCTAATTCTTCCTCTGTTAAATTCTCTTCATTTTCTTCTCTATTTAAAAATTCTTTCAAAACTCCTCTTGCATAATCCTTGTCCACCTTATAATAATCTATATTATTTAAAACTTTTCTTTGACCTTGAAGAGTATTAAATTCTATATCATTTTTTTCAAGGCTCATTGCATAATAGGCAAGGTAAGAAAGCTGACCATAAGAAAAATCAGTTTTTACATATCTATTTGCTATAGATACAAGTTTTGGTAATTTAAAAATTGTAGAAGGATTTTTTAACTTCTCAAATACTTTCATTATAAATCCCTGTTGGGCATGAATTCTACCTATATCCTGATCTTCATAATATTTTCTGATTCTTAAATATTTAACAGCATCTTCTCCATTTAAATTATGGACGCCTTCATGAAAATTAATTTCAAGAGGTGGGATGGTTGAAGGGTCTTTGTAAGAATATTCTGGTGTATAAATTTCAACACCCCCTATAGCATCTACAAGCTCCTTAACAGCATCGTATTCCACAACAATATAGTGGTCTATTTTGCAGTCCATAAAATCCTCAACAGAAGATATCTGAAGTTCCAATCCTCCTCGAGAATATCCTGCGTTTATCTTATAATTATCATAACCTTTTAATTTATAATATGTGTCCCTAGGTATTGAGATAATATGTGCCTTATTTTTCTTAGGATCTATAGTTAAAAGCATAAGAGTATCTGCTCTTTTAGAATTTTCATCCACTTCATAGGTAACCCTAGAAGAATCAAGTCCAATCATTAAAACATTAATAGGGTCTTTGTTTTGATTAAAAACATTTATTTTTCTTGGCTCCTTATTAACTTCTTCTTTTTTTGTAGTTGTAGTTGTAGCTACTTCTTCTCCTCTGGGAACCATTAAAAATGCAAGTGCTAAGCCGCTCAATAAAATTAATATTACAAGGCTTACAAATATGGTATAAAATCGCTTCATTTATGCACCTCTAATTTAGTCTATATAAATAAATCATATTTTTCAATAGTTTTTTTATTATTTTAGAAAAATGTAAGATTTGCCTGCAAATTTTATTTTTATGGGTATAATTGATATATGAAAGTATATTTAGATTCAGATGCAGCATCTATTAGAGATTTGGCTGTTGAAGTTTGCAAAGAAGAAAAAGTTGAAATAATACTTGTTAAAAACTATAGCCAAGATTTTTCTACAAATTATGGCACAATAATTAATGTGGATGTTGAAAGTGATGCAGCAGATTTATACATTGTAAATCATCTTGAAAAAGGAGATTTAGTCCTTACAAACGACAAGGGACTATCATCTCTTGCCCTTGCAAGACTTGCTTATGTAATGGATTTTGGTGGTAATACTATTAATAACTTAAATATAGATTCATATTTAGCATCTAGACACATGAGCAGGTTGATGAGAGAACAAGGAATATATACCCACTTCAAAAAAAGAAAAAAGTCTGAAAATATAAATTTTGAATCAAGTTTAAGAGAATTTTTAAGGAGGAATAAAAAAATGTTAAAATTACTTGTTTCCAGTCATTGTCCTGATTGTCCACCAGCTTTAAAATATGTAGAAGATAATAAAATTAATGTAGAAATCATTGATATTACATCATCAATGAAAAATCTAAAATATTATCTTTCATTTAGGGATAATAATCCTTATTTTGATAAGATAAAAAAAGATGGAAAAGTTGGAATCCCTCTATTTATTGAAGATGAGGGCAATAAATTCTATACTTTAGAGGAGTTTAAAGAAAAATAATGGATTTTTTAGAAATAGCAAAGAAAAGACAATCAACAAGAAATTTTGACCCTTCAAAAAAAGTCCCTCAAGAATTGTTAGAAAGGTGCTTATCAGCTATGGTATTATCTCCATCTGCTTGTAATGCCCAACCTTATTTTTACTATGTTCTTGAAGGTAAAAAAGCTAAAAAAGCCGCAAAACTTACAGGAAAAATGAATGCATTTTCTAAAGATGCCCCTGTAATAATTGTTGTCTGTGAAGAAAATTATAATTTGACTGCAAAGATAGGCTCTATTGTTAAAAATCAGGATTACAAATCAATAGATATTGGAATTTCTGTTGCATATTTAACATCTGAAGCAACAAGCTTAGGACTTTCAACTTGTATCATGGGTTGGTTTGATGAAAAAGAACTTGGAGAGCTTTTAAAGTTTAAGGGAAAAATAAGACTTGTAATTGCTCTTGGCTACAGCAAAGATGATGAATTAAGAGAAAAGAAAAGAAAAACAAAAAGTGCAATATATAAAATATTAGATGACGAAAGTATATCTTAAAAAATTTAATAAATTTCGTATTGGATATTTTTATAATTTTTCCAAAAAACAATCGGCATAAGTTTTTTCTTATGCCGATTATTTTAATAATTCAATTAGAATTTTTACAAGATTCTTTTCAAAAATTCTTTTGTTCTATCTTCTTTTGGATTATTAAATATTTCCTGTGGGGAGCCTTCTTCTGCTATTATACCCTTATCTACAAATATAACTTTAGATGAAACATCTCTTGCAAATTCCATTTCATGGGTTACAACAATCATTGTTCTTCCCTCTTTTGCAAGCTCTACCATAATATTTAAAACTTCTTCAACCATTTCTGGATCAAGGGCTGATGTGGGTTCGTCAAATAACATTATATCAGGATTCATTGTCAAGGCTCTAGCAATTGCCACTCTTTGCTTTTGACCTCCAGATAAGTGAGATGGACGAGCTTTTACATAAGCATCCATTCCTACTTTTGAAAGATTTTTTATAGCCTCGTCTTCTGCTTCTTTTTTTGATATTTTAAGAACTTTTGTAGGAGCAAGGGTGCAGTTATCTAATACATTTAAATTATTATATAGATTAAAATTTTGAAAAACCATTGCCATCTTAGACCTGATTTTTTTCAAATCACTGTCCTTATCCATGATATTTTCCCCTTCAAAATATATATTTCCTTCGCTTGCTTCTTCAAGCCTATTTATACATCTTAAAAATGTGGACTTGCCACTTCCTGACTTGCCTATTATAGAAATTACATCTCCCTTATTTACATTAAGGGAAATTCCCTTTAAGACTTCATTTGTCCCAAATTTCTTTCTTAAGTTTTCAATTCTTAATATTTCCATTTTACACCTGTTGTTGATTTCCCATTTTTAACTCAAAAGATACAGGACCTTCTAATCTTTTTTCTATTTGTCTCAAAATTTCTGTAATTACTGTTGTTAGCAGTAAATAAATAATTAAAATTATAAAATAAGTTTCAAAGTATGAATAAGATTGACCTGCTACAGTTTTTGCAGCAAAGAATAATTCTCCAACTCCAATTACATTTAATACCGATGTATCTTTTATATTTATTACAAATTCATTTCCAGTTGCAGGCAAAATATTTCTCAAAGTTTGCGGTCCTATAACATATAGCATTGTTTGTATATGACTAAGTCCTGATGCTCTTGAGGCTTCCCATTGTCCCTTATCTATTGATATAATTCCTCCACGTACAACCTCAGACATATAAGCTCCGGTATTTACAGAAACTATTATATAAGCCGTGAGTATCTTATCTACATCTACCCCCAAGAACAAGGGAAATCCGTAAAATAAAAGTGATGCTTGAACCATCATTGGTGTTCCTCTAAAAAGAGTAATATATGCCGAAATTAATAAATTAACGACTTTTTGTAAAAATCCGCCAAAACCATTTTTCTTTGGCAGAGTTCTTATTGTTCCAGTGATAAGTCCTATAATAAGTCCAAAAATTGTAGCTACAATTGATATTTTTAAAGTATTTAAAGTGCCATTAAAAAATAAGGGCTTGTATCTAGTAAAAAGTTCTAATACTTTTGTCATAATTCACCTTAATTATTAGCTGGTTGATTCTTAACTGCAGTATTCATTATTTCTTGTCTGTCATCTTCACTAATATTTGAGAATACTTTGTTACAAGCATCTAATAATTCTTTATTGCCAATTTTAACTGCTGCAGACACAAGGTTTGAATTATCTTTAACTGTAAATCCTTGACCTTCTGGGAAATTTACTGAAACTAAATCTTTTGTTGCAGATTCTACTGACTTTGCTTCAGGCACTTCAGCAACATATCCATCAATAACTCCTGATTGTAAAGCAACTCTAAGTTCAGGGAAAGAACTTTGTGCTTCTTCTTTTATAACTCCATCTATTTGATCGATAATATCGTAGTGAACTGTATTTAGTTGAGCAGAAATTTTTGCACCTTTAAAATCATTTAATGATTTTGCATTTTCATATTTAGAACCTCTTTTTACTATCATTACATATTGACTTTGCCAATATGGTTCAGTGAATTGAACTTCTTTTGCTCTATCTGGTGTAGGGCTCATCCCTGCCATAATTAAATCAATCTTTCCTGCTTGTAAAGCTGGTGGAAGACCATCCCATTCTGTTTTTACTATTACCAATTTTTTTCCTAAAGCTTGTGCAACTTTTTGTGCCATCATAACATCATAGCCGCCTGCATATTCCTTTGCTCCATCAATTTGTGCCCCATTATTTTTATCATCAAGTTGAGTCCAGTTAAATGGTGCATAACCACATTCCATTCCTACTTTAAGAACATTTTCATCTTCTTTTTTATCTTTACCACACGCCACCAATGTCAGAACTAATGATAAAGCTACTAATAATTTAAAAATTTTTCTCATGATTTTTTCCTCCTAAAATAAAAAAATCTTCCATCCCTATGGGACGAAAGTTTCGTGGTACCACCCAATTTTGCATAAAGCCTCATTGTGAGCTTTGTAACGTAAGCCAAACGATTAAGCTCCAAGCCTTTATTCCCTAAAATTCCAACTATGCAACCTCTCACCTTATGTGCACTCTCTAAAATCTTCCTTAAAGGTACTCCTCTCTTCAAAGCTTTTTAACATTATAATCATATAAAATAAAAAAAGCAAGTATTTTTTATAAAAACTTTTTATTTAAAAACATTTTATAAAAAATAGCCTTAAATTAAGGCTATAGTTTTTAGTGAGCTATTTCTTTCTAAGAGAACCTAAAATTCCTCTGTTATCTATTACTATACAAAATTTTCTATTATTTTACCTCCCAGCTTGGTGAATCAATTCCTCTTTCCATTAAAAATTTATTTGCTCTTGAAAATGGCTTTGAGCCAAAAAATCCCCTATGTGCTGAAAGAGGTGATGGATGTGGTCCTTCAATAACAAGATGATTTTTATTTTTTATTAATTTCTTCTTACTTCTTGCATGAGCTCCCCATAGGATAAAAACTACAGGTTCCTTTTTTTCATCAATAATTTCAATTACCCTGTCTGTAAAAATTTCCCAACCAATTTTTGAATGACTCATAGGGGCATTTTTTCTAACTGTTAATGTTGTGTTTAAAAGCATTATTCCTTCTTGTGTCCATGATTTTAGATAACCATCCTTAAAAGGTCCTATTCCTAAATCGTCATGAAGCTCCTTATAAATATTTACAAGAGATGGAGGAACTTTTATACCTTTATTAACAGAAAAGGCGAGTCCGTGAGCTTGATTTGGATTGTGATAGGGGTCTTGACCTAAAATTAACACTTTCAAATCTTTATATGAAGTATAGTTAAAGGCATTAAAAATATCACTTGCCTTGGGATATATTTGATAATTTTTGTATTCATTTATCAGTAGCTCTCTTAAGTTTTTGTAATAATCTTTTTGAAATTCATCTTTTAAAAGCTCTTGCCAATCATTTTTTAAAAAATCCATATAAATTCTCCTACTTAAATAAAGACGAAATATAATTTTTCTTTTTTGTATCTATGAAATTTTTTAATTCTTCTTTTTTATCATCTGTACAAAAAACTACAAGCTTATCATTTTTTTCTATAATAGTTTCTCCCCTAGGAATTATAGCCAAACCATCACTTCTTATTATTCCACCAATTATAATTCCCTTAGGAATATTCATCTCTTTAATTTTTTTGTTTATGTGAGAGAATTTTTCGCTCGTTGAGATTTCAAAAACTTGAGCCTTACCTGCAAACATAAAGTTAACAGAAATTTTTGAACCTTGTGAAACTTTGTTGACAATTTCATTTGCCATTACTGTAAAAGGTTCAACATGGCTATACATATTTAAGGGGTCTAAAATTTTTGAATAAATATTTGTGTTTAAAGAGATTATTGTCCTTTCTATGCGCAAGCTTTTTGCCATGAGTCCTAAAACTATATTTAACTCATCATTATCTGTCATAGAAATAAAAATACTATCTTCTCTTATATTTTCTTCATTTAATAAATTTTCATCCCTATAAGGTCTATTTACTACAAAAGCTTTTGGTATTTTATCCCTAAAAAGTCTAACTTTTTTGCTGTCTTCTTCTATAATTTTTAAATTGATGTCTTCAATTTCACTAATCATTTTATTGGTTATTAGATTTCCACCAATTATTGTTACATCTCTTGATTTTCTTGTAGATTTTATTAGAAAATGCTCCATCTTAAAATTGGAAATATCTTTAGAAAGACCCATTAGATACAAATAATCTCCCTTTTGTAAAATTGTCTGACCATTGGGTGTGAAAAATTTGCCATCTCTTAAAATAGCGACAACTAAAATTGTTGCTAAAGAGCCTATATCCTTTAGGGCTATATTATCAAATTCCCCGTCTGTATCAACTAAATGACCGGCAACTTCTATTTTTCCCTTGCCAAAATAATCTGCTGTGTAATATGATGAATTTCCGATTATGTTTTTAATAAATTTTCCAACTTCATATTCGGGATTTACAATTTCATAAATATTAAGAGATTTTTTAAGATATTCTATTTCATCTAAAGAATCAACAATATTAAGTCTAATTATTGTCTTAGTGGATAAATTTTTTGTTAATGAGGCAATTAATATATTTGTCCTATCCTTATCGGTAACTGCCAAAACATATTCAAATGACGAAAAATCTATTTCATTTAATATGTCCCCGTCTAATATATCCTTGTTAATGTATGAAACATTAGACTTCTTTAATGAAGGTAGATTTCCTGAATCCTTATCTATAACTAAAATTTCAGCATCTTCGTAGGAAAGCACATCCACAAGCTCGCTACCTACGCGTCCTGCTCCTATTATCAATATTTTCATTTCAATACCTTCTCTTTAAAATATTTTTTTCTTGAGAAAATTGCAAGAACTGTGAAAAATTCAAGCCTTCCTAAGAGCATTAAAAAAGCAAAATAAATCTTAAAGAAATCATTGAAGTAATAAAAATTTTTCGTAGGACCAACGGATGCAAAACCTGGCCCAACATTAGATAACATTGTTACAACTGAAGACATTGAAGTTATTAGGTCCTCTCCTGACAGAGTAATAAGACCTACTGAAAAAACAAAAACAATCATATAAATTCCAAAAAATCCATTTATGCCTTGAACCAATTCTTCACTTAAAATTCTACCATTTAAAGAAATTGGAAGTATTGCCCTAGGGTGTATAACTCTTTTTATTTCTCTTTTTATTGACTTAAATAAAACGACAATTCTTATGACCTTAAGACCTCCTGCAGTTGAACCTGCACAAGAGCCTATAAACATAAGCACAAATAATATATATTTTGAAAATGAAGGCCACAAGTCATAATCTGTAGATACAAAACCTGAAGTAGACTCAATTGATGTCACTTGAAATGTTGCATCTCTAAAACTTTTAAAGGGACTTGCGACTCCTTTTAAATATAAATCTATACTGATAAGTAAAATTGCTGCTATAGTTATGAATAAATATAATCTCAATTCTTCATTTTTAATAATTTCATTAAATCGTCTTCTGTAAAGAGAATAATATATTGAAAAATTATTTCCACAAACAATCATAAAAAAGGACATAGTAAATATAATCGGTGTTGAATATCCCATAATAGATGTGTTTTTAGAAGAAAAACCTCCTGTACCTACAACACCTAGTGTATGTACCAAGGCATCAAAAACATCCATGCCAAAAAATTTAAGGCATAGAAAAAGCAAAATAGTTATAACAACATAAATAATATATAATTTTTTAGCTGTGTCTGAAGTTTTCGCCTCAATTTTTCCCTTTACAGGTCCAGGCGATTCTCTTTTAAAAATTTGAAAACCTCCAACACCAAGTTTAGGAAGAAGAGAAACTGTAAAAACTAAAATCCCCATCCCACCAATCCAGTGAGTTATACTTCTCCACAATACAACAGATTTTGGAAAAGATTCAATATTATTTATTACACTAGCACCTGTTGTAGTAAAACCTGAAACTATTTCAAAAAAAGCATCTGGAAAAGACATATTCATATCAATAATTAATGGTAAAGATCCAAAAATTGAAACAAGTATCCAAGCATAAGTTACAATTACAAGACCATCTGCCGGTGCAAGTGTCCTATGTTTAGTTTCTATAAATCTTGTTAAAGCACCAACTATAATCAGAAGAATTATTGTGACTATAAAACCTATCGATGAGCCATCTTGCATATAAAGTGATATAGCTAAAGAAGGAATCATAAAAAAGGATTCAATTAACAAAATTATACCTAAAATTTTAACAATTAACGAGCGATTCATTTTAACCTCTATATCAATTCTTAGTTAGTTTATTATATATTCCATCAATAATTTTTGTACGTTTAAATAAATTTTTCATATTACTTATCTCATTTTTTGTTGCAAAAACTACTGCCTTGTCACCATCTTCAAGAACAGTATCACCATTTGGCACAATAGTTTCTTCACCTCTAATCAAGGCTATGAAAAGAATGCCCTTGGGTAAGGCTAAATCTTTAAGTGACTGCCCACAAATGGCAAGTTTCTTTTTTAAAATAAATTCATTACATTCAACTTGAGCATTTAAAAGAAGGCTGACTGCTTGGGAGTCATTACCCCTAATAACCTTTAAAATTTCTGAAGCTGTAATGTAAGACTTATTGAAAACAGCATCAATATTTAGCTTATCAATAATACCGTCATAATTTGTCCTGGAAATTTTTGCAACAGATTTATAAATTCCTGCTCTTTTAACTACAAGGCTCATAAGTAAATTTGCTTCGTCAATACCAGTTGCTGCAACATAGGCATCAAAAGTATGAAACATTTCTTCTTCCAATAAATTTATATCTGTTCCATCTCCATTTATTACTTCAACACCAGGAAGTTTCTCTTTAATGTTTACACACTTATCCCTATTAAGTTCTATAACTGTAACATCTATTTTTTCATTGACAAGAAGGCTTGCAAGGTAAAATCCAACCTTACCTCCCCCTAGTATCATTACTTTTCTGACTGTTTTTTCTTTAGATATGCCAGAGTATTTTTTATCAAAAGCTTCAATATCTTCAGTAATTCCGGAAAGAAGTATAACATCATCAGCTTTTAATTCCGTCATACCATTAGGTACTATGGCTTTTCCATCTCTAGAAATAGCAGCTACAATTAGTTTATCAAAAGTATTTAAGTCTATAAGTTTTTTACCAATAAATTCCGGATCCTGACCAATATTAAACTCTACAAGCCTTATTTTTCCACCCGCAACTTCATTAGCATAGAGTTGATATTTTTTTAATAAATACTTATCTATAACTTTTGCAGTAGCATATTCAGGATTTATTATATAATCAATGTCTAACTCATCAGACATAAATTTCAAATATTTTCTGTACTCAGGGTCACGAACTCTTGCAATAGAATATTTAGCCCCTAATTTTTTAGAAATGGAGCATAAAATTACATTAGCTTCGTCATTAGTTGTTGTAGAAATTACTATATCAAAAGTAGATATGTCTAGTTCCATTAACACCCCGAAATCTAGAGCATTTGCACAAACTGAAAATACATCCAATACATTTGAAACGTTTTCTATTACATCCTCATTGTTATCTATAACGCAAATTTCATAACCTTCATCGAGTAGGGCACCGGCAAGTTTAAAGCCAAGTTTACCTACTCCAACAATCAATGCCTTCATAATAATCAAAAAACTGCTAGTAATCTGATTACAAAATTATAATCAGGAAATTCCTCTTTCAAAGATTTTACAACAGTTTCTTTAAGCTCCTCCTTTGCATTTTCATCTTTTATTATTCTTCCGTTAAAATCCAACTCAATATGGAAAGTATCACCATCGTTTACTATATCATATACAGAATAAAGATTTAAGTTTTCTCTTATTATTATATGGAGTTTTTTCCTTATCTGTTCAATTAATTTACTTGCTGAGCCATGAGGATCAGTATGAATTATTAGCTTAATATTTAAAAGTTTTGAAACTTCTCTTTCTACCTTATCTACAATATTGTGCGCTTCTTCTAGGCTTAAGTTGTAGGCAATTTCAGCATCAAGTATAACTATGATATTTTCCGGTCCAAAATCAGTTACAATAATGGAATGAACATTAGATATTCCTTCATAAGATGAAACCTTAGAAATAATCTCTTGTCTTAATTCTTCACTTAGACCCTTACCGATTAAAATAGAAATTGTCTGATTAATTAGTTCTATTGCCGTATATATTATAAATAGTGCAACTAAAAGACCTATATAGCTATCTATTTTAAGTCCGGTAAATTTTTGAATTATTACACCAATTAAAACTACAGAAGTTATAAGACAATCTGATAAAGAATCCTTGCTTTGAGCTTTCAAAGCTAAAGAATTAAGAAGTTTAGATTTTTTTAAATAAAAACCTGACTGCCAAATTTTTACAAGTAAAGATAAAAATAAAAGTACCAAAGTATAAAAAGGATAGTTTAAGGCTTGGGGATGGATTATCTTCTTAAAAGAAAAGTAAACAAAATTTCCCCCTACAACTAAAACCATGCCTGAAATAACAAGTGTTATTAAATACTCTATACGTCCATGTCCATAGGGGTGCGATTTGTCATTGGGTTTTTGAGCAAATTTTACACCCATTATTGAAATAATAGATGATGAACAGTCGCTAAGATTATTTAAAGCTTCGGATAAAATAGACATTGAACCGGTAAAAAAATACATTAAAACTTTAGTCATAAATAAAAATAAGTTACTTAATAATCCTAATACAGAAGTCTTTGTAAGTTCATTTACCCTATTTATTTTTCCTATATTTTTTTTATATTTATTATCAGTCATAAACCACCTTTTTATAATTATTGTAGCAGAAGAAAACTAGATTTAATAGATTTTTATTATCAATTTCCTTTCAAAAGTAAAAAATCACTATAGTTATAGTGATTTAATATTAAATAGATTTTTTCTTAAAATTATGTTAACTTTTGATAAATTATTCTATACCTTTCGCATTCTTAAATCAATATCTTTTTTATCAATCTTATATTTGGTATATTCACCAATAAGGGTGTATATAGTTGAAGTTAAAGGTATGAAAACCCACATTCCTACAACTCCAAAAAGGCTACCACCAACAGTAATTGCAATTAGTGTCCAAAGGGCTGGTAAACCAACGGCACCACCGACAAGCTTTGGATAGATTAAATTTGATTCAACTTGCTGCATAATGAAAATAAAAATTACAAATATTATAGCCTTTGAAAAATCATCAATTACAATCAAAACAAATCCCATAAAGCCACCGATAAATGGTCCAATAATAGGAACAAGGTTTGTAACTCCTGCAAGAACTCCTAGAGTTGTAGCATTCGGCATTTTTGCCAAAAAAGAAAATATAAATACGATTATTCCTAGAACAGTTGAATCAATGATTTGTCCCCTGATAAATCCTTCAAAATTTTGATGTAAAAGCTTAAATACATGAAATATTTTTCCTGAGTTTTTTTTGGAGAAAATTGAATAAACTATTCTTTTTGATTGATATTCCAAGTGTTCCTTATCAGATAAAATGTAGATTGCCGTTATAAGGGCAAGAACAAAATTAACTATACCACCTAAGATATTTGTAGCCGTCGAATAAGCTCTTTGAAAAGCCGTGCTTATTGAAGAATTATCTCCTTGGTTTTTAACAAATTCTCTAATTTGATCAAAAATCTTTGAAACAGACAAATGATCATATATTTTTTGCATCTTATCTGAATACTCATCTATAAAAGCTATATTTCTACTTTTATCTATAGCCTTTTGAATTAAAGGCGGTAGAGCAGTTTGCAGTTTTGATATAGATGATATAAATTGAGGTACGACTATTCTTAAAATTATAAAAATTATTAAAAATATTACAAAAATTGAAACTAATATTGAAATTTTTCTTTTGTGTTTTTGAAATCTAGCACTTTTTATCTTATTAAATAATTTTTCTTCAAAGAAATTTAGTACAATTTTTATCATAAATGCGAGAACTCCACCAAGTATAAAGGGAAACATTATACTTAGTAAAGTTATAAAAATTTTTGAAATTCCTTTTTGATTTAAAAATAAGTAACAAACTGTAGAAAAACCTAAAAGCACAAGAAAAATATTTCTATATACATCATTGGAAAAACTTATTTTTCCCTCAGATGAGTGGAGTTTTTCTTCTTCAATTTCTAAATCTTTATCTTTATCATCCTTATTAATTTTCATTTTATTTGCTCCAACTTATTCCTTATAAAATCTACATTTATTTCTTTATTCTCACTAAAATCATAATATATATTATTAAGAAGCAATTCACTTGCAACTTTTATATCTTCCATATCAGAGGAAATAAAAACAATCTCATCCTTTGTTTTTAAATTCTTAACAAGAGCCTCCAAAATATGGTATTTGTCATTATTTTCTCTATCTTTTTCTTTTCCACCAACAAGCTCAAAATCTTTAAGAATATCCTTTTTTCTCAAAATTTGTCTGGCTTGAAGACTATAAAGCCCGGTAAATACAGAAATATCATAATCTTTTTTTAAATCATTTAAAAGTTCTAAAGCACCTTTATAATATTCATTTTCATATTTGCCAATCCTGTTGAAATAATCTCCATACCACTTAAAAAAAACCTTAGCCTCAATTTCTTTAATATTATAAACTTCCATAGCACTCTTAATTATAGATGGAGAACAAAACTTTTCTAGATCAATTTCATCTAGTGGTTTATAGTCCATCACTGAACCAGCAATTTGTGCAGCTTTTTTCATGCCCATTGAGCAGTCAATGAGAAATTTTTCCAAACTTAGTATTAATTTCATTCTTTTAACAACTTTAAATATTCTTGCCAAAATTTAATATTTACTTTAGCTAAATTTTCCATGGAAGTTTTTGTAAATTCTTTGGCAAAGTCAAACTGTAATTTTAAAAATTTTGAGTAAACTAGAGGAAGACTTTCCATATTTATATCAGAAGCTCTCAATGGAAGTAAGCTTTTTTCTTCCTTCTCTTCCTTTGGATTCATCTCGAAAATTAAGTCAAAATTTTTTTCCTCATGCTTTTCTTTTTCTGGAGTTTTATGGTTCTTATAGTTTATTTTAATATTTTCCCTGTCTTTATATATAGCAACTTGCCCACTTTTTCTTAAAGCTGGTGGGAAATTTCCTCTATTGGTATTTTCATAACCTACATCTAAGGCAGCCCTATTATTTTTTATAGTTATAAGTCCGCTGTCCACATAAGATGAATAGTCGTAAGATTTATCATAAATTTTCTTACTTTCACTAAATATATACTCATCATTAATACTGATAAGTTTTGAACCCCTTGTTACTTTTTTAAGTTTTTGTGGGACTTCTTCATAAGAAACTTTTTTAATATCTAAAGAAACTTCTAAATCTTCATTATAAAAAACATTACTTTTAATTTTGCCAAGGGCATACTCTTCTTTTGCCCTTAGCCAAACAAAATCACCCACATCTAATTTCAAAAAATTATTTACAAGGCTTTTATATTTCTTATTTTTTTCTTCAAGCAAAAATTCATCTAAGTCTTTTTTGCTTGAAATATTTTTATCTTCAAGAATAAAAAGTCTATTTGTGTTTATAAAATTATCAAATTTTTCTAAATCTAAGTTAAATCTGTAAACTTTCATATGTTAAAAACCTCTTAAAACTTCAGGAACAAAATTCTTCTTTTTTAAGGTTTTGTCTATAGCTTCAATTAGTCCCTTTTTATCTTCGTTCAATGTACCAGCTAATAACACATAATTAGAGGCATGATTGGATCTAAAAATTGTTCCTTCTGAGTCCACATTTTCTAAAAATATTTTCATTTCTTGTAAAATCTCTTCAGCATTTGGCATATTAAATTTGCCATTTATATAATCGAGATAAAGTGGTGTATTTTTATATATTCTCATAGTAAGATAAGACACATAATCAGGCTTAGTTTCTGAAATAATTTTCGCTGTACCTTTAGCGTTTTGTTCCATAAGTTCTACTCCACCAAGACCAGCTATTATAGTGATTGAAGTTTTAAAACCAACTTCTTTACACTTAGCCATTGCAGATACATAATCCTTATAAGTTAAGCCCTTATTTATTTTTCTTAAAATTTCATCATCACCAGATTCAAAGCCAATGTATAACATTTCAAGGCCTGCATCCCTAAGAGCCTTAAGTTCTTCTATGGATTTTCTATTTATATCCCCTGCAGTAGCATAAGATGAAACTCTTTCAATATTGGGATAATATTGCTTAATGGTTTTTAAAATCTCCAAAAGATCGCTTGTTTTTAAAACAAGAGCATCACCGTCAGCTAGAAAAATCCTTCTCCAGTAACTTCCATATTGGCTCATTTCGATAAGGTCTTTTTTTATATCTTCTAAGGGTCTAATTATAAAATTATCATCTTTATACATATAACAAAAGCTACATTTATTGTGAGCACATCCAACAGTTGCTTGAATAATTAAAGATCTTGCCTCACTAGGCGGTCTAAAAACATTTCCGTAATATTGCATACTTCCTCTTTTCTAATCAGTCTTATTTCTTTCCTTTTTAAATTTTTTAAAAGCTAGTTTTTGCCATACTTTTTCAGTAATGCATCTCTAGTCTTCCAAAGTTCTTCGGATAAATCCACTATATATTCAGTTGGGTTGTCAATTCTTGAAACTTCATCCCAAAGAGAATCAATTTCAGATTGAGCTTTATTTCTAATTTCATCAAGACTTGGCATCTTGTATACTAACTTACCCTTATCATAAATTTGTACTAACAATTTTTTGCTGTAATAATTATTTAAAGTCTTTCTCTTCCATGTATAAATTGGGTGGAAGATTTCAAGTTTATCTTCAGGCAAAACTTCATCATGCAAAGAAACAACATCTGCAATAGCTTTGTTTGAAGATTTATCATAAAATCTATGAATTTCTTTAAAGCCGGGTGTTGTAATTTTTGTTACATTTTCAGAAATTTTAATCTTTGGAATAATTTTACCATCTTTTCCTTCAATTCCTGTCATCTTGTAAACTCCACCAAATACAGGGTCAGACTTTGAAGTGATAAGTCTTTCACCAACACCAAAGGCATCAATCTTGGCACCTTGAACCAATATATTTTTTATAGTAAATTCATCAAGAGAATTTGATGCCATAATTAAAGCGTCTTCAAATCCTGCATCGTCAAGCATCTTTCTAGCTTTTTTAGATAGATAAGCTATATCTCCTGAGTCAATTCTTATGCCCTTTGGTCTAAATCCCTTTGGTAGTACATCTTCATTAAATACCTTAATAGCATTTGGAACACCACTTTTTAAAGTATCATAAGTATCTACAAGCAATAAACAGTTTTGCGGATAAACTTTTGCAAAGGCACGAAACGCTTCTAATTCTGAATCAAACATTTGTACCCAAGAATGAGCCATTGTTCCTAGAGCTGGAACTCCAAAAAGTTTATCGGAAAGTGTGTTAGCAGAACCTATAACTCCCCCTATATAAGCAGCCCTTGCGCCAAGATTTGCTCCAGAATATCCTTGAGCACGTCTTGAACCAAATTCAGAAACAGGTCTTCCGCCAGCAGCCTTTACAATTCTATTAGTCTTTGTAGCAATCATTGATTGGTGGTTAATGGTTAACAAAACCATAGTTTCAAGCATTTGAGCTTGAATGGCAGGTCCCCTAACAATAATTAGAGGTTCTTGCGGAAATGCAACAGAGCCTTCTTCTAATGCCCATACGTCACATTTAAATTCAAACTTTCTAAGATAATCTAAAAATTCTTCTGAAAATATTTTTTTTGTTCTTAAAAATTCAATATCATCTTCTGCAAAATGCAAGTCTTCAAAATACTCAATTAACTGTTCAAGCCCAGCTATAATAGCATATGTACCGTCATCAGGAACGCTTCTGAAAAACATTTCAAAATAAACAATTTTTTCTCCAATGCCTTCTTGAAAATACCCATTAGCCATGGTGAATTCATAAAAATCGGTTAATAGGGTGAAATTTTTTTCAATATTATATTTATTCATTTTTTCCCTTCTTATAAAATTATATTCTCTTTAATTATAACACATTAACAAAAATGGGCAAAAAAATAACTTTTAGCCAGTATTATCTGCAACAATGTCTTAGTAATTTTTATAAAAAATAAGTTAATAATATGATATAATCTATTAAATGGGAAAGTGTAATATGATGGAAAAAGAAAATGAAGTTAAAGAAATTAAAGATATAGAAAAGTCATTAATTAAGACTTACAGAAGAGATATATTTAGAAAATTTATTAAAGCTTGTAAAGAATACGAACTTATACAAGACGGAGATAAAATTGCTGTTGCCATTTCCGGAGGAAAAGACTCCCTAACTCTTGCAAAATTAATGCAAGAACTAAAAAGACATAGGCAGGTGGATTTTTCTCTAGAATTTATAGCAATGGATCCTGGCTATATAAAAGAAAATTCTGATAATCTACTTTATAATTGCAAAAAACTTGGCATACCAGTTAAACTATACAAATCAGATATTTTTGAAGTTGCTGAAAAATTAACAAATGGGGATTCTCCCTGCTATATGTGTGCTAGAATGAGAAGGGGTAATCTTTACTCAAAAGCCAAGGAGCTTGGATGTAATAAACTAGCCTTAGGTCATCATTTTAACGATGTTATTGAAACAATACTATTAAATATAATCTTTGCAGGAGATTATAAAACTATGATGCCAAAATTAAAGGCTAAAAATTTCTCTGATATGGAACTCATAAGACCAATGTATCTTGTTAAGGAAGAAGCTATAATTAGATTCATGAAATCAACAGGTCTTAACCCTCTTGACTGTGCCTGCACAGTAACAAAGAAAAAATCAGGTAACAAAAGATATTATGTTAAAGAACTTGTAAAGAGTCTGCTTAAAGAAAATGAAAATGCTGATATTAACATACTAAGATCTAGCGAAAATGTAAATTTAGGTCAAATTCTAGGCTATAAAAATAAAGGACAAAAACATTTATTTACAGAATTCTATGAATAATTTTATAATTTTAAATAAAAAACATATGTGGTAAAGCATAGTTAAATTTACCAATACTTAAAAATATAAATACAAATCTATATTCCCTTTATTAAAGGGAATATATGTATAAATTAAAATTTTGTTGAAAGGAGAAAATATGGAATATTTAGTAACTGCCCCCATTAAGGATAATATTTTTTATATAGGAACTAATGATAGGCAAACAGAAAAATTTGAAGGAATGTGGCCACTACCTAACGGAGTTGCTTACAACTCATTTCTAATTAAGGGAGAAAAAAACATTATAGTGGATTTGGTAAAGATAAATACTATTTCCGTTTATATTGAAAAAATTAAGGAAATTCTTGGTGATGAAAAAGTCGATTACATTATTATGAACCACCTTGAACCCGACCATTCATCTTCTGTTCCTGAACTTATAGATCTATATCCCGACGTAGAAATTATAGTTTCACCAAAGGCTGTGCCAATGCTTAAAAATTTCTATGGAGTTACAGAAAATATAAGGGTTGTTAAAGATGGGGAACATTTAAAATTAGGAGATAGAGAATTTGATTTTTATCTTACACCGATGGTTCACTGGCCTGAATCCATGGTAACATACGAAAAAGCAAGTAAAGTTTTATTTTCACAAGATATATTCGGTGGTTTTGGAACTTTAAACGGTGGCATTTTCGATGATCAAATTCAATTTGATGACCACTACAAAGAAGAAGCCGCAAGATATTTTATAAATATAGTTGGTAAATATGCAAAACAAGCTCTTAAAGCCTTAGAAAGACTTAAAGATTTAGAAATTTCTACAATCTGTACTGTTCATGGCCCCATTTGGAGAAAAGATCCAAAAAGAATTGTAGATTTTTATATTTCTCTTGCAAAACAAGAAACAGTTAAGGGCTGTGTTGTAATTTATGGCTCAATGTATGGAAATACTGAAAGAATGGCTGAAGCCGTTGCAAAAGGTCTAGTTCGTGGCGGGCTTAATGATGTAAAAATTAGGGACGTAACAAAAACTCCATTATCCTATTTATTAACAGATACCTGGAGATATAGAGGTGTTATTTTAGGTTCTTGTTCTTACGATAATTCTCTATTCCCACCAATGAATTTCCTTCTTACAGAAATATCTCACCAAAGAATGAAAAATAATTTCTGGGCAATATTCGGTTCTTACTCATGGAGCGGTGGAGCCTTAAAGAATCTTAAAAAATATATGGAAGATGGAAAGTACAATGTATTAGAACATCAACCAGAAATTCAAGGCGCTGCAACTAGAGAAGAATTAGAAGACTTGATTAATCTCGGTAAAGAAATGGCTACCAAAATATTAGAATCAGAAGAAGAATAAAATATTTTTTTAAATCTCGAGAGAAAAATCTCGAGATTTTTTTATTGATTTAGAACATATTATTAAATAAAAATTTTCTAGTGGAGTCAAAAGATGAAAGAATTTAAATTTGCATTCAAAAATGCTTTGGCAATGATTTTCTCATATATTTTTATAGGCTTTGCCTGTGGCATTTTATTTTACGAAAGAGGAATTAGCTTTATTTATGCCGCACTTGCTGGCATCATTATTTATGCAGGAAGTATGCAAATTCTTTTAGTGCCTCTAATCTCCTCTTCTACTCCAATTTTAATAATATTTTTTACAACACTATTTGTAAATTCAAGACACATATTTTATGGTCTTCCATTTGTAGAAAGATACAAAAAAATCAAAGGGATACGATTCATCCTAATGGTATTACAATGACTGACGAAGCCTTTTCAATAATAACATCTATTGATTATGATGAAAATATAAACCACAATAAGGTGGATTTCTATATATTAATAACCCTATATATAACTTGGATATTCTCCTGCATGACCGGGGCATTAGTCGGCAATATTTTACCTGTAAACCTTACAGGAATTGATTTTGCTTCAGTTGCCTTATTTTTTGTAAGTGTAATAGGATTCTTTGAAGATAAGAAAAATAGAATACCTATACTGATAGAATTGCTAAGATCTGTTGCTTTACTTCTAATCCTAGGTAAAGATTTATTTTTACTTCCTTCAATTATAATTTCATCATTAATATTAACTTTCATTAAAAGGAGACCTATAAATGACTAATAAAATGATATCTCTTTCAATACTTGCATCTTCATTTGCAACAATAATAACAAGAGCCTTTCCATATATAGTATTTTCTAAAGGAAAAATACCTAAAGATATTTCTTATCTTGGTAAAGTATTGCCACCAGTAATAATGATTATACTTTTAGTATATTCATTAAGAAAAGTAAATATTACAAAAGCTCCCTATGAACTTCCTGAACTTTTAGCCATAATAGCAACGGGGCTTATTTAAAAACTCTTTAAAAATAATTTAGTTAGTATATTTTTAGGTACCTTAATTTATATGATACTTATAAGATTTAAGTTTTAACGTAAAATATATTACTAATATTAACATATTTAATAAACCTTATTAATTTGTTCATTTATCTCATCAATTCACACTTGAAAGGTGTGAATTAATTTATTTCAATCCACGCACCCGTGAAGGGTGCGACAAGGCTTTCGGCTATCACATCCGCCAATAAGGTATTTCAATCCACGCACCCGTGAAGGGTGCGACGGAGGAGTTTATCCCAAGGGCTTATGACCAAACAGATATTTCAATCCACGCACCCGTGAAGGGTGCGACCATATTTCCAAACATATCTGCAAGTTCAAGACCTATTTCAATCCACGCACCCGTGAAGGGTGCGACTTTTGTTCATGTAAATGAAATGGAAGCCTATAAATTATTTCAATCCACGCACCCGTGAAGGGTGCGACTGCTTTATATCGTATTAAACAAGTGCAAGGTTACGATTTCAATCCACGCACCCGTGAAGGGTGCGACCTAACGACGACATACCGTTTTAAGATGTGATTTATATTTCAATCCACGCACCCGTGAAGGGTGCGACTAGATGTGCTTTTTTATTGGAGGTGATGAGATGGCATTTCAATCCACGCACCCGTGAAGGGTGCGACATTTGATTAAAATATAAAGGATTTGAAAGCAGGTTATTTCAATCCACGCACCCGTGAAGGGTGCGACTTCCGTCAACTGTTTCGTAAGCCATTGACTTCAAATTTCAATCCACGCACCCGTGAAGGGTGCGACACAAATGGCGATATTTTAAGACCTAGGGACTTATGATTTCAATCCACGCACCCGTGAAGGGTGCGACTAGTTGAAAGAGGTCACGCTGTGGTCGGTAAAGGTAATTTCAATCCACGCACCCGTGAAGGGTGCGACTTATTGTAGTTTCATATTTTTCATAACAATAAACTATTTCAATCCACGCACCCGTGAAGGGTGCGACTTGTAATTTTTTTCGGTTGTTTTTACACCAATCAATTTCAATCCACGCACCCGTGAAGGGTGCGACTTGAAGGAAACTTAATATTAAAAGGCGAAAAAGCCGTAATTATTTCAATCCACGCACCCGTGAAGGGTGCGACTATTTAAAAAAAGCTGAAGAAAGGCTTGCTATAGCAATTTCAATCCACGCACCCGTGAAGGGTGCGACTTTGACAACTGAGTTCCAAGACGCTATCAAAGAAGATATTTCAATCCACGCACCCGTGAAGGGTGCGACATAGAAGTTTACAAATTCAGCAAAGTCCCCGATGTAATTTCAATCCACGCACCCGTGAAGGGTGCGACTCCATCTTCACGAGCAATTAACCAAGGCCTTTCATCAATTTCAATCCACGCACCCGTGAAGGGTGCGACATGGAAGTCAAAAAAGATTATTTAAGAGGCACCTTCATTTCAATCCACGCACCCGTGAAGGGTGCGACTTGCGGAAAGCAATAACAAGGCAATTACTCTATATATTTCAATCCACGCACCCGTGAAGGGTGCGACGAATTGCATATTTAGAAAATGCCTTTAATATCGTAATTTCAATCCACGCACCCGTGAAGGGTGCGACTTTAAATTCTTTATTTGAATTTGGCCATCAGATTCAATTTCAATCCACGCACCCGTGAAGGGTGCGACTCGGCATAAGTTTTTCCGGTTTCAGTACCAACTTTTATTTCAATCCACGCACCCGTGAAGGGTGCGACTGCATTTTTTAGACATTCTATGACTTATAAAATGCAGCTAGTTCATTTATTATAGAGTTTTGTCTCTAGTTTTTCTATTTTTCATGAGTTACTCATAGTTTTATTATGTTCAGGTCCTTTTCTCATAACATTAGTAAATCTGATTCAGGATTATATGTTTCATCTTTTCCTAAGCTTTCTACTCTTCTTTCCCAATTTTTACCCATATTATATATTCTAATTGAATCTTTTTCAGGATTTATAATATTCTGTAACTTGTTTTTTATGTTTACTAAGTCTTTAGGATATATATTTAATTCAAATACGGAATTCTGAACTCTCTGACCATAATCTGTACAAATTTTTGCTACTTGTCTTAGTCTTTTCCTTCCTTCTGATGTTACCGTCTCTACATCATAAGTTATTAATACTTGCATTTATCCTCCTATCATAAAGGGTGGGTAGTTTTCTATATCGCCTCTTATATAAGAATTTAGTAGTTGTGCTTGCACGTGAGGAAGCAGTCCTATTTTAATCTTTTCTTCCAAGAATGGATGTAATATTTCTTCTTGTTGTTTTTTATTCCAATTTTGAAGAATTATTTCTCGACCTTTATCATTTAAAAGGCAAGCTCCATTTTCTTTTATTTCAAAATTGTTTTTATTTATTCTATTTAAGTTTATCATAGATAAGCAAAACTTATCTACTATAAATGCTCTCATTTCTTCTATGATATCTAAAGCCATGCTTACTCTACCTGGTCTATCTGTATGAAAAAATCCTGCATAAGAATCTATTCCTACTCCTTCTAAGGCACTCGCAATGCTATTTGTAAGAATTGAGTACATAAAAGATAACATTGCATTAAATCTATCTCTCGGTGGTCTCTTTGTTCTTTCTATAAAGTAAAAGTCTTCTCTTTGTTTTACAATGAATTCATCTAGCACAGAGAAATATTGTCTTGCTATAGTTCCTTCTATTCCTCTAATGCTATCTTTATCTGGACTATATGGTATTTGTATCATTAAGTCCTTTATATTGGATATTACATTTTCTACTTTCTCTAGGTCAATTTTATCTTTATGGTCTAATTTTCCTCTTATTATAATTTTTCTGGAATTATATGCTTTCGCATATATTATATTTTTTACAAACTGTAAGGATTCTTCTGATTCTGCTAGTTTATATTGTCTTTTTCTGTTGTATATGTTTCCATAAGATGCTCCTACTACTCTTCCACAATACTTTCCATAAGGTGTAAAAAAGCTAATGGATACATTTTCTTCCATACACATTTTCATTAAATCTGGACTTACTCCCATGTAATTAAAGCAGACTACTTGTCTTAATATATGTATTGGGTATCTAGCCACCCTTTTTCCTTCAAGGCTTATTACTATATTTCTCCCTTCTTTTTTTAGGTAATAGTCTGGACTTGTTACATAAAGTACATTAAGTAGTTTTTTCATAAATGCGCCCCATATATATAATTATTAATATTTTTTACTTTTTTGCTAAGCCTTGGTCGACACTCTTCATTAATTGAACATAATCTACAATTTTTATAGTATTCTGCTTTTGGGATATATCTTTTTTTATAAAATTGGTGCATTAATTCTGCTGATTTTATTGTCAAATCCCTTAATTCTTTTGTAAATTCTACTTTTTCTCTTGTATCTGTCTTGTGATAATAGATATATCCATATTCTAAGCTAGTATCGAAATCTTCCTCAATGCACATTGCTTGTGCCATAAGTTGTACATTATCATAATCATATTTCTTTTTCTGACCTCTCTTATATTCTACAATTACTGGTTTCCACTTTCCCTTTTTATTTTTTAGTTCTATTCCATTTTCATCTTTGTGAAATTCTATTACATCTAGGATTCCAGTGAGTCCTAATTTCTTAGAACTCACTGCCATTGCCCTAGATATTATTATATCTTTTCTTTTTTCTTTTAAGAACGGTTGGTCTGCTTTTTTATGCACTATTTGACCTTCGGCTGTGTAAGTATTTTCAGTCCACACCTGTGCTATGTGTATTAATGCCCACTGTCTCTTACAAAAAAGGAAGTGTTGTATCCCACTTAGCATTAAATAGTCATCTTCTTGATTCATCTTATAGTCCTTCTAAATGTTCATATTTCAGACCTATTTCTTCATATTCTTTTAGTTTTTCTTCATCAAGTCTTATATTGTAATCTTTGTATTTAGCTTTTAACGTTTCTGTATCTGGCAAATCATACTTTATTAGTTCTTTTATTTTACCACTGGATACATCCCCAACTTTTGTAGAATGAGTAAACCAGAATATATCTTTTACTTCCATTGATCCATCAGGTCTTGCTGATGATACATCATTTATAAATAGTGTTTTTAGGCATTCTTTTAATGTTTCTACATCTTTTTCATCTAGTCCAGATTTTTCTGCAAAATAAGAATTTATACTTCCATTTACTATATATATTCCGTAGTCTACAAAGTGTTTTGTTCCCATAGTATCAGCACTTCTAGACTTTCCACCCTTGGGTTCCATACCACTTATACTTTTTGTTATTTGCATAGTTGTTGTTTCGATTGGCTCAATAGATTTTCCAACGGATATACTTACAGGTCCCCTAATTCCTAAAGACCTATTTTGATAAGTGAATACTTGTCCAAAAAACCTAACATCCATCCATTTTTGATTTGAACTTTTTTCGACTTCTTCATCACTTACATTTTTATCAAACACATTTTCAAATCTTTTTTGTAATGACCTAAAACCATCATCGCTTCTGTCAAGAGATTTAACAAAGATTTCATTGCCCATATCTTGCATTCTGTTTCTGATTTTTCTCTTTATGCAAACATCACTTATTTCACCAAATCCACGGTTGTCTACTCTTGGCATGTTACCGGTAAGTGGGTCTCCATTTGGATTTGCTCCTATAACTTCTATTGTGAATATAAAATCTACTTTATTGTTAATCATGTTATTCCTCACTTTCATCTTTAATTTGTGTTTGTTGCTTTTTGATTTTCCTTAAATTTTAACAATTTATAATTTATGAACTTTAACTCAGCTTCATAACCAAAAATAAATCCTGGACCAAGGGGGCTATTACTTTTACTAGATTTATAATCATAGTTTTCACTCAATAAATTAATAATTTGAGAAATTTCCTCCTTAATTGTAGTAAGTAATTCTTTTTTATAACCCTCACTTAATCCTAATTTTTTTTCATATGGTAACATTAAATTTCTAAGTCTAAAATTCATTGTAACTGGTTTATTTACAAAGCTTGTCCACAACTTTTCAGCATTAGTTACTCTTTCTGTGTCTCTTTCATAGGTACTTTTTTCTAATATCTCATATAGAGCTAAAAGCCTTCCATACAAATATGACCTATCTGTATCTTTTCTATCTAACATATTATTTTCTATTCCCTCCTTATCTTTTAATATCGCTAAAGCGCAATTCTTAACCTGAGCCCAACATTTTTCATAGTTTAATCTATTTCTAATATTCATTTCTAAGGAATAAACAATATTTTTAGGCATATCTCTACCTTCAACTATGGCAGCCAATATATTTCCATATTGGTCTTTCTCAAAGCTTTTCTTAGATACTTCTAATCCCTTTTCTCTCTCAATCCCATAAGCTGACCTAATAATATTTGAAGGACTTGGAGTGAACTCATAGGATTTCTTTTGCTCATCATATCTTATCCAGTGATATTTTTGTTGCCATCTAACAAGATTATCCTTAAGTCTTGATGTTTCTATCTCTCTAAAATATTTAACAGCAACTCTTCCATTGCTAACCTTGTCAATTATAGTCATATAATAGTTTGAACCATCAACAAATCTTTTTCTTCCACTTGTAAAGGATTTCACAATATCTTCTGTTGTCTTATCATATAGATTTAAAACAGTTTTGTTTTCATCTCCAAAATATGTTTTATTTTTCCTCATTTGTCTAGGGCTTAATTTACTAGTGTTTTCATAAGATATTTGAATTTCTTTTGCTAAATTTAATTCTCTGTTATTTGTTATATCATCAGAAAACCAGCTTATAACATAAGTCATTTCTCCTAGCCACCTACAGGTGTTTTTTCCATCTAATAGACTTTTAGCCATAAGTATTATTTTCTGACTAGTTTCCTTGCCGATCTTAATCGTTTCATCTGGGTTTTCAAACCTACCCTTGAAGTTTTCATTATTCGCTGTGATTTGAGAAATGAGTCTAGCTGACCCTATTAAAGGTCTATGTTTTAGACAAAGATAGTCCTCTTTTCCACTGATGTTGCATATTATTTTTGGGATTGATTGGTCTTTTTTATTTAAGTCTTTGATATATTTTATAAATTCATCTTGTAAGTTTCTATTTTCAGTGAGACTTACATCTTTATTTTCCACAAAATTTCTTATTTTAAATGTCATAAAGACTTTAGAAAAATCATAAGATGTTTCCTTCTCTTTTTTTTCAGACCTATCTACTTGAATAACCTCTTTATTCTTGCCCAATTTATATTCATAGAATAATTTTTTAATAATTTTGTCGAAAGAATTATCTTTCTCTATAAAATTTCTTACCACTATTAAAAACTCATTGTTACTATAAGATATCCAAGATTCTAATCCTTCTATATAAGCAAGTGATTTCTTACTTTCATCTTGAATTATGTAGTCGAAATTATCAAAAATAGGGTGAGGACTTACTCCGCTTGACCTTGCAACTGAATCTTCTGTAACTGGAAATATTACTATTTCATCTTCCTTTAAAAATCTAGCATCAAGTAAATTGCTGTCTTTATCCAAAAAAACTTCGACTATATTCTTCCCGTTAGACTTCATAGAATTATGATAAATTGGGAGTATAATATTATCACCATCTTCTTTTAATCCTATCAAATCGTTTTCTTCTCCATAAACGTAACTCTTATATAAAGCTGTCAAAAAACTCAAACACTTCACCTCCTCAGTAATCTTCTAGCTCTTCATCTGCTGATTTTGTAAGTTCTGGAATTTTAAATGAATAATTTGTAACTTCGTTTATAATATTACATTCTTCAGGTCTTGGGTATTTTATCCTTCCATTTATCATATTAATTGGAGCATATGCAGATTTTAACATACCTCCTGATTCTTCTGGATAGACAAATCCATTAAACATTAGACCAAATCCGAGATTTGTTTCATCATAAAATCCTTTATCATTTTCATATTCTTCTTCTGTAATTTCATCAATGTAACCTGAACATTCGCTCGTACCTAAAAATATGGGTCTTCTTCCACCTCTTTTAAGGGACCTTTCTGTTATAGCTTCATGCTTATTAAAATTTCTGTCACCTTTTAAATCTTCTCTATTTTCATTCCATTCAAAATGAAATTTGATATAGTAGCATACGTTCGTAAGGTAAGTATAGGCTGATAAATCAGAAGAATAATCCTTTAATAGTAATCTAGTTCCTTGGGTGTAACTTTCAATTTTATTCATTACTCTTATCTCGTCAACAACATTTACTATAGTTGGTTTAAAATAATTAGCATCAAGAATTCCTCTTAACATTTCTCTAGTTGGTACATTGTATGAGATCTTCTCTCCTCCACTTTTACTTTCAGGGGTAGTTATTAAAGCCTTATCTCCATAGATTTTTCCATAAAAGTATTTTGAATTTACCATTATTTCACCTCCTTAATTTTCATTCTAATATTTAACTAATTCTTTGTCAAGTCTAAAATTTATTTTTATTTGATTTATTTTTTTGATATAATAGTTTCATCAGCTAAAGCTGTGGATTGAAATATTCTTATATTGAACGAAGACCTTAATATATGGGTCTTTTTTCATTAATGGCTTAACAATCCAGATGTATTTTCAAAGTCCAAGCCAAATTTTTTACTATAATATATTTCCGGTACAACATAAATCATTCCATCTAATATGTTTTCACAATAAGTTAAGTCCTTTTCATTTATAACAACAGTATGTCTTGATAAAAATTTTATTAACTTCTTTATTTCTTTTAAGATGTTCATGTTATATGTTTCTTTAAAATCATCTTCTAAACATCTAATCCTATTAATCGAATCTTCAGTTTCTTTATACATTACCGCAGCAGTTTTTTGGCTATTATCTATTAATTGAAAACCATCATAGGCTTCCTTAAAGGATTGAAATAAATTTAACCCCAACGGACTTTCTCTATCTTCTACATATTTATCATCTCTACATGATATATATGGATTATCTGGATTGTTTTTACAGAATTTTATTATTTCTTCTTTCATATTTTTGTTTAAGGATAATAAGTTTAAAATACCAATTAAATCTTTCTCTCTTAAATTAGCATATAATTTCCCAAAATAATCATTGACTAGTTTTTCTATATTTTGTTCTTTCTTTACTTCATCTAATATAGCATCACAAGCCATTTTTCTATCATCTATTCCTTTTAGCATACTTGTTTTTTCTATTTCTTTATGCAATTTTATAATATAAGTAAAAGCCTCTTCTTTTTTACCTTCTCTATTGCACCTTCCCATAGCTTGAATAATGGAATCCATGCCTGTGAGTGATCTAACTACAAAATCAAAATCCACATCAACGCCTGCTTCTATAAGTTGAGTGCTTACTACACATATCTTATCTCCAGCTTTAAGCCTATTTTTTATCTCAGCTATCTTTTCTAACCTATGATATGCTGTTAAATTAGTGGTTAAGTAATATAGATCTTTCTCAGAATAATCTTCTTCTATTAGCTCATATAGTTTTTTTACAACTGATTTTGTATTTAAAATTATTAATGTTGACTTGTCTTTATTTTCTAAAATTAAATACTTTAAATCTTCAATACTATATTCTTCTCTTGGATTTTTATATAATTTTAACTTTACTCTTTCAAAGGTCTTTTCATCAGCACCAGTTAAGCTAATAATGTCAGTATTTTTATTAAATGCATCCCCGTAATCTAATCTGTGTTTAAGATTTATATCATCATAAATAGGTTGGGTGGCGGTTGATAAAACTATATTCGAATTCATTACCACTTTCATAAAATTTAAAAATAAATTTGTCAAATAAATTACCTCTGTAGGTAAAGACTGCAATTCATCTAAAATAATTACAGAATTAATTAAAGATTTAAATCTAGTTAAATTTGAAGACTTACCCTTTAGAACAGAATTAAAAAACTGAACCATAGTAGTTAATATTACTGGAGAAGACCAATCATCTAACAAATACTTCTTTCTTATTGATTCAAAGGAGTCATCATCCTCATCATAGGATTTTTCATCATACTCTATAACATTTGAATGGTGTTCTAAAACATAATCATCATTATTTAATATAGTTTTAATCTCGCTAGCGTTTTGCTCTAATACTGATAAGTATGAGGTTACATAAATAAATCTTTCCTTAGTTTGATATCTCATTTGATTAATTCCATATCTTAGAGATAGGAGTGTCTTTCCTGCACCTGTTGGTAAATTTAACCTATATATTCCGCCTGTGTCTTCTTTAGATCTTTCAAAAATTTTATTAGATATTTTATTTCTAATCTTATTTATTTTTGTTTGTGCTTTACCAAAGGATTGATATTTTCTATTAATATTTTCCTCAAATTTTTTAATAAGATTTTCTTTTTCAATTAAGTCTTCATCCTTTATTATTTTTTCATAAGAATTAATACTATCCTTTATGTCTGAAGATTTTAAAATTGATACTACAAGCCTTATTAATAAAGTTTTATAAAAATAAAATGCCTCTAGTTTTTTCTCGCTTGTCCTTATAGTTAGGTTCCTAAGTTTTTTTATTATCTTTAAGTATTCTTTAAAGCCTTCAATATAAATATCTTTTAAAAAGATATTATTCTTTTCTAAATATTTTATATAACAAATAAAGTCTTCATCTAAATTTTTATTTTCTTTCTTTTCCTTAATTTCTCTATACTTATTTGTATAAATATATTCACCATCTTTATTCTTCCTAACCATGTTGTACTGCCCATGATGAGACATAATAGAGTAAATTAATATATTGTTATAATAATCAAATTCATCTACAGCAAATTCGTCTGCATTAAAAATATTATTTAATTTATCCCATTCTTTTAAATCATAGTTTTCTTCGTAGTCATTTAATAATTTAAGAATAAAAACTCCTCCTAAGCTTGAGTGGTCTACTTTTTTACAGCTGTTTCCCTTTAGCTTATTTTGAAAGTCTTCTTTGATTTTTCCTATGTCATGCAAGACACCAACTATGTAACACAAATTTCCAAGTCCAACTTTTTCTCCAATCTTTCTTGACTCCTGGGCTGTATTTATTAAATGAGATATCAGTCTTTGTCTTCTCTTTGGGTCTTTTTGGTCCATATGAGCAAATAGATTATCAAATTTATTTTCAACCATTTAATCAACTCCTAACTATATTAATCTATTATATGTGAAAACCTTTTTTATTTAAAGATAATATCCTATATATTTTGATTTTATTAATATTTTTATATATCCTATTTCAATTATCTAAAAAAATAAAAAAATCCACCAAATTTAATTGGTGGTGTGGTTATTTTACAAGCTTAAATGCAAAGTATATTGCTATAAGGCTAAATATTACTGATGACAACAAATATGATAGTGCTAATATTATTTTACCTTTTTCTAATAAATTAATTATTTCAAGGGAAAAGGTGGAAAATGTTGTAAATCCTCCACAAAATCCAGTTTTTAGAAAATTAATCTTAAATTCACTTATGCTTGATTTTAAACTTGCTGCTACTATTAGACCTATTAAGAATGAGCCTAAAATATTTATTATTATAGTAATAATATTATTGTCATATATTTTTATTGGTATAAAGCCTAAGAGATACCTAGATATTGAACCTAAAGCTCCTCCCAAAGAAACTGCTATTATATTCAACTAACTTCCCTTTCAATATTCTTAAATATATCTTCATAAATTCTTACAAATCTTTGTAATATGCCTTTTTCATAAACTTTATCTTTAACTATTAAATCACTTTCAAAAATTAAATCTCCTGAAGAGTAATATTTAATGGTTCCAACTTTTTTTCCGGCTTCAATAGGAGCCCTAAGTTCACTGATAATTTTTACATCTTTTTTAATATTTTCTTTTTTATTTACAAGTGCATAGCCTTTGCTCTTAATAAATACTGGCGTTTGTGCGTCTTGTGCGTCTTCAACATTTATATTTTGAATGGGTTTTGATTCAGTTCCAAAAATTGTATATTCATAATTGTCAAAGCCTTTGCTCATTAATCTTTTTATTGCAACATATCTTTGCCAATCGCCATTACATCCTGTTACTATGCCTACTAATCTTAAATCTTTTGACTTGCCTTCAATTCCTTTTTTTAAACCCGTAGAAATTACTGTCCTTCCTGATGCGTTAGTATATCCTGTTTTTAATCCGTCAATTTCTGGTACTATCCCCAAAATCGGGTTTGTATTGTATTCCAAAAAGTTTCTGTCTTCATCTTTTAAATAAGCCTCTTTAGTATAATTAAGAATTTCAGGATAATATTTTATAAGCTCGCAGGAAAGGATAAACATTTCCCTTGTGGTCATTTTGTTGTAATCCTCAATAGCATAATTAGTAAGTCCTGTTGGATTAACCATATGTGCATTTTTAAGTCCCAAATCTTTACATTTTTTATTCATAAGAACACTAAAAGCTTCAACAGAACCAGAAATATGTTTAGCTAGGGCTGTAATAGCATCATTTCCTGAAACTACCATACTAGCCTTAATTAAATCATCCACTGTCATCTTATCATTTTCTTTAAGTTTAAAAGTTGAGCCTCCTAAGATTGATGATTCTCTATCTATTGTCAGCTCGTCAGATTTTGAAATGGTCCCGTCTTTAATCTTATCAAAAACTACAAAAATACTTACAAGTTTTGATGTTGAAGCCATGGGTCTAACCTCGTCAATATTATAGGCTTCAAGAATTTTCCCTGATTGATAATCTCCCAAAAGATAAGACTTAGATAATTCTTCTAAAGAATAATTTTCATATTCTTCAATTTTTCCAGCTTCTTCAGCCGTTGCTTTTTGCACTCCGTCTTTTGTAGGTACAAGAATATTTTGATCTCTAATTTCTTTTTTTTCTTCCTTAGCCTCTTCAGTAGCTTTTACTGAAGTATTCTTGTCAATAGAAACATCTTTTTGTGCAAAGACATTTATATTTAAAATAAGTATTATTCCTAATAAAAATAGGGCTGTAAATCTTCTCATAAAGCACCTCGGTACTTATTTTAACAAATAATATTTTAATTGTAAAACCATATAAGACAATGATTTTAAGAATTTCTTAAATATTTAACCTAATAAGCTATGCTATAATAAAATAAAAGAGAGGTTTTTTATGATAAGAAAAGGTTGTGGATGCTTACTATTTTTTCCACTTATAATATGTGTGCTTTTTGCCTTATTCTTCCTAACTTTTAAAAGTCCTAATAATTTTAGTGACTACAAAAAAGAATATCTCGATGAAACTCTTGAACTTGCCCAATCAACAGCCGATAGGTTTGGACTTTTCACTTCAGTTGTCTTGGCACAATCAGCCTTAGAAAGTGATTATGGCAGGAGTTTGTTATCGCTTGAATATAATAATTATTTTGGAATCAAGGCAAGGTCTAATGAAGATTCTGTAGTTTTAAAAACAAATGAAGTTATAAATGGACAGACAACTTCTGTAAATGAGGCTTTTAAAAAATATCTTTCAAAAAGCGACTCATTCAACCATTATGGTAAACTTATAAGTCAAAGCAAAAGATACAAAAAAGTTAAAGAAGCTCGTGATTTTAGAGAAGCTTCTCAATATCTTCAAGATGCAGGTTATGCTACAGATAATCATTACGCAGAAAAAATTATTGCAATTGTTGAAAAATACCACTTAGGTCAATTTGATAGACCTAACTTTTGAGAAGATTAAAATAAGTTTTTGAATCTTTAAAAATTATATTTCCATGTTCAATGCCTTCCAGGCTCAAAAAGTCTGCTTGAAGGTATTTCTTTTTTAATTTTTCAATATTTTTTAAAGACGGATCTTTTTTCCCATATATAAATAAAAGACTTGTATTTTTTATTTTACTAAATTTAAAATTAGAAACTTCGCTTAAAAAGTTGTCTAAACTTTTGTCATTTATATTTTCTGCAAGTTCCTTTATCTCTTTATACATATTGGGATAAAGATTATTTATATTTTCAATTGTATGCTCATCTTTTTCAATTTTTTTCCTATAATTTGAAAATTTCATTTTTAATATTTTTTTAAAAATAAAATTAATATTTATATTTATAACTCCCTCTAATACAGCTTTTTCCACCTTTACTAAATTTCTTTCTAGCATATAAATAGCAATGTTTGAGCAATATGAAAAAGAACAAATATATTTAAAATTTTTTATATTCTCATCTCTACAATATTTATAAATGCTATCTACATCTCTTTGAAATGAAATAAAGTCTTCATCTCTGTTAGCTAAATCTGGAATTATTAAATAATAATCATTTAAGGGCTTTAAAATATTTGTAAGTTCTTGATCCTTAGGAAGAACTGGTGCGAGTAGTAAAATTTTCTCATTTGTTATATTTCCATAAGTTTTAAAATTCATATAAGACCTCTTTTTTAATAATATTATAAATGATATAATTTTTTTATGGAGGGATAATTTTGCCAAAATCAAAAACTTTATTAATTATGTTTATTTCAGCTCTCATACCCTTGGGACTGGAACTTTTTTATAATACCAATATTGTAGGAGAAGGCGGAGTTTTATATCTTTTTATGTGGGTCATGATAAATTACTTATTTTTATCAACAATCATAAGTATTTTTTCATCTTATAAAAAAATTTTAAGTCTTCCAGGATTAAAAATTAGAAAAGCTACGTATTACACTAATATGATTCTTTATACTTTGATAATTATTTTTGTAAATATTTATTTTTCTGCAATGCTATTTTTCCCAAAAGATAAGCTCTTCCAAAATTTAGCCAGCCCTTATGTGCTTATATTCCTATTTATATTTTATATAATGAACCTACAATTTGGAAATTTCCCAATAAAAGAAGATGGACAAACTAATGTTTATACTATTCTTGCTAAGGGTTCTTTTAAAAATGGAAGAGATAAGTATGCGACAGTTGTTGGCTATTATGATGATGGGATTGTCTTAGGTGATTATTATTTTCCCTATGAATCAATTAAATCATGTGCTACTGCTAAGAAAAAAATTGGCATATTTATAAAAGGTAAAGACCAATTTGGTACTTATAGGGTAAACATTGATTCTTTAAATTCTGCAGCCCGTGCTGTACTAATTTTAGAAGATGCTGCAAAAAATGGAAAACTTGACCAAAATAAATTAAATTTTAATTCTTAATTTTTGCAAATATTATTTTCATTTTTTCTGGTTTTTAATAAAAACTTAATATTTACTTAATTATTAATTTATTGTATTTTGTACTGATATAAGGTAAAATTAGCTTATAATATATGAATTAGGAGGATCTAAATGAAAAAGAAATTAATTAGTATATTTCTAATACTAGCAATGCTTATGTCATTAGTTGCTTGTACACCAAATACTACAGCTTATTTAGATGCTAGTAAAAAAGTATCAAGCTGGAAAGGTTCAAATGTAAATGCTGAACTTACTTATAATTTTGAAGTTACTAACCCTGAAAATGGTCAAAAAGTAACTTTCAAATTACCTGCTAGCTTTAAGGGACAAAGCGAAGGTCAAGAAAAAGCTAAAATTACTGTAACAGCTAATCTTAAAGACTTTAAAGCTCAAATGACAAAATTGGGTGCAAAAGCTGAAGAACTTAAAAACGTAAAAGATAGTTTATCTTTTGATATCTTTGTTGATAAAGATAGAGTTATCTTCTCTAAAGATTTCTTCACATCTTTAAGTCCTGAATTTGCTAAAGATATCAAGGAAAACTATATTGAACTTCCAAGTTCTTATGGTCAAAACCAAAATTCAATAAAATATTTTGATTCTGAAGAATTCAAGGCAGATTTAATAGATCTTTATAAAACTGCACTTCCAAACTTCAAACCAAGCACTGATATTCAAGTAAAAGGAAATACTTACACTTATAAAGCAAATATTGATGATATTTTAGCCGACCTTTCTAAGGCTATTGAACTTTCAGTATCTAATTGGGATAAAGTTGTTGAAAAATTAATGCCAATGCTTGAAAAAGCTCAAATGCCAAACGAACTTATCAATAAAGATGAAATTTCTAAATTTAAAGATTCTTATAAAAAAGAAGATTTAAATAAAACTTTCGCTGAAATTAAAAATATTTTAAAAGGTTCTAGCATCAATCAAACTACAACTTTTGAAGACAACAAAGTTACACAAAATTCAAAAATAACTGTTAATGTAGAAAATTCATTTAAATTTACTCTAGATATGAAAGCAGTTACTGAAAAAGATGAAAATGCCAAGGTTGTTATTCCTACAGACGTTAAGAAATTAACACAAAAAGATTTAATGTCTATAATGGGTTCAGACATGGAAAGTTTTGTTATTATAAGAGTTAATGGCAAAGTTCTTGATACACCTGACCAAGCTAAAATCGTTAATAACAGAACAATGATTCCTTGCAGATCTTTATTTGAAAGCTTAGGCTCTAAAGTTTCTTATGACAAAGCTAAAAAAGAAGTTACTTTAAAATCTGACAAGAATGAAATCAAATTAACTATAGGCAAAAATGTTGCAACTGTTAATGGCAAAGAAGTTAAGCTTGATACTCCAGCAACAATAATTGAAAACAAAACTTATTTACCTGTAAGATTTGTAGCTGAATCTTTAGGCTATAAGGTTAAATATCAAAAAGAAGATTTCTTTAGTACTGTTGATTTATATAATGTTGAAGATTCTAAACTTGATGAACTTATAAAGGCTGAAGAAAAAAAGGCACTTGAAGAAGCTAAAAAATCAGTAGAAGAAGCTAAAAAAGAAGATAAAGCTCCAGCAAATGATAAAGATGTAAAAAAAGAAGAAGATAAAAAAGAATCTAAAGATGTAAGTGAAGATATCAAAGATTCTGCAAAAGAAGCTTCTAAACTTTTATTTTCAGTTATTAGATAATTTAAAATTAAAGTCCCGCTA
>QWCK01000757.1_pt1 | contig 53265 bp, 59 predicted proteins | sample 1972571 | NCBI WGS metagenome assembly QWCK01 (sample SAMN09866710, study PRJNA288562) | Human gut metagenome isolate term2_stool, whole genome shotgun sequencing... | isolation source: gut | host: Homo sapiens | place: USA: California | reverse complement strand
TGCCTTTGGCTATGTGCTTGGCGCCACCGCCTGCACTTCGGGACTTTCACCCTATAGAATCCGCTCATGCCGAGCGCACATCGAGTAGGGTTTCGCTGATTTCCAGCGAACACCCTCTCACACCGCTGCCCGTACCGGTCTGGTAGGCCAAGTCACCTTGGTTTTTCAGCGGTTTCTTAACGTTTTAACCTCTAAAACATCCCAACCATGACCATCCTCTTTGTTTGAGGAAGTCCGTGGTCAGAGTGGTCGTGAGAATGTGGCTGTTGGATATCCGCCAATAGCCCTTTCGGGTACAACCCCAGTAATAAGCTTGATTAGGGTCCGCCCCCAGTTTCACCAGGGCCCTGATTCTTGTTTTTACCTTTTTCCAAGTTTTCCACAAGAGTTGGCGGATGCGACGTCGTATCCACCGATCCACCCCTTGCGTCCATCTTTGGGCGTCTGCTAATTGGAAGTAGTTCATCCACCCCCGAAGCTTTTGCGCTAGTAGCTGTTTCACTGCTCATTCCAGAATTAATGCACCAGGCAATCCAAAGTTAATGCACCAGCGAAGTCTCGAGAGCTTCCTTTTCTTATGTTAACAAATAGTCCTATATGTTTGAGGTTTTGCGCATAGAGGGTGATTGCACTTTGGAGCGTAGCGGAGAAGTGCAATCACCCTCTATGCGCAAGGTGCGTCTTACCTCTATCTCTTGCGGATAGTCGGTGGTTACAACGCGCCTCCTAGTTTGATCCTCCGTAACTACCTATGGTTACTGAGATTTTCTTTCACCTCTACACTTCGTCTCTGAGAGGAGCCTTCAAGATGTAAGCGGTATGAGGAATGTGCAATCCTATCGATTACAGCTTGCGTCATTGCGCTATTGCCAAGTCTCTCGATCCATCCTTCCAATTTGAACTGGCTTGTATAGATCGTCGGCTTCAGACGGTTTCTGTCATTGATAATATCCAGCAAATCGGCGCAGTCTTCTTCGCTCATGTCTTCGATTAAAAAGTCATCAAGAATGAGTAAATCGATTCTTTTGAGTTCTGCCTTGCGTTTTTCCAACGTGTTATTGACTCTATGGACCTTAAGATCCATAAAGAGCCTTCCAGCACGAATGAAGTAAACAGAATGTCTGCGATCAAGTATGTAGTTAGCACAACAACCCGCTAAGAAGCTTTTCCCTACACCACAAGCTCCGGAGAGGATAAGGTCGGCCGGAGTCTCTCTGAGCATCCACTGACCGTCTCTTACAAGTGCCATAAGTCTAGTGTCCCATCGGCGATTATCGCTTTCGTAGAGTTCTTCGAAGCGTGCATTGATCAAATCCAAGGGGAGGTTGCTATGTCGCCGCAGCTTAACTGCAGTATTCGCCTCTCTTCTGACTATTTCTGCATTTAGGAGATCATAGATTTGCTCCAACGATGTCATCTGCTGCCAAGTTGCGTCCTCAAGAGTTTCCTCCATCCGTTGACGGAAGCCCGGCAGATGAAGTTCTTTGGTCATCCTATGTACTCTTTCGGCCAGAGATTGGGGATTTTTTCCTGTATTTCTAGTATCTTTCATTTTTATCTCTTCAATTTATTGAATTGTGTTATTTCCAAGGAAGGAGAAGAATTCTTCTAAAGGGCGTAGGCACTCGCTGTTTTCAGAAGTTTTCTTTTTCTTCTCCTTTTTCGTGGGCATGCCCGTTGCAAAGGCTTTCACACAGCTTAAAAACGCGCTTTTTTCATATATTCCTGTTTCAACTGCATGGGTGAAGGCAAGTTCCAGCGTCTCAGGGCTAACGGTTTTAAGTTTCTTAACCATGTAGCGCAAGCGGTTCGCCAATTCGCCTTTCTCTGAGCGATTGTTGATTTTTAAGTATTTAGATAAGAAGAGGCCGGCACTTTTTGATAGTTGCCTAAACTCTTCGCAGCTTTTTTCCAGTCGACCGGCTGGCGTGAGTTCTCCGGGTAACCGGTATTCCGGTTTGATATGAAGAAAGCCTTCAAGCTCGTCAGGTTCGCCCGGCCGATAGTATTTGTATTCGGTAATGAGGTAATTGCTCAATGGGTCAACAATCCGAAGCAACTGTCCGTCTTTTACATAAACTCCGACGGAGTGACTAAAGTATTCCGGCGGTACCATGTATTCGTGAGTATGGAATTGGATGCAGCCGTTGATTCTTACCTTTCTTCTTAAGATTTCTGCCCCATAAAAGAACTTGTTCTTTGGTAGGCTCCGCAGCTTGGGCTGCTCAAGCTCGAACCACTTTCTCCGGCTAATGCCGTATCGGGCCATCTTCGCGCAGTTAAAGTCTTCCAGCTCCTTTTCCAGAAGGAAGTTCACGTCATTAACTGAACTCAAGGAACCAGGCGAGATCTTTTTAATAAATTTATCGGTAACGTCCTTTACAGCTTCTTCCACAAGTCCTTTATCCTGCGGATGTCCTACTCGAGCCGGACTTAAGGCAACCTCATAGAATTGAGCAAGGTCGAGAAGCCCTTTACTGTAGAGTTGATTACCTTTTTCGGCATGGTTGACTAACGCAGTGTCGTTATCCAAGATAATGTACGAAGGCACTCCCTTGAAGAAGTCAAACGCGTTCTGCAGTCCTTCAATCCAAGATTCTGTCGTCATGTCAGGAGTGGCGTACCAGTAAACCATGCGGCTAAAAGGAAGAACTGCGACAAAGATACGGCAGTTTTTTACTGCGTTGCTGCGACTGGAATTCAGAAGTATTTTGTCGCCGGCATAATCTATCAGCAGATATTTTCCCGGCTCCCATTCCTGAGCCATGACGCGTCCTTTATTTCCGTAATGCGCGTGCCAGTATTGCTTGACTCTGTAATAAAACCCCGAGCGTTTGAGCGGCGGCAGATCAGAAGTCTTCGCTTGCTCAAGGTACTGCATGTAGGAATCAAGAATTTTTGCTCTTCCTTGATCGATGGCGTCACATATAGCTTCGACATCAACCGGATAGAAAGCTTCTTCTTTCGGACCTTTGACTTTGCAAAATAAACTATGAAGCTGTTTGTCCTGAATCTTTGAAACCGTTTGGAAATCGAGTCCAAGTTCTTTGGCCCGTTGTAACCAACGAGACACCGTCGTATGGTGGAGTCCTAGCCGATTAGCTATCTGCCTCAAGCTCATATTCCTTTCTTGGAGCTTGAGGACTTCACGAATGTCAACCGATGACATTTGTTGTCTCCTTTTCTTCATAAAACCCCTTGCTTAACAAAAACAAGGTAGTGTGCTTTGAAAAGGAAACTCTCGTTATTGTTGATTTTGCCTACTCAGGGTAAAGATTTCTTGAGAAGGTGTTGCACTTATTTTGGAATTAACATTCACACTCTCTATGCTCGTTTTCGGACTCCGAGAGAGTAATTTCCTGATCGTATCCTTGAGCTTTTGTTTGCTCTTTTCATGGATTGTCAGTCTTACCTCTCTTTTTGTCCGACTGTAGTAGAAGCCGTACCCTAAGAATTTCGTTTGCGGGCTCGATATATAGGCCACATGCGACTTTTCCCGGTTTACTTTCAACAGCATCTTTTCCTGTACAAATCTTGTCAGACTTGCCAGCGTTCTTTCTGCCGCTCTTCTACTCTTACAGATGCAGATCAGGTCATCAGCGTATCTTGCAAAGCGGTGGCCGCGCTTTTCCAATTCCTTGTCCAGTTCATCTAGGTAGATGTTGGCAAGGAGCGGTGACAGTGGGCCGCCTTGCATAAGTCCTATTTCCGTGGGTTTGATCTCCCCCTTAATTTGGACTCCCGATCGGAGCATCTTGTGTATCAGCGAAATGACCCTGCCGTCTTTGATTTTGAGTGACAGCTTTCTGATTAGTCGGCTGTGGTTCACCGTGTCAAAGAATTTGGCTAAGTCCATGTCCACTGCCCATCGGTAGCCCTGATCGGCTTCTGCTGTTATGACTCTGAGAGCATGGTGAGCCCGCATGTTCCGTCTGAACCCGAAGCTCCGATCCGAGAAGTCCTGTCATAGGTCCAGTCGAGTACTTGGGCGGTTGCCTGTTGCACTAGACGGTCTATGACTGTTGGGATTCCCAGATCTCGGAACTTTCCGGGTTCTTCTTTCGGAATGCTTGCTCTTTTCACAGGGGAGGGCCTGTAAGTTCCCTCCTTAATCGCCTTTGTAAGCTGGCCGGGGTGGCTGCGTATCCAGTCGAGCAATTGCCCGACTTCCATACCGTCAACTCCGGGAGCTCCTCTGTTGGCTATTACTCTTTTGAGCGCTTCCTTCAGATTAGTGGGCTCCAGTATCGCCTCTAAGGTGATGCTTGCGTATAAATTGAGGTTATGTGTGTCTTCTTCTGCTCCTATGGACGCGGGCGGATCCTTTTGTGCAGGTTTGGCCGCATTCCGTGCCCCTCGCCCGCATGAAGGTTTTTCATTGTTTCTATCCATAATTCCCTTTGTCGTAGTTGCAGTAACACACTCCGCTAAGATTCAGGCCTTCCTCGGTTACTGCTACCGAGTACTACGCCGTCTGCTGACCACTCACGACAAGCTTTACTCCGCCAAGCCAAATGGCTTGCGTCCGTGAGTTCTCCTCGGGTAAGAACGAACTCTTTCCCATCATGTACCTTCGGTCTTTACACTGCCATCTCCGTGTGGCCTTTGGGCTTCAACTTGTCTTGCAGTCTTACCCGACAGCATATGCCTGAGACCGTTTCTGTTCGTAAGGTCAATGGTTTGCCTCGGGCTTCCTTCAGTCGGAACCTCGCGGTTCAGGCCTTGCCTCTGGCTATGTGCTTGGCGCCACCGCCTGCACTTCGGGACTTCCACCCTGTAGAGTTCGCTCATGCCGAGCGCACAAGGAAAAGCCCCGTGAAAGAACCTCACGGGGCTGGAATCTTGGCGGAGTGGACGGGACTCGAACCCGCGACCCCCGGCGTGACAGGCCGGTATTCTAACCAACTGAACTACCACTCCTTGGTGGATGCTGAGAGTCTCGAACTCCCGACTATTCATCGGAGCTCTCAAGCAACGTGGGTAGATTATACACATAAATTCTATCCGTGCAATGAGTATCGAAAAACGTGGCAACAAGTATCGAGTAACCCTCACTATACAAGGCAAGTTCCACAGGGGGACATTCGATACACTCAAGGAAGCGAAAGCCTTTAGTCTCAATCCTTCAGGCTATTTTGAAGATGATGGAAACATCAGCTTTAAGCAACTGCTTGATCTGTACGCAGATCAGGTGGCGAAGTATCACAAGGGAGCGAAGCAGGACATTCTCCGAGTGAAAAAGATACAAAGAGATGTTCGTATCTCCTCCGTCAAAATCTCTCAACTGAAAGTTAAAGACTTCGACGACTACTTCTGTAGGCGCCTTAAGGTAAAGACAAATAGGAATACAACTGTGTGCGAATGTACTCTAAAAAAGGAACGGGCAATAATGCATTCGGCTTTGCAGTTTGCGATTCGCAAAGGTTACATTGAATCCAATCCCATGACTGGCGTTATGAAATTAAGAAGCCTCCCGCCTAGGGAAAGGATTGCCTCCGATCAAGAGATCGCCATGCTCTGTCAAGAAGCAGGTTGGTATGCAAGAGATATGCCTAAGTCTGTTACGCAAAGAGTCGTAGCAGCATTTGTCTTTTCAACATTAACAGGAATGAGGCTGGGAGAAATCTGTGAGCTTGAAAGATCATGGATTGGCCGCAAGTCAATCTCACTTCCAGCCGAAGCCACTAAGACAAATCGCAGAAGAGATGTCGCATTATCATCTGAAGCACGGAAGTTGTTGAGCTTACTTCTTCCGTTAGGTTACCCAAAGGTGTTCGGATTACATAGAGGTTCAGTCACTACTATATTTAGAAGACTTAGAGATAAGCTGGGATTCACAATAAAGAAAGACAGCCACGGCAACGTAATACAAGAAGCCCTCCGTTTCCATGACGGAAGGGCCACGTTCTGCACTCATGCCGCTCAGAAGCTACCGCCTTTAGCGTTAGCTCGTCAGCTAGGACACACAGATATAAAGATGACTATGCGGTACTACCGAGAATCGGCAGACCGCATAGCAGACCTGTTAGATTAGTTCTCCTCTAAGGGCACTAAGTAATCCTTGAGTTCACGTCCGAGAGATCGGAATCCACCGACGACAGGGATGCGGCTTTCAAGAACACTGAAAGCCCTTCTCTCGTCCTTGTTGCTCGGACGTTCACTCTTAATACCAAGACCTTCCGCCGTCATGTTGTAGCCAGTCTTAGCAACATGGTAGGCATCCATGACCGTACCGAATGACGGGCCGAAGAGCTGCTTAGCAACGTTGAGTTCCCCGTAAGCTCCGTCCTGTGTGGATTCGGTAAGGTTGAATGCGAAGTCACCGATGACACCCAAGGCACCAAGACCCATCAGACCTGAGGCATACCAACCGATAATGGAATCAACCTGTGTACCTTCAAGGCTGTCCGCCCAAGATTCCCATCCAAGTTGACGGCAGATTTCAGAAGCGAGTCTCTGCTTGACACTATGCATATCTGCAAAGGACTGATCGTCATCTTCGTAGTCAATGTTGCGACCTGAGATCACATCACGTAATGCCTGACCACCGGCGCCCATTCCGACACCAAGTGTCGCAAGGAGAACTAACGGTTTGATGTTGGCACCGTTCTTGAGACGAGCGGAATCTAAAGCCCACTTAGTCAGACGACCTAGCATTAACGGGTAAGACTTGAACTGGAACACCAGTCTTCCGAATCCTGACTGTGCCCAAGCTGGAGTGTCTGCACGGTTGGGAGCAAAGGCGGATTGGTTGACGAACTTAACCACCGCTCTTGCAACCTTCTCGTTCATACTTTCTAAACTCGGGTCAGCCTTACACGCTTCAATCATATCTGCGTAGGAGGTTAAAGCTCTGCCGTTAATAAACTCAGGGTCGTTCAAACCAAGCGTTCTCAGCCAGTACATAGCCTTACGATAAGTCAGACTATTCTGATTACCGGAAGCCATCGCTTCACGAGCCTGTCTCTGGAAACACTTAATCGCTTCAAAGCCAACGTTGGCCGACATCTGTCGAGAGAATGCTGTCCACTGAGTAAGACCAGTGGCCTTGAAGAAGGCATTGTTCATTCCCTGAATACGACCGTTGTTGTTATTGAGGAAGTTGTTCATTCTGTCAGTTTCAAACTGGACACCGAGAGAACGAATGGCATCACGTTCCGCCTGATCTCCACCAGCCATCTGCTTCATGGTTGCCTTGATACCTTTAAGGAACGGCATCACTTCACCTGAACGAACAGCGATTAACCCAACGTCTGACAAGGATGCAATCGTTGCCATTGAAAGCATGGTCATGTTGTTCAGAGATGTCATCCAACCGATAGCAGCACTGTCATCCTTAGGTGCACCTCTCATACCTGTAAGAAGGTCAGACGCCTGTACTAAATACTTAGCGTGTTTCTGAGGAATCTTTGCATCAGGGCCGACAGACAGACCGAAGTCTTTAATGCCGTTGACAAGGCAGTTCATTTCACGCTGGAAGTGAACAAGCCCTGCTCCTCTGTTTGCGGCATATAACTGAACAAGCGTGTTTACAATGTTGTCAACCGAAACTCCATCGTTCAGTGCTCTTTCAATAGACTCTGCAATCTTCTTTGCTTCCTCAGGATTGGTTGTTAATGGCCCAAAGAGGTTGACTTCCAGTGCGGAATTTAATCTTGCGTTGTCTCCGCTTTGGAAGATTCGTTTCTGTGCTTCCTGACTGTGCATCAAAACGTTAGCAGCGCCGTCAAGACCACCGGCTTGTACTGAGAAGTAAGCAGCTCTTCCGTGTCCTTCAACACCCCAACGTTTGGTTCGTTCAATCAGGGTAGCGGCGTGATCAATGTAGTCACGAGCCAATGCTTCAAGGTTGTTGTCGAACATATCGGTCAGACCAAACTCTTTCCACTGCTCAGGCTTGATGTTCAACACACGAGCGTACAAACCTTCACCACTCTTACGAGCAAACTTCGGGTCGGTTCCCGAGAATCCTGAGAACTCAAAGTCGTTGGCAATGTGAGAGTACAGACTTTCTGCAACGTTCACTGCATCACGCTGAGACTTTCCTTCGCTCACGAAGAACTTAGTCATACCTTCCATGAACTTGTCATGGTTGTTCGTGACCCAATCCTTATTGAATCTCTGCGGCAGGTAATGGAGAATGCCGTTCATTCCACGGTAGTCGTTGACCTGAATACCGAGATCAACCATCTCCTTACGAATTGCTTCAAACTGGTTGGTCAGTTCTGTGACGGCATTTCTCTGAACCTCGTTAAGGTTGTCCCACTTCTTTTGCCAGTTATCGTTTGTGGCTGTGCGCATGAAGTCAATCACACCACGTTCATTCTCGGTAACGATACCAAGATGGTTGTTCGTCAGAAGGCTTCGCTTCATATCTTCAAAGTCGTTGCCGATCTGATTGCGAAGGTTTGATCTACCTTTTACCTCACTACCTCTCAGCTCACGCAAAGCAGTCTGAAGTTTGTCGTAGTGTTTACCAATGAAGCGTGACTTATCTTCGTAGAAGAATCGTCCAGTATCGGCAAGGAAGTTGGCGCCTAAGTCCTTACAGCGTTTGGTGTTGGATGAAAGAACAACAGACAGACCGTTGTCCATAGAGGTCAGCGCCTTCTTGAACACCGAGTCTCCCCACCAATTACGAATGCGTGTGGGAATTAAACCTGCTGTAACCTCAGCTTGGGCAGGAGTACATCCCTTACCCAAAGCGGCGATACGAACAGCGGCAGAAGATGCGTTCTGTGCATAGCCGTTATCAATAGCCGTATCCATCGCTCCTGCAATTGGGGTGTAGGCTTTGACTGTTGTAGGTTCAGGAGCAAGGTTGCTGTAAACAGTCTGTACCACATCACCGACAGGAACCTTCTTGCCATCAATGGTAAAGAATGCTCCTTCAGTTCCTTTCTCAAAGTCAATGTCTGCAAAGGCTTTCTTAAGATCGTCAGTCTTCAGGAACTCTCTCATACCGTCAAGGATGTTCTCAGGAAGATTGAGAAGTCTTGCTTTGTAAGAATCACGGCTAACTCTTGGAGTAGCTCCAACATCAAAGATGTATTTAATTCCATCTTCCAACACATCCATACTCATGCTGTCGCTTAAGGATAGATAGAGATTGGCGGATAGCAACTGGTTCACATCAGACTTCGCTCCCTGAGTAAGGTACAAGCCGATTGACTTGAGCTTAGTTGTCGCATCTGTGTAAAAGTCAGCATCAGCTTTTCTGCCGTTCGGATTCGCAATAAAACTAGCAGAGGCATCTACCACTTTATCAGGGTCAATAAACTCAGGAAGCTCAATGTCTAATAGGTTTGCAATGTCTCTGACTGTTAGATCATCCCTGCCTAAGAACTCACTGTAGCGGAACAGCATTCTACGAACGGCGTCTCTAACCTCAGGCTTTTCTGATGTAAGAATAGAATCGAGAACTGCTTTAATCTTCGGAGGCGCAAGATTCGGAATGCCGTCTGTTTCACCTAACAGAGCCTTGGCATCAACGCTTTCTTTGACGACGTTTACCTCAGGAGTCTTCGGGCCACTTGGCTTAGACGGAGGAGTGAACTTCTCTCCCTTAGGTGCAACACTCGGACGGTGACGTTCGTTAGGAGCAAGGGCATAGCCGTTATTCTTCATCGTTGTGATAACAGAATCTTCTGCGTCGACAATGATGTCGTACAGTCTGCCCAATGTTTTCTGAACAGCAGCACTGTTTCCTCTCGGTGCTCCCACTTCTGTTTTATTAACAAGCTCCTCTTGTGCTGTACCTTTGAGCTCTTCGAGACGGGTTTCATAGAAGTCCATGAAGTCCATCATCTCTTCCCGAGGAATGTTTCCTGCTTCAAAAGCGGCAGACAGTTCGTTGTCCGAGTGGACTTCAGGAAGGTTGTTTTCCTTCAGCCACTTATTAGCTTCGTCCAATGTTTCTTTTTCTGCCTGTTCGTTGATCTCAGCCAAACGTTCAGGGGACAAGGAACGAGTGTCAGCATCAGGAGACTGAGTATTAGTTGCACGGTATCCTGCATCTTCTCCGACATCATCAAACAGAAGATCATCAGAATACAAAGCATCACCTCGTTCTGCCTTATCCAATACGTCATCAATAACAGAACCTTCAGCCAATCTCTTTGCTTCTTCGTCTGAGTAGCCAAGGCTCTTGTACCGATCTTGATAAACCTCAAGCACTGTGCCGAACTGTCGGTTGTCTTTCTTGCCTTTAATAAATAAGTTATTAGTCTTCAACTTACTTTCAATGAGCTTATTACCTTCAGCATCAGAGATTTGTTCGGCGTAGCCGATAATCTTTCCTCTGATTTTTGCGATGTACTCTGAACCGATCTCAGTACGGGAGCCGTGAATCACTCCCTTGAGATATCCGGCAACACTCTTCATTGCTTCGGCTCGATCAAGCAAAGACATAGAAGGGTCGAACATAGCTCTGAATGCATCCGCTCTAACTTTCTCAAGGTTGTTCATAATGTTCAAACCATGAACACCTTTGTTGGTCTTTGAATCAAGCGTAGAAACTGCGACTCGTTCTTTAGCGGTCAAGTCGTACAGGACACCTGCTTCATAACGATTGGAGTTGTACTCACTTGGGAGAATCTTTTCAAAGAGTTCAATGTTCTCAGGCGAGATGTCGTTTCTCATGCCTTGAATCCAAGACATTAAATCTTTGAACTTAGATACCAACATATCCCAGAAGGAATCGTTTGCTTGAGCAGCCTGTTTGGTTAAACGGTCTCCGTAATAACCTGTTCCTTCGTATGCGAAAAGCTCAGCTACATCTAAAGAACCATCGGCCTTGAACACAGCTTCTTTACTTCCGCCGATCTTCACGGCTAACTTGGTATTTACTGTTCCGTCCTCGTTGAAATACTTCTTGGCGCAAGTTTCAAGGAACTGAATCTTTTCGTCAGGCGTAAGCAGATTGGTAAAGCCCCAGTGCAGAAGCTCATGAGACACGGCAGGAGACCATTGAACGCCGTCGGTTCCGTTGGGTACAAGAATCTTATCTGCCCTCTTACCGTTCTTGTTAATCTTTCCGTTCTGCTCGTAACCAAATCCTGAGGCTGTTTCGTCTGTACCTTTGAAGATGTAGGGCGAGGAGTTAGGTGCTAAGTCTTTGTCCAACTGTTGCAATGCTCTCAAGGCAGAAATCTTCTCGGACGGATTGAGTCCTTTCATTCTTACCATGAGACCACGAGCAGAGTTGATGCGGCTTGAATTGTCTCTGCGATAACCGTAAGGGAGCTTCTCGTTAATCAGTCTTACCATCGAAGAGAGTTTTGCAACTTCCTTCTCAAAGGCATCACGAGTCATACCCGGTGCAATCGAGAGCTGCTGTGCTCGTTGTTCAAACGAATTGATAAAGTCGAGGCCGTTGATCTCTTCTCCGTTTTCTCCGGTAAAGAAGACGGACTTCAGCTCCTTCTCCTCTAACGGATAATCCATAGCTTTCAAGTGAATCAATGGGTCGTCGTTGCCGATTGAATCTTTAATCTCAACAACTCTTCCGTCGAGTTTTGTTTGAGCTTTTTTCTCTGAGATAAACGCAGGGTCAGTCTTTCCTCTTTTGTTGTTCGTTAGGTAGAAAGCATTCTGAGCACACCAATCAGCATCAGCTCCTTTACGCTTTCCACCACGAAGAGGACAACCCATGATCGTTACATTGCCAAGGTCTATCTGTTTCTGATAATTACCTAAGGCTGTTCTCATAGAAGCGTCAGGGTTAGCCTTATTGATGTAGATATGTTTCCACGTAACGGAACCATCGGGGCGTTTTACACGAGCAGTAATAAACTGATCGTCTGTTACTAAAGCATAGTAGTCAGTGATCGGACGGTCTAAATCCTCGGACGTAAACGTGGAAGCAGAGTCGGCGATAGACTTCTCTGTCTCAGCAGACTTCACCGCTTCTCTCTCGACAATCTCGTCAACAGCATCAGCTCTAACTTCCTCAATAATTTCATCGGCAGTCACAGGAGCTTTAGTTTCTGTCTCCTTTGCAACCTTCGGCTTTGCTTCTTGTGCTTGTTCTTTTTCCGCCTTACGTAAAATCTTTTGGAAGTTTTTGCGTCCCATCAGCTTCGCAAGGTTCTCTGCGGGAGTGAGTGTGTTACCTGCCTGATTCGTGACAACAATTCTTCCTGATTCGTCTTTAATAAAAGTACCGTACTCTTTACCGAAGATAAGAAGTTTGCCAGTCTTTTCGTCAAGGACAACATCTTTAGCTTCGACAAAAGGTGTTGTCTTGTTAAAGTCAACGGCGTTCTTAGCACCTTTGGTTTTCTTCTCGATCACAACATCATGCTGTTCCTTCAGCATTCGGTTCATACCTTCGATGATTCGAGAAAGAATCTGCTTGTCCGCTCCAGTAAGTTTCTCTTTATCAGCATAAGCAGTGATGACCGCTTTCAGCTTTTCACGTTCTCTAGCGTGTTCAAACTCGTCACGTGCAACTTCTTTCAGGATTGCTTTATCGGAATCTGTGAACTTGGTATTCCAAAACTTTCTACCGATCTCTTCAAACGCCTGTTCGTCGAGGTCTTCCGTTCCGTCAACCATGTTCTTGACAAGACGGTCGAGGATTTGTTTCTCACGCATATTCATAATGCGATCAAACATTCCTTCCAAGATCAGGCCTTCAGCTTCTTTCTCTGTTAATCCTTTTGCACCTAAGGATTTGAATCCTTCCGGATTTAATTTCTGGGCAATAGCTGCAACCTCCTTCCCAGCCTTTCTACCGGAAACTGTAGCGAGAGCATTGGCTTTAACCTGATCAAAGTTCTTACGAAGGTTGTAACGAGACGAACTTGTGTTCAGGTTGACGTTCTTATATCGAGTTTCGTAAACAGCTTTACCCTTCTCGTCAACTACGCCCTTCTTTTTCTCGACCTTAACCAAGTTGCCTTTTTCATCATAGACAGGCTTACCGCCTTCTTCTTTCTGATGCGGAGCAAGGTTGGCAGGTTCCTGATACTTATTAAAGAAGTCGTCCAACTTCGACTGAATGTAATCTTCCGACTGTACATAACGATAGCGTTCTTCAGCGGAACCAATAGCAGACATTGCATCCTGCATGGTGTCAAACTTCTGACCCTTTAATGCTTCAACACTGTCGAATGCTTTCTGAATATCGGCGGCAACTGAGTTCTTGACGCCTTCATACTCAGCTCGATTAGCTAAGTAACCCTGAACCCTGGACTGAATCAGACGAACCTTAATGGAGTTCTGAGCTTCTTCAGATAGCTTCTTGAATTGAGCGTTATGTTCACAGCTCTTTGCTACCCGCTTGGCTAATGTCTCCGCCTTGGCTTTAACCTTCTCGTCTACGTTTTCAGGGAGCCATTTAGCCGCTTCAAGTACAGGGTCAATACGGCCTTTTCTTGCGCCTTTAAGAGGCACCAAACCCTTGTTGATAGCAGAAGTTAAGACGGAATCAAAACCCTCACCATCGGCTTCGTTAAGCGCTCTAGCGTGTATGTCTGCAACGACGTTATCCAGTCGTTTAGCAAGGCGTACTGCATCTTTATCATCACCGAACAATGGTAGGAACTTCTTAAAGAGAACCAGGTTCTCACTGCCTACAACATCATTGATAGACGAAAGGATTGAGTAGTCTGCAAGTCTCTGAGCATTCTCTTTGATCACCGTTCTAGCAGTAGCCATATCGGTGACGCCTTCGATCAACGGCTGAAGTCTTTCAGGAACGGTGCCTTTGAAATCTTCTAAGGACATTCCATCCTGAATCAAGCCAGTGACTTCTGCTTCCTTAGATGCGAAGACTTCACGAGTCTTGGATACGCTTTGGCTCAGACGTTTAACGGTTTCGTCCTTGTCAGCCTTGGTCATCTCCGCTTCTGCGTGAAGCTCGTCACGTTTCTTTTTGGCTTCACGAGAGATTTGCTCGTGAGTCTTTTTCGGAGGTGTGATCTCAGCAGATACAGGTGCCTCCTCAGACGTAGCAGCACTTTGTTCTTGTGCGTTCTTTAATCTCTCAAGAATCTGTTCACTAGTCGCTTTAAGATCGCCAACCTTAGCTTCAATCTCTGTAACCTTTGCGGCATAGCTTTGTTTAGCGGCCTTCAACGCAGGAGCTAACTGATCGGCTGGAATACCTGAACCTTGAGAAAGGTTTGCAACCAACTGTTGGAACTGTCCTTCGTCTTCAGGAATAGAACGCAAAGCATCTATGAACTCTTTAGGCACCTGAGACGGAGTACCGTCAGGTTTAACGGAAGACTGGGTAAGCTGCGTCAGAACTGATGCCTGTTCCTTAGGCATTCCAGCAATCACATCCTCAATTGTCGGTGCAAGACTTCCGATTTCATCAGATGTCATAGAAGCTAAGGCCGATTCCTCAGGATTGGTTTGAGCTTCTTGCTTTAGTTCGTCAATGATCTTAGAAGCGGATTTACCGGACTGATTATCTTTGATAGCTTTGTCTGCCTTTTTACGGGACGCTTTGGTGTCAGGCTGAAGAGCGCCCTTTGTATCCTTAGGTTGTACAACAGGGGTCTGAGGCTGAAGCTCTTCTCCTGGACGCAGACCTGCTTCAGGGTAGACACGTTTGTTCTCAGCAATAATCGCATTCTTAACGTTATCGTCCAGGTTCTTAGCGAAGTCCATGAACGTTGCGTCATCTAAGAGACTGTAGACGGAATCTCTTTCGCCTAACTTATTGTCGTTTAGGTACTTGCCAATACTGCGTAAAGCAGACCACTTAGCCTTTACTCTCGCAAGGTTGGCTCGTGCATCATCACCTCCTCCGACCAACGCTTTCTCGGCGCCAACCACAGCTTTCTCTGCCGAGTTGAAGTCAAGAAGATTGTCCAGCATATCTGCAACAGCTCTGAGTTTTTCAGGAGAATGTCCGGAAGTAGACGGGAATGTATCAAGCTCGTTAGCTTCCTGTCTAAGCTGGATAGAAAGATCAGAACAGAGATCGTTGACACCCTGTCGCTGTTCCTCTGTCAGGGGAATGCGGTACTTATCGTAGAGTTTCTTTTCAGCTTCAAGCTGTTGTTTCTGAATAATCTCGTCTTGTGTCGGCTTTTCTTTTTCCTCAATATCCTTGAGTCTCTGTTCGATAGCTTCACGGTAAGTACGAGGGCCGTCATCACCGATGGTAGCCATAATCTTCTGACCGTCACGAGTATCCTGGACAAGTTCTTTACCAAGGCGGCGACCTTCTCCAAATCGAGAAGTAACATAACCCAAGGCTCCGCCGATAGAACTTGCCATTAAAGCACCGCCACCTGCGGACGTTAGGTAGTCCGTGAAGTTTCCTTCGGACAACCCGATGTTCTCATTCTTGTATTCCTCAGCGGCTCCGCCGACTCCACCAAGTACACCGTTAACTGCGAACTCAGCTTTAGCCGTGTTCCAGCCATACTCCTTAGCAACCTGTTTGACTAAAGCATCTTTACCTTCTTTAGTACCAACCTGCTTAAGAAGCTGTTTCGCTCCCTCTTTCGTAAGCTGTTGTGTTCCTTTAAGTAAAGCACCCTTACCGAACAAAGCTAAAGCTCCGCCAGTCATAGCACCAAGAGCTCCACCGAGTACAGTACCAACACCAGGAGCCACAGCAGTACCAGCCGCAGCACCCATCTTTGCACCAAGCAAGGAGGAAGCCGCTGTAGATGCAACGTTGATTGCGGCGTCTCCTCCGTACTCGCCAACAAGACCACCTGCAAGTCCGTACCCTACAGCTTGTGCGGCACCTTCAACACCGTCGGAACCTGCTAACCGGTTAGGAGCGGACTCATACATTCTCCCAAGAAAGTTCTTTTTCTGCTTCTCGTCTTCCGTGTATGTAGAAGACTTAACAGCGTCCAACACACTTGCAGTAATGGAATTTGATTTGAATGTATAGTCATTCAAGAATCCACTCTTTGCCTTTTCTACGTCACCGCCGTACTTAGAACCGTCCGGGTCTACCTGTTTTAAAAAGAATTTTGTAAGCTCTTCGTCCTTTCCGATGTCGTTGAAGGAAGAGTTAGCAAAGAAGTAGTTGTCGTCATGTGTGCCGCTGTAGCCCTGCTCAGTGGCTTTCAACATAGACAGAATAGACATGAAGTTGCTCCATACTCAAAAGATTTTCCGTAATCTTCTAAGTTATGGAGCAATCATGTAGGGATAATGGTTACTCTACAAACTCTTCGGGAGAGAACTTCTCGTTCATAGCTGTTTGGAAATCCCAAGCCGAGTTCATTTTCACCTGAGCATACAATTGTCTTTCAGCCGAAGACTCGCCAACGTATTTAACAACACGGTTGACGTAATCGTACACATCCTTAGGAAGATTACCCAAGAATCCGTTGCTCTTGATATATTTCTCAGCAGCTACCGAGCCAGTTCTGTACTCAATCAAAGCGGCTAAGTACGGGTCAGCATTACTAAAGGCGGGTTTGATCATCTTGCGGAAACGATCTGCTTCGTGAGCAAACAACTTAGCACCAGCCTCAATCGTCTCAATCGAGTTGAAAGGATTGTGCTTAAGGTCTAGGTCTTTACTGTTGATCGTACTCTTCGTGAACTGCAACACACCTGCCGCTGTCGAACCAGTCTTCTTATAGTCAGGTCTCTGCCAGTTGTTAGAACGTTCTCCTGCGTTTTTAATGGCGTTAATCCAACCAGGCGGTACGTTGTACTTGATCGAGTAATACAAAGCCGCTCTATCCAACCTTGGGTCATCATAGTACATTGAGTCGAAATATTCTTTGGGGTTGTTTCTGTAGCCGTTTATCTCTTCTGCTGTGACCTCTGTTGCAAAGGTGTCGTCATCATTCTTAGGTTGAGGATTATTAAATCTTCTATTCCGTTCCTCACGTTTCTCACGATTCATGTCACTGTACGTTGACGGCGTTACTGAAACAGGTTTTTCGATAGACACTAGAGTTGACTTAAAGTTTCCCGTGAAGGCATCCCAACTAGCCTTGATAGATTCAGGAGAACTCTTTTGTGTAGGTTTCGATGCATCCTGCCCATAATACGTTCTATCGTGTACGAGAGGTGACTGTCCTTGAGTTGTCCAGTTCTTGAGATTGGAGTTGATAAATTCAAATCCGTCCTGTTTTTTCTGAACTGCAATAGGTTCACCGATGTCGTCAAAGATCATTCCTACGAGCTGTTTGACATCTTCGGCTGGAAGTCTTGTGGAGGTAAGCAGTTTGCTCAGAGATGTGAGCTCCATTTGCGTCCAGGCTTGAGGAGTAATGTCGTAAGCTCCGCCGTTTATGAAGTCTTGTCTTGCATCTCTCAACGCAATGGAGATACCGTTGGCTAATCTTTTCAACTTGTCGTTATAACCAAGACCGTTCGCCTTGTCCTTTTGAATTGCTATCGCCGTCTTGTCTATTTCAGATGACAAGAGAGGAATCGAAAGATTCATGTAAGCGGCGTAGTCTCTTTCAACGCTTCCCGTGTACGGGTTTCGTGTACGTGAAGGATTGGCATAGGTAGCTTGATTGGCAGCCCTTCTCTCTATCTCGTCGAGCGATATTAGTTTATGTTTACGTACAACAGCGTCAACCTCGGCTTGAGTCTCAGCAGTTTCCAACTCTCTTCTAGCATCAGGAGTGACGTTGTAAATGTATTCAACCCTCTGTCTAAGGGCGGCATCCTTCTCCTCTTGAGTAGGCTTCTTTCCCTTCTTGTTAGGTCTACCCGCAATAATGTCATCACACTCTTTGACGTAAGCATCTCGCTGTTGCTTACTCGCCTTGATTTCCTCTTCTCTTTGCTGAAGGGCGGCCCTCTGACGAAGGTCTCGCTGTTCATCAATTTGTGCGGCAACTTTAAGAAGATCAGGAAGAGCCTTGCCGATAGCTTCTCTGTTCGAGTAATCGAGTTTCGACCAGGACGATGCGTTGTTCCCTTTAACCATGCCAAGGACTTTGGTAATCATGTCCTCGTCGTTCTGGACGGTCGGGTCTAACTTCGGAATAATTATCTTTCTAAGTTCTTCATCCGATTTATTCTGAGCAATAGTTCCGCCCAACGAGTCTGCAATCTCTTGCGCATACTTGTTTCTATTGCCGTTAATAGATTGACGCAGGACTGTCTTCTGTTGGTCAGTCATGTTCGGACTAGCTCTGAGTTTCTCGTCGACGTAGTTAAGGTCAATAATTCCCTGGCTTCCCTTGACGATGTTGTCAATCTCAGTTCTATTCCAGTTGTCCTCTAACCCTTGCGCTAAGGTATTAAATCTTTCAGGCGGAAGGTCGGGATTCTTTTCACGGAACGATTCAATAGCCTCAATGGAGTTCTTGAAGTTTTGACGTTCAAGGTTGTAATTCTCCTGGAGACTCTTGTTCGTAGTCGCTTCGTTTTGGATTCTCTTTTCGGCAAGTTCTCTCTTCTTATCCTCGCCTTGTTTGATAGCAGATTCCATCATCTGTTGTGCCGCATACGGGTCAAAACCGTATGAAGCATCTAAGCCGAAGCCACTTGCCTGTCCGAGGAAATTGTTAAGCGAGTTTTGGTTAGGAACAATCCCATTGTCTGTCAAGGTCTGCACATAGTCCTTGAACAATTGGAGTCCTTCGGCTCGTTTGGAAGCTCTGCGGTCTGTCTCAGCGTCCCAGCCTCCTCCGAAGTGATAACCTCCTGCGGCTCCATTGAATATTCCAGTAGGAACACCGCTGTAACTGTCAGAGAATTTATATTTAGTTTGTGCTACGTCTGCCATGTCTACTCCTACGACCACAGTCCGCTAAACCAATTAGTTAGTGAATCCCAACCACTAGAAATGGAGTCGCCGAGTCCCGACCAAAAACCTCCACTCTCAGAGGCGTTAATAATTTCTTCAATTGGGTCACCACCAGCATCCATCAACCATTTCGCCGCTTCTTCTAAGGATGTTCCTGTTTGTGATGCAGTTCTTTCAACCAATGCATTCCAAGAATCAGCCGCAGCATTAGCTCCTGCGTAGTTGATTCCATCGAAAAGTCCGGAAAGACCTGATACTTTACCTGCAAGTCCAAGTGCCTGAAGTAAACCGCCTCCTGTACCTGAAGATAAGTCTGCCGTTGTCTTATTTAAGGCTTGACCTAATCCATTGATTGCTTGGCCGTATGCTCCTGCGAATCCACTAGCTAGGTTAGTAGCGGCGTTTACGTTGTTGGAGTTCAGACCAACTAGAGCATTAAGGATGTTGCCTTGATTCTGCAAACCAATGCCGTAGGTATTAGCCAACCAACCACGTTCAAGGTCAGCCGCCTTATCCCCGTACCACAAAGCTCCGATTTCATTCTGAGAGTTACGGAGTTGGTTTGTCGCATCGTTTGTAGACGTAGAGATTGTTGGAGACAACGCATTGACCGCTTCAGCAATCGCCGCATTACGCTGATCTGTCTGCAACTTAGAAAGGTTGGAGACGTAGCTGAGAGCATCGCTGTAAGCCTGGCTATCAATGTTTGCTAAGTCAGCCATGTACTTACGGGCATTTTCTGCCTGAGCTTCCTGCTGTACCGTAGATGTTCCGACACCGTTTGCACGGTTAGCCGCATACGTTCTCGAATCTGTCAAAGCCGCAGCTCGATCAGCCAACTGTGTACGAGCATTCACAAACTTGCGATAGGTACCGTACACGTCATCTTCGTTGTAGAACTTAGCCTTACCAAGATCGTTATAAACACCACTGATTTGATCTGCCGCATTCAGGGCTTTTGCGAATGCATTGTTGACATTCTCAGAACCTTGGGTTGCAGTTTGATAATACGGTGTTGACTGCCATTCGTCTCCGTTACGAGTCGGAACTTTAATCTTTTCCTTAAGAGCCTCGTAGAGTTTGTCATTTCCATCGGCCGTCTTGTCGTAAAGATTCTGAAGGGAGTTAGCTAAGTTTTGTCCGTTATTAACAAGAGAACCTGCTGTACCACTCCATTGGTTAAATAAGTCGTTGAATTTACCTGAGTCTCTGTATCCTCGATAAACTCTAAAACCATCTGCTCCTAGCCCTGCGAGAGAGCTTAGTAAGTTGTTTGTATCTGCCATACCTGTCTGTCCTATTTTTCCTAATCCGCCTAAGAGAGCTGTACCGCCAAGCACTCCGAGCAGTGTCTTTTCTACTGTTTCCTGTTTGTCCTGAACATCGTTGGATATTGAGTTGCCAAGGTTTGTGCTTCCTCCATTGCCGAGAGAAGTGTTGGTCTGATACTTCTCAAGAGCTTCCTTTAGCAGTTGCAATTGATCGTTCTTTTGATTAACAGTGTCTTCTGTGAACAAACCCATTCGAGTCAGAGTCTCAGCGTAGTCAGCCAACTTCTTGGTTTGATCTTCCGACAACGATGGGTAGAGTGTCTTAGCGTTATTAACGTATTGATTGATTAACGCATTTTCAGCATCAGTCAATGGTCTTGTACCTGCTGTTTTACCGTTCTCAACCTTCCATTGATTAACGATTCCTGCAAGGTTTCCTGGATCGCTCTCGGTCTGTACCATGTTTAAAACAAGATCGGGAAGAGCGTTCTTAGTTATTCCTTTAATGGCAGAACCACCAATTGTGGCGCCGATATTTCCTGCCATGTTTGCTCCGCCCATGTAGCCGCCGAGAGCTCCCATACCAGCGTCAAGGAGTTTGTTATCACCCTCAGACGTGATTAGCCCTGAAGCAGCACCTACTGCTGCTCCAGCCCAAGGGCCTCCAAAGTAGGAAGCAATACCCGTTGCAATGGCAGAGCCAAAAGACTTTAGAGCGTGACCGAGGCCACTGCTAGTATCCCAATAGACAACCTTACCTTCGTGAGGAACGTAAGCGTTTAGAGACTCGTCCCATTTATATGTAACTTGTGTCCCTTCTTTCTTTCCGGTTTTAATTTGGACAACTGGGTTGGTGTTGTTAACGTCATACTTCTGCTCTTTTAACCATTGTGTGTAAGCCCTTCCTTCAAGATCAGTCTTCCCTTCCGGAGTCAGATACCAAGTGCCGTTCTCATCCCTATAGTCCTTATATTCGTCAGGGTGAGCATCAGCCCAAGCGTTGAAATCAAAGTCTTTCTTTTTGTCGCCATAGTTGCCCTTCATCCAATAGAGCATATTTTTGTCACTATTGATGCCGACATAATCTCTGAAGGAGCCGTTGTACTGAGAGTCTTGCCAAGTAGCCTGATAGTCGTTGAACTTAAAACCGTCCCCGTCTGTCTGCCACTTACCCCAAGTGTTAATGAACTCCTCACCAATGGTGGCAGGGAACTTACCACCATTGATTGTTACCCAGTTGGAGTCGTTATTGGTTGCCATTACCCTACGATTCTCTGCCGCAGATTAACCGTAAGACCTTTAGCGTCAGTAGAAGCGGCTGTGATCTCTAACGTGATCTTCTTAGGAATGGTTCGTCCGTCAAACTTCTTTGCTACCCAAGTCTGAGTTACGTCAGAAGTCGTCAGGTCAGTCGTAGCACCTACCGCAGTATCTCCAACATAGAGCTGGACTGTTGCTGTACCAGCATCAAGGGAGAGCGTCATCTTGTCTAGGTAAGACTGAACGTTTGCGATATAACCAAGACTCAACACTGCATCCTTAGCGATCGTTCCATCCGTGCGATATTGAATCGGAACATAGGAGTAATGCTGTTTGACCAGCTCGTCCGCAATCTGTCCGTTCTCGTCCAAAGGTGCGACACCGTTAGGGTTACCAACTTCATCTTTCTTTACGCAGGAAGACAGATCAATAGCAGCAAACTCAAGAGCCGAACCCGCAGAGTTCACACGAAGATAGCGAAGCTCATCTCCTTTGTTGATTGCTGGAACGGAACCGTCAGGCGCAGTAGAAACCCAACGAAGTCCATCATAGAAATACAAGACGGAAATAGGCAGACCTGTCTTAATCCACAAGTCTCCGCTTTCGATCTCTACTTCGTCTGTATCAACAGGCTCCGTATCCTGTACGAATACCTGTTTCGACTTTTCCATCAAACCTTTAAGTCCCTGAACTTTCTCAGGAGAAATGTCATCGTCGTCAATGAGAATCTTGTCGTACAGAATCTTTCCGTTGTAGCAATACTGATCATGCATCAGTAGTCCGCCAACAGCTCTAAGACCGCCTCCTTGCATACGAAGGATTGTGACAACATCGCCTGAGGCCATAGGAGCTAAGAACGTAATTGTGGATGTACCAGCGTTTAGGATGTAGTCGTCGTTCTCACCTTCCTTGTAAAGGATGCCGTTGCGGTAAACAAAGATTTGATCTTCGTTGTTGAACTTAAACGGGATGATGTACTGATTCTGAGTAGCAACAATCTCTGTCCGAGAGAAACCATTAAGCTCACTTTTTCTGATCTGAAACACCGTTAGGGTTTCGTTAGCACCAATAGCCGGAAAGATTGTGATCGTCCCGTTGATTTGATCTAACGTGTAGGCGTTAGTAGATTGAAGCAGACCGTTTCTAAATAGAATGGTTTCGGCCTCTGATTCAGAGAAAGCGTAGTTGAAGACCGTAGTTGTGCCGTCACCATCATAGTCAGCTCGGTTGAACATCAGGGCATCGCCAATCTCACCGACATACTCACCAGGTTCTCCACGCAACGCTTCAGGTTCAATGATCTGCAACCACTCCTGATCGTCTCCACCGATTCGATATTCGAGACCATACTTAGAATCAAAGCGAATCTCTAAGCCAACATCTAAGTTACCTTCGGAGTTAAAGATTTGGCGTAGCAATTCAGATAAAGTTCTATTTCCAATTTCACCGCTTCTGAGATAGCGGATGATGTTTTCAAACTCTGCTGAAGTAGCCTCTGTAGAAGAGTACCGAGACGGGTAAAGTTGGCGAATACGTGCCATTGATTATTGCTCCTTGATTTCGATAGTGAATCCGTAAATACGTAAGCTCTTGGTCACGTTCCGTATATGGACGATGAGCTTTACGCCAGTAAATAAATGGGGAAAAATTCGAGTGAACTGTCTGCCTTTTCGAGTTCCGTGAAAGACCGCTTGGTCTTCATAAGGCAAGTCCCAGCGAAGGACATCTAATATCTGTCCTTCTTCGTTTTCAATCTCAACTTCTATCTGACCAGCTCCGTCAGCAATGATTCCGATCTGATGTCCACGCTTAGGCATAAAACGTTCGTTCATCCAAAGCAAAGGCGTTGAGAAGACAGCCTCTCCAATATCTCCTCCTTCCTCGTACTCGGATTTCATTCTCCAAATACCACCGCAACTGCCCATAAGTAACTTTCCATCTAGGAAGTCTCCGCACGTTAAGTTGCCATATTCGGAAAAAGACCACGATGGAGAACCCGAGCTTCCCTCTTCTTGAGCAACTGGAGAGACTGAGCAGGAAAGCCGTGAAGCTCCTCGTGGACTTAAAGGGAAAAATATGTGATAACGACCACAATCTGAATCAAAGACTGCGTTGATTAGTCTCGGATCTTCCAAACGAGAAAGTAGTTCTTGATAAACGCTTTGCACTTTATGCGAATAAGGTAAGACCACAAGAGCCGTACCGTTTGCCACAGAACGCTTAAGCGTGTAAATACCATAACGGCTACAGAAGATGACCTCGTTTGCCCAACCGCAGATAGAGTTCTGAGACACACAACCGACATAGATATGAACGTCCGAAACCTGCTTCCATGTGGTCAAATCCGCATTGATCTCATAGATGAGACAACGAGCATTCGTAAAGATAAGAAGCTGATTCGCACCGAACGGGAACAAAGCTGTAATCGTTTCAGCTCTATTGAGCACAGTCTTAAGATTGATGCCTCCAGCCTTTGTTACCTGAATGTCTGCAACATCTTCGTCGCATTCAAAGATTTCGTTGTCGTCCACACGAGAGAAACGAACAACCGTGGGAGCATCTTTAAATCCGGCTAAAGCCAAGCGTCCTGACACGGACGCACATAAGGTCGCACCGTATGCGTCAGGGGAGTCAATCCTTTTCCATTCTTGAGCAACGTAACGATATGGTTCTGCACCAGCACAAAAGACGACTTCACCATTAGACAGAGTTGAGGTGATCATGTCAGTAGGGAAAACAACGTCAGGTTCGTCTCTTCCGTTATCAAGCTGCTTCGAGTTCCAAATGCTTAATCCGTTCTCACCTTTCGTTGCGTAAAGGACTTCGCCGTTATAAGAGAAACGGATATGAGCAATGTATCGACCTTCTCTGCCAATTCGTTCAATCGCTCGTTCGTTAGAAACGTAGCCGCTCCAATCTATGTATGCGTTATCCACATCAGCGAAAGGCTGATGCTCATTAACTTCATGTACGACTTCACTGCGGCTTGTATCTAAGCCAGTAAAGCCCCCGTACATGAGCTTGGATGTTTTAGAAGACGGAACGGAACGAATCATATAACCTCAAATAGTTCCGCTTGAGGTTATGGTTTTAGGCTTTTAGACTATGGGAAACTGTACATTTACCTTAGGAGGAAAAACAAATGTTTAAGGCAATACTAATTACTGTATCTCTCATTTGCTCTTTCCCGGTTTTTGGTAATGACGGTTATGTTGAATTTGAAAAGAAAGATGATTCTGTTACTTATATTCACCCACGGAAGACAATGCTTTTCCCTGAACTTAAGATGGTAGGGATAACGGAATTTAAGATTTTTAATAAACCTCAATCTTCTCCTATTGGAAACTTTAGATCTATTAACACTACTAAACTTTGCGATTGCAAAAATCAAGCCGTCGAGACTGTTAGGATTTCTGTTTGGGATAAGGACTACCCCAACGGCTCGCTAATTTTCGAAAAGAACTTCAAAGATAACGAATTAAAATGGGAACCCTTAGTTAAAGGGAGTCGAGGAGAAGCACTGTGTGATATTGCTTGTTCCCTTCTTACTTACCACCAATAACTAATATCCACGATCTCCACTTGGTCTCCTACGTTGAATGGTTCTCTGCCGCCGTAATAGTAAGAGACAAGCCACATCTTGTTTCCGCCTGGCTGACCTGCTTGGTTACAAGTTAAACCTAGGTTGCCCAACTCCCTCAAAGTCCAAGTTGAATTGGCTCCTGAATACTGGCCAGTGTATTGACGGCCAAAGTACCAAGGCTCACTCACCATGTAGTTGCCTCCGTTGCTTGGCTGATGGCAAACCTTTCTAAAGGTAATCGACTTAAGAGAACTTCCGTTGCGGCGGTACGTCATCGAGAGGTTTAACGGATACCGATTATCCGTGACAGCGTGGGAGTTACCGCTTTCAATAACAGGGTCAGGAAGTCCGTCAATCTGAACTGAAATACCTATTGAGTCCCAAGTCCGGTTGTACCAAGTGGAACAGGTTCTCGTGTATCCAACGAACATTAGAGAAACCGTACCAAACTTTTGAGGTGTTATATTCCCGAGGTTTATCGTGTGTGTTGGTATGTCGTGAAACGGGAAAAGACAATTGACAACCTGACGCCGAAAGGCGCCTACACCAATAAAGCTTCCGCCTATAGAATGAGCTGGTTGGCTAATCCCGCCATCGCCGTCATAAGAGTCGTCAACGTCAATCCTACAAGTTACTGGGTAACTAAAGAATTGCATTTTATAACCACGGTACTTAGCGTACAGGTCAGACATCTTTACCGCACCGTTAGGCTTCTGAGCAAAGGAGCGGCATTGGCTGCCACCCAGACTGATGGAAGTAACAGGATTCGGCCCGTTATCGTTCCATTGATTACGAGCCATTCCTAATCCAATCGTTCCGCTTTCAGGAAGGTATTGAGTCATTACTTACCTCGGCAAGTGCATGACACAGGTACACCGTCCTTAGGTTCTTTGAAATACTTTCGGTCAGCAAACTCTCCTTTCTTACCGATGTTGAAAGAGGAGATCGGACGATGATAACCCATGACACGAGTCCATATCTCGCATGGTGTACGTTCTGAGTCTTTGAGTTTAATTTCTTTCATACTTACCTCTGTCAATTAGGGGTTTATCGTATTGGAACTCAGGAAAGATAGACGGGAAAATGAGACAGTAAGGAGATGAGAAATGGAAGACTATCTAACGAGAACCCTTAAAAGAATTGGCATTCGGTACCTTGACAATAGAAACGGTGGTCTAAATTACGGAAGAGACTTAACAAGCAACGGGTCAGGTTGGTTGTGGCTTCTATGCTCTAAAGAAGAGTTAATGGAGCATATTGATGAATTAAACGATTGCGGTATCGAGGTCGAGTATGTACAAGCCAGAGCTGACCAAGGCAAGGCTCCTTTTCATGCTTACGTTGATAACGGCGAAAACAGAGCTCAAGCGCCAATTGGTTATTTTAAAAGAGAAACTAAAAGGCCTCAGCCAAGTACAACTGAACTGACACTTGAGCAACGTTTAGATAAGCTACAAAGAGAGCTTGACGATATTCTCAAACGTCTGAGATAGAACCGATTAGCTCGTAACTCTCAATCGTCAGACCAAACAACAGCCACCACACAGCCTGAAAAATAGCAAAGTGATAGTTGAACTCGTTCTTACACGTCAGTGTTCGAGCGAGTCCCTCAACCTGCGGACAAGCGCCTCTGCAAAAAGGAAGTACTAAACATTTTGGACACTTCGATCTTTTATCCCATGACTTAAAATGCTTCGATAAATCAACTTGTTCCAGCGCAGTGATATTCCCAACATACTTATCTTCAGTAGCATAATCGTGACATGAGAGAACATCACCATTCATATTGATTGCCATGATGTTTTCTCGATTCATTCCGCATTTAACTTCACCATGTTCGACCTTCCTTCGTTGTACTAAGTCGAGAAGGATTTCATTTGCCTTGCCTGTTAATGCGGGGAACTTATCCCATCCATTTTTTGTAAGCTCTTTAAAAATATTTCGCTGAAGAGTAAGCATCAGCTCGGGAGTAAAGATCAGTTCCGAATCTTGTACTCCAAGGTGAGTCATAATCCCTTCAAAGTTGAAGTGAACGTTCCCTAACTTTTCCCGAATGTATTCAGCAGATGCGTTAATGTCCGTGTTGGCAGGTGTAAGTACACAGTTAATAGACGCTCCTAATTTCTGAACAGCCAACCGCCAAAGGTCTACTTTCTTCGGGTCTTGCAAAGGGTCTTCTCCACGAAGGTGATAACCAACGCCATCATGAGAAAAGGTTAAGCCAACACCGTATTTCTCGAAGAACTCAATTTTCTTATCGTCGATAAGTGTACCGTTGGTGATCATCCCTATCCCAACTTTAGGGTAAAGCTCTCTTAGAGCTGGAATTAGTTTTAAAAGAACCTTCCAGTAAACAAGTGGCTCTCCTCCCCAAAGCTCGATGTTTCCTTTTACCTCTACATTATTAGCTTTCAATTTCTCGATTAGAGGCCCTACGTCTTTAACGTTAAATACGTTTGCCCCAATCTCATTGCCTGTTTGAACACAATATTTGCAATGCATATTGCACTTAAGGCCGAGTTGGATTTTCAGATTCCAAACAACGTTACTTTTAGAGTTTGATATAAGAGAAGGCTTACCGTTCTTGCGAGTCTTGACGTAAGGTTTTAGTCTTTCGTCTTTACTTAGATCAACTAGTTCCCCTTGACTGTTCCAAATCTCATTGGTTTCGTTGTCGTAAACCCAATTCTCCTTCTTCCCTTCGTGCGTAATGCAATGCAAATTTAATCTCATACTCTCCCCATCAACTTGTACAGTTTTGCCCTCTCCTTAGTGAAGTAACAATCAACATCGTGCGTGTTAGATGTATAGCAGCCGCCACGACATTGATCTAACAATTCGCACGATTGACATTCTTCACTTCTATAAAAACGATCTGCTCTCAATTTTCCTTCTATTTGAATTGGTATTACTTTTTCAAAAAGTTTCCCGGAAATATTTGATGAACAATAATTGTGATGACAGTCGTATATATTTCCGTGAAGGTCTATTGAAAGCTGATCGTCTCTGACGCAGAGAGGGCCGTCGCCTTTGGCGATTATGCGGTCTCGTTCAAAAAAGAGTTGGGAACACTGCCATTGCGCCCATTCGTCGCCAAGTCTTGCCATTGGTATTACTTCGGTACGGATGTGGTTGCAGAATTTATCTACATCCTCTTTGGTCATGTAGTAGTCTTTATTGCATCCGTCGTTGGCTCTCAGAAAATGCACACAAAGCCTTGGCGCAATTCCGAACTTGTCTTTTATCTCGTAGTACCTATCTCGTATTTCCCAAAGGTCTGTTCGGAAGTGGTGCACAAGTTCAGACAAAGAGAAGCGCTTAAGTTTAAAGATCGTCTTTAACTGTTTATCTGTGAAATTCCAGCCGTGACAGGAAACGGTTGTCCATACATCCTCGTGGTCGTTCGCATACTTTACATAGTCTTCTGTCAGTCTACGGCCGTTTGTTGTTATTACAGATTGACTAGGTATGATTCCATTTTCAGATAAAAGAGAATGAATTGTTTTTATTCTCTTCCAGTACAACATGGGTTCTCCGCCCCAATACATAATTTTCTTAGGCGTCTGACCTTTTAAATGTAGAAGTAGCTTTTGCACAAACTCATGTGCATTGGCTTTTCTATCAGCAGGGGAAGAACCATTAGTTTGAAGGCAGTACCCGCATTTCATGTCACAAGCACTGCCGAACATAATGTTAAGTTGGCGATACGACATCAACCGTGGACTCTACTCTTGACGTATAAAAGCGTTGATTGATCTTGACTCGCATCTTGTCACCATCTTCTAAGCCAAGGGCTTTTACTTTAAAAGTTCCAACACCGCTATTAACGCTCACACGTTTGTGGGGAGCATAACCATCAACTGCTTCAATAATGTATCCATCGTATGTAACGTCGGTCGCTAACTCCTTAGTCTTTCCGTCAAGAACTTTAAGGGTGAACGTAACCCAACCCTCAGGTTCTACCTCAGTTTTATCAGGCATTAACTCATACGCCAAGTTCAACCATTTAGAGGTAGTTCCTGTCATCACATCTTCGGCAGCCCACTCTTCCCCGAGGTCTTCTATGTTAGTAATGAGTTTTGTGGTGGCAGAAGTAGTGATTGAACGGTTGCACAGTTTGAACGAATCTTCAGGATTGCGAATCCAAAAATCGAATAACCACAAACCACCTTTAGCTTTTATCAGCTCGGCAGTGTTTCGCTGGTTGAAATAAGTCATCGTTCCACGAACATCTAAACACAGTCGAGGATATCTACTCAAATCCAACCAAAAACAAAAATGTGCTCCTGGCACAAGTAGCCGGTTATACGTAGCGTCGTCTCGGTTAAAGACTAACTCCGAATAAATAGCGTACTCTTTTCCGTCAACCAAAAACGTTTTGTCGTTTATATTGAAAGCCGCTGGATTAAAAGAGAGCTGTTCCGTTGTTAGTAACTTTTCCACCCCAAACTGAACTGCATCAGTCGCTACGTTTACGCTTTCATTAATTTCAGACAGCAGCCTGAAAGCTATAGAATCATCATTGATGACAATGTTCATTACGAAAGGAATTTCGTTTTGGCAAATAACGTGTCTTAAGTAACCCATTTTTTCTCCTAATTACTGTGTAGTTGATTTGGGCAATTAGAAACGCAGTCAGCGTATGTACAATCAGCGCAATAGCCATTACAAAGATAAGTGCAATAACATCTCCCACAGTCAAAAACTTTATCCCCGCAAATACTATATCCTGGCGAACACTGAAAACATTGCGTACAGTGAGTACAGTTTCCGCATTGAACTTGACTGCACTGAACATTGTTACAACGACTACACTGTTGACAATAGGTGCAGTGAGAACAATATCCGCAATACCCCGTTTTATAACCAACATCGTTGCTCAGTTGACTGACTTTTGTTAGTTCAGATTTTTTCCAAAACTGCGAATCGTTTGTAAGTTGGCTTACTTTTGTTAAGGTTGTCGATGTCCAAATTGAATCAGAATCTACAAGCTGAGAAAGTGCAGTTAACTGATTAGAGGCCGTAGCAATCCAGCCTTGGGTTGCTCCATCGTTTATTTTTAAATTTAAGTCTGTAAGATTTAAAACCACCTCCCCTTCCAATCCTGCCAAGGCGGAAGTGGAACTATCACTACCTCTAACTAGCTGAACTTTTGTCGCATTTTCTAATTGAATTGTTTTCATGTCTTTAAACTATCAACTATCGTCCGTGCAATCACAGTTACAAAGACAATGTGTCAACAAGCAATGTTGACGAGAGCAATTGACGGTTGTACATTGCGTGGTATTGCAGTTATGACAATTGCTACACTGCTGACAATATTGACAGTACTGACAATGTGTACAGTGTTTAGTCTTGTACCCCGTGTCGTTTTGTAATTGACTTACTTTAGTTAGTGTTCCGCTCGACCAAAAATCAAAGTCATTGCTTAGCTGACTAACCTTAGTAAAATCACTCTTACTCCATGCTCCTATGTCGTTTGTTAGGGAAGCAAGAGTTGTTTTAACTTCCGAGAGAAGAGGTAGTTCGTTTCTTCCTCCCTCACCATCAAGCACACTTACTCTGTGAGTCGTAGTGTCAACAATCAGCTCTCCTTCAAGGGCAGTCTCTGTGTACCCTTGAACTTGCTCTGTCGTTCCCCTTTTCCACTGAAGTGTTGTCATTACTCTCCTATGAACAATGAGTGCAGTAAGTGCAATATCCTGAACAATATGAACAGTATCCTGTGATATACCCAGCGTCGTTGGTTAACTGCGAAAGTTTTGTTAAGGATGTTTTAGACCAATAGCCCGAGTCGTTCGTTAACTGGCTTAGATTAGTGAGGCTCGTCTTTGTGTGATAAGGGGAATCGGAAAAATCGGCCAACTTCGTCTTTAAATCCTCAGCCTTAGCTATAGGGAAGCCGCCAGGGATTAATCCGTCATGGACACGCAACCTCATGTTCGTGAGGTCAACAGTAATCTCACCTTCCGCACCTGTATAAGTATCGTTCTTGGCTGCTGTAGCTCGTTTAAGCTGAAGTCGAGTTGTCATTATTCAATCGTTCCTAAGTCTATAACGTCAGCCAATTTATCTGCTGTAATAGAACCGGCGCCGACCTGAACTCCTGCGACTGCGGTATCAACATAGGTCTTAGTAGCCAAATCTCCTTCGCCTAAACTTTCCACAATCTGTTGAACTTCAGTCTTATCGGCCTTTAAAGCTAAAGCAGAGTTCACTACAGAAGTTTCAGCTTTACCATCCAAGGCCGCAGTTGTCGTAGCAGCGTCCGCTTTAGCCGCTAATGCCGTGTTGAAATCGTCCGTACTCACCTTAGTCATCACAGTGGCAACGATGTTCCGCATCTCTTTTGCGATACGTCCAACCACCTTGATGATCTGCTCATTCATGTTTGTTTCTGACATTTACTCTTCCTCTGTTTTATTCAGTTCTGCAACAAAGACTGCCTCATAGTCAGACCCCGTAAGTCCTGCAACCAAGCTATCAACCTGTGATTGAATCTGTGCTCGTTGTGTCTCCGCCGCAGTGTTAATTGCGGCTACTGCTGCTGAGTTATCGGTCTGTAGTTCTGTAAGAACTTCCTCTGCGTCAGACTGCATACCTGAGATCACGGAATTTATTTCGGAAGTCTTCCCGGTAATAAAAGTGTTTACTTCATCTTTGTTGTCATCTATAGCTTTGAGAAGAGCTGTCTTTCCCGTGGAAACAAATTCCTCCATCGAGTTGACATCCAAGGCCATCCTTCTTGCCATCTCATTTAATTGCTGTTCAAGAAGGGTGTAAGGAGTGTTAGGATTTGCCGTATCAGTCATCAATACCTCTCGTTGTTAGGTAAGTTTCCAAGGGACTCGGGTCTAAAGCCTCAACCTTTGTGACAGAACTGGTCAATACATTTCCCTCTGTAACCCCATAGATAGACATGAAATATTCCTCAGGATCAGGGTCTAACACAATGTCTGTTGCATCCTTACCTGCTTCTCCCTTATCCCCTTTATCTCCCTTTTCTCCCGGGCCAAACTCAAATCCAGTTGACCACTCGTCTTCGTCTGAAAGTTTCCAATACAGCTTTCCTTCGTCAATCGCTAGGAAAGAAAAACCTTTAGGCTGATCTGCATACTGGGAACGAGCGGAACGAAGGTCGGAGGCAGAGGCAACAAAGGAAGCTCCGACATCACCCTTGTCACCTTTATCCCCTTTCTCCCCTTTGTCACCTTTCAAACCTCGGATGCCTTGTTCACCCTTCTCACCCTGAAGACCAGTGGCACCACGAGGCCCTTGGGCTCCCGTATAACCTCGGTCTCCTTTAACCCCCGCTTCGCCCGTGTCACCTTTGTCACCCTTGTCGCCTTTCTGACCTATGAACCTAAGAGGAGTGGTTGTCCAATCTCCTGAAGTATCAGAGAGCTTCCAATAAACATTCCCTGTATCCATACAGAGAATCGAGAAGCCTTTAGGTTGATCGTCATAATTGGACTTATTCGCTTCTATGTCGTATACGTTAGGGATAAACGATGCACCAGGGTCTCCCTTATCCCCCTTCTCACCTCGAATACCCTGTTCACCGGCTTCACCTCGAAGTCCACGATCTCCTTTATCACCTTTATCCCCCTTGTCTCCTTTGTCGCCTTTGAGACCTCGGAGGCCATCCTTACCGTCCTTACCATCACGTCCGGGAATACCTTGACGCCCACGTTCACCAACCACCGTTACATGGTGAGCTTTCTTAGGGCCTCTCGGCATACCCCTGTTAGGGTCAGTGTGCATTGATAAATCTACAAACGGCATTAACGTCTCACTACTTGAAGGTTAAGAGGCATAGAGCCACCAGTGGCTCCGTAATAGAGGTGCTGATTGAGTCTTTGGTAATAATCGTTCTCATACTTTTCCCACTTATTAGAACCAACAGCGACCGCAAACTTCGCAAGAAGTCCAGCAATCATCACGGGATCGGGAACAGGTCTTACGTCTTCAGAGGAAACGTAATACTCGAGCTCGGGAAAGTTATTCCAGTACGGATGACCACGAACATCATCAACAATTTCATTAGCCAAGTCGATAAACAAGGACTGCGTTTCCGCATCAACAGTAGACGCATTCCACTCTCCGTACCTACGAAGAGCTCTGTTTGTTAGGACAGATAAAGGTGACGTTAGACCGTCACCGATATGCGGGGAGATTGGAGAAACCGACTCAGCCATTTACTTACCAATCCCAACCTTCACTGAAGGCTTTGCGGGAGCTTAGACAACGGAACAATGAAACCCTTACGAACATGGTGATGTTTATTAAACGCAGAGACCAAATGTTTAGGCACGTTAAAACGAACGGCTGAACGATGGTCTGCAAAATGTCCGTAAACGATTTCTCCTTTACATAAAATGTTGAAGAGGACATTGCAAGGACGCACGGTTGAATACGTTACGAAAGCGTCCTCTTCTTTAACGGTTTCCTTTTTATTTCCTGCGACCGCCATTTCCTTTACCTTTATTCTTACAAGCCATAAATCCTCCTTAAAAAGGGAGCCGAAGCTCCCTTAGTCAGTTAGCCTCCCTGCTGGGTACCGCCACCCTGAGAAGCACCACCGCTCTCAGTGGCCTTAGATGCCTTGACATCCTTCCAGTTGCGAATAATTGCATGGGGTTTGGCCTGAAGCAGTTCAAGACCGCATTCAGTGATGTAGAAGTGTTCGGAAGCATCCACATCGTTTGCCTGGACATCACGTTTCAGAGTTGTGTCACGACCGTTCATGTAGCGATAGCCAAGAGCATCCATATCAAGGATGATGCCGTTAGCGTTCATGGACGGAATCTGTCGGAACAGCGGATGCATATAAACAAGCAGGTCACCAGCAAAGGTGTGATAACGAGCAAAGGAAACGCCGTAGGCATTATCTACAGCAGTCGGCTGCCAACGATTTTTTGCGATCTGCATGAGGTTAGAAATAACTCTCGGGCCGCAGAACATTACCTTTTCCTTAGAACCCCAAGCGAAAAGGTCTTCAATCAACAGACGGTCAAACTCGTATTCAGTGATGACGTTTTCATTTTCAAAAGCGGAAGCGGCATCAATGACGTTCGGAATCATGGAGAACAGACCGCCTGTGTAACGACGAGGTGTAGCTGTGTTCGCATCTTCGATTGCTCTCTGACCGAAGAAGAAGGCACGTTCAATATCAGCCATGTGATTCTTCAACGCTTTAGTGAGCATCTCGGATTCTTTATCACCTGTACGCAGATATGTCTGCTTCAAAGTACCAGTGATGGAAACGCCAGTCTTGAAGATCTGGGTGTAGTTGTAATCCGTTGTCGGGTCAAACGTTGCAACAGATGGTTTACCGGAACCTTCTTTTGCGGCGTAACCGATAATTACGAGTTCGTCATCTTTGGCGATTGCTTTCTTAGTGGAATCGCCACCTGCACCACGGGAGACAGTCAGAGTGTTCGTGGACGTATTAGCATTCGCTGTAGCTCTCATAACTTCACCAGTACGGGTGTTATACAGAGTAGCGTTTTCAACAACGAACGGAACGTTATCATCAGCCGCCACAACGATAGAAGTTGCGGAATCAGTTGCGGCAGTTGTTACTGTCAGAACACGAGACGGGAGTTCGTCACGGAAGTGGTTGTACTTCGGGTCGTCTGTCGGCGTGGAATGAGCAAAAGACAATAGCGCATTCAACGGAGCAGTACCGTTCGGTTCCAGTAATGTAAACGTTTCACGCCAATTGGTCGGTCGTGTGTTTTCATCAAACTGACCAGTACCACGAAGTCCTGCAATTGCACGTTGTGCCATAAAGTGAATATCTCCTTAATGAATTTTTCAATTGATTTCAGGAGTTCGTTTGCTCCATCGAAATCGACAAAGCACATATTCCCTTTAAACAAAAAGAGCAGTGGGAAAACTGCTCCTTTCGTATAAAAATTTTTATTTACTACATCCGACTAGCCATAACCTTCTTGATGTAGTCGTTCATAAACTGCTGATCAGGGCTCACTTGAGGCGGGATTCCTGCACCAGCATTAGAGGGAGTTCCTGTCGGATTACCTGTATAAGCCTGTCTGCGTTCCATTACTCCACGCAGACGTGCAATCTCAGGTGCGTCCATGTTTGTCCTAAAGTCTGCCATCAGTGTGTTGGCAACCTGCGGGTCAAGGAAGTCGGCGGGTGTATAACCACGTTGCATAGCAAACAGTATGAAGTCATTAGCTCGGTCATCAGGTACTCCGTTGGTGTTAGCAGCTTCTTTCAGATTCATTTTTACCTGCATCTGCTGGGTATTGGCTTGGATCTTCTGTGCCTGTTGTAAAGCCTGTTGTCCCTGCTGTGCAGACTGGGCTCCGCCGTTCTGCATCTGTACGAGCATCTGCTGCATCTGCTGAAGTTGCTGTGCCATTTTCTGCATGGCCTGATTCTGTTCACGGAAACCAGGCGGGAGTTTCAAACCATTGTCACGTTCCCAGTTAGCGAGTGCATCATCCGCAGGAGGCTGAGCAGGTTGACCTTCCTGACCGTCAGCGGGATTCTGTTTTCTCTGATCTACGTTACCCATAGTCGGGTTCTTTGTGTACGCCTTAACAGCTTCCTGAAGGAAAGAAGCAATCTCACCAGCCTTTGGCGTGTAGCCGTTCTTCTTAGCCTGTTCAGTAATGCGAGATGCAAAGTCGAGAACATCTTTGTTATCCAACATCCGGGAGTTCAGACTTGCATAACGTTCCATCGTGTTTGCGATCTGAGCCTGAGTGAATTGCTGGACGTTACCGTCCTTCATTTTGATATCGTAAATATCAATTGGAGATTCACCTTCTCCGTCCTTTGGCTCACCCTGCTTAGTTGCTTGTTCAATGGCTGTGGGATTGGGGTCTGCTTTAGGAGGTTCCGTAGGCACCTCAGGCTGAGGTACGGCCTCCTGCGGAGGTGTGGGTACAGGAGCCTGTTGCCCTGCGGCTCCTCCTAAAAGCTGGTTAGAAAGTTGGTTAATAATGTCCTGATCTGTACCGTCCATTCGTGTCTCTCCTATTCGTTAAGCGGTAATTGGTTCTCTAAAGATTCAAGAAGATTGTCGGGGTAGCTGAGAAAGCCATTGAGTGTGAGCAACGCTCCACGGCGGTAGTCAATTTCGTGGATAGACATTTCCGTCTTGGAGCCGAAGGCAACCGTATGATCGTAGATTTGTTTTCGGATTTCCTCTTTAATGAGTTTCCATCCGTCGGAATTAACAAACTCTTTTAAATACCCAACCTTCTTTACGATCATCGGGTCTACTGCCGTCAAATCATCCTTCGTCACTCGTCTCTCCTAAAAACATCTTTTGCTCAGCAAGTCTCCTTCTGAGAAGTCCCCTGAGTTTTATCCCGTTTGAATAAATCCACTTGGGAAACTCCAAAGCAGCTCCCTCGAAATCTCGTCTATTAACCTTCTTTAGCAACGTTGAAATTTGTAGATTTCCCGCTCCCACATTGAATGCGAAGTCAGTCAGAGCTGAGAACTGATCGACATCCACCTCTGTTTTTAGAAGTCGTGAGACAGCTAGTCCTGCCTTCTCGATGTCTTTTTGAAGGAGCCCTTCGGCTACTTCTCTCTCAATGGGCTTGAACTTCTTTAAGTCTTCGTAACGCTTACGGGAAAGAAGATGTCCATACCCAATGGTCGGGTACCCAACAGGGTCGTGATATGCGTAAACAAGTCCGTCCTTTCCGAGACGTTCTAGTTTCTCAAACGGCTTTGCTAGTGAAGATACTTTCTCGTGAACTTCATCCGGCAACTTACTCAATGGACTTACCCTTTAAGAATTGCTTTGCACTTCGTGCACCAAACCAATAGGAAAGAACAAGCGTCAGAACGGCTAGATCATCTTCAGACCAAAGGAGTTGTACGGTGCTTTCCAACGGCATACCGTTTTTCATAGCCTCAAGGTACAAGCCGTACTTAACCAAGCAGTACATAAAGATCATGCCGTAGGTAACAGCGGGTCTTACCAGCGTATTGAGAACGTCCAATAGAGCGTAGATAAAGAACCCTGGAACCATAATGATCGGTGAGTACCAAGCACCTTCCGTCCATTGTCGAACGGTATCAACCAGTTGGATTCCAGTTGTCGGAGATTCCCGATGGATGGCAACTGTTTCGTTAATGTCTGCCATTGCACCGATCTCGTCCATGCGATACAGATGCTCCTTCTCGGCCTGTTCAACACGAAGGCGGAACATCTCCAACTCGTGTTTATCATCCTGATGGCGTTGGTAGGTCTTAATAACCTCAGGAATAAACGGGGCTAAGAATCCGAAGATGGCGGACAGAATTGACAGCATTATTTAAGGAACACTTGCAGTAAGGTAAAACCTAAGGAGAGGACAAAAGCCACACCCCAAAGGCGATTAACGATTTTCTCCAACTGGGAAGAGATGCTTGTGCATTCAGCCTTCACTTCAGCCAATCCCTTCTCCAAGTTCTCAATTCGTCGGCTATGAGAACTGTTCCGTTCCTCTTGTCGTGTCAGACGCTCCATGAGCTCGGTAAGGCCGTCGAGCTTATGGTTAATCTCAGCTAGGTCTTGTTTCGTAACGGGCTCCATTAGTCTTCGTCATCCTTCCCTTTGACCTTATTCTTAAGGCCAAGGACTATTGCAGAAATAACGTCTGCAACTTCTGAATACTTCCCTTGTGAAAGTATGGCTAACGCTCTTCGAGCTTGATCGTTGGTAATCTCAATCTGAATTTTTGTTTTATCCATTAGTTCTCCTAGGTAAAGGCAATGATGTCGTCTCTTGCACGAAGCTGTCCTTCGCAATAAGCGTTGCCATGAATAGTTGGGTCAGTATCGGGAAGCGGCGTATAACCTAAGGCACGGATGACCTGCTCTTTCGTCAGGTTTCCGTCCCACGTAAGGTTCTTGCCGTTGTAAGTAATTCCGCTCGGGCTAACTGTGAATGAGTTTTCCCCAGCCTTTATCGTTACAGGGCCGTTTACAGTGCCGCCTGTAGCCAAGTCAAGGTAATCAGCCTCGTCAATTCGACCGTCAACGTATGCCTTAGTCGCTACCTCTGTTGCACCCTGTGGGTCTCGTGACGCATAAAGAGGCCCTGTCATGGTTCCACCAGCAGTATCAAGCGGTGTATACCCAAGGTCGTCTTCTTTCTTAGCATCAAGCTCTTGAATTAAACGGTCAACATACTGCTTTGTCGCAGCATGAAGCGGAACCGTCGGGTCATCATTCAACGTCAGAGGCTCAATCATCCTGACAGCCTTACAGCCGTTGTGATTTTCCGTAGCGAAGTCACCCAATTGGAGAGTGTCTCGCATTTCCGCAGGTGTTCTATCGTCTAAAAGCTGTCGGGCATAAGGTGTCAACGTGCATAATGCAGAGGAATTGTCACCTGTAAAGAACACCAACGTGTCTGCCGTAGGCGTAACCTGAGATAAGGCACCTAACGAAGGAGCCCCGACCAGCGCAATGAACTTCTGTCGGTTCGGCAGCAGCGCTGAAGTGTGATCTTCTGTACAGATTTGAACGATGTTCTCAATAACTACATAGTCCGTAGCGTGGTAAGCAGTGTTAGGCGTCCAGTTTCCACGGAACTTTGCAAAGAAAGCTCCTGTGTTCTGCCATCCTTCTCCATCCTCGTCATACTGACCGGCTCGAATCTGAAGCTGGAAGTCCCCTCCTACACGCAAACGAATGAAGTCAGGTCTTACGTGGCCTGTGGTGTCTGAGAAAATTTCCTCTAATAAGTCATAAACTGGACGACTTCCGATTTCACACGCCTCTAAGTACGCATCAAGTTCGTGATCTCCCGTCTTTGCGGAAAGGAATCGTAGTTGTTCACCAATCGGTTTTGTTTCTGCCATTACAATGCATCCTTCATGGGAACAAGGTTCCCTTTCATAACTTCCTGTTCGATTTGTTCTTGCGGCATGACAGAAGACTGACCACGCATCTTCTCCATAATCGCCATTTTCTGAGAAGGTGTAAGACCTTCACGAGCTTGTCTCTTTTGGTCGATCTTGAATTGATCAATATCAGGAACACCCATAGCTCTAATGGACTCTTCAACTAACCTGCCCATGTCGTATTCCATCTGCATACCGGCCTGGCCTACAACCTGCATGATCTGAAGCCACGTTTCAGGAGAACGTGTCGGTTCAACCGGAAGTGTTCCGTCAACAACGAGGTATTCAACCTCGCCTTCCAACATATTCTGGTCAATATCAACGTAACCATCCTCAGCCATAGAAGCGAAGATCGTGTTGGCATCTGTCTCGGATACTCTCAACGACGTATTAAAGCGCAACGCATCCTGCACGTTGCTTACCATCATTCGGACGATAGGACGTATCGTTGTTGCAGAAATAATCCGAGACAGAACACCAAGTCGTTGGCTACCTAGCTGCGTCAGTCGTGAGATTTCAGTGGCGGAACGGATGCCGTCGGATGTCGGCATACCCTGTTGAGCGTCAGAAGCGGCGGAAAGCCTCTGCTTCATGTCGCCCAAGAGCTGAATATCCTGCCAATGTCCACGAGTAACGTCAGGTATCTGTGCGATCTGAATGCCGTCTCCAGGTTTTGTTCCGGGCAGAGTTCTGACTACGCCCCAAGGATTACGGTTGATAAGGTCGTGAACCGCTACACGTTGCGGGTCAACGAAGATAAGGTTGTTTAAAGCGGACTGTACGTTGTCAATGCGAGAACGAAGCAGCCAAGTGCCAAGGTTATGTAAAGGTAAAAGCAGATCGTAAAGGGATTGCTGATGTGTCTTATGACTGTCGAAGCCAAATCCCCCAATCGCACAAGGAAAACTCTGACCATACGGATTAAGTTGGCAACGAATGACGAAACGCTCGTCCAAAATCGCCACAACCATCCACACTTGTCCGAGTCCTGGCATTCCGATGTCGGCTCCGTTGAAGACAATCCATGCTTCGTCCACGACATGACTCTTGCCCACACGGAAGTAGCCCACGTCGTTACTGTCGTTAATCTCGGTTTGATTGATATTCCACCCATTGCCTTCCTCCTTGTGCCACGTATGGCTGCTCCAACCAGCGCATTCAATATCGTTCTCAAGCATCCGAGGGTATTTGATTAACTTCGGATAGAGACCTGTTCTTACCAAGGCTGAACCTGAGGCGTGTTCGGAGAACACAATGAACTGCATATTCTGCACATCACCTGCCTGAACTCTCGGGTCAGGGAATGTCTTTCTCGGGTCAGCATTGATCAGCAAATTCGTGTTCAGTTTGTCTGACCACACAACCTTTGTAGGTGCGAAGCCATACCGAATTGAATCTAGGAAGAGCATGGCTAAATGAGCGTCAGCCGCAGTCTTACGCATCTGTTGGTGCAATACCCTTTCCAGCAATGCAGAAGCCTTTCTAGACTCTCTATTAAGCCCCTCTAGCTGGAACATCGGATTACGCCCAGTGATAGCTGCCATAAAGTAGGTCAGCACCGTATCGCTAATTGCACGGGTATCTGCAATCACCACCTTGTTTCTGAAGCGTGTTGCATCCGGCGGAACATACAAGTCGTGGGCACGGTCACTTTCCTTCCAGTGGTCGTAACGTTTCGAGATAGAGTCATAGGACATTTCGCTGATTACCTTCACATAATCAACAAGTCTCCTCTCTTGATCTTCAGTCAGAAGATCAGAGATGTCCTGATAATTCATCAAAGCCGTCTGATGCTGAGACAGATCAGTTACGAACGCAATATGTTGATTCGGTGAGCTTTGATTTCTGTAATCAAACCAAGCGCTAGTCATAAAAGAGAGAATGACTTAGACACAAAAATATCGTTTGAAAACTGCTATATAGGGGTAAATACCTAAACATTAAGTATTACATTCATTTCACTTAATACCTATAATGAGAACGTCGATTCGGTAAGCAGTGATGAACTGTAGACGGAGGTCGATGATTTACAAGGCTACTTGGGAATTGTCCGAAGCCGATAACAAAAGTTCAAAGGAGTGGTGGTGTGAACGACTGGCCTTTGAGTGATTAGCTATCTTGGGAGAGGTTGAGTAGAGACCCCAAAGGACTGGTGCAGAGCGGAGCCGAGCACCAACGAGCTCTACAGCAGGAACCCACAGGAGAGGTTGAAAAATCTCCTGATGTGATTTGACCTGTGCCCTAACCTAGTCTCGGCTGGGTAGGGCGAAGTGCAGGTCGGATTACATTCTGATATGTAATCCGAGAAACGTTACTACAGTACCGTAGTAACAATTAAACATTTCTATAGATAAATATTTCTCTTAATTACAGTAATAACTATTTATAGTTATTAGGGATTATTGCGTCTTTAATTATTTAAATTCCAATAAGTTATCTTTTTATTGGGGTAAACACTATTACTTTAAACTTTACACTCATTTCATTTATTGTTACTATTATTACGTTACTCAATGAAAGGGAATCACATTAAGTAACTTCAGTAAAGAAAGTTGTGCTTCATTCTGAGGTCTGTCTTCGGAGGATTTCAGCAGACCTCAGTTTTAAGCCTCTTGATACACAGGGGGTTTAAAACTTGTTGTAAAGGTTTGAGTTGTCAACTGATCATTGACGCTTAAAGACTCGGCTCCGAAGTCTGATCGTAGCGGTTCTATCTCTTCTTGACCTGAAATGAAGAAGGTTGTCGCAACCCATCCAAAAGCGATTGCGGAGTTTAGGTTTTTTCCTCGGAAAAGACTTTGGTGTGGTTAGCCAATTCAAACGGTCTAGCGCTGGGTTGTGTCGAAGAAATAACAAGGGGTCTGTTAAAGATCGACAGACTCCGCCTCAAAGTTGTTTAGCGATAGATAACTTTGAAGTTGTAATCGGAAGGTGGCTGAGCGGTTGAAAGCGGCGGACTGTAAATCCGTTTCCCCTAGTGGTGACTCGGTGGTTCAAATCCATCTCTTCCGACCAAAGTTGTTGCGGGTATGGTTCAACTGGTAGAACAACGGCCTTCCAAGCCTATGACGAGAGTTCGAGTCTCTCTACCCGCTCCATAAGAAGTTGACCTGCACTATCCAAGATATATAGGTCTCGCAAGGCTTGTGTCTCGGAGTCCGTGTAGGTTTTTGAGGTGGTGTGCAGGTGTGTAGCGAACATCTGTGTAAGGTCTGTTGGTTGGCCTCTGACAGTCCTGTATGACCGGCAACAGGCGCCATTTTGTTGAAGGGAATACGAACGGTCGGAGGTAGCTCAGACGGTAGAGCGGCCTATAAGTGGTGTGTCGTGGGTTCGACTCCCGCCCTCCGAATCATGTAACGATTAAATGCAGAGGCTGTTAGGAAGGCGAAACACCGACGACATGGCGTGAATCGAAGCACGATCAGATCGGCATTGAGAGTTCAAATCTCTCCCTCTGCACCCAAGGATTCACAAATGTGGACACTGAAAGATATAAAGCTAAAACAAAAACTCAACGTATGGTTCACCGACGAAGAGATCGACAGTGAATGCTGTCAGCAAATGTACACCATAGAATCAGTAATAACCCTTCGTAAAGGTCTTTCTCCTGCGGCTGGTTCAGTCGTATTCGATATTTTCAAGAACGAGTTTGAATTGACTTACAACCCTAATGGTTGGAATCCTTACCCTCAAGTCACGCCTCCCAGCGAGGGAGATTGGCTTGTACAGGACAAGTACGGAGACTTATCTATCAGAGATTTTCATGCAACTTATGGCCCCGAAGGTTGTGACAAATGGTGGGAAAACACACCTTCTTATTACCCCGAAGCAGTGGCTTTCAGAGCTTTACCGGAACCTTACACAGGAAATAAAAAATGAAACTGAGCTGGTTTGAATGCAGATTTCTTGCGAATAAATTGCAGGAATTAGTCGACGAACGTAAGGTCACGCCTTCAGAGCGGCGTCATTGCGACAATCTTATTCCTCTGTTCAAACGGTTAGCCGAGACACCTCATAGTCCTGATGGAAGAGAACGGGACATGGAGGTTCCTCTTGAAACTCAGTTAGATGAGAAAATCGCCGAGCTGGTTAATCTTGAAGCGGAAGTCGAGAAGAAGACTGACAATTTAGATAAAACCATTGCGTACCTTGCTAAAGATACTTGGGCTCAAATTTATTGTGTACTAAAAATCTTCCTTGTTTTCTCTTTGCTTGGTTCAGTACTTTACACAATCGCATACACAGTTCCTAAAGAGTGGGCGATTTGGGCTCCTATTCCCCTTGCGGTATTACTTGCAATCGTAGAACTGTTCGACAAATTTTTCTCGAAATGGTTTCACGGCCACTGGAAAAACAAATGAAGAAAGTCGAACTAACGATTGAAGAGGCCCAGTTCTGCTTAGATGCTTTGAGAACCATCATGCGAATAGCCAATGATGTTTCTTTGGTTTGTAAGTTATTTCCAGCTATCGGCCGACAATTGCCATCATTAGATATCGGCTCAACACCTCAAATTGCAGACAGATTGGTCTATTTAATTCAAAAAGCAAAGGACGAATAGATATGACAGTGAAAGTAATTCAATGCGACCACAAGAAACGCATAGACGGGTATTGGTCTGAACTCAAGCGACTTGCAGACAGATGGGAAAAAGACATTTCCGATCTTAAGGAGATCGACGAAATCTCGGAAGCAGAAGCTAAAGCAGAAGGAGAAGTCCTTGAACTCTTTTGGGATTTTATAGAAGAAGTGGACGAACTTGCCGAAGAAGTAGGACTTTATGACGAGGAAGAATAATGAGTTTCTTGGATGATCAGTTGATAAAGAAAGTTCCTTGTAAAACATATACAACCGACTCTGCTAAAGATATTCAAGACGACTATGAACGTGGTCGTAAAGCAGGTCGAGAAGCCGCAGAACAGTCAGCCTGGGAGCGTGGATATCGTGACGGATATGCAGAAGTTGAGGCTGAAGAAAGACGCAGACATCAACCTCTCGACAACTTCAGATTGAAATCTTATATAGGTTACTAGGAAAATAGACAATGGAACTCTCACCTCTTCTTATTTACTTCATTGGGCAACTTGATGCTTTTAATGGCGCCTGTGGTCTCACCTTAGTTTTCGGAGGTATCGCTTTAGTGGTTATCAACCTTGTTAAAGCGGTTTCTTACTGTGACGCCGAAACAACTTACGAGCTTAAGGCATATAGCAAAATCAAATTTGTAACCGACAAGACAAATAAACTATTAGGCCCGATTGTGTTTGTTGCTTTTCTCGGCTCAACATTCTTCCCATCACGTAGCACTGTAGCAGCCATGATTGTCGTCCCTGCTATTACGAATAACGCACAGGTGCAGAACATTTCTCACAGCGCTTTACGTTGGGCTGAGGAATACATCAAGAACCAGCTTGAACTCGAAGTTCAGAAAGCAACAAAGGTGAGATAAATGCTTCCTGAACTCAAACGTGGAATCAGAACCATCGCTGATCATTACGGACTAAACATCCAAACGATCAAACTTGCTGAGGAATGTTCAGAGTATGCGTCATCCTACTTCAAGTTTATTGGGTACAGCCATTGTGAAAGTGGTTTACCTGCTAAGGATTATTTCAACGAAAAGAAAAAGTTGGCCTGTACCGTAAATATGAGAGAGTTGGCAGACGTGATGATCATGACCAAACAGATTGAGTACCTAATGAACCAGCCGGAAAACTATTGGTTGAAAGACATGATCGAAACATATATGTCAGAAAAGGTTGAACGACAATTAAAACGCATTGAAGAGGAGAAGAAATATGCTTGATTGGAAAGACTATCGCCTTGTTGAACCTGATGAATCGGGAACCTATCTTGTGATTCGTGATCAGGGAAGACGTAAGAAAAGCAAGGATGATGACAAAAAAATCCGTGCCTACTCTATTGACATAGCTTATTGGAACGCTGAAAAAAGATATTTCACCCATCCAGGCTATGACGCTTTCGTAAAGGACTGGGCAAAGGTTGATGCTCCCTTATATCTCCAACAGTTCGAGAAGGAAGGAGAAGCTCGTGAAATCAATTGGAATAAAGGCTCTGGTGACGATTTCGACCTATGAAAACTCTAGCCAACATCCTTATTAACGCAGGGACAATATGTCTTCTGCCTGTCCTTTATGTTTGGCTTTGCGACATTGTTAAGGACATACGAACAAAGCCTTACTTTGTTCATAAATATATCGCCGTAGCTCTAAGCGTTGTCATAGGAGGAATCATCATCGAACAAACGATGACTTAACCGATTATGGATTCTCAAGAAACAAACCAAGACAAAATCCTAAGTTTCTTGAGTAAGCAAAATTTGGAAGCAAAGACCGTAAGAGAGATTCAGGAAGAAACTCAAATCGGCAAGGAGAAACCAAACCCGCTAAAGCCTGTATGGGAAGCATTAAGCAGGTTAGAAAAGGATAAGAAAGTATTCCGATTCAGCGTCGATAATCAGGATTACTTCACGTTGTACGATCGACGCAACAAGTGTTACGCAATGGTAAAGACTCGGCAGAGTGCTCATGCACGACGAATCAATTACCTCCTAGGAGTGACCCTCCCATCCCAACTTGCAAGGACACCTTCGATCAATCCGTTGGATGACGGAGAAACCAAACGTTTCGATTCAGGTCATTACCGTAATCGTTACATGGAAAACGAAACCAACGAAGAGATCAAAATCCTATAGGAGATGTAAATGGATAATAAGAAAGAGTTGGTATGGCACGACTATGCCGAAGAAGAACCTACACAAGGCGGTTCCTACTTGACTGTTGTTCTTGCCGGAACAACAAGCAGTGACAAGATTTTTGTCAATCAATCAGTCGCCCACTTCTCTATGGAGACGGGCGACTTCAATGTACCTAACGTACTCTACTGGGCTGAACTAGCCTATCCCGATGATGTTGACCCTGACTCTTACTACATGGACAGGGATGACAACTTAAATCGTCCGCCCAAGAAGTTTCTAAACGAGGGTGTCAGGTAATGGAAATTGTTTTATCTGATGCTGAAATGACGATGGCTGCTAATGTCGGAGTGATGCGCAGAATCTCGTCAATCAAGCAGAAACTCAAGAACATCATCAAGCTCACAGAGTATGAAAAATGGGGTATCGACATTTGCGGAGCCTTTGGAGAGATGGCTGTCGCTAAAGCCTTAGGTCTTTACTGGGAAGGCGGTGTCGATACTTTAAAAGCTCCCGACATTGGGCAATTCCAGGTCAGGAGCTCTCGTCATACGAACGGTCGTCTGATTGTCCGTGACAATGATCACGATGACGACATCTTCATTCTTGTTGTAGGTAAAGCTCCGTCCTTTGAAATCATTGGGTGGATTAGAGGTAAGGACGCAAAGACCGATGCCTACCTTGACAATCCCAACGAACTCAGACCTGCATGGTTTGTACCGCAGGAAGCATTACATCCAATCTCAGAACTCAAGGAGAAAATCAATGAATCAAGATAGAGTCTTTCCCGAAATTCCACCTGAAATGATTAAGACCGACCCTAATCAGGTTACTATGTACGACGTTCACAAGGAAGTCCTTGAAGAACTTTATAGAACTTTTATTGACAAGAATCACGATTACGGGAACTCTTTTCACAAGGTAAGGCAAGAGTTTCCTTGTGCAATCTTAGTTCGCTTATCTGACAAACTTGAAAGGTTAAAAACACTTTCTTTAGATTTTGATCTTGCTAGGGTAGACGAACCTATCGAAGAAACCCTCCTCGACTTAGCTAATTACGCCATTATGGAAGTAGTCGAGAGACGAATGAAGAAACTCTAAAGTCAAGGCTTCCGAAATGGAAGCCTTTTTTATAGAATGAAGCAAAAGGAGAATACAAAAATGAAGAAATTATTTATTGGTCTCTTGCTCTCTACGGTTGCTCTGACTTCTTTCGCTTCTGATAACGCAAACGAATCTGATAGAACTTACCTATTCAAAGATAAAGGTATGTGGATTTTTGAAGACGGGTTTGTAATAGACCCGCCTTTCGTATCTTTTTGGATGGGTATGGATGGAAAACTTAAAAACCCTAAATCTCAATCTTCCAAAATACTTATAAAGTTCGATTGCAGAAGACAAAAGTATCGCTTTGAAGCGGGAATAGAATACTCTCTACCTCAGAATAAAGGCGAAACGATAAGCGAAAATTTTGATGCTTCTCGTTGGTGGCCGATTGAGCCAGGCACAATTTTCAACGCTATGGGTAAAGCGGCTTGTCGAAATGCTAAATAATCATTCTCCCCAACTGGCAAACTCACCTAACAACTGACCGAACGAACCCTGCCAACCGTACTTGTCTTCGTGTAGGTCATTCCCAAACATAAGGTCGCCTTTAAAATCGGGAGAGACGATGTAGTTCCCAATGGATTCATTGAAAAACTTCTCTCCCGTTACAACCATCTTAGAAGCAACATCAATCACGATTACCAACGAGTCCACTTGGTCATCATGTTTGCCGGAAGGAAACTGACTAAGTTCTGTTTCCCAGTCGTCTAGCCAATCCGCTTCCTCAGGGATAAACACTCGTCCGCCTTCAATAATCGGCGTAATGGAAGTACAGCGGTTAGTCTTATCGTTTGTGCCAGGTTTCCACGGGAGAATCGTAAGAGAACTTCCGTGTCTCATGTCCTGAATCAACGACTGACCAGAAGCAGCGTCTTCAACATACCATCCTCGAAGCCCTCTCCCTCTCCATACGGAGTTGATGTTCACGAGCTTACGTTTAAGGTCAGGATATTCCAGCTTCTCTCGGTGAACCTTAAGGATATAAATGTCTCCCAACTCTGTAATCCCAGCTACCGTAATCACCGAGAAGTCGTTCCAGCTCTTGGTCTTAAACGCAGTATCCAATCCGATCACAATCGCATGAAATTCCGTCGGACAAGTCTCAGGTGTGTACCGTTTGAACCAACTCGTCTTGATGATGTTGCCGCCTAAGACGTAAGGATTCTGCTGATACAGAGCTTCAAACTCTCGGTCGCCGATTCGTTCTCGAATCTTCTTGAGTTCTTTTAACGGAAACCGCTCAGGCCAAAGGGCAACTTCCCTTTCACAGCTTACGTACTTGTCAGACTTATTCATGTACGAGCTGGTGATGTTTACGTACTTCCCGTTAACGATAATCCGTGCAGGGATATACCTCGGATCATCCTTAGGAAGGTCACTCCGTTTGATTTCAACTCCGGATTCAATCGTCCGAATAGCCGGATAATTCAGATGGAACCATTCCCCACGTTTGAACTCGTCGGATTCCATGATACGAGCGCCAATGTCGTCAGGATTCCAACGGGTATGCGTGACAATAAGAATCGGCGGTTTGCCGTTTCTATGCGGTTGCATACGAGTAAGCAAAGATGCTGTGTAGAAGTCCCAAATCTTATTTCTCTTGACGGTACTATCGGCCTCTTCTCGTGTCTTATACGGGTCGTCAACGATCAGGATATTTGCACCACGGCCTGTTGTTGTACCGCCCATACCCACTGCATAGTAAGCTCCGCCTTCTACCGTCTTCCAAAAGTCCACAGCTCGACTTTCCTGGCTGAGTTTGAACTTAGGAAACGATTTCAAGTTTGCAGGATTCGTTACGATCTCACGAGTCTGTCTGCCAAAGGTAGCAGCCAACTCCGAGTTATAACCGGCAACCATGATCTCTCGTGTCGGGTCTCGCATCATGCAGTAGGCGGGAAAGTTAATCGTCCCATAGAAAGACTTCGCATGACGAGGAGGCATTGTGATTAGGAGCTTACGAATCGGAACTCCGTGACTGTTGATCAACTCGTCCTTCTCTAACAAGTCCAACGTCTTAACCAACTCTTCCTGAAAGTCCGCCCGGACAAAATCAGGATAGTTGTAGTCCATGAAATTCGGATAACTAAGCGCCGCTTTCTTGATCTTCAGCAGATATCTTGCCGCTTCCTGCTGTGTTATCTGACTTTTTACGTTTTGCATAAACCTCTCTGTCTATCTGTCTGAGTCTTTCCTGATCTTCCTCGCTCACCTCAAAGATGTGCGGATAACGCTGTTTCAATTCCTGAAGATGAATCCCAGTGATGTCCTCTTCAATGCCCAATCCTTTACCAGTCGTGAACACTAAGGGGTTTACTTCCTTGTCGTAACGTCTCTGTTCTGCGGCTTGTTTCTTTTCAATCTCACGTTGAACAACACTCTTGCTTCGTCTTCCTTTTAACGGATTCACTCTGAACTCACGAAACGTCTTGTTCCGAGACTCCTTGATATCCTCGGTAATCGCTCGTTCAGCAGACTTCAAACCACAGCCATACCCAATGTCCTGATCTTCAAGCTCCTTCGTCTTACGCCTTGTAGCGGCTCTTTTAGCCACTACTTCAGCCATCTTCTGCTTAATCTCTTCCTCTGAGTACCCCTTATCTCTCCATCTCTGCTCAAGGCTTCTGCCGTTCTTCTCTCTGATCTTTGCCATCTGCTCAGGAGTATGCGAAGGCATAGCTTTTTCCTGTCTCCTAGCCTCTGCTTTAGCCGCTTCTTCAGGTTTCTGCATCGCTAACCGAGTTATATATTTCTTCTCCGCATCGTCAAGAGCTTGAATGTTTGCCAGTTCTCGTACAACTTCTCGTCTTGTCTCTTCGGTTTCAACTCTGCTTTCGGATGCTTCAATCTCTTTAGCTTCAATCTCAATCGTGTTAAGACGTTCCTGAACCTCTCGTTTCTTACCAAGTGCCAAAGCCTCCAATTCCTCAATCGACAAATCCTCCACTCTCTTCTGTGTGTTGTCTTCAATCGACACACTCTGCATCTTCGGAATTACACGTTCCGTCAGCAATGCATACAAACGAACCTGAGAAGATTTCCAAGCCTTATTCCCAAGAATGACCTGTTCTACTTCCGGCAAATTCCTCCTAACGACTTCAAACATCTCACGACGTAACGCCGCAATCTCGTCAGGTCTTACGGCTCTCTTCGCATACAGCGAAGCAATATTGGCTGACTTCATTGCATACCTAACGTTAGGGGCAACTTTCTTGTTGACTTCCTTCAACTGACTCTCGAGAACCATCACAGCATCAGGTTTACCTATCCCAAGGCTTGTCTCAAAGGCAGGTACTAAGCGATCTTCCGTTTGGACTGCTTCTTCCATTTCTTCTCCTTCTCTGCAAACTGCTGAACCAAAGAATCAACAATACCCTCGACTAAGTAAGCCTCAATCTCGTCCCCCGGATTCTCCTCACAGATGTACTTGAGATAGCCCTGCTTGACGTGTACGGCTTCGTGAATGACCGTCATCATGTAGTCGTGTTTGTATTCCCGACCTAACCCATGCTTTGTGTTTAAGTACACAACGTGTACCAAGCCTTCTTTGTCGTTAGGAATACAACACGTATAGCCGCTTACATCTTCTAAGCAACAGTTGTCGATATCTAACGTTCTGTGTGTGTCGTATTTGTGTACGAGGTTCCTGAGTTCGTCTTCTGTGTTTACCAGAATGACTTTGCCGATCTTTAATCCTGTGTCCATAGCGTTCTAAAAATTTGGTGAAAATTTGAGAGGGACTAAGTGACACTGAATGCGACGCCCGAAGGCGAAAGCGGGGGTACGCCCCCCTAGTGTCACAACCCCTTTTTTAGGGGATTCAGCCCCGATTTCCGTCCCTTTATATAGGCATTTGGCAAATTCGATTGGGAAAACTCTTCAATCCTCAACCCTCCACCCTTTCTCGTGCGTATGCACCCGTAGTCCTCAAAGAGGACTAGTGAAGATTGGGGTCATGATTAACCAACTCTTGAAGGAGTTACACCATGACGAACAAGTCCTACACATCCATGACCGCTCTCGAACTCATCGCTATCGCCGCTACAACGCCCGAAGCCGTGACAGAAATGCGCAGACGTATGGCTAACACACGCAACCTCGCTCACGCTAACAGCGCAAAGGTTCGCTCTTACAACTCGATGGCCAAGTTCTTCGGAGAAGAACCGCTGGTCTTCACTCGCAAGGACGGAACCGAACTCGCACTCGCCAAGTCCAAACCCACAATGAAGTCTGCGAAGACCGTTGCCAAGAAGGTCACGAAGCAGGTTGCAAAGACTTCCAACACGCTCACGAAGCGTGTGGAAAAGCTCGAAGCTGACATCGCTTCCATCGCCAACACACAGGCACAAATCCTCAGCATCCTCAACAAGCTGAGCAAGTAACACCCACACAAAGCTCCCTTCTGGGAGCTTTTTTTCATGTCTTCTGAAGCCGCATTCGTGCGGCTTTTTGGCGTTGAAAGCATAGGAGAAACCACCATGAAATATCCGAAATATCCGTCCACAAAGAAAGGCGTGAAAGCCTATTGGCGCAAAGTAATGGCCATCTGCAAGACAGAAGACTTCCTTTACGTTAAGCCTTTATACGTATCACCTGCACATAAAGCACCGGCTCTTCCCGTTCGTTTCGTAAGGAAACAACCCGCATAAACATCACAACCTTTCCCCTCTAACGAGGGGACAAAGCCATACGCATTCGCATGAGTGCTTATGGCTTTTTTCTTACCTGTCCATAGGAGGACATTATGACCGCTAAGTATGTCAAAACAGATCGTGGTTACGACGTTATTTCCCCTCTCGGTAATTTCACCATCCACGTTCTTCAGCCCAGCAAGAACTACTTCTTCATTCTCTCCTGCACCTGTAAGGTTCCATCCACTGAGAAGACGATTCGTCTCCATCCTGCTTTTCGTTGTGCATGGCATTCCCTCAGAGCCATGAAGGAAGCAATGGAAGAGCTGGTCACTGACTGCATTCATTCCGAAAACGTCCGTAAGGACGCTCTCCAAAAGTATGGGCCGAAAGGTCTTCGTTCTTTCTACGAAATCAACAAGCTGTTTAAGGAGTTTTGATATGTCAGATCGTGAGTACGACGAACTTATCAATCGTCTCGAAGCAAAAATTTATCCCGTCATCTTCGCACTCTTCGGAGTGTGGTGTGTTGTTGAAGTAATCAGGGAGTTTGTATGAACAAAGCAGAAAAGCAAGAACTTATCCGTAGGCTCCAGCTTCGCTGTCCTGTTGGTTCAAAGGTTACCGTCGAGATAACCAGCGTCGCTAGGAGTGGAATGTCTCGCACTGTACGAGTGATCAACTCGGAAAACAATGACATCACGGTCATGGTAGCACTGCTATTCCAAACAAAGTACCTAGGAAACCTAGGCTTTCGTGTCAGAGGAGTAGGAACTGATATGCGTTTCTACACCGTCTACCGAATGTCACTCGCCTTGTACGGTGACGGTTACAAACTTAATTGGAGATAACGCCCTTCACACGAAGGGCTTTTTTATTGGAGCAATCATGCAAAAGACTAAGACAATCACCGGTGTTCTTCTCTCTGTTAATCCTCACAACGCTAAGGCTGAAGCAAAGATCGTCACGTATCGAGACTGTCTCGAAGAGATGTATCGGCTCATTGGCTGCGAATGTTTTGACTGCACAACCCTGAAGCTGGGCGATCAGTTGATTGATGCATACGTTGACGACGAAGGTCTCATGAAAGAGCCTCCGATTGCACTCACCTACATTGGTGGTCGTGAGTTGGCAGGGAACATCCTGCTCATTGGTCACGACGACGAAGGCAACAGCGTTTCTCTTACTAAGGAGCAGATTGACATCATCAGTTCTGTTGTAAGCAACGGTGTTCCAGTTTTTATTATGGGGTAAATCATGTCCGAAAGTTTAATCCTCGCATTTGAAAGACCTTCTCAAGGCAACCCCGTTCCTTACATCTATGTGCATTGGTCGAACGGTTATTCAGAACTCCAAGAGTGGATGCGGTTAGCCAAGACTTTCTTTGGTTGTTTGCCGTTAGACAGTGACATTTCCTACGCATTCGCAAGGTTGGTTGGTCTGATCTGTGTCAAGAGAGGTATCGACAAAACAACTGGTGTGGGTGTCGGTATTACTGACGACCCCAACATCGGAGATTACTACGACATGGGTCTATGGGTTATCCGTGATGGTTGGAAGCTCACCCATTACGGCGCAATGGAAGACGGTTACATGGAGAGTTAATTATGAGAACCGAACTGTTATTACCCGTCCTTTGGAACGAAGCAAACCTTAACGACAAGTACAAACTCATTGCTGAGACAGACGAAATCGCAGACGTTTGCGGATTTGAAAACGACCCTGAGTTTGGAGTTGATGTTTTCTTTAGCATCTTCGGAGAGCAGGAAAAGATCGCTGGTAGATTTCCATCCTGCAAGTTGTGGTTTTTCCGCAGACCTTATGGAAAGAAAACGATTGTTGATTTCGACATCGACTGGGATGTCGGCTACTACTCGGAATACGAAGACGAGTACAACCACGAAGTAAACCTCACCGAACTCGGCGGAGATGACTTCGCTAACAAGCTAGGAATCCTTGAGACAACCTTAGCCAAAGACTTAGCTAGGAAGTTGGCAAAGAAACTCTTATGTTCCCGTGTGTCAATTATCCAAGGGTATTTACTTATTTAAACAGAAGTTCCACTTTCTAATTCGACTTTTAAAAGCCATTCGAAGAATTACG